>Ga0209689_1000133_pt1 | contig 42491 bp, 38 predicted proteins | sample GraSoiAngelo_149_FD_187119 | JGI IMG/M metagenome (GOLD analysis project Ga0209689, IMG submission 187119) | Grasslands soil microbial communities from the Angelo Coastal Reserve, California, USA - 14_1009_09_30cm (SPAdes) (version 2) | ecosystem: Environmental > Terrestrial > Soil > Grasslands ... | reverse complement strand
GCGCCTGAGAGTTGCGAGCGCCTCGTCGATGCGGCCGAGGTAGCGCTGGCTCACGGCGACGAGATAGAGGACGTCCCGGTTCTCGGGAACCTCCCCGAGTAGCCGGCCGGCATCGGCGAGGGCGCGCGCGAACTCGCGTTTCTCGACGAGCCCGCGGAGACGCCGCACCTCCGCCTCGATGCGGGAACCTGTGCTGATGGGCTCGGTGGCTGCCATCAGCCGATCATTGCACGAAATTGCTAGAACGCGGTCAAGGCACGACCGCGCCGCCGGCCAGGACAACCGGCGGCGCGCAGGAAAGGCTGTTGCTCCGAGAACCCCAGGCTATTTCTCCGAGAACCGGTACGTCATCCGCAATCCGACCGTGCGCGGCGGAGCGACTGTCTCGGATTTCACGAACTCGCGGTAATTAGCCCAGGTGACCGCCCGCTCGTCGTTGAAGTTCTGGATGAAGAGCTGCGCCTCCCAGTTGCTCTTGCCAACGCCGGCCGCTGCGTCGTAGATCGTGAAGGCCGGGTCGTCGTAGGCCGTGGTGCAGGCTGGGTTCAAGGGAGCGGGGGGCCGAGGACACTGCTGGGCCCCGCCGGGCGCCACGAGCTCCTGCGTGACGCGGTCCGTCGAGGCGTAGGAGTGGGCCTGGTGCACGGCCCCGAGCTGCACGAATCCCTGATAGTCCGCGAGCGGGAACGAGTAGCGGACGCGGACGTTGCCCGAGAAGGGCGGCGATTGCGCGAGCGGCGAGCCGAGATCTCCGAAGGGATTGGGCGTGATATTGATGGGCTGTCCGTTTGTCCCGATGAAGTTGACCGTCCGCGTGACCTCGCTGCTGTTCCACGCGGCAGCACCGGCGATCTGCAGCCCCTGCACCGGCAAGGCGATGAACTGGAGCTCGAGGCCTTTCACGCGGTAGTCAGGCCCGTTGGTGGTGAAGGTCAGGTTGCCCGTAAAGCCCGGATCGAAGATCTCGATCTGCGTGTCCTTCCAGTCCTCACGGTACACAGCGCCATTGACCTGCAGGTGCCGATCGAGCCACTCGGTCTTCCACCCGAGCTCGTAGTTGGTGAGATTGTCGGGCGAGTAGAAAAGGGGCGGGGTGAACACACCGGCCAGCGGACCGCTGACATGCGCCTGCGCGCGGTTGAATCCGCCGGGACGGAAACCCTGCGACCAAGTGACGTAGCTCAGGATCTCGGGCGTGATGTGCCAGGTGAGATTGGCCCGGCTCTTGGCGCCGCTCCAGGTGTGCTCGAGGTGCTTGGCATCAAGGTTGTTCTGATTGCTCAGGACGCCGTTCGCTACCGTGCTGACGCAAGGATTCGGGGGCACATAGCCGTCGTAGGGGCCGTTGATCTCGCAGCCGAAGCTGCCGACGTTCGTCCCTTGCTCAATGGTGTCCATGCTGTAGTAGCGCGTACCGCCGGTCAGGGTGAGCGTCTTCGGGATGATGTCGAAATCGACCGATGCGAAACCGGCCCACTGGGTGTAGCCGCGCTTGATGTCGTCGAAGAACGCGTCGCCCAGTGGGCGCACGTTTGGGTTTTGGACCGTGACAGGGTACGGGGCGATCTGGACCGGATTAGTGCCGGGTACCGCGTACACCTGCGGCGGGCCGATGGGATAGAAGTTCGGGCTGGTCCCGTAGAACCAGTCAGTGCCTTCGTAAATGAGGTACTTCTCGTAGAAGCCGCCGACGAGGGCGCGGATGCGCCAGTCGGTCGGCGTGCTGAGGCGTATCTCGTGGCTCTGGTGCGTGTCCTGCTGATGGTCGGTCCAGAACGCGCTCGGGCTGTAGCAGAAGCCGGGGGAGCCAGCCGTTGGTGTGATCGTTCCCGCGACAGTGGTGAATGGATACCCCGGATAATTGCACTGGTAGTAGCCGGCGTACGTGCCGCGCGCGTAGTTGGTGTAGTCCTGCTGCTGCGTGATGCTGCGGTCGAGATAGGCTCCGGTATAGACCGCCTGCAGGACGCCGAGCTTCCCGTTCAGCGTCCACGCGGTGTCGGTGAACTTGTCCTTGTTATAGGACGGGCTGTACAGCTGCACCGACAGCTGCGGCAGCACGTTGTGCACCCCGTCGTAGGCTTCCTGCCAGAACACCCCCTCCGCGTCCAGGTTCTGATAGGCCTGGGACACCAGGAAGTTCCAGTCGTCGTTGAACTGGTAGAGGAGCTCGCTACGCACACCCTTGTAAGTAAGAGAGTTGATCGCGCGCCCGATCTGGAAATTGTTGTTGATCGGGCCGCTGTTCGGCGGCACGACTCCGCCGAAGTAAATCACCACCACCTGGTCGGTCGCGGCGCGGGTGAACGTGCCGGGGATGTTGTTGATGTAGCCGCCCCGACTGTCGTTGTAGGCGACTACGCGGACGCCGAACTTATCGGGGATCACCGGGACGTTCAGGACGCCCTCGATCGAGGTGCTCGGATCGCCGTGGGCGGTGGTCGCATAGGAGGCGCTGACGTTCGCCTCGACGCGATCGAGCTTCGGCTTGTTGGTGATGTATCGCACCACCCCCGCCTGCGCACCGGCTCCGAACAGCGTCCCCTGCGGGCCCTCGAGGATCTCGATGCGCTCGAGATCGGCGGCGTAGATGTCGAGGTTGCGGCCGGGAACCTGGCCCGATTGATCGTCGAGATACGTCGCGACGTTCGGGAAGCTTCCGGTCGCGCCTACGCCCTGCGTGCCGCCGATGCTGGTGGCCAGTCCCCGGATGAAGACGTTGCTCTGCCCCGGGCCGTAGCCGCCGGCGGTCACGTTCGGCAGGTATTTCACGACGTCGTCGAAGGTCTTGACGTTCAGCTGGCTGAGCGTCTCCGAAGTGAGGGCCTGGATCGTGATCGGAACGTCCTGCACGCTCTCGGCGCGGCGCTCCGCCGTAACGATGACCTCCTGCAGCTCGTTGCCCGCGCCGGTCGCGGGAGTGGTTTCCGCCCCGGCCCAGACGACCGCAGTGGCCTGCGCACTGAGGATGGCCGCCACCGCCGCAGAGATCTTCGGATTAGACTTCATCGCGCACTCCCCGGGGTCGTTGTGATTTTCCCACGCCCGACACGTTCCGGACGGTGGGCAGGGCCTCTGGCGACCTTCTATACCAGTCGTTCCCATGGCGCTTGAACAAACGCGTCATCCGAACGGTACGCACGACCGTAGCCGTCAGCTGAGCTGCAGTCACGTGCTCAGGCTGTTGCACTTGCACAACAGACAACAGTTGCCCGCCAAGCGCGTCTGAACTGTCGGGTTGCTCGCCGAGCGGCTTTCTCGGGGAGCCGAGCCAAGGCTCGAAGTGACGCCATTGCTCGATCCCCTCCTTATACAAAGTGTCGACGCCCCTGCTCGGAGCTCGCCGTGCGCACGCTCCGTTCGGTCTTGATCCGCGGCGGCTTCTCGACGAGGCTCGCGGTGAGGCGGGACGAGGGAGCGATGAGCCCAACGCGGTACGTGCTGGCGATCGACCAGGGGACCACCTCGAGCCGCGCGATCCTCTTCGACTCCCAGGCGCGCGCGGTGGCCCTCGCACGGCGCGACCTCAAACAGCACTACCCCGCTTCCGGCTGGGTGGAGCACGATCCCGAAGACATCTGGCGCGACACGCTCGCCGCGGTGCGCGAGGTGATCGAGCGCTCGGGGGCTCCCATTCGGGACATCGCCGCGCTCGGCATCACCAATCAGCGCGAGACGACGGTGATCTGGGAGCGCGCGAGCGGCAAGCCTGTTTCCCGCGCCATCGTCTGGCAGGACCGGCGCACCGCGCCCGACTGTGCCGCGCTCAAAGCCGCCGGCGCCGAGGAGCCAGTGCGGCGCAAGACGGGGCTCCTGCTCGACCCCTATTTCTCCGCCACCAAGATCGCCTGGATTCTCGATCACGTGCCGGGCGCCCGGGGCCGGGCGGAGCGCGGCGAGCTGGCCTTCGGCACGGTCGACAGCTTTCTCTTGTGGCGGCTGACGGGTGGCCGCGTGCACGCGACCGACGTCACCAACGCTTCGCGCACCCTGCTCTACGACATCCATGCGCAGCGCTGGGACGACGAGCTCCTCGCCCTCATGCGCGTGCCGCGGGCGCTCCTGCCCGAGGTTCGCGACTGCAGCGGAGTCTTCGGCACGGCGGACCCTGCCCTCTTCGGAGCCGCCCTGCCGATCGCGGGCATCGCCGGGGATCAGCAGGCGGCCCTCGTCGGCCAGGCCTGCTTCGAGCCCGGGATGGCCAAGTCCACCTATGGCACCGGTTGCTTCCTGCTGCTCAACACCGGAGAGACCGCCGTCACGTCCGCGAATCGCATGCTGACGACGGCGGCCTATCGCCTCGGGGGGCGCATGACCTACGCCATGGAAGGCTCGATCTTCGTCGCCGGCGCCACGGTCAAATGGCTGTGCGACGGGCTGAAGGTGATCCGCGAAGCGGCCGAGAGCGCCGGCGCCGCGGCGCGCGTGCCGGACGATCACGGCGTGTACCTGGTGCCGGCGTTCGTGGGCCTCGGCGCGCCGCACTGGGAACCGGATGCGCGGGGGCTCATCTGCGGCCTGACGCTCGATGCTTCGGGGGACCATCTCGCGCGCGCGGCGCTCGAGTCCGTGGCGTTTCAGACCCTCGATCTCACGGAGGCCATGCGGCGCGATGGGGCCCACCGCGCGGATGCCATTCGCGTCGACGGCGGCATGGCGGCGAACGACTGGCTGTGCCAGTTTCTCGCCGATGTGCTCGAAGCGCGCGTCGAGCGGCCAAAGGAGCTCGAGACCACCGCCCTCGGCGCCGCGTTTCTCGCGGGACTCGCGACGGGAGTGTGGAGCGATCTCACCGCGCTCGCGCGCACCTACTCCACCGCGGCCGTGTTCGTTCCGAAGATGACCGCGGCACGCCGCGCGACTCTCATTGCGGGCTGGCGGCAGGCTCTCGGGCGCGCCCTGCACACCCCGTCCGTGCGCAGCTAGCGGGGTCCCCGGGAAATCAAGCGTCTTGGCAGACGGCGATTACTCGCAGCTCGTGTGATGCTTGATTTCCCGGGGTGCCCTAGTGCGGGACGTGACTGACAAAAAAGTAGGCCACCCCCAAGAGCACAGCCAGCTGTCCCACCATCGCGCCGTACATCTGCCGGAGGTTGCCGCTCGCAATGGCATGCATTTCACTCCGCAGGTCGCCTCGCAGGGTCGCAATCTCGGTCTTCAGCTCGTGCCGCATCTCCGCCATCTCGTGCCGCAGGATCAGCATGTCCTGCTTGGTGGCAAGGGTTTCCTTCGCCCCGGCGATCTCGATCTCTATGGCCTGCACGATGGCCCGTGCCTGCGGCGCGGGCACGTTGGCCTTCTCCAGGATCTCGAGCGATGCGGCTTGCACAGGCATCCATCATACCGATGGTAGTCAGGCCCCTTCAAAATCCAGCAGCGTCTCGCGGATCCATCCCACGAGATGCTCGGCGTAGGCGCGGTCGACGAGGAGCAGCGCCTCACCGGGGCGCACCGAGAGCGCCAGCACCGGCACATCGGCGAGGCGGCTGCGACGCGCTTCGCCCGGGCGCGGCACGGACGCGGTGCCGCCGAGGCGGCACAGGAGATCGGCGAGGGGCTCGCCGGTGACGCGCAGCACCTCGAGCCCGCCGCTCAGATTCACGAGGCACCCGTCGGGGGCGCTCGCAAGACGCGCTTCGAGCTGCGCAAGGCGCTCGGCGCTCGGAGTGAGAAGCAGGGTCTCGGTCGGACTGCGCCACGCGAGCGTGAGCTGCCCGTCTGCGGATTGCGCGGCCTCGAGCGGTTGGGGCAGAGCGGCTCCGGTTGACTGCCGCACTGCCGCTGCGAACGTGCCGCCCGGCTCGAAGTAGCGGAGTGTGGCGGCCTGCATCCCCTCCTCCATACGAACCGCAAGCCCCGCGGCCTCGATCGGCGCCCGCCATTCGCTCGGCTCAACCATGGACGCGCGCTCCGGAGGGGTCGACGAACGGCAGCTGCGTCACGCGCGCGGCGATGCTCGTCCCCAGATGGTGCACGCGCACCTCCTCGCCCGTGCGCTGCGAGCCATCCTTGAGCATCGCGAGCGCGATCGGCATCCCGAGCTCGGGACTCAGGTGGCTCGAGGTGACGTGTCCCTGGGTGAGGGTGGGCGGCAGCTCGGGCGCGATCTGTCCGCCGACCGGCAGGAGCGTCTGCCCGTCGAGGGGCACGAGTCCGACGAGCTGCAGCCGCCCGGGATCGCGGGCCGCGGGCCGGAGCAGCGAGCGGCGCCCCACGAACGGCGCCGCCTTGCGCTCGATTCCGCGCGCGAAACCGACGTCGCCCGGGAGCGTCGTGCCGTCGGTATCGGTACCGATGTGAATGTAACCCTTCTCGACCCGCATCACCTCGAGCGCCTCGATCCCGTAGAGCACCGCGCCGAGCTCCTCCGCATGACTCCAGAGCCGCTCGAAGAGCCCCTCCGCGAGATCGACCGGCAGGTTCACCTCGTAGCCGAGCTCGCCCGAGAAGCTGGCGCGCAGCACGCGCACCGGCGCGCTCTCCCACTGCGTCTCGCGCATCGTCATGTGCGCCATCGCGGCTGGGGCGAGCGCGGCATCGAAACCTACCTTCGCCAGCCACTCCCAGGCGAGCGGCCCCGCGACCGTGACGTTGCCCCAGCGCGAGGTCACGGGCGTCACCGCGACCTTGAGATCGACGAACTCGCACTGGAGCCACTCCTCGAACGAGGCGAGCGTGCGCTCGAAGCCGGCCGTGGTGGTGTTCACCCAGAAGCGCTGCTCCGCGAGCCGCGCGACGATGCCATCGTCGACCAGGATCCCGTTCTCGTTCAGCAGCGCCCCGTAGCGCGCCTGGCCCGCCTCGAGCGTCGACATCGTGCCGACGTACATGAGATCGAGAAAGCGCGCGGCGTCGGGACCGAAGACCTCGAGCTTGCCGAGCGGGGAGCCGTCGAAGAGCCCGGCGCGCTTGCGGACCGTGCCGGCCTCGCGCAGTGCGGCGGCTTCGAGCGTCTCGCCGGCTTGCGGGTACGCCGCCGGACGGCTCCAGTCGCCGAAGGTCTCGAAGAGCGCACCGCACGCGGCGTGCCAGTCATGGGCCGGCAGGCGTTTCAACGGCCGGTACAACCGCCCCACGCGCCGTCCTGCGATGGCCCCCAGCGTCACCGGCGCAAACGGCGGCCGGAAGCGCGTCGTGCCGACCTCGGGGGGATCCTGGCCGGTAGACCCGCCCATGAGGATCAGCGCGTTGATGTTGCTCGTCTTGCCCTGATCGGTCCCCATGCCGGTGGTGGTATAGCGCTTCAAATGCTCGACCGAGCGGTAGTTCTCGCGAGCGGCGAGCGCCACATCGGCCGCGGTCACGTCGTTCTGCAGGTCGACGAACTGCTTGCCGCGACCTGAGCGTGAAAGGCGGACGGGTTCCGACCGGCCCGCTCCGCCCACCGGGGCGGCAGGTGGCGCGCGACCCTGCGCGAGCGCCGCGCCGACCTCCGCGGCGTGGCTCAGGGCCGCCGCGCGCGCAAACACCCCGGCGCAGGCGCCCACGCTGGCCAGTCCCGGAGCCGTTCCATCGGGCACGAACATCGCGCTCTCGGGAACCCAGCGGAGCCTTCCCCCCGCTTGGGAATGCAGGTGGACGGCGGGCACGTAGCCGCCGGCGTTCAAAACGAGATCGCAGTGGATCCGCTCGCCGCGCCCGCCCTCGAGCGATGCCACGGTGCAGCCGCGCACCGAGCGCGCCCCGTGAACGGCCCTGAGGACCCCGCCCGTCATGACACGCAGACCCGCGGCTCCGGCGATTGGCGCGGCGCCCTCCCGGCGGTCGACGATGGCCGCGATCTCGATCCCGAGGGCTGCGAGGAGCGCCGCCACCTCGTAGGCGCTGTCGCTGTTGGCCGCGATGACGGCGCGCTCCCCGCAGGCGACGCCGAACCCAAACGCGTACTTCACCGCGGCGCCCGCGAGCATGACGCCCGGCCGGTCGCTATTGGGGAAGAGCAGCGGGCGCTCGAAGGCGCCCGCCGCCGCGATCACCGCGCGGGCGCGGATCTTCCACAGCCGCTCGCGGAGCACGCACTCGGGGAGATCGGCCGCCCCCTCGGAGCTCAGGCTCTCCACGGCGCACACGAGGTTGTGGTCGTAGACGCCGAAGGCGAGCGTGCGGAGTCGCACGTCCACGCCGAGCTGTCTCGCGGTCGCGGCGAGCTCGCCGACCTCGTAGTCCGCGCGCGCTCCGAGCGCCCCTCCCAGGCGAGCGCTGCCGGCGAGCAGCATGGTGCGCGCCCCGGCGTGTGCCGCGGCGACCGCGGCCGCAAGGCCGGCGATGCCGCTGCCGACCACCAGCACGTCCGCGTCGGCGGCCTTCTCCTCGTAATGGTCGGGGTCGGGCAGCCTCGGCGCCTGGCCTAAGCCCGCCATGCGCCGGATCGCCGGCTCGAACACGTGCCAGCTCGGCCACATGAAGGTCTTGTAGTAAAAGCCAGCGGGGAGGAACCCGGCGAACGCGCCCGTCAGTGCCCCGAGGTCCAATCCGACGCTCGGCCAGCAGTTGACGCTCACCGCCTCGAGCCCCTCGACGAGCGGCAAGAGCGTCGCGCGCACATTCGGGGTGCGCCGCGCGCCCCGGCCGAGGTCGACCACCGCGCAGGGCTCCTCGATCCCGCAGGAGAAGATGCCGCGCGGACGGTGCAGCTTGAAGCTGCGCCCGACGAGCCGCACGCCGTTCGCGAGCAGCGCGGAGGCCAGCGTGTCGCCCCTGAAGCCCGTGAGCGGGCGGCCGTTGAAGCTGAAGCCGACGCTGCGCGAGCGATCGATCCACGCGCCCGCCGGCGCCTCGAGCCGTCGGCCTGCCATGCGCCCCCCTTCAGCCGGAGCCCGGAGGCCGCTCTGTCATGGCGTACACCGATGAAACCTCGTGCGTGACGGTGTGGCGCGCCAGGTTGAACCACTGGCCGCAACCGTACGCGTGCCGCCAGCGCTCGAGGTGCACGCCCTTGGGATTGTCGCGGAAGAAGAGGTATTCGGCCCACTCGGCATCGGTTGCGGTGAGCGGGGGTCGGGCGAGGTGCGTCGTGCCGCCGCAGACGAACTCGCTCTCGTCGCGCATTCCGCACCAGGGGCACTTGAGCTGCATCATGAGTGCAATTGCATCGTCAGGTCAGTGCGCAATGCCGGCCGCGGCCGCCTCGTCGATCAGCCGCCCGGTGGTGAAGCGCTCGAGCTGAAAGGGCTCGGCGAGCTCGTGGTTGCGCCCGGTCGCGAGCACGTGCGCGAGCGTCCAGCCGCCCGCCGGAATCGCCTTGAAGCCGCCGGTTCCCCAGCCACAGTTGATGTAGAGCCCCGGGACCGGAGTCGGCCCGATGATCGGGCTCGAATCGTGCACCACGTCGACGATCCCGGCCCACTGCCGCATCAGGCGTAAGCGACTGAAGGAGGGAAACATCGCGAGCGTCGCGGCGACGATCGCCTGCAGCACCGCGAAGCTCCCGCGCTGCGCGTAGGAGGGAAAGAGGTCGAGGAATGCCCCGATCACCATCTCGCCTTTGTCGGATTGGGAGAGGTAAGCGCCGGTCCCCGGAGAGAGCACCACCGCATCGAGCGCGGGCTTCAAGGGCTCGGTCACCATCGCCTGAAGCGCGTAGCTCACGACCGGGAGCCGAAAGCCCGCGAGCTTGGCGAGCACCGAGCTGTGGCCCGCGGCGGCGATGCCGATGCGCTCGGCCTGGATGCGGCCGCGGCTGGTCTCGACGCCGACGACGCGCCCGTCGGCACCGGTGCGGAAGCCCGTCACCTCGCAGTTCTGGATGATGTCGACGCCGAGCGCATCCGCCGCGCGCGCGTAGCCCCAGGCGACGGCGTCGTGGCGCGCGGTGCCGGCGCGGCGCTGGAGGAATCCGCCCAGCACCGGATAGCGGGCATCGGGCGACATGTCGAGGAGCGGCAGCCACTCGGCCACCTCGTCGCGGCTGAGGAGCTCGGCATCGACCCCATTCATGTGCATGGCATTGACCCAGCGGGCCATCGAGTCGAGATCGTGCCGGCTGTGCGCGAGGTCGATGAGACCGCGCTGACTCAGCATGATATTGAAGTTGAGCTCGCGCGAGAGGCGCTCGTAGAGCTTGAGCGCGAAGTCGTAGAGCCGGGCGCTCTCGGGGTAGAGGTAGTTCGAGCGCACGATGGTGGTGTTTCGGCCCGTGTTGCCCCCGCCCAACCACCCGCGCTCGAGCACGGCGACCTTCGTGATACGATGGTTCTTGGCGAGGTAATAGGCGGTGGCGAGGCCATGGCCGCCCCCGCCCACGATCACGATGTCGTAAGAGGGCTTCGGCTCGGGCGAGCGCCACACCGGCGCCCAGTGCCGATGCGCCGAGAGCGCCCCGCGCACCAGGGCGAGGGCGGAATACCTCACCGACCGATCCCCCTGACCCGCTCCGCTCTAGAGCTTCACGACGTAGTCGCTCTGGATCTTGCGGATGCGCTGGTCGGTGCCGAAGAACGCATGCCGCGACATGTCGACGCTGTAGCGGCTCGCCGGCGGATGTCTCCCCAGGCTCTCGGCGAGCGCGCGGATGTGGTGCGGTCCCGCGCCGCAGCAGACACCGAGGTAATGGACGCCGAGCCCGTAGGCCTCGCGCCCGAAGTCGAAGATCTCCCCGCGGGTGCACAGGAAGGGGTCGAGCCCGACCGGAAAGGCGCGCTGATTCCCGCAGCAGGGATCGGTGAGCGACATGAAGGACGGCTGCCCGGGTGTCGTGCGATAGGGCACCGGCAGCCCCGCCACGTGACACTTCACCGCGGCTCGGATCTCCTTGAGCATCGGCAGCATCGTCGCGGGTCCGCGATGGCAGTTGAGCCCAACCACGTCCGCCCCGGCATCCTCGAGACGCTTGCACGCCTCCGCCGGCGTCAGGCCGTCGCGCGTCAGCGCCTCACGGTGCATGGCGAGCGTGACGACCGCCGGCACCTTCGAGTACTTCTTGATCGCTTCCAGCGCCATGAGCGCCTCGCCGATCCATCCGATCGTCTCGGCGACGAAGTAGTCGACGCCCGCCTCCACCGCCCAGCCCACCTGCTCGTGGTAGATCCGCTCCACTTCCCGGATCGAGGCCTTGTCGGCGGGGTCATAGATATTGGTATTGCAGATATCCCCGGCGAAGAGCGTTCCGGTGCGCCGGGCGACGGACTTGGCTATCCGAAGCGCCGCGCGGTTCATCGGCACCAGATCCTTCTCCCGCCCGATGACGCGGAGCTTCTCCCGATGCACGTAGTAGGTGAGCGCCTGGGTCACATCGGACCCTGCGTGCACGAAGTCCATGTGCAGCTGCTCGACCACCTCGGGATGATCGAAGAGCACCTCGGGCACGAAGGCGCCCGCCTGGAGATACCCGCGCCGCTCGAGCTCGAACACGTACCCTTCGGCGCAGACGACCGCCCCGGCGGCGAGGCGCGAGAGAAGATCCCGCGGCTGGCCGTTGCCCTTGGCCGTTCGGGTGCTGTCGGGCCGGCCGCCCGCCCCGGCGCGGACCGCCTTGCCTCCCGACCGGGCTTTGGATCTGGCCTTGGGTTTGGCTTTTGTTCGGGCTTTCGCCTTGGCTGCCATAAGGTGTCTCCGTGGGTATGATCCGGCGATGCGCGGCTCAGGAAGCGGGCTACATTCTAATCAGGGGCCTCAACGCTCTGATGCCTCTATTTAGATGAGGCTATTCAAATTCTAGGCCGTGATCCCCGAAGTGTCTGTGGAAACTTAACGCCATGAGCACCTCCGCATCCGTTTCCCCCTCCCGCGGCGCGCCGCGGCCTACCGCTGCGGCGCCGGAGGCGCTGCGCCGGCACGTCGCCGCACTGCTCGCGAGTTTCAAGCCGGGACTCGCCCTCCCCGGCGCATTCTTCTGCGACGACGCACTCTATGCGGCTGAGCTCGAGTACATCTTCGGGCGTCACTGGCTGTTCGTGGCCTCGGAGGCCGAGATTCCCGAAGGGGGCGATTACCGCACCTTTCAGATCGGTCCCTGGCCGGTCTTCATCCTGCGGCGCGACGACGGCTCGATCGCGGCCTTTCATAACACCTGCCGGCATCGCGGCTCGCGGATCCTCCAGCAGGACTCGGGCATCGCCGGTGCGACGCTCCAGTGCCCGTACCACCGCTGGAGCTACGATCTCGAGGGGCGCGTGATCGGCTGCGGCGCGACCGGCGAGTCACCCGCCGAGCAGCGGGGCCTGAAGCCCGTGCACGTGAGGCAGCTCGCCGGCCTCATCTTCGTGTGCCTCGCCGAGGAGCCGCCGGAGGATTTCGACGACATGGCGGGGCGTATGACGCCCTATCTCGCGCCCCATGGGCTCACACGAGCCAAGGTCGCCAGGCAGGTCGACATCATCGAGCACGGCAACTGGAAGCTCACCATCGAGAACAACCGCGAGTGCTTTCACTGCGCGGGGCATCCGGAGCTCTTGTGCTCGCTGTTCGATTTCTTCGGCGAGGTGGACGAGGGGCGGATGTCGGCGGAGGAGCGCGCGACCTACGCCCGCTACGGGACCGCCCGGCCGGAGCAGGAGGCGATCTGGCGCCGGGCGGGACTCCCGTGGCAGAGCATCGAGGAGCTCAGCGGCCGCCCCACGGCCTTTCGCACCGAGCGACTGGTGCTCGATGGAGCCGGAGAGTCCATGACGCCGGACACCCGCGCCGCCTCGCGCCGGCTCCTCGGCGAGTTCACCGAGGCGCGGCTCGGGACGCTGCACTTCCACACCCAGCCGAACGCCTGGTTCCACTTCCTCTCCGACCACGCCCTCACCTTCGCGACGCTCCCGCTCGAGCGCGGCCGCACGCTGGTACGCAGCACCTGGCTCGTGCACGCGGACGCCGAGGAGGGACGCGACTACGATCTCGAGAAGCTCACGAGCGTCTGGAACGCCACCAATGCCCAGGACGCGGCGTTCGTCGCCGAGACCCAGCGCGGCGTCTCGAGTCCCGCCTACGAGCCCGGCCCGATCGCGCCGAGCGAGTACATGGTGAAGCTCTTCCACGTCTGGTACGAAGAGCGGCTGCGAGCGGAACTGAATCTTTAAGAGGAGCCTACACGAGTGGCTTGCCGGCCATTTCCAGATGCAACTCGTTACCCTTGTAGGGGTGGCGCGCGATGAACGCTTCGTTCAGCTCGACGCCGAGTCCCGGCTCGCGCGGCGGAATCACGTACCCGGCCTCCCAGCGGATGGGCTTGACGAGCACGTCCGCGTGAAACCCCTGCCAGCGCTCGATACCTTCGAGGATCAGGAAGTTCGGGCTGCAGGTGGCGAGCTGGATGTTGGCGGCGCCGACCACCGGTCCGCAATAAAGATGCGGCGCGAGCTGCACGTGCTGCACTTCGGCGAGCGCCGCGATCTTCTTCGCCTCGAGGATGCCTCCGACCCGCCCCAGGTTCATCTGGAGGATCGCCGCGGCGCCCGCGCCGAGGAGACGCGCGAAATCGTACTTGGTGGCGAGCCGCTCGCCGGCCGCGATCGGGATGTGCGTGGCGCGCGCGACGCGCGCCATCTCCTCGGGCGCATCCGGCGGCACCGGCTCCTCGAACCAGAGCGGCTCGTAAGGCTCGAGCCGCCGGGCGAGGCGAATGGCGCCCGCCGCAGTCATCTGGCCGTGAGTCCCGAAGAGAAGATCGGCACGCGAGCCGACCGCGGCGCGCAGCTGCCGCATGAAGCGCTCGCAGAGCTCCATCGCCGGGAGCGAGAGCTGCCGCCCGTCGAAGGCGGTGTAGGGACCCGCCGGATCGAACTTGAGCGCCGTGAAGCCCTGCGCGAGGTACTCGGCGGCCCGCTCGGCAGCCAAGTCCGGGTCCTGGTAGACGTTGGTCCGGTCGCCGGGACGAGCGTAGATATAGGTGTAGGAGCGGAGCCGCTCATGCACGCGGCCGCCGAGCAGGTTATAGACGGGCTGGCCCGCTTCCTTGCCGATGATGTCCCAGCAGGCCATCTCGAGCGCACTCAGCACCCCCATGAGCGAGAGGTCCGGGTGCTGCGTGTAGCCCGCGGAATACACGCGCCGCCAGAGGCTCTCGATGTCGTGCGGGTCCTCACCGAGGAGGTAGCGCTCGAACACGTCGACGGCCATGCGCGCCACCAAGTCCGGGTGAAACGGCACGCAGTAGGCTTCCCCCACCCCGTGAACGTTGCCGTCGGTGGTGAGCTTCACGAACACGAAGTAGCGGCCGCCGTAACCCGGTGGCGGATTTCCGACGACGAAGGTCCTGATCTCTTTCAGCTTCACCCGACGATCCTTAACACACAATGACCGAGTATGACTACATCGTCGTCGGCGCCGGCTCCGCCGGCTGCGTGCTCGCCAACCGCCTGACAGCCGACCCGCGGCGTCGGGTGCTCCTGCTCGAGGCCGGAGGCTCCGATCGCACACCCTGGATCCAGGTGCCGATCGGCTACGCGCGTACCTTTCACGATCCCCGTTACAACTGGATGTACGAGGCGCAGCCCGACCCCATGCTCGACGATCGCCGCGCCTTCTGGCCGCGCGGCAAGGTGCTCGGTGGCTCGAGCTCCATCAACGCCATGGTATACGTGCGCGGACAGCCGGCGGACTTCGACGACTGGCGCGCGGCAGGCAACCCCGGCTGGTCGTGGCGCGAGCTCCTGCCTTACTTCAAAAAGCTCGAGGATCACGCCTTCGGGGCGTCCGAATTCCATGGCGCCGGCGGCCCGGTGCATGTGAGCGATGTCTCGGGGAGCGTGCATCCGCTCTGCGCGAGGTTCCTCGAGGCCTGCGCCAGTACCGGCGTCCCCTACACGCCCGACTTCAACGGCGCGCAGACCGAAGGCGCGGGACTCTGGCAGGTGACCATCAAGGATGGCGTGCGGGTCTCGAGCGCGAGCGCGTACCTGCGCCCCGTGCGGGGCCGGACCAACCTCGAGGTACAACTGCAGGCGCAGGCGACGAAGGTGCTCTTCTCGGGATCGCGCGCCGTGGGGGTCGAGTACCTCGAGGGGGGCGTGCGCCGGCAGGCGAACGCACGGGCAGAAGTGCTGCTCGCGGCGGGCGCAGTCAACTCGCCGCAGCTGCTCGAGCTGTCAGGCGTTGGGGATGGGGCGCTGCTCAGGCAATTCAACATCCCGGTGATCGCCGACTCGCCCGCGGTCGGGCGCGCCCTCCAGGACCACCTGGCGGTGTCCTATTTCTTCCGCTCGCGGGTGCCGACGCTGAACGATCAGCTGGCGCCGTTCCTCGGCAAGGTGCGGGCGGCGCTGCGCTACGCGCTCGGCCGCCGCGGGCCGCTCGCCATGAGCGTCAATCAGGCGGGCGCGTTCCTGCGCACCCGCTCCGAGCTGACCCGGCCGAATCTCCACATCTACTTCAATCCGGCGAGCTACAGCACCACCACCGAGGGTCCCCGGCGGCGCCTGATGAACCCGGACCCCTACCCGGGGTTCCTCATGTCGTACAACACCTGCCGGCCGATGAGCCGCGGCAGCATCCACCTCCGCTCGAGCGATCCGCTGATGAGTCCCGCCATCGTGCCTAACTCACTCGCCACCGACGCGGATGTGCGCGACGTCTACGATGGCGCGCGCGTGGTGCGGCGGATCGCGGCCGCGGCGCCGCTCGCCGAGGTGACCGAGAGCGAGCGCGAGCCGGGACCCAGGGTGCAGTCCGATCCCGACGTGCTCGCGGACTTTCGCCGCCGCGCGGGCACCGTGTTCCACCCCTGCGGGACCTGCGCCATGGGGGCGGACCCCCGCACCTCGGTCGTCGATCCGCGGCTGCGCGCGCATGGGGTGACGGGGCTGCGTGTAGTCGACGCGTCCATATTCCCGAATATCACCTCCGGGAACCTCAACTGCCCGACCATCATGGTCGCGGAAAAGGCGGCGGATCTGATTCTCGAAGACAGTCCGGCCCCGGTAGCGTAACCTGCCGAAGTGAGCCTACAGGGCGGGACTTTATGAGCGAGCTGCCATCGACAGTCGTCGCGGGCACCGCTGCGCTTGGCGCGGAGCAGGTGCAGTCCGCCTCGCTGGCCGAGCGCTGGTACGTGCTCATCATGATGTGCCTCGTGTACACGATGAGCATCGCCGACCGCTACGTCGTGTCCACCGTGCTCGAGCCAATCCGCCTCGAGCTGCATCTCACCGACTCCGGCGTCGCCTGGCTCACCGGAGCGGCCTTCGGCCTCTTCTACGTCGTGCTGGGGTTTCCCCTCTCGTGGCTCATCGACCGCAAGAACCGACGCAACATCGTGGCGGCGTGTCTGGTGCTCTGGTCGATCATGACCGCCGTGTGCGGGCTGGCGCGTACCTCGTGGCAGTTCTTCTTCGCCCGCGTCGGGGTCACGATCGGGGAAGCCGGCGGGACGCCGGGCGCGAATTCACTGCTCTCCGACTATTTCCCCGCTAACCGCCGCGCCATGGCGCTCACCGTGTTCGCGCTCGGCGCGCCGATCGGCGCCTGGGTCGGATACAACGTCGCCGGCGCGATCGCCGATCACTACGGCTGGCGCGCGGTATTCTTCGCGCTCGGGCTGCCGGGTGCGCTGGCGGGGATCGCGGTGTGGCTCACGGTGCGCGAGCCGAAGCGCGGATGTCTCGACAGCGGCGAGGACGGCGAGGCGCCTTCCGTGCTCGCGACGATGCAGTTCCTCTGGCAACAGCGTGCCGCGGTGCACGTGATCATGGGCAGCGCGGTCTGCGCGCTCTGGGGCTGGGGGCTCATGTTCTGGACACCGGCCTTCCTGCAGCGCACTTACCACATGAGCGTCGGCGAAGCGAGCGTCGTCACTCAGAACATGCACCTGTGGGGAGGAGGCATCGCGACCGTCGTGACCGGTTTCCTGATGGCCCGCGGCAGCATGGTCGATGCACGGCGGATCGTGTGGCTCCTCGCCGCCGGCATCGGCATCGCAACGGTGGCCTCGTGGGTGGTCTACTACACCCGCGATCTCACGCTCGCCAGGGCGATGTTGTGGATATTCGTTCCCTCGATCTACTTCTACATCGGCCCCGGCTTCGGGCTGCTCAACAACCTGGCTCCGTGCCGCATGCGGGCGATGTTCTGCGCGACGGTGCTGTTCCTCGCGAATCTCGGCAATCTCGTGATCGCGCCTCCGTTGATCGGGGCCCTGAGCGACTGGTTCGCCCCCAACCACGTCACGAACGCCGATTCGCTGCGGCTCGCGATGCTGTGCCTGGTGCCGACGGGCCTCTGGGCCACGGCCCACCTCTTCCTCGCGGCCCGCGATGTCCTCAAGGACCAGGAGCGCGCCCGGGGCTTTCCGTACTGAGATCCGCCGCGGCCTTCTGATCATCGGGGACCAGCACTTCCGCGCGCAGCCACGCAGCTCCGAGCTGCACCTGATGGGGCTGGCAATGCGAGCCGTATTCCACGTTGCGGGTCGCAAAGAGCGGCAGAATGTCGGTCTTGACCTGCTCGAGGAGCTCGCACTCGGCCGCGGTGACCCCGTTGCGAGCGGACGCGAGATCGATGCGCTTCCAATGAGCCGGCACTGCGGCAGGCGTTGGAGTCGCAATCGGGCCGGCAGCCGTACTCTGCCCCGTGACAGGCTGCAGTACATTCATTCGGATCCTTACACCCGGGAACGCGTCCGGCCGGCCGAGCGACATGCAGGGCGATTCCCGCACCTCGAGATCCCGGCGCGCTCCGAGCTGCAAGAGGACATCCGTCACGCGGTCGCGCAGCCCCTCACAGGAGTACTGCGCGGTGAAGCCCACATACACGAAGCTGAGCTCCCTCGCCGTCCAGACTGCCGACTGGCCGCGGGTCTCCGCGGCCTCCTTCTCATCGGCCGCACCCCACGCGGGCATGCAAACGAGCGCCACGGCCGTAGCGGCGATGGCGAGGCCGACTTCCGACCGGGTGATGTGCATAGGCATGCCTCCGGGCCACTCGCTCAAGCCCACTAGCTGAGACCTCACCACGGCCGGGTCGTTCGGATCGGCCTGTGCGCCGCCGTCCCTCGACACGAGCTCCCTGTCGAAGGGGCACAACCGCCCTCCCCCTAAATGCGTACGCGCGGCGCTCCCGAACCCGTGACGCGCGCTACCTCGCCCGCGGGGCGCCCCGCGCGGCCGCCGCGGCTAGTCTGCGTGCCCAAGGGAGGGTGACCCATGCAATCCGTCGTCCTTGATATCGCCGCCACGCTCGCCGCGCTCCTCGCTTACCTCGCCGTGGTGCTCTGGAGCGACCTCGCGCGCTCGCTGTAGATAGCGCTCCGGCGGGAGGCGCCGGCATCCGGGCGTCCGCATAAACCCCTACCTGCTGCGGGATTTGTCACGACTGCGCCATGCGCAGCGCGCGCAGACAATGCGCGCGTGATTGATCCGATCGAGATACTCAGCACATCCGGCACAGGCATCGAGCCGTCGGCCGCGACCTGCCAGGAAAAGCTCCGGCTGCACATGCAGTCTGCAGCCGAGGCGCGCCGTTTCCTGCAGGCCCTGAACGGCTACCTGGCTCCGAAAAACCAGCTCTCCGTAACGCAGTTGCCACAAAAGAGCACGACCGACGAGGCGCGCAAGGCGTGCGATCAGGCCATGGATGCGCTCGAGGCGCATCGCACTGCCCACCGCTGTTGAAGCAGCGCATCGGGCCGCGTCGTGAAGGGGGGCGCGACGCGGCCTGATCGCTCTAGCGCCGCTCGCCCGGCGAGGCAGCCCCACCCGACACCGTAAAGCGAATCCTCCCCGGCATTACATGGCCGTCGGCACTCGCGGCGCGCCAGCTCACCACGTAGGTTCCGGGCGTCAGGGCCGGGATGGCGATCGTGACCTCCCTGGCCGTTGTCTCGGGAGGAGCCAGTCTGCTCCTGGCGCCTTCCCCCTTCTGAATCCATGCCGCGGTTAGGCGCGCCGCTTCCGAGAAGGTGAGCACAACGGTTGACGGCGGCGTCGCAACCACGCCGCCGTCGGCGGGTACGGACCCGAGAAGGTGAGTGTGAGCATGTGCGATCGCGCACCAGGCGAGTAGAGCCACACCAAATCGGAACACGGCTTCCAGCCAGCCCGATATCTTCAGCGATCTCATGTTCAGTCTCCGCAGGAGACTCGCGCTTGGACGATACTATGGTTCCAAGTGCACCGATGATAAGTCTTGTGGTATCCGCAGTGGCTCTAATGCTCATTTCTGGCGGTGCCTTTGCCGCAGCTCCGGCAGCGTCGACAGATGAGGACGGCGCGACCGCTGAACAACAGCATCACATGGGAATGAGCGCCGCCCTGGGGGCCTACCCCATGACACGCGAGGCCTCCGGCACCGCATGGCAACCGGACAGCTCCGTGCATGGCGGCGTGCACATCGAGGCGGGCGAGTGGATGGTGATGAGCCACGCTCGACTCAACGCCGTGTACGACCGCCAGCAGGGTCCGCGCGGAGATGACAAGACCTTTGCTGCCGGCATGGTGATGTCCGAGGCGACGCGGGCGCTCGCGTCGGAGGACGTCGTGCGCATCCGTGCGATGCTCAGTCCGGACCCGTTGATGGGGGCGTCCGGCTACCCCTTGCTCCTGGCTACCGGCGAGACGGCGAACGGCAGGGACCCGCTCATCGATCACCAGCATCCGCACAACCTTGTGATGGAGCTTTCCGGAAGCTTCAGTCATCCGCTCGGGTCGGAAGACAACGCGTATCTGTACGCGGGGCTGCCGGGCGAGCCCGCCTGTGGGCCGCCCGCGTTCATGCATCGACTCTCCATTCTCGACAGCCCCGAGGCACCGATCAGTCACCACTGGCTCGACTCAACCCACATCACCAACGGCGTTGTAACAGTCGGCTACGTGCACAGCATCTTCAAGCTGGAAGCCTCCCGCTTCCACGGTCGCGAGCCCGATCAATATCGCTATCGCATCGAGCCCGGCCCCTTGGACTCGACCGCGGCCCGTTTCTCGTGGAATCCCGCGCAGACGCTCTCGCTGCAGGTCTCATGGGCCAGACAGATCAGCCCCGAGCAGCTCGCCCCGCGCGAGGACGAGACACGATCGTCGGCAAGCGCCATTTACACCGAGCCGCTTGGCGCCAATCGTTATTGGTCGACCACTGCGGCCTACGGTTATCGGCACGGGAGTAGTGGGCCGCGCCTTTGGGCCTATCTGATCGAGAGTGCGGTAAAGCCGACCGATCTCTGGACGATCTTCGCTCGCTTCGAGCGTGAAACCAACAACGAGCTCACCGATTTCGGCGGTCAGTCGAGCCCCGTTTATGTCGTCGCCAAGGCCTCAGTCGGCGCGATCCACGACTGGCGTATCTCGGAGCACCTCCAAGTGGGCCTCGGCGCGCTCTATGCGTTCAATTTCCTGCCGTCTTCCTTGACCCCTCTCTACGGACACGACCCCGCTGGGATGATGGCGTTCGCCCGACTGAAGGTCGAGTGACATCCATGCGTTGCAGCGTCACGAATGCCCGTGCCTGTGGTGCACATCCGGGTAGTGCGGATGAGTGTGCCGGATCCGTTCGCAGGTGCGGTTGAGGCCTCGAGTCTACATAAAGCGGGGAAATCCTGCGGTAAACCCCTATATGCGCGCGGTTTGCCGCGACTGCGCCCCCTTCGGGGCGGGGTTACAATCACTCCACGTGACCTGTCAGAAAAAATACCGCCTGATCGAGGAGTGCGATGCCGCGTCCCTGCACCTGTGGCATCTCGAAAGCTCGGTGACGGTGATGGAAACGCCGGGGACCCAGCGGGAGCGATTGAAGCGCCGCGCCCAGGAAGCCCGCCGGACCTCGGCCGAGGCGATTGCGGACCTTCAGACGCACCGTCTCCTGCACGGCTGCTGAGCCCGCCGCCTCCGCGGCACAAAATATCCCGGTTCCCTCGCCACGGGGCGACTCCGTTTTGCGCTCAAACGATCCCGTCGACAGCGCGTCCCGCGGTACACTCTCCACGACCAACAGAAAGCGCACAGGGGACGCGGGAGGGGTCTCGATCCCTTGATCCAAGCGCCGGGGGACGCATGAAGCTGCGTTACAAGATCCTGAACGTCATCGTGATCCTCGTGGGAGTCGGGGTGCTGTCGCTCGCGCTCTTCATGAGTCACACCACTCCGTGCGGCCCAACCCCCGCACCGCCCGCCGGCGCGACTCTCATGAAGGCCGCGGTCCGCCATTGCTACGGCTCACCGGATGTCGTGCGGTATGAGGACATCCCGAAGCCCTCCCCTAAGGACAACGAAGTCCTGGTCAGAGTGCATGCGGCCTCGGTCAATCCGCTCGATTGGCACGAGCTCGAAGGCACCCCGTACCTCGTGCGCATGGACGACGGCTTCGGAAAACCGGACAACCCACGCCTCGGCGTCGACTTTGCCGGAACGGTCGAGGCGGTCGGCAAGAGCGTCACGCGTTTCAAGCCGGGCGACGAGGTATTCGGCGGAAGAGATGGGGCGTTCGCCGAGTACGTCACCGTCCGGGAGGCGCGCGCCATCGCGCTGAAACCGGCCAGTGTGACTTTCGAGCAGGCGGCTTCGGTGCCGATCGCGGCCATCACCGCGTTGCAGGCTCTGCGCGACAAGGGACACATTCACGCCGGACAGAAGGTCCTGATCAACGGCGCCTCGGGGGGTGTCGGTACCTTCGCCGTGCAGATCGCCAAGTCGTTCGGTGCGGAAGTGACCGGCGTATGCAGCACCAAGAACGTCGACATGGTTCGCTCACTCGGCGCGGATCACGTCATCGACTACACGCGGGAGGACTTCACCGCAGGCACCCAACATTACGATCTGATCGTCGACAATGTCGCGACCCACTCGCTGCTCGCGTACAAGCGCGTCTTAAATCCCAACGGCAGCTACGTCATGATCGGCATGATAGACACCGGTAATTGGTTCGGCTGGCTGGCCAAGCCGATCGAAGGGATGGTGCTGTCGAAACTGGTGAGCCAGAAGTTCGGCATGATGCTCGCGGATCTCAACCACGACGACCTCGCCGTCCTGGGCGATCTCATGCAGTCCGGGAAGGTGACACCGGTCATCGAACGGCGTTACAAGCTGAGCGAAGCCGGCGAGGCGCTCCGCTATCTCGAGAAAGGCCATGCGCGAGGAAAAGTCGTGGTGATGGTGGAGTGAAGCCTCCCGAGGCGGCCGCTCTATACCCGAGCCGCCTCGGGCCTCAGTGAAGCACGAGCGTATCGCGCCGCCAGGCCACGTCCTGCCAGCGGCCGAAGTCAAACAGCCGCTCCGGAGCACTCGCTTGCCGCACCAGCGCGAGATCATCGAGCCGGCGCTCCTCGAAGAAGCGGCGAAATTGACCCTGATCCTTCACCTCGCGCGCAATGAGCAGGCGCCGTGTTCCCGGCGCGAAGCCGGCAAACTCCACATAGCCTTCCTGCGGATCGTCCACACCGGGTGAGAGCACATCGACCGTCCAGCTCCCTGCCCTCTCATGGAAAACCCAGAGCTCGCGCCAGCTCTCGAGCGGCTGCACCGCCAGCGCGAGCGCGCGGCCCTGGGCGAAGGTCTGCGCCGAAGCCATCCAGGCGACCCCGTAAGTGCAGCGTCGCAGGAGCGGCTCGGCGCCTGGCCGCTGCGCATCGGCGAGCGTCAGGCAGGTCTGGCCAGGCTCCCCCGCGGTCGCACTCAAGGTGAGCGAGCCCATGGGCGCGGCGGGCGTCATGGCAGCCCAGCGGATCGCGCCCACCCGCACCACCGCATCGACATACTCGGCGCGGCGGTCAGCGCCCAGATCGGCCGCATTCACCTCGAGAAGCTCTCCGAGCGCCCGCCGCGCCGCCGGCCCGGACGGCTCCCGGCGCCGTGCGTGCTGGTAGGCAACGGAGGCCCAGACGGTTGCGCGCCGTGCGTGCAGAAGACTCTTGGTGAGCGCGGAGAGTCCCTGCTCGTCGATCCGCTCGAGAAGCTCGCGCCGTTCCTCGTCCACCGATTCGCGCGCGAGCGGCCCCGCGTTCGGGTCGATGCAGTCCGGCCGCGTCAGGGCGAGTGCGGCCCGCGCCCGCTCCTCCGAGCCCGCGCCCGGCAGCGATAACACGCGGCGGAAAAGCTCGCCGTCATAACACACCTGTATCCGACCATTGCGCTCGAAAGTGCGCATGCGAATGCCGAACTGCGCGACCACCTCGAGGTGTGCGGCCACGTCGGCACGCCGCGGGCCAGCGCCCGAGGCCTCGTCGGCCAGCCGCTCGGCCATCCCGGCGATCGCAGCGAAGGGCTCGGCGGTGAGAGCCGGTGCGGGCACGGCCTTGAGATACGCGGCGCCGTAGCTGATCCCGAGCGCCTCAAATCCGCGGCTCTCGCGCAGGAAGCGCAGCACCGCCAGCAGCGCCGGCGCATCCGCCTCGGTGAGTCCCACCTCCCGGACCCCCTCGCTCCTCAGGTATCCGCCCCGCTCACGCCGATAGTCGTAGACCTTGAGGTATCCCGCGTGTTGGCCACGGATCTCGAGCACATCCCCTTGCCAGAGCGCCGTCAGCTCGGTAGCGCCCGACCGCGGCGCCGCGCGGAGTGCGGTGTGGTCCTGGACCACGATGGCGAGAGTCGCCGCGAGGGCGGGGATCACTAGGGGCTCCCCGCCGCGGCGGCCGCCCTGGCGGGCGCACCCGCCACCAGGCTCGCCGGGCCCTGCGTGCCGATCAGGTTCGAGCCGATGAACTGACCCGGCGGCGGCGACGGCGCGATGATGACCTGCACCTTGTCGGAGAGCTTGTCGGCGAGGGTCTTCTGGATCAGCAGCGGGTAGTGCGCGATCAGGGCGCCCTCGCGCTCCATCTGCCCGGCGTTCGCCTTCCCGACGAGCTCGAGCCGGTACGCCTCGGCGTCGGCGAGCTTCTGCCGGGAGTCCGCCTCGCCCCGGGCCTCGATTCGGCGCGCCTCGGCAGCGCCCTCGGCCGTGCGAATCCGCGCGGTCTTCTCCGCCTCGGCCTCGAGCCGGCGTTGCTCGATCTGCTTCTGCTTGAAGGGCAGGATGTGCTTCATGGTCTCTTCCTGAGCGCGCGCGGCTATGACCTGCTCCTGACCAGCCGCCTCGGCCGCCTTCTGCCGCCGCACCTTGTCGGCCTCGGCCTCGAGCTGCGTCTGCTTCACTTGGGCCTCCTTGAGCTCGAGCGTATAGCGGATCTTCTCGGTCTCGAGCTCCTCGGCGAGGAGCTTCCCCATGCCGGCGCGATACTCCGGCGGCAGATCCACCTTTCCCATGTCCACGCCGCGGAGCACAAGCCCTGCCGCCGCAAGCTTCGGCGCCAGCTCGGTCATGATTTCCTTTTGAATCTCGGCGCGCTGGCGCGAGAAGATCTCGCGCGCCGTGTGCCGGGCAAACAAGGGGTACACGACCCCCTGCACGGCCGGGCGGATGAGATCGGCGTTGAGGTCGTCCGGAAACTCCTTCGACAACTGCGCGATGCGGGTGCGGTCGATCGCCCACCGCACCGTCAGGTCGACCCCGATCGACAGACCCTCGTTCGATTGGAACGGCGCCGCGCCCGTAGCGCTCGCGCTCTCGATCGGCCGGTACACCTGGTCGCGGGTCGAGTACGGGCGCGCCTGGTGAATGCCGGGGAGCACCAGCACGGTGCCCGCGGAGTAGGCACTCGCCGAGCCGTCGAGCAGATTGGTGCGCACGAGCAGCTCGCCGCGATGCGCTGTCGCGAAAGGGGGATGGCCGTAGAGGCCGTAGGCGAAAACGGCGAGCAGCACTGCGATCACGAGGCGCGTGCGGAAGCGGGAGACGGCCGTTGTGAGCTCGCGAACCGCCCCGGCCGACATGGCGCCGAGCCGGCCAAGGGACTCGCGGAGCATCCGCCCGATGGCCTCGAGCAGCGCCGCCAATCGATCAGACATGGGGAACTCCCCTCCCGAGGGATGTATGCATCGAGTGCAGAGTCTCTCAGCCGTCTGTGGCAAAGCCGTGCGGCAATCGTGGCGGGAAGTGGCGGGTGCCTCATCAGGAGATCCATGCGAGCGACGGGGCGCAGCTGCACTGCTTGGGTGGCACGGCGCGGGCAGCGCAGCGGCCCATGCCCTCCGCGGCCCGTTAAGACACAAGTGCCGCCCGGTTAAGGCGGCTTGCGATTTCCTGAAACCGGGGCCGAAGGTGCTCTGGCTCCACCAATTCGAAGTCCACTCCGCACATGATCACCTGGGCGATCAATATCTCGGGGGTTTCCGCTCCGATGCTGAGCAGACTGTGCTGCGAGTCCAGGGGCTCGAGCACACCCAGCCAGGGCGGGATCCGTCCGGCTAATGCCGCGGCGGCGGCGGCGAGCTTGAATCTCGCCCGATGGCGGTACGGCGCATAGGAGATCGCCTCCGCCACGTAGCGCTCGACGTCCGGGGGCGGAGGACGGGGACGGAAAGGCGCACCCGTAGCCGGGCGGCCGTTGATCCGATCCACGCGCAAGGTGCGCCAGGCCGTGCGGCCCACGTCCCACGCCACCAGGTACCAGCGGCGGTTGCCCGTGTGGGCCAGTCGTACGGGCTCGACCGTTCGGGTGGAGGCCCTGCCCGCACGATCCCGATAGTCGAAGGTCAGCTGGCACTGATCCCGACAGGCAGCCGCCAGTGTGGTGAGAGTATCGGGATCCAAAACCGGCGCGGTTCCACCAACCGAGACCGTAACCGCCTGAAGTGCCCCCACTCTCTTGTGCAAGCGGCTGGGCAGCAGCTGATTCAACTTGACCAGCGCGCTCACGGCCGTCTGGCTCATGCCGGCGAAGGCATCCATCGCGCTGCGGAGGGATACCGCAATGGCTATCGCTTCGTCGTCATCCAACAGCAAGGGCGGCAGCGCGGAACCCCGGCTCAGTTGATAGCCACCCCCCGGCCCTGCCGCGGCCGCCACCGTGTAGCCGAGGCTGCGCAGTCGGTCGATATCGCGCCGCAACGTTCGTGGTGTGACCTCGAGACGGTCGGCGAGCCCGGCGCCCGTCCAGGACCGGCGCGACTGCAGCACCGAGAGCAGACGGAGCAGGCGGGTCGAGGTGTCGAGCATGAGACAGAGGATACAAAAAATTGCGGACAGAATCTGTCCACAACTGTCCGCTACGCTAATGCCATTCACGCGAGCCAGTTTCCAGTGCCGGACGGAATACTCAACCGGGAGGGAAGGACCGACATGAGCAACCCCGCCGCCGAAAAAGCGATCCTGCTGACCGACGACGACTCGAGCGATACCGCAATCCGGGCTTTTCGGATCGAGATTCCCCAGGCGGAAATCGACGACTTGCGCTTCCGGCTGCGGAGAACTCGCTGGCCCAGAGAGTTGTCCGGCGTCGGTTGGAAACGAGGCGTCCCGCTCGGCTATCTCATAGAGCTCGCGGAGTACTGGCGCACGAGTTATGACTGGCGCGAGCACGAGGCGGGCATCAACCGTTTCCCGCAGTACACCACCGTCATCGACGGCGCGCCCGTGCATTTTCTGCATGTGCGGTCCATGGCGCCCGATGCCACTCCATTGATGCTCATCCACGGCTGGCCAGGGTCGATCGTGGAGTTTCTCGACACGATCGGACCTCTGACCGATCCGCCTGCGGACGCCAGCAAGCGTAGCCAGGCCTTTCATCTGGTGATTCCGTCGATTCCGGGCCACGGGTTCTCGGGACCGCTCACCGCGCCGGGCTGGACACACGGCCGCATCGCGAAGGCTTTCACCGAGCTGATGGCGCAGCTCGGGTACGAGCGCTACGGAGTACAGGGGGGCGATGCCGGGGCGATCATTGCGCCTGAAATGGCGCGCCTCGATCCGACGCATGTAATCGGCGTGCATGTCAACGCACTCGTCACGCCCCCTTGCGGCGATCCAGCGGAAATGGCCGGCCTGACCGCGGCCGAGCAGGAGCGCATGGCGCGGTACCAGCGATTCCGTGAAGACATGGCCGCGTACCTGCACCTACAGAGCACTCGGCCGCAGACGCTCGCCTACGGTCTCACCGATTCACCGGCCGGGCAGCTCGCCTGGATCGTCGAGAAGTTCAAGGAATGGAGCGATCCGGCCGCGCGCTTCGCCGAAGACATCGCCCATACAGACCGGATCCTCACGAACGTGAGTCTCTACTGGTTCACCCGCACCGCCGGCTCATCCGCCAACCGCTACTACGAGGCGCTGCACGACCCGACCGCCTGGGCGCCCAAGGTCCGCAGCCGCGTGCCCACGGGCGTCCTGGTATCGCAGACGCAGGACGTCACCATCCGCTGCCTTGCCGAGCGCGACCACAACGTGGTGCATTGGTCGGAATTCGAGCGCGGCGGCCACTTTTTCGCGTTGGAGCAGCCCCAGCAGTTCGCCGCGGACGTGCGGGAGTTCTTTCGACGAGTACGTGGTAACTGATACCCGGCGGCGTGCGGAGCGCCGCCTGTCTTGCGTGTCAGCGAGCCGGGGGCGTGGCCGACCCGAACTCACCGCCGTAGTAGCGGTGACCGTGAGGGGTTTCGCAATCCAGGTCCAGCCTGGCCAGGTCACTTGTCGTTGGGTCGAACTTTTTGCCGTCGTCATCGACAAATTCGGTGCTTTGTATGAGCAGCGCTTCAGTCAGCCCGGACTTGATCGTGTCGACCTCGAGCTTGAGGCTCGAGATGCCATGGGAATTGAGACTGAGCAGACAGCTCGTCCAAGTGAAAGTATCCCGATTCTCTATCCGGAACAGATGAAGCGATCGGTTGTACCCGATGGACGCAGTGAGACTCCGCTCCAACCTGCGATACGGGTGCGCGATAACGGTTTCTCGCGCCTTCGGCGGCGCATTGTTCCTCGGCGTTTCATCGTGCGTCCCGGACCAAAGCGCCAAGGCAACCACGCCAACGATGGCGACGGCGGCGCCTGCCGCGATCTCGAAGGGCAAGCGCGATTTCTTCGGTGGGCCGCAGTGCGGAGGGATGTGCGCGGACGAAAAGGCCATATCACCCGTTCCTGGACGCCAGGAGACACTGACCAAAGTATCCGAAGCGGCAGAGGGCTTTTGAGGCAGGAGTGGTCTTCCACTCCACCCGGTCGTGCCGAATTTCACGTTTTGAGGAGGAGGCGTCCGGTGCCTGCTGATTATGTACGAACTGTTCTGGTCCGTGTCCTGAACAGTTTGCGTCCAGAGAATCCGTGTGTAACGGGCCAATGTCGTGTCTCTTGCCTATGCTGGCTGCCGTCACATCGCCGTGGCGTGACCCGTTAAAGGTGAGCTATGGAAATCCTCCTGATCGATATTGGCGCCCTCGCGGTGTTTTTTGCTTTCATGGCGATCGTGTATTGGCACGGAGTCTCACACGAAGAGCAGCCAACAAGGCGTGGCCTAGTTGATGTCTCACGCGCGCCTGCTGCTCCTCGATCTTCCGGATCCGCCGTCGCTGCCGATCGATCGCGGGACGCGGGTTCGCGAGGTCGGCCGGGGCCTGTTGCCCCTCGCGACGCCGATCGGCCTTCGGCCTGACGAACACGCGCCGACCCGAGCGGACGGCCGCAGGCTGATTTCACGCGTCCTTGAGCAGGGTCAGCGCCGCTTCGACCTGATCGTCCTGCACGAGCAATTGCACGCCGGCCACTCCGCCTTCCATGCCCGCACTTATTCCGACGACGGTCGAGGGTATTCCGGCGGCCTCCAGCTCGAGCCTCGCCAGATCGGCCTCGACCGTGGTCGGATAGCTCTTGATGATTTTCATCGCTGGCCCTTACTTCATGACCCACCCATAGGTCATGCGTCTCGTCGCGATGCTCTTCTGCAACCGCCAATATACCCTCAAGCATCCGGCGTCCCGGGGAGTTTGCCAGCGCAAGGGCGCGGCGAACCGACGCCCCGCTCTCGAGCGCTCCCTTGTGACCAAGGTTTAGCCTTACGTGCCTCTCTACACTCGCAATCCTCTATTCGCTTTCTTCTCCTTCTTTGCGGCGCGCTTTTCCATCAGGCTCTTGGCGGGTTTCTTCTTTGCATCTTTCTTTGTGTCCATTGCCTTGCTCATAACGGGCTCCTCGGATTGGAGGGAACAATTGGCATTTTGCGACAAAGTGAGCAGATCCGGGTCATTGGAAAATCGGCCAATTCCGAGCAAGCCGCACGCCGGCGGGGCGGCAGTGCGGACGCCTGCGCAGCGCGGTCGGCTCCTAACCAGAGCGGGCTTTCAAGGACTTTGGCTTGCCCACGGCGATTCGCACCGGGAGCACCGAGACTTGAACTCGGGACCCCTTGCACGACCCCTTGCACCACATATTCGTTAGTCTGCTGTTTAACGTTACTCGATTCAAGTGCGAGTCGGCTCGCGCAGCCCCTGCTCCCCGTTGCGCAGGGCGCCGACGTTCACGTGCAGCAGCGCTGCGAACTTCGGCTGGCTCAAGCCGATTTTTGAGCGCAGCGCTTTGGTAGCGATTGCATCCACGTGGAACTCGCGCGACGGCGCGCGCTCCCCGCGAATGATCTCGTTCATCTGGGTCACGCTCTCGCCGAGCTCGGCAAATAGCTTCTTGTTCACGGCAGGCGGCCTGAAGTTCCCGCGGCCTACGGGCGGCCGGACGTGCCGAGTTTTAGGTCGCTCTCGAGTTGCACAAGCCAGCTTGAGAGGTGGCCGGCCACGTAGGTTTTGGCGGTCCGGTTGCTCTTTCGAATCACAACAACCGTTCCGCTGAGCGGACTCACGAATAGACAACTGAAAGACTGGTCGGAGCGCCGAGATTTGAACTCGGGACCCCTTGCACCCCATGCAAGTGCGCTACCAGGCTGCGCCACGCTCCGACACGATTGTTCTTATTGAAAAGCCGCATGCGGCTGGGGACTCGCCGCGCGCAATCTCAATGATACGCCGTTTGTGGGAATGCGGCGCTCAGCGCCGCAGCACCTTCATCAACTCCTCGAGCTCGACCCGCACCTGCCGGACAATCTGCTGGCTCTGCGTAACGTCGGTGCGCGCCTCTTCGCCGGTCAGCTTGTTTCGCGCCCCGCCTATGGTGAAGCCCTGGTCGTATAGGAGGCTCCGGATCTGGCGGATGACGAGCACGTCTTGGCGCTGGTAGTAGCGCCGGTTGCCGCGCCGCTTGACCGGCTTGAGCTGCGGGAATTCCTGCTCCCAGTAGCGCAGCACGTGCGGCTTGACGCCGCACAGCTCACTCACCTCTCCGATGGTGAAGTACCGCTTGCCGGGAATAGGCGGCAGCTGGGCGTTACTCTTTGGCTCCAACATAGGCTTCGACCCGTGCCTTCAGTTTCTGGCCTGGGCGGAAAGTCACCACGCGCCGGGCGCTGATCGGTATCTCTTCTCCGGTCTTGGGATTGCGGCCCGGGCGCTGGTTCTTGTCGCGCAGGTCGAAGTTCCCGAAGCCGGATAGCTTCACCTGCTCGCCCCCCGACAGCGCGGCCCGCACCTCCTCGAAGAAAAGATCGACCAGCTCGCGCGCTTCTCTCTTGTTCAACCCGAGCTGGTTGAACAGCGCTTCCGCCATCTCCGCTTTGGTTAAAGCCATTTCTTTATTCTCGAATTCTTGCGTTCAGTTTCTCACGCAAGTCCGCCACCACGGACGCCATGATGCGCTCCACATCGTCGTCCGTAAGAGTGCGAGAAATATCCTGAAAAATCAAGCCTAAAGCGACGCTTTTTCGACCATGTTCGAGCCCGGGGCCGCGATACACGTCGAAAATGCGGAGACCACGCAGGAGGTTTGAGGCCGCCAAGGTTACACGCTCGGCCAGGGTACTTAAAGTCACCGATTCATCGACCACCACCGCGAGGTCGCGACGCACCTGTGGAAAGCGCGAGATCTCCTGGTAGGCGGGACGCTTGACAGCGAGCGCCGAGTCGACATCGAGCTCGAAGAGCACTGGCGGATATGTAAAATCCAGCGCCTGCACCAGAATGGGATGCAGCTCGCCGATCCAGCCCACTTCCCGCCCGCAGCGCAGCACACGCGCTGCGCGTCCCGTGTGTAGCGCGGAATGCGAGCCCGCTTCGAATTTGAACGACTCCGCCTGTCCGGTGGCGGTGAAGAGCGCTTCGAGGTCGCTCTTCGCGTCGTAGAAGTCCGCGGCGCCCCGCATCTCCTTCGGCACGCCCCACTGCTCGGGGAGACGGGCTCCGCTCACCACTGCCGCGAGCGTGTCGATCTCGCGCGTCGACGCCCCATCGATTTGGAAGCGCGTGCCATGCTCGAAGAGCCGGATGCGGTCCTGCTGTCGGTGCTGGTTCTCGAGCGCCGCGCGCAGGAGCCCCGGCCAGAGCGACACGCGCATGACGGAGAGATCGCTCGCGATTGGATTCGAAAGGGCCAGGGCCGGCCGGTCCGGGAACAGCCGTTCCTGTAGGGCCGGATCGACGAAGGCGTAAGTGATCGCTTCCTGGTAGCCGCGTTGCGCGAGCACGGCCAGCATGGATTCCTCCGCGGGGCGTTCCTCGGGCAGTGGCCGAAAGCGCTGCGGCTCGAGCGCATCCGCCTCCGGAATGGCCTCGAAGCCTACGATCCGGGCGACCTCCTCGATGAGGTCCGCCTCGATGGCGATGTCGAAGCGGTACGAGGGAGGCGTGACCTCCCAGCCGTCCGCCCTTGGCGTGGTCTGCATCTCGAGACCTTCGAGCGTGTGCTGTACGCGGTCGTCGGGGAGCGACGCACCGAGAAGACGCCCAAGCTGCTTTCGGCGCAGCGTCACCGGCGGGCGCTTCGGCAGATGCGCGGCGGAGTCAGTCACCTCGATGGGACCTGCGGTGCCGCCCGCGATGGGCGCGAGCAGGGCGATCGCGCGCTCGATAGCGCGGCCCTGTAGCGCAAAATCGACGCCGCGCTCGAAGCGCTGGCTGGCGTCGGTCTGCAGGCCGAGCCGGCGGGCGCGCCCGAGGACGGCATTGGGCGCGAAGTACGCCGACTCCAGGAACACGTCGCTCGTCTCCGCACTCACCGCGGTGTGCAAGCCTCCCATGACGCCCGCGAGCCCCACCGCCCGCTCCGCGTCGGTGATGAGAAGCATGTCGCTCTGCGCCTCAATTGTCTTGCCGTCGAGGAGCATCACGTGCTCACCGTCCCGCGCCAGGCGCACCCGGATCCCGCCCTTGAGCTTTCTGAGATCGTAGGCGTGCATCGGCTGGCCGAGCTCGAGCATCACGTAGTTGGTGACATCCACTACCGGGCTTATGGAGCGCACGCCCGCGCGGCGCAGACGCTCGCGCATCCAGAGCGGAACCGCCGCGCGATTGTCGACGCCGCGCAGGATGCAGCCTGCGAAGCGAGGACAGGCCGCCGGAGCCTCGAGCTTCACCGGGAAGCGCTCCGCGTGTCCGGCGGACGCGCGGGCGATGCCAGGACCCGTGACCTTGGTACCGGCGAGCGCCGCCACCTCGCGCGCAACGCCCAAGATCGAGAGCACGTCGCCCCGATTGGGCGTCACGTTGAGGTCGAGCACCGCCTCATCGAGATCGAGGTATTCACGCAAAGAGCGGCCGAGCGGCGCATCCGGCGGCAGCTCGAGAATTCCGCTCGAGGCCTCGGCGAGTCCGAGCTCCTTCGCGGAAGCGAGCATGCCCTGCGATTCCACGCCCCAGAGCTTCGCCGCCTTGATGGCGAGATCACCGGGGAGATGCGCGCCGACCGAGGCGAGTGCGCTCTTCAGGCCCGCGCGCGCGTTGCTCGCGCCGCACACAATCTGAAGCGGCGGACCGCTGCCGGTCGAGACCCGGCACACACGGAGCTTATCCGCCTGCGGATGAGGCTCGGCGGCGAGGATCTCGGCCACCACCACGCCGGAGAAAGGCGGCGCAGCGAGCGTGAGCGCTTCCATCTCGATGCCGGCCATGGTGAGCCGTGTGCCGAGCTCGGGCGCCCCCCACGGAATCTTCACCCACTCGGTGAGCCACGAGTACGGGGCTTTCATGCGCCGAAGCTCCCGAACTGCCGCAGGAAACGCAGGTCGTTCTCGAAGAAGAGGCGCAAGTCGTTCACCCCATACCGGAGCATCGCCAGCCGGTCGATGCCCGCTCCGAAGGCATAGCCGGTGTAGCGCTCCGGATCGACGCCGCTTGCGCGCAGCACGTTCGGGTGCACCATGCCGCAGCCCGAGATCTCGAGCCACCCGGTGTGTTTGCAGGTGCGGCAGCCCTTGCCGTCGCAGAACACGCACGACATGTCGACCTCGGCCGAGGGCTCGGTGAACGGGAAGAACGAGGGGCGGAGCCTCATCGCGAGGTCGCGCTCGAAAAAGGCTTGCAGAAAGCCGTGCAGCACCGCCTTCATGTTGGCGAAGTTGATGTTCTCACCGACCGCGAGACCTTCCAGCTGATGGAACATCGGCGAGTGGGTCATGTCGGAATCGCAGCGATAGACGCGCCCGGGCGCGATGACCGCGAGCGGTGCGCCGCGCTCGCGAAGTGCCCGGATCTGCACCGGCGAGGTGTGGGTGCGCAGCAGCCGCCCGTCGGGGAAGTAGAACGTATCGTGCATCGCCCGTGCGGGATGATCGGGCGTGAAGTTGAGCGCCCCGAAATTATGGAAGTCGTCCTCGATCTCGGGTCCCGAGGCGACATCGAACCCGGCGCGGCGGAAGAGCGTCTCGATGCGCAGCCGTGCCTTGGTCACGGGATGCAACCCCCCCAGCTCCTCGCCCCGGCCGGGCAGGGTCACATCGATCCGTCCCGCCCCAAGGCGCCGCTCGATCTCCTCACGCCCGAGCGTCTCGCGGCGCGCCTCGATCGCCGCCTGGAGGCGCTCCTTAGCTTCGTTGATGAGGGCCCCAGCCGCGGGCCGCTCGGCCGCGCTGAGCGCGCCCAGGGATTTCAGGCGCTCGGTGAGCGTCCCCTTCTTGCCGAGCCAGCGGACGCGCGTCTCCTCGAGCGCGGCGAGATCGGTGGAGCGGGCGACCTCCTCGAGCGCCTGCCGGGTGAGGGCCGTCAGGTCTGCCAAGACCGACCCCGCGCCTCAGCTGATACCGAGAGCGGTCTTGGCCTGCTGCGCGATCGCGCCGAACGCCGCGTTGTCGTGCACCGCAATGTCGGCGAGCACCTTGCGGTCGATCTCAACGCCGGCCTTGTTGAGGCCGTTGATGATGCGGCTGTAGGTGAGCCCGTGCAGGCGCGCGGCCGCATTGATGCGCGCTATCCACAGTGCGCGGAACTCGCGCTTGTTCTGTCTGCGGTCCCGGTAGGCGTACTGCCCCGCCTTGATCACGGCCTGCTTGGCCGCCCGGTAGACCTTGCGCCGGGCGTTGTAATAGCCCTTCGCCTTGCCGAGAACCTTCTTGTGACGGCGTCCAGCCGTCACGCCACGCTTCACTCGTGCCATGGTAGTGCCCGCTTCGCTTTCGAACGTTTACTTGTGATAGGGGAGAAGCTGCTCGAGGCGGCCGACATCGGTGTCGTGCACGAGACTCGAGCCGCCGGAGCGCGCCTGGCGTTTGACCTTGCGGTCCTTGTGGCCGAGATTGTGGCGGCGATGGGACGCGTAGCGCTTGAAGCCTTTGGCGGTCTTACGAAAGCGCTTGGCCGCGGCCCGGTTAGTCTTCAACTTGGGCATCGACTTGACTCCTCATTGTGTAGCCCCGTTCGCAGGGTACCTGTCGGCACCCGCTGCGGGCGAACGCGCGTAGTAAGCCCCGCGGGCCGACTCCGTGCGCTACTTCTTTTTCGGTGCAAACACCATGACCATCTGCTTGCCTTCCATGAGCGGGTTCTGCTCGATCACCGCGTGCGGGGCCAGATCAGCACAGACCCGATCGAGGAGCTTGCGCCCGAGGTCCTGGTGCACCATCTCGCGGCCGCGGAACCTCAAGGTGACCTTGGCCTTGTCGCCCTCGGTGAGGAAGCGGGTCAGGTTACGCAGCTTGATCTTGTAATCCGCCTCTCCCGTGCCGGGACGAAATTTCACTTCCTTGACCTGAATCTGCTTCTGCTTGCGCTTCGCGGAGTGGGCTTTCTTGTTCTGCTCGAACAGGAACTTCCCGTAATCCATGATGCGCACCACCGGAGGCTCGGCGGTCGGCGACACCTCGACCAGATCGAGCTCGGCGGCGGAGGCCATCTGCAGCGCCTCGAAGCGGGACATGACCCCGGCCTGCGACCCGTCGGCCGCGATCACGCGAAGCTGCGGTGCGTTGATCTCCTCGTTGCGCCGCACCCGCTTTGTTGCACTAGCGATTCGTCAACCCTCCCACACCTTGCGCCCGCGGCTGTCGAGCTCGACGCGGAGACCTTGGGCGAACGTCTCCGGGCTCGTCGTGCCCAGGTCCTTGCCGCTTCGTGTACGCACTGACAAGAGATTAGCGGCCACTTCCTTGTCGCCCGCCACCAGCAGATACGGAACACGCCTCAGCGTGTGCTCGCGAATCTTAAAGCCGACCTTCTCGTTGCGCAAGTCGGACTCGACGCGAAGGCCCTGATTTTTCAGGGTTTCCGTAACGCGAAGGACATATTCATCCTGGCGCTCGGTGATGCCGATCACGACCGCCTGCACCGGCGACAGCCAGGCTGGGAGTTTCCCCGCGTGATGCTCGAGCAGGATCGCTAAAAAGCGCTCGAGCGAGCCGAACATCGCGCGATGCAGCATCACGGGGGTCCGCTTGGCGCTGTGCTCGTCGATATAGTACGCCCCGAGCCGCTCGGGCATGTTGAGGTCCACCTGCAGCGTCCCGCACTGCCAGTCGCGGCCAATCGCGTCCCGGAGGACGAACTCGAGCTTCGGTCCGTAGAAAGCGCCCTCCCCCTTGTTCAGGGTGTACTCGATCCCCGCGGCACTCGAAGCCGCCTTGAGAGCCGCCTCCGCGCGATCCCAAATGGCGTCGTTCCCGACCCGCTTCGGGGGGCGGTCCGCGTACTTGATGCGCACGTCCTCGAAGCCGAAGTCGCGGTAGATGTCCAGGATCAGCCTGGTAATGGCCACCGATTCGGAGGTGATCTGATCCTCGGTGACGAATACGTGGCCATCGTCCTGGGTGAAGGCCCGAACGCGCATCAGGCCATGGAGAGCCCCCGAGGGCTCGTAGCGGTGCACCTTGCCGAACTCTGCGAAGCGCACCGGGAGCTCCCGGTAGCTGCGCAACCCGTGCTTGAAGATCTGCACGTGGCCCGGGCAGTTCATGGGCTTGATGGCGTAGAGCCGCTCGTCCGGGGTCTTGGTGAGATACATGTTCTCGCCGAACTTCTCCATGTGGCCCGACTGCCGCCAGAGCTCCGCGTCCATGAGCTCCGGGGCGCTCACCTCCTCGTACCCGGCGGCGGCCTGCCGCTCGCGCATGTACCCAATGAGCGACTGGAACACGGTCCAGCCCCGCGGATGCCAGAACACCGCGCCCGGCGCCTCCTCCTGCAGGTGAAACAGGTCGAGGTCCTTGCCGATGCGGCGGTGATCGCGCTTCTCCGCTTCCTCGAGCCGCTTCAGGTACTCCTCGAGCTGCTGCTTGTCAGGCCAGGCGGTGCCGTAGATCCGCTGCAGCATCTGGTTGCGCGAATCGCCACGCCAGTAAGCCCCCGCCACCTTGGTGAGCTTGAAGGCCTTGAGCTTGCCCGTCGAAGGCACGTGCGGTCCGCGGCACAGGTCGACCCAGTTGCCCTGCCCGTAGAGGCTGATCTCTTCCTTCCCGGGAATGGCAGCGATGATCTCCGCCTTGTAGAACTCGCCCAGGCCCTTGAAGTACTTCACGGCCTCATCGCGCGCCATGACGCGCCGCGTGACCTTCTGGTCGGCTCTCGCGAGCTCGGCCATCTTCGCTTCGATGGCGGCGAGATCCTCCGGCGTGAAGGGCCGCTGGTAGGCAAAGTCGTAATAGAACCCATCCTCGATGACCGGTCCGATGGTCACCTGGGCGTCGGGAAAGAGCTCCTTGACCGCCTGCGCCAGGAGATGGGCCGTCGAGTGGCGAATGATGTCGAGGCCCTCGGGATCCCTGTCGGTCACGACCGCGAACGCGGCATCGTCGGCAATCACGTGGGAAGTGTCGACCAGCTTGCCGTTGACGCGCCCGGCGAGCGCCGCCTTGCGCAACCCCGGGCCGATCGCGGCCGCCACCTCGTCCACCGTCACCGGGTGGTCGAAGCGGCGCTGACTGCCGTCGGGCAAAGTGACAACGGGCATGGTCTGATCCAGTGTCGTTGCAAAATAAAGAGGGCGCTCCGCTCGTGTTTCCTTAGGGAGCGCCCTCTTCAGTATCTGGTAGGCGCGAGTGGGATCGAACCACCGACCACCACCATGTCAAGGTGATGCTCTACCACTGAGCTACGCGCCTGAAGAAAACATCCTGCGACGAGGGCGGCGAACGATACAAGAAGAGAGGCCTCGGAGGCAAGCTAATCCTTGATATTCCAAGCACTTACGTTTGGGTCACCGGGGAAGGGAATCCGAGCTCGAGCTGTTTGAGCTGCTCGATCTCGTCGCGAAGGCGCGCCGCGTCCTCGAACTCGAGGTTGCGCGCTCTTTTGTACATCTCCGTCTCGAGCTTCTTGATCTCCTTGACCAGCGCCTCGGGACGCAGGTCCGCGGGCGTGCGCGACTTGCCGCCGCGCTTCTGCGCGGGCGCCGGCGCCACCGCCCGCGCGCCTTCCATGATGTCGGTGACCGCCTTCTGAATGCCGCGCGGGGTGATGCCGTGGCGGACGTTGTACTCGAGCTGCTTGCGACGGCGGCGGTTGGTCTCGTCGATCGCTCGCTGCATGGAGCCCGTCACACGATCCGCGTACATGATGGCGCGCGCATGGAGATTGCGCGCGGCGCGCCCGATGGTCTGGATGAGCGAGTTGTCCGAGCGCAGGAACCCCTCCTTGTCCGCGTCCAGGATCGCGACCAGCGCGACCTCCGGCAGGTCGAGTCCCTCCCGCAGCAGGTTGATCCCGACCAGCACGTCGAACTTGCCGAGGCGGAGATCCCGGATGATCTCGGTGCGCTCGACGGTCTCGATGTCGGCGTGCAGGTAGCGCACTCGCACGTCGTGCTCACTGAGGTAGTCGGTGAGGTCCTCCGCCATGCGCTTGGTGAGCGTCGTGATGAGCACCCGCTCCCCGCGCGCCGCGCAGAGTCTGATCTCGGAGAGCACATCGTCCACCTGGGTCGCGACCGGGCGCACCTCGACCTCGGGGTCCACGAGGCCCGTGGGACGCACCACCTGCTCGACCACCTGCGAGGAATGCTTCGCCTCGTAGCCACCCGGGGTCGCCGACACGAAGATCATCTGCGGCGCGAGCTGCTCCCACTCCTCGAACTTGAGCGGCCGGTTGTCGAGCGCGGACGGCAGCCGGAAGCCGTACTCGACCAGTACTTCCTTCCGTGAGCGGTCGCCCCGGTACATGGCCCCGAGCTGTGGGATGGTCTGGTGGCTCTCATCGACGATGAGCAGCGCCTTGCCCGGCAGGTAGTCGAACAGGCACGGCGGCGGCTCCCCGGGCGCGCGCCCCGAGAGGTAGCGCGAGTAGTTCTCGATCCCGGCGCAGTAGCCGACCTCCTTGATCATCTCAATGTCGAAGCGGGTGCGCTGCTCGAGCCGCTGTGCCTCGACCAGCCGCCCCGCCTCCCGCAGCTCCTGCAGGCGCACGCGCAGGTCGTCGCGGATCTGGTCGACCGCGCCCACCAGCCGATCGCGCGGGGTGACGTAATGGGTGCCCGGATAGACCGTGAAGCGCGGCACCTTGCGGCCGATAGCTCCGGTGAGCGGATCGAAGAGCGTGAGGGAGTCGATGGTGTCGTCGAAGAGCTCGACCCGCACCGCTTCGCGCTCGGATTCCGCCGGGAAGATGTCGATGACGTCGCCGCGCACCCGGTAGGTGCCCTGCGTGAGATCGAGCTCGTTGCGCGTGTACTGCATCTCGGCGAGGCGGCGCAGGAGCGAGCGCTGGTCGAGGCGGTCGCCACGCTTCAGGTGCAGCACCATCGCCAGGTACGCCTTGGGGTCACCGAGGCCATAGATGGATGAGACGGTCGCGACGATGATCGAGTCCGAGCGCTCGAGCAGCGCCTTGGTCGCCGAGAGTCGCATCTGCTCGATGTGCTCATTCACCGAGGCGTCCTTCTCGATGTACGTGTCGGACGAGGGGACGTAGGCCTCGGGCTGGTAATAGTCGTAATAGGAGACGAAATACTCGACCGCACTGTGGGGAAAGAACCCACGAAACTCGCCGTAGAGCTGCGCGGCCAGCGTCTTGTTGTGCGCCAGAACCATCGTCGGGCGCTGGACGCGCTCGATGACGGCCGCCACGGAGAATGTCTTTCCCGATCCCGTCACACCAAGCAGCGTTTGGTGAGCGAGCCCCTCGTTCAAGCCCTCGACCAGCTTCTCGATGGCCTCGGGCTGATCGCCCGCGGGCGCGAAATCAGCTTCGAGCTTGAACGGTCGCTGCTCCACGAGGCCTCATTCTTCCCGGATTGGTCGAGCCGGACACAATCTCTTAATATAGCGGCGGCCCCCTGATTTAAAGCGAACTGCAGGAAATTCAGTGACGTTTTCGCTCTCACGGCGCGTGCAGCGCGTAAAGCCCTCCCCGACCCTCGTGGTGACGGCCCGCGCCGCGCGGCTCAAGGCCGAGGGGAAGGATGTGATCGGCCTTGGCGCGGGTGAGCCCGACTTCGACACGCCGACGCACATCGCGCAGGCGGGCGTCGCGGCCATCCGGTCCGGCTTCACGCATTACACCAACGTCGACGGGATCGATGAGCTGAAGGACGCGATCATCGCGAAATTCCAGCGCGACAATGGCCTCACCTACGGGCGCTCGCAGATCCTCGTGTCCTCGGGCGCCAAGCAGACGCTCTACAACCTCGTGATGGCGGTCATCGATCCGGGGGATGAGGCCATCATTCCGGCGCCCTACTGGGTGTCGTACCCCGACATGGTGCTGCTCGCGGATGGGCTCCCGGTGATGCCCTTCGCCGGCATGGCCCAGGGCTACAAGATCACCCCGCGCCAGCTCGCCGCCGCGATCACCCCGCGGACGCGGCTGCTGCTGCTCAACAGTCCCTGCAATCCGACCGGTGCGGCCTACACGCGCGCCGAGCTCCGCGCGCTCGGCGAGGTGCTGCTCGAGCATCCGCGCATCCTCATCGGCACCGACGACATGTACGAGAAGATCTACTGGGAGCCGGAGCCCTTCTGCAGTCTCGTCACCGCGGTTCCCGAGCTCTATCCCCGCACCGTCACCGTCAACGGCGTCTCCAAAGCCTACGCCATGACGGGCTGGCGGCTCGGCTATTGCGGCGGACCGAAGGAAATCGTCACCGCGATGAGCACGATCCAGGGCCAGTCGACCACGAACGCCTGCAGCATTTCCCAGAAAGCCGCCGTCACCGCGCTCACCGCCGATCAGAGCTGCGTCGCCACGATGAACGCCGCCTTCAAGGAGCGCCGGGATTACGTGGTCCGGGGGCTGAATTCACTGCCGGGGGTGAGCTGCCTGCCCGGCTCCGGCACGTTCTACGCGTTTGCGGACGTGTCGCGCGCGATGACCGCCATGAACCTCCGCGACGATAGCGAGTTTGCCGAGATGCTCTTGAACGAAGCCGGCGTTGCGGTCGTGCCCGGCTCAGGCTTCGGCGCGCCCGGGCACGTGCGCATCTCTTTCGCGACCAGCATGCCGGTACTGGAGAAGGCGCTGGATCGCATCGGGCGTCTGCTGGTCGCGCGGGTCGACGCGGCCTGACGCTCACTCGCTTCGCGGCCGATGATCTGGTCGCTCCTCGCCGATGCCCTGGTCCTCGTCCACTTCGCCTTCACCGCGTTCGTCGTCTTCGGGGGATTTCTCGCGTGGCGATGGCGCTGGCTCGCCGCCCTGCACCTCCCTGCGCTCGCCTGGGGCTGCTGGGTCGAGGTCTCGCACAGCATCTGTCCGCTGACCCCGCTCGAGAATCACTTTCGCCAGCTCGGCGGCGAGGCGGGATACACCGGCGGGTTCCTCGCGCACTACCTGGTGGCCGTGCTCTACCCGCCCGGTCTCACCTGGCATATTCAGTGGCTGCTCGCCGGCCTGCTGGTGCTACTGAACGCCGCGGCTTACGGCCGTCTGCTCGCCCGGATGCGGTCCGAACGAGCGCAAGTTCCTTGACTATTTTCAGCCCCGTGCCGGAGAATTCGCGCCCTTCGCAAGACCCGCCCGTTCCCCGGTAGCTCAGCGGTAGAGCATCGGACTGTTAATCCGTTGGTCGTTGGTTCGATTCCAACCCGGGGAGCCACTACTTTATTTATCAGTGTGATAACACTGATATTTAATGTCCTTTCTAGAGTGTTACACGCTCGAGCCGGCCACATTCTCTGGAAACGCCCCCAATGAGTAGCCCCACGCAAGCCCGGGGGCGGAAGTGCGCACACGATCGAGTTGACGACGGGCGCAGTGCCGCACGCCATCGTGCCAACCCCTTGAATTCGGATTAGCGACTCAGATGGGATCTTACACATCCTTTCTGCGATACTTCTTCACACATGGCGAAGCGGCCGCGTCAGGAGGACGAACTCGACCCGGAGAAATCTGTCCGAGACGAGTTCCATCCGAAGGGACGGAAAGGCGGCGTAGCAGTGCGCGCCCAGGCCGACTACTCGCGCTCGGGGCGACTATTGCGATATTCGATGGTACTGATCGACACCCATAACACTGCGGCTGATAACGGCCGGGTTTTGGGATACGACAACTCGCATGGATATCACCATCGCCATTGTCTGGGAAAAGTGGAACCTGTGGAGTTTGAATCCTATGAGAGCACGGAAAAGCGTCTCGAGGCCGAAGTCAGGCAGTACCTCGAAACGCCTGAGCCCAAGCCGAGGACGTAAGATCCGAATCGGCATCGAGTCGATGGATCGTTTCTTTTCCCGCATGCGGGCTAACGCTCGTAAGCTGGACCGTGACGAAAGGCCGGCGCCAGGCCTGAACCTATCTTTCGAGGACCCGGCGGACTTCCTGGAAGTAATCACCCCGGCTCGTGTACGGCTTCTGCAGGAAATCAACCAGAAAGCGGTCCCCCTCTTCGCGCTCGCTGCTGCGCTGTCACGGGATCCGTCGGCGGTGAGAAGGGACGTGACGCTGCTCGAAAGCAAGCATCTCGTGAAGACTCGCAGAGTGTCGAACCCAGGGCACGGCGTACAGACAGTCGTCGAGAGAGCCGCTGCGTCCATCGAACTCGCGGCGACGGTGTGAAGTCCCCACGCCGCGCGCGAGCAGGTCGATGCGATCATCGCACCGCGATAAGGCAGCGTCGCCGCGGAGTAGCGTGCAGTGCACGTTCAATCGCCTCCGGCAGTTTCTGAAATGCTCGGGTCGCTTGCCGGTGCGGTCCGTCCGTGGTTCGCAAACCCACAAGCACATCCGGCTGGATACCCATCACCTCATTGGAACCATCTGCACGCAGGCGCGCACAATCGGGTAGTTCCAAAATGCCGCCGCTATTTTTGAGTGTTGTGGGTGTGCCGCCATTGGTATGACCACATCCCGCACCTGCCGTCGGCGCGCCGATGATGATCGCTGCGTGATTGTCCTCTAGTACCGCTGCAAATTGCTCCGCCGCTGACCCGGTTCCCCCATTCACCAATACGATCAGCGGTCCGTGCCAGACACCTTCTTTGTAGGGATATTTAATCGGCGTGAAGATATCTGTGGCCCAGAGTTTGCCCTTAAGCGACCTTGGATCAGCCGAATCTACTACCCCGGATCCGTAAAATCCAAGCCCGAGCCAATTACATGTTGGACGTTTTC
>Ga0209689_1000132_pt1 | contig 42578 bp, 42 predicted proteins | sample GraSoiAngelo_149_FD_187119 | JGI IMG/M metagenome (GOLD analysis project Ga0209689, IMG submission 187119) | Grasslands soil microbial communities from the Angelo Coastal Reserve, California, USA - 14_1009_09_30cm (SPAdes) (version 2) | ecosystem: Environmental > Terrestrial > Soil > Grasslands ... | reverse complement strand
CACGCCGCAGTTCTTGCAAGCCGGAGAGTTGCTGGAGAAGTTGCTGACGTTGTTGCCGGAGGTTTGGGTAATCGGATAGGGTTTTCATATTGTAGTCTATGTACTACAATATATGGGTGCAAATCAAGCCAAAAACCAAGAACCCACTTTTATCTCGTGCACCCCGGTATCCTGCGTATCTTGCTTTTACGGTACGGCGGGAATATACTCTAATTTCGCTCTGAAGCGGGTCGCACGATGAGTGGGCTACAAGCCCACTTTTTTGTTGGCGCCGGTTGGAGTGTACTGCGGACCGGCTATGGTCGGGGAGTCTCTGCGTGGATTTGGAAAAAATCCGCGGCGCTGCCGAGCGGGTGGCGCGGTCGGAAGGCCTGGAAATCGTTGATGTCGAATGGAAAGTCGGCAAGCAGCGGTTCCTGCGAGTGTACATCGACCGGATGCCGAAGCCGGCGACGCTGATGAGCGATGCGGCGGGGGAGATGGAGGCGGCGGAGGCTGCCCGTGACCCCTATCCTAAGATCAGCCACTCGGATTGCGAGCGCGTCAGCCAGCAATTGAGCGTGATCCTGGACGTCGAGGAGCTGATTCCCGGACCGGGTTATGTCTTGGAGGTCAGTTCGCCGGGGATGGATCGGGCGCTAAAAAGACCGGCGGATTTCGAGCGCTTCAAGGGCCGGCTGGCGAAGATTTCGACCAGCGAACCAGTGGGCGAGGCGAAGTTTTTTGAAGGGCGGCTGGCCGGGTTTGCGGACGGAAAAGTCCGCATGGAGCTGAAGGGGAAGGAAGCGCGGACCGTCGAAGTGCCGCTGGAGGCCATCCGCAAGGCCAATCTGGTGGTGGAGTTCTAGACAGAGTTGAAGGTTGAGAGAAGAAGACGCAAGACCAAAGATAGGCAGAGACGCCGAGGACGCTGAGGCGCGCAGAAAGTACGGCAAGGTCCGAGCGGCGCTCGAAGAGAGCTTAAGGGATTAGAAAGCGGAGATTTTAGGGACAAGACATGGCGAATCTGCTCTACCAACAGATCGAGATGCTGAGCCGCGAGAAGCACATCGAGCCGGAAGTGGTAGTGTCGGCGATTGAAGACGCCATGGTGGTGGCGGCGCGGAAGTATTACAAGTCGGAAGAGGATCTGCGCGCGAAGTTCAACCAGGAAACAGGCCAGGTGGACGTGTACTCGGTGCATATGGTTGTCGAGGAAGTGACCGACCCGAAAAAAGAGATCAGCCTGGCAGAGGCGAAGAAAAAGAATCCGGCGGCGGAAGTCGGGACAGAGATTGTAGCGGCCAAGCCGACCGACGTGCTGGGGCGGATTGCGGCGCAGACGGCCAAGCAGGTGATTCTGCAGAAAGTGCGCGAAGCCGAGCGCGATACGATTTTCAACGAGTATCACACGCGCGTGGGCGAGCTGGTCACGGTGATCGTGAAGCGCGCCGAGGGGCCGGACCTAATCGTAGACATGGGCCGCACGGAAGCGCGGCTGCCGAAGCGAGAACAATCGAAACTGGAAACGTACAACATCGGCGAACGGTTGCGCGTGGTCATCAAGATGGTGGACCGCGCGGCGAAGGGGCCGCAGGTGATCGTTTCGCGCGCGGATGCTAGTCTGGTGCAGCGTTTGTTCGAGATGGAAGTGCCGGAAATTTATGATGGCACAGTGCAGATTCGTTTTGCGGCACGAGAAGCCGGCGAACGCACGAAAGTGGCGGTGATGAGCCGCGATAAAGATGTGGATCCCGTGGGCGCGTGCGTAGGAATGAAAGGCATGCGCGTGCAGTCGATTATCCGCGAGCTGCGCGGGGAGAAGATAGACATCATCCCGTACAGCGAAGAGACGGTGGCGTTCGCACAAAAGGCGCTGAGCCCTGCGAAAGTGACACGCGTGCAAATCACCGATCCAGAGAACAAGAAACTCGAGGTGATCGTCGAGGATTCCCAGCTTTCGCTGGCCATTGGCAAGAAGGGGCAGAACGTGCGGCTGGCCAGCAAGCTGATTGGCTGGGACATCGACATCAAGAGCGAAGAGGAAAAGCGCCAGGAAATCGAAGAGCAGATGACCGCGCTGACCGCTCCGGCGACCCCGCTGACTTCGCTGGCGGGCGTGGGCGCGAAGACCATCGAGAAGATTGAAGCGGCGGGAATCAACTCCGTGGAAAAACTCGCCGGAATGACGCCGGAACAACTGATGGAAATTCCGGGCATCGGCGAAAAGATGGTGGACAAGATTTATCAGGCCGTGAATCGCTTTTACGAAGGCGGCGCCGCTGCCAGCGAGGCTCCAGCCGAAGCTGCCGCCGTTGAGGCCGAGTCGGCCGAAAATTCCGAGACAGCCACTGCGGTTGAGGAAGCTCCTGGCGTTCCAGAGGTCGCAGAAGAGGCCACGCCCGCCAGCACTGAAGACGATCCAAGGCAGGCGGAAGAGACCAAGTCGTAATCGAGAACGGAGCGCATGACCGACGCAAATCAAGTCCGCATTAACGAGCTAGCCCGCGAACTCGAGGTGAAGGCCAAAGCCATCATTGACCTGTTGCCCGGTTACGGCGTCACGGAAAAGAAGACGCATTCCAGCTCGATCCCCGCAGACGTCGCCGAGAAGGTACGCAAGAAGATTCAGGGAGCCGCCGAAGCCGAAGCACAAGAGGAAGCGGCTGCCAAAGCGGAAAAAGAAGCCAAGGACGCGGCGGCGAAAGCCGCGCGGATGAGGCCGGTTGCTCCTACAGCAGCTCCGCCAGTGAGCGTGGCGCCAGCCGCGGTGAAACCGAGCGCGCCTGCCGTTCCTGCTGTGCCAGTGGCGAAGCCCATCGCACCGGACACACCCTCGGCGGCTGCACCAGTGGCATTGAAGGCTCCGGCTTCTGTGCCCGTCGTGGCTCCGCCGCCGGCGAAGCCGGCTGCGCCGGCCCCGACGACCGCGCCGGCAGCCAGTCCCATTCGTCCCGCAGCGCCCGCGGGGACGCCAGCAACGCCTGCCGCCCGACCCGCTGCACCAGCGCGACCTGTCGCCCCGCCCGCTACACCGCCTTCTGCCATGCGTCCGGCAGCCTCCGCACCCGCACGTACTGGTGCGCCGGGTAGACCAGGCGGTCCGGCTCGGCCATTGCCGACCGGAAATCGCGGTCCGCTGCCTACTGGCAATCGTGGACCCTTGCCCGATTCGTCGCCGAGTTCTCGCACCAGCGGCCCGCGTCCCGGGCAGCCGATGCGTCCACAGCAACCCGGCGGCCAGGGACGGCCATTCACGCCTCGATCGGGCGGCCCCGGAGGTCCGGGTGGACCACAATCCCGGCCTTTTGAGCAGCGTCGCGGCCCGCTGCCGACAGGCACTCGTCCGGGCCCCCGCGCGCCCGGGCGTCCAGGAATGTTGCCGCCCTTTCCAGAGAAAATGCCGCCGAAGGCGGAGCCGGGTAAGCCGCTTTACACCCGCAAGCCGCCCCAGCGCCAGCGTCCCGTTGCGGATAAGCGCGAGCAAGAGGGTGAACGCAAACTGCACCCCACCCGGCAGCGTCCGGGCGCGGGCCGCAGCTCGGCTGTCGCGGTTATCGCGCCGCCCGAGCCGCGTCCGCCGCGCGAGGTGACCATCACCGAAGGCATCACCATTCGCGAACTGGCCGAAAAGCTGGATGTGCGCGCCAAGGACCTCTTGAAGAACCTGCTCGACCGGGGCGTCTTCGCCAGCATCAACCAGGCGTTGGACGTTCCGACGGCCACCACCCTTGCCGAATCGTTCAGCGGAGTGGTCAGCGTCGTCTCCCTGGAAGAGGAGATGGTGCTGGAAGTTGCCAAGGAAGAGACTAAGGAAAGTTTGAAGCCGCGTCCGCCCGTGGTGACGGTCATGGGCCACGTGGATCACGGTAAAACGAGTTTGCTCGACGCCATTCGTGAAGCCGATGTTGCCGCTGGCGAAGCGGGTGGCATCACGCAGCACATCGGTGCTTACAAGGTGGTCGTCAATGATCGCGCCGTCGTGTTCGTGGATACACCGGGTCACGAAGCGTTTACACGCATGCGCGCGCGAGGCGCGAAGGTTACCGACATCGTGGTGCTGGTCGTGGCCGCCGATGACGGCGTCATGCCGCAAACAAAAGAAGCGATCGACCACGCCAGAGCCGCGAAGGTGCCCATCATCGTGGCCATCAACAAGATCGACAAGCCGGAAGCGCAACTGGAGCGCGTGAAGAGGCAACTCACGGAAGCCAGCCTGATACCCGCCGAGTGGGGCGGCGATACGGAGTTCGTGGAAGTTTCCGCGAAAAAGAAGCAGGGCATCGAGAAGTTGCTCGAAACGATTTTGTTGGTGGCCGATTTGCGGGAGCTCAAGGCCAATCCCGATGCGCCGGCGACGGGCACGGTACTCGAATCACGCGTGGATAAGGGACGCGGCCCGGTAGCAACGATCCTGGTGCAAAATGGCACGCTGAACTCGGGGGACTTCTTCATTTGCGGGTCGGTATTCGGCAAAGTCCGTGCGATGTTTGACGATCGTGGCCGGGTCGTCAAGGACGCGCCCCCCTCGACGCCCGTCGAAGTGCTCGGTCTGCAGGGAGTGCCGGACGCGGGAGACCTCTTCCAGGTCACCGACGAAGCCAAGGCTCGGCACATCGTTGAGTACCGCCAGGGCAAGCAGCGCGATGCGGCGATGGCGCGTATCAGCGGCTCGCGCATCACGCTCGACCAGCTCCACGAGCAACTGAAGGCTGGGGACGTCAAGGAATTGGGGATTGTCATCAAGGGCGACGTGCAGGGTTCGGTCGAAGTGCTCAGCGAAATGCTGCCCAAACTTTCGACCGACCAGGTGAAGCTGAAGATCATCGGCTCGGGCGTCGGTGCGGTGACGGAGAACGACGTGCTGCTCGCTTCCGCATCCGGCGCGATTGTGATTGCGTTCGGCGTGCGGCCGGACCGCAAGGCCCTGGACCTGGCGCAGCAGGAGCATGTGGACATCCGCACGCACACAATCATCTATGAAGTTTCCGACGAGCTGAAGAAGGCCATGGAAGGCCTGCTCGAGCCGGTGGTCACCGAAGCGTATCTGGGCCGGGCGGAAGTGCGCAACACGTTCCGCGTCAAAGGCGCAGGGACGATCGCAGGCTGTTACGTGGTCGACGGCATCCTGAAGCGTGACGCGCAAGTCCGCGTGCTGCGCGACGGGGCGGTGATTTACACATCGAAGCTCAGCTCTTTGAAGCGCTTCAAGGATGACGCCAGTGAAGTCCGCACGGGTTTCGAATGCGGCGCGGGCGTCGCCAATTTCAACGACGTAAAGGTCGGCGACATCCTGGAATGCTTTAACGTTACCAAGATGAGCGCCGCGGAAGCCGCCGGACAGGGCGGCGGGCCCGCCGGTAAGAAATAATCCGCCAAACTGTCCCCCGGAGCCGCTCATGCCGGTCGGTTTGCTCACCCTCGAGCTGCATATCCCGGACGCGCAATCGCTCAAGGACAAGCGGCAGGTTCTGCGCAGCTTGAAGGATAAGCTGCGGCGGGATTTCAATGTGGCCGTGGCGGAGCTGGAGCATCAGGACACCTGGCAAAGATCGGTCGTCGGGATTGTCACGATTTCGAATGAAGAAAAGCACTTGAGGGAAGTGCTGCAGAAGGTTTTGGACGAGGCGGACAGCCTCCTCGGCTCATTTTTGATCCATCAAGCGGTCGAGATTGTATAGAGAGTGTTTCCGGGACGGCCATGAGTCCAGCCAATCACCGACACGAACGCGTGGGCGAGGAAATCGCACACGAAATCAATGCCATGCTGGCGGGGGAGCTGAAGGATCCGCGGCTGGAAGTAAGCGTAGTCGCCAGCGAAGTGCGCGTCCAGCCGGACATGAAACACGCGCGGGTGTTCATCAGTGTCAAGGGAACGAATAAGGAGCAGTCCGATGCCATTAAGGCGCTGGAACATGCTTCCGGATACATCCGCGGGGAGCTGGTCGAGCGGCTGCAGCTTCGCCGCGTGCCGGAACTGCATTTCACGCTGGATCTTTCCCAGGAGCATGTCGAGCGCATCGAACGGCTCCTGAAGGAAATGAAGAAGGACAATCCATCCGCGCCTTGAGAGTTTTCGGTGATCGGCGGTCAGTTTTCAGTTCATAAAGGGAGAAAGCCGCCATGGTTGCCCTCCAAGCGCTCCCGAAGCCGCATTGCAGGGCGCCATCGAAAGGAATTCAGTCAAGTTCGATGGTCAAGACTTAAAACCAGAAAGCAAAGACTGACAACTCCAGAATGCCGCGACAACCACAGCCGGCGCCGATCGACGGCGCGCTCGTCATCCATAAACCGAAAGGGAAAACGTCGCACGACGTGGTCGATGCGGTTCGTCATTTGGCGGGTTTCCGGCAGATCGGACATCTGGGCACACTTGATCCGCTGGCGACGGGTGTTCTGGTGCTGCTGCTCGGCCGGGCCACGCGGCTGGTGCAGTTCTATGCCGGGCGCCGTAAACGCTATGAGGCGGGTTTTCGATTCGGCTTCGCGACGGATACGTACGATTCCGATGGCCAAGCGCAGGGGCCAGACGCCGCGCCGGCGCTGGATGCTGCCTCCGTCGAAAAGCTTGCCGCGGAGCGCATGGGTCGGTTCGCGCAGACGCCCCCGTCATTTTCCGCGAAGAAAGTGAAAGGGCGCCCGGCGTACGAGCTGGCGCGAAAGAAACAGGCCGTCGAGCTGAAGGCCGTGGAAGTCGAGATCTACGAGTACAAGCTTAGAGAGATTGAAGACCGCATCGCGCGCTTTGTCATCGAGTGCTCATCCGGCACATATATCCGTTCGCTGGCGCATGAGATGGGGCAGAAGCTGGGGTGCGGCGCGCACCTGGCGGAAATCACGCGCACCGCTGTGGGAGAGTTTTCGCTGGAGCAAGCGATCACCCTGGAGGAACTCGCGGAAGCCAAGCAGGCCGGGAAATTCGTGGACTGCCTGATCCCCCTCGAAAACCTGCTGGCTAATTTTCCGCGGGTTAACGTTTTACCGGTGATCGAAAAGCGCGTGCGTCATGGCACGAAGTTCAATATTACCCTCGCGCAGCTTCAGCCGGGCCGCGTCGAGACGCCTCCCGGCGGTACGACCCAGCTGGATGGTGGTGAACCGAAGCCGCCGCGGCTGCGGGTGTTCAGCCAGCAGGATAAGCTCATCGCCATTGCCGAAGCCGTCGTGCCGCGCACGTACCAGCCAATCGTAGTGTTCGAGGCTCTGCCGTAGCTCATCGACGCACCAGTCGAAGAGTCTCCTCTTGGTGTTTCGGCGGAAGTGCGCATCTTCGCTCCGGACAATAATGGATGGCCTCCCGGAATATGTGCTTTGGCAATGAGCAAGAAGGTCAGGGTTGAGGCGGTGGGGCAGGCGATTGCAGAGTTCCTGGAGTGGGGGTTGCGTGGCCCCCGGTATCGCCGCGACCTGCGAAAATCGTCCTCGTGAGATGATCCGCCAGGCGCAACTTGCGCGGCGTGACCAGGATCAGAAGTTCCGTATCCTGAAGCGAATTATGCCGTCCCCCGAACGCGTATCCAGCGACCGGGAGTTCCGCGAAACCCGGCAGCCCGGTGATCGAGTGGGTTTCTTCCGCATCGGTTAGACCGCCAATCAGGGTCGGTTCATCCTCCTTGACGCGAACGGTTTGCGTCAGCGTCCGATTGGAGAGGACGGGAATCCCATTCACGCTGGAGCCGGCCAACGAGCGAATCTCGAACTCCAGTAACAAAGTCACTTCATTATTGGGATGAAGCGTGGGCGTGGCCTTTATCTTCACCCCGAGATCGACATATTCCGAAGCCGGATAAGGCGTTTGCGCCGCGCCGCCGGTGGTGCTGCTGGCGAAATTCGAGGAATCCTGAATCACCGTCACCACGCCTTGCCCAGCGGCCGGATCCTGGGACACCAAAGCGACATCAGGAAGTCCACCGCTGGTCAATGGTGAGGCGATCAGCGCGGAGGGCCCCGCGGGAACATTGATTTCCAGGCGCGAGGCAAAGGTGCCATGCCCTTGACCGATATAAACGCCGAGCGTGCCGGAGCCTTTGTTGGTCACCGCTATGTCCGGCACCGCGCCGTTGGCAAAATTGGCGATCACAATGCCAGCCGGAGTCGTCGCCGTCGGCAGCGCAGAGCCACTGGCTTCGGTGAATGTGCCATCCAAATTACTGCTACCCAGCAAGACCGAAATGGTGCCCGAAACTGCGGCCGTGCCCTGGTTCAGGACGGCCAAGTCCGGAACGCCGTCAGCATCCAAGTCTCCCGTGGCCATCGCCACGGGATTAGTTCCGACCGAGATAGGCGAACTGGGGGCCTCGGTGAGAGTGACATTCAGATTCTGATCAACGGAACTCAGCAAAATGGCTACGTTGTTCGAGCCCTGATTTGCGACGGCGAGGTCCACCAGAGGGCTGCTGTTGATGGTGTTGCTGCTGTTCCGAAAATTTGCGCTGACCATGGCGACCGGGGCGGTTTCCGAAATCGTGGTGGTATTCGTCAGCTTGAAGGGCGAGCCCGGAAACTCCGCAAATGTTCCGTCTCCATTTCCCCGGAAAAGAGAGATGGAATTGTCACCTTGATTGGCGACGGCCAGGTCCAGAAAACCGTCACCGTTAAAATCAGCGACGATTACGGACCTTGGATTATTCCCAACAGCCAAAGGGGAGCCGGGCGCTTCTGTAAAGAGTCCGGTGGCTTTGCCGCTGGTGTCGCCGCTCCCCAATAACACCGAAACGTTATTCGAAGTGGAATTTACCAGGACCACATCGGGCGGCTGGATGGTGGAAAATTTTGTGGTGTCGTTGCGGAAGACCCCGCTACCAATGGCGACCTGGCCGGTTTCGTTGGCACCTAGTGTGATCGGCGATGGAGTGACCTGCACAAAGTTTCCATTGTCTTGATTCTGCAGGATGACAAAGGTGTTGGCCTTCGGATCGTCAAAAACGACCGCCAGATCGGGGAGCGTGCCGCCGGTAAATCTATTGGCAACCAGCGCGGAGGGATTGGCCGCGACGGAGAAACTAGTTTCCGGGAAAATTGTGGCGCGGGGCACGCCCGTCAACGCGCCTCCGGTCCCCAGGCTTCCGGACAGCAAGGAGAGGGTAATCGGAAAACGATCGCCGACGAACAAGCTGGCCGGCTTTCCGTTTTGCGCACGCAGCAGAACCTGGCGCCCACTTTCGACGAGCGAGAGAGAATCGGAGAAATTGGCCGCGGCGGTGGGCAGAGTGAGTAGAAAAGTGGTCAAGCCACCACCCACGGGAAGGACGGCCGGGATGCTGGAGAATCCTTTTCCCGCGAAGACTTGCTGAATGTTGGTGAGCAGGTTGGTCAGGTTGGTCGATGATTTGAGCTGGTTCAGGTCGTTGGAACTCAGCGCGATCAGCTGCTCTGAAGCCGGAGGCGTAATTCCAAGACCGCGGGCCTTGTTGCGGTCGACTTCGAGGAGCTCGATTTCCAGCATAACTTCGCCGCGGGCCCTCTCGAGTTGATCGATCAGTTCACCGGCCAGGGCCAGCCGCTCCGGCGTGTCGCGCATGGTAATGGTGCGGCTGCGAGTGTCAAGATCGACGCGCGTGGCTCCAGTGATGTCGCGAAGGACGCGCAGCATCTCGGTCACCTCCTCCGGGCCGACGGCCGCGGAGAGGGGAAAGGTCTGCTCGGCCACCACGGCGTACATCCGCCGCTTCTCCGGCGTGTCTTGAGCCACAAATATCGTCGTGGCATTCAAGGGGCGCCAAAAGGCCCCCACTTGCGTACCAAGAAGGGCCATGCCGGTATAGAAATCAACATTATCGACGTGCAGCCGCACATTCCTGACATTGATGTCCGGATCAAGCGTCGCTTTGATGCCAAACAGGCCCGCCAACTCTTCGTAGGCCGTCCTGGTATCGCCGCGCAGGTTCAAATTGCGTTTTCCGGCTTGCGGTTGGAGACGAGGAAGGCCGGAAATTGCCGTCAGGGGCCTTCGGCCGGGCTCAGTCTCCATGGTTTTGAGTTGCGTGAGACGCTCCGCGACGATCGTGTTTCCGGGATCGACTTGGAGTGCCGCTCCCAATTCCGCAGTAGCCTGGTCCAGATGACCTGCCAAGGCAGCACGTTCGGCAGCCTCGACGTGTCCGCGAACCAGCTTGGAGCGCAGCGCTACACCTCGTGCGACGATATGGGCATCCTCAGGGGCATAACGCGCGGCCTCTTGGTAGGCCGCCAGGGCTTCCTCGAAGCGCCCTGCGGCTTCCGATTGGTTGCCCCGCTCGGCAGCCTTCTGTGCGCGCTTCGAATCGGGTCGCACCATGGTGGTTTGAGGTTCCCATGGTGAGGCCTCGGCGAGAAGCTGCCGACAAGACAGTAGCAACAAGAGCAAGGAGGAACTTAGCTGGATGGTGCGCATGAGCGTCAGACAGGATAACCTAACTCGGAGAGTAAATAGGACCAAGTTGGTCCGGTTGACGGAAATCCGTCAGTGCGGTACACTGAATTGGTAGTTGCAAATTACTAACAACTGGAGTTTTTGTGCTCTCGGCTTTTCTCATCGCACTTCGTGAAGGCGTTGAAGCTTCTCTGGTCGTCGGCATTATTCTCGTCTATCTTTCCCGCACCGGCCGCGGGGGCCTGGTGCGTTTCGTGTGGTACGGCGTAGCGGCGGCGGCGGCGCTCAGCCTGGGCGTGGCCGTGGCCCTGGAACGCTGGCGCATCAGCGAAGACGGGTTTGAGGGGCTGATGCTGCTGATCGCCTCGGTGTTCGTCATTACGATGATCGTATGGATGAACCGAGTTGCGCGTCACCTGAAAGAAGAGATCGAGCAGAAGGTGGAGGCTTATGCCGAGCGCGCCGGGAGTGCGGCGGGGTGGGGCATTTTCCTCTTTGTTTTCCTGATGGTCCTGCGCGAGGGGGCGGAGCTGGCGCTGATTCTGCGCGCCGTGGAGCTTTCTAGCGAGGGGTTGCAGACCTGGATCGGAACGATTGTGGGGATCGCGGCCGCCGTGGCGGTTGGGCTGTTCTTCTTTAAGGGCACTTTGCGCGTGCCGTTGCACCGCTTTTTCGCGGCCACCAGCGTCATTCTGATGCTGGTGGCGTTTCAACTGGCACTCACCGGGATACATGAATTGAGCGAGGCGCGCTGGCTGCCTTCGAGCAAGGTGGAGATGGCCATTCTGGGGCCCATTGTCCGCAATGAACTGTTCTTTTTTGTCTTTATTTTTGGCGCGGCGACGTTGCTGATCCTGAGGGAATGGCAGGCCGCCGCGCATGACAAGAACGCTCGGGGAGCGGTGAACGATGCGGAAAAGCGGTTGTTGGAATCGCAGAACCGGCGGCAGCGGCGTTGGATGATGGCGGCGGCAGTGGCCTCTCTCACGGTGATTCTGGTGTTGACGGCGGATTTCATCTATGCGCGGGCAAACTCGGCGCCGCCGGCAGCGCAGCCCATTGATGCTGCGGGAAATATCGTGCGCCTGCCGGTCGGCGAAGTTCAGGATGGAAGCCTGCATCTTTTCACCGTAAATGCGGGTGGGCAGTCGCTGCGATTCATGATCATTAAGAAGCCCAACGGATGGGGAGTGGCGCTGGATGCCTGCCGCATCTGTGGCGCGGAAGGCTACCGGCAGGATGGACAGAACGTCATTTGCCGGCATTGTGCTTCGGCCATTTACATTCCGTCGATTGGCGATCAGGGGGGTTGCAACCCGATCGGCGTGCCCTCGCACTTGGATGGCGGAGACCTGGTGATTGATATTTCGGCGTTGACGATAGCTGCCAAGGAGATTCCTCAATAGCGGCACGGTAGTTCGTGCCCCTTAGGCGCCGAACCAAACCATTTTATGTTCCTGCGAATCGTTGCCGACTCTTTTGGACGCCGACCACGCCACAAGCTCCTTACCGGGGCGGCGCTGGCGCTCGGCATGGGAGTGGCCACGGCGACGCTAAGCGTATCGCTGGATGTGGGAGACCGGCTAGCGAAGGAATTCCGCAGCCTGGGTGCAAATCTGTTGGTCACGCCGCAGGCTGATTCGCTGCCGCTCGAAATCGGCGGCGTGGACTATCGTCCCGTCAATGCCGGCGCGTATCTCCCTGAAACCGACCTTCCTAAGCTTAAGACCATCTTCTGGCACAACAATATCGTGGGCTTTGCACCGGTCTTGGAATTACCCGTGAAAGCGATGCTGCGCTTCCGCGACGATAGACGAAGTTGGCCGCCCAATCGCAATTCTTGGCCCGATCTTCTGGCCATAGGCGTATGGGCGGATCATGCACTCCACCTAGAGGACGGCGCTTACTTCGAGACGGGTTTAGAAAAAACCAATCCCTGGTGGCATATCCTGAAAGGCCGATGGTTCAAGGACGATGCTGAGGAATGCGTCGTCGGCAAGAACTTAGCCCGCCAGAAGGAGGCCAGCCTCAACGGTGGGATTCCGCCAGGTTGGCCCGTCGGTGACAATCTGGTCATCGATCGGGGACCTTCCGCACCACCGCTGTTCCTCAAGGCCGTGGGCATTCTAGATAGCGGAGGGCTTGAGGATGACGCGGTAATTGTTCCTCTCCGAGTTGCGCAACAACTCGCCAACCAGCCCGGACAGTACCGCAAGCTATATGTAAGCGCGCTGACCAAGCCGGAAGATGCGTTTGCGAAACGCGACCCCAAGACGTTTACACCTGTCGAGTACGACCGGTGGTTCTGCACGCCGTACATTTCCTCGATTGCGTTTCAAATTCAGCAGGAATTGCCGGGAACCGACGTGCGCGTGATTCGCCGCGTTGCCGAAGGAGAGGGGCAAATCCTCAGGCGCGTTCAAACGCTGCTATGGCTGGTCACCGGAGCGGCCCTGCTTGCGGCGGCGCTGGCTGTGGGAGCGTCTTCGGCAGCTTCGGTGATCGAGCGGCGGACGGAGATCGGCTTGATGAAAGCGCTCGGCGCAGGCTCCGGAACGGTCGGCTTCCTACTTGCGGCTGAACAACTGTTGCTCGCCTTCGTAGGCGGGGGAGCCGGTTACGCCATCGGGATTATTCTGGCACGCCTTCTCGGCGAAAGAATCTTTGGAGCCGCACCGGAGCCTTCGCTCATGGTCTTTTTTGTGATTATTGCACTCGCTGGCGGCGTCACGATTCTTGGCAGCGCCCTTCCGCTGCGCCGTGCCTCAAGGTACGAGCCGGCACCGATTCTGCGAGGCGAATGATGCCAGGCCAGGCAACCAATAGAGCCATGTTCTGGCGGATCATCCGCCGCCTTCTCGGCGCCAACCGCGGCCGCCTTTTCATCATCCTGCTGGCGCTCGGCGCAGGCGCCGCAGTGACCGCCGCTCTCCTCAATCTCCAAGTCGACGCCCAGCATCGCCTTACCACTGAGTTTCGCGCGTTTGGTCCCAACATCATCGTGGCCCCTAAGCGAATGGACACTGAAACTTCTCCTCCAACCTTGGACAGTTCGATCATCGAGCGCATTCCGAAGCGATTCGAAGCACAGCCAGTAGATGTGGTGCCTTTTCTGTACGGACTCGCTAAGGCGGCACCGCAAAGTGGGAAAAACGCTGCCGCTGCGACGGTGGTAATCGCCGGGACCAGCTTCGGAGACTTGCAGCGAATGGGGTCTAGTTGGCGATTTGAGCGCGTCGGCGCGCCTACCTCCGCTCTTTTTTCAGAGACGGAGTGCATGCTGGGCGCAAGTGTCGCCGCATCACTCCATGTTCAGGCTGGGGATAGCGTGGCGTTACATCACGAGGCAAATGTGGATCGCACATCCTGCTTCGTGAGTGCGGTCATCAGTTCAGGAGGTTCCGAGGACAATCAGCTGTTCGTGGACCTACAGGAGGCTGAAAGTCTGACCGCAACCCATGGCCGTCTGAGTCTCGTTCAAGTTAGCTTTCATGGCACCGGGGAGTCAGTCAATCGATACATCGCGGCACTCGGAAGCGCACTCCCGGATGCCGAGATCCGCCCTGTTCGGCAGTTCACGGAAGGGGAAGCAAAGATATACAAGCGCATCAGCGGGGTGCTGACGGCCACAGTGGCGATCGTGCTGGTGCTCAGCGGGCTGTGCGTGATGGCGGCGATGACCAACGTGGCGATGGAACGGAAGATGGATGTCGGCTTGATGAAGGCCATCGGTGGCTCGATGCGACGCGTGCTGCGGCTTTTTCTCGCGGAGGCGGCGCTGCTTGGCCTGGCCGGAGGAATGATTGGCGCGGCGGCGGGGATTTTTCTATCCGTCGGATTGGGCAAAGCGGTCTTTGGCGTGGCGGCACGGCCGCGGCTGATTGTGTATCCTGTAGCTGTGGCGTTGACCATCATGGTGGCGATCCTCAGCGCGTATCCGCTGCGGCGGCTGGCCAGCATCCGCCCGGCATCGGTTTTCAGGGGTGAAGCGTGAGTTCCATCGCTCCCGCACCGCCGCTAATTGCGGCCAAGCAAGTGGTCATCGAGAATTTGATCAAGCAGTACGGCACGCTGCGCGCGCTCGGCGGCGTTAGCCTCGCAGTGAACACCGGCGAGTGGGTGGCGCTCATGGGGCCCTCCGGCTCGGGAAAAACTACGCTTATCAACATTCTCGGCGGCCTGGACACACTCACTTCGGGCCATGTGGTCGTTGACGGCGTCGATCTTTCGAAACTTAGCGAGAGCCAGATGGTGCGTTACCGCGCGGAAAAAGTCGGCTTCGTCTTCCAGCAATTCCATCTCGTGCCGTATCTTACAGCGCTTGAAAACGTGATGCTCGCACAGTATTTCCATAGTGTCACCGACGAAACGCAAGCTGAAGAAGCGCTGCAGCGCGTGGGCCTCGGCGAGCGGCTGACGCATCTCCCCGCGCAGCTTTCCGGTGGCGAACAGCAGCGCGTTGCCATTGCGCGCGCGCTGATCAATCAGCCGAAGATCATTCTCGCCGACGAGCCCACTGGAAATCTCGACGAGGCCAACGAAACGATGGTCATCCAGATTTTCCGTGAACTGCACAATGCCGGCCATACCATCCTGATGGTGACGCACGACCCGGACATCGCGCGTCAAGCGGACCGCCGCATCGAGCTTGCTCACGGCCACCTGCACTTCGACACCGCACAGCACGGTCCAGGCCATCCGCTGGCTTGCCCTCTGGCCGACACCCGGGACTGCTGCACTCCTATTTCCACCGACGACGAAATTCGCTTCGATCATCTCCTGGAACAAATCTGGACTTGCGGGGAGGAAGGGAAACCGGCTCAAGCGGAGCGCCTCCACGCCACTGGCCCATCGGGGCGGCTGCCAGTGGTAACTGACGAGCCGGCCGCGCGAGTTCTTTCGCGCATGTCCGATCTGCGCTTAGTGGAAATGCAAAACGGGGAAGTGCAGCTCACCCTCATGGGCAGCCAGCGCGCGCGCGACGTTGTCCGGCGTCACCGCCTGGCCGAGCGCCTGTTCAAGGACACTTTTTCGATCGACGATTCCGAGGCCCATACGCAAGCCTGCAAGTTCGAACACATCATCAGCCCCGAGCTGGACCAGCGCATTTGCACATTCCTCGGACACCCCAAGACCTGCCCGCACGGGAATCCTATTCCGCCAGGCGAATGCTGCAACGGCAAATCCAAGGGCTAATGGCACATCCAAACCATGCCCACTCCTCTGGACCCGCGAAAAAAACCAACCAGCCTCAAGATTCATGTTTCTAGCGGCACGGGTGTGGATGTCACCTGGGCCGACGGCCACACCAGCCACTACGAGTTTGCCTACTTGCGGGAGGAATGTCCCTGCGCCACCTGCAACGACGCCAGAGAGAAGAAGCAGTCGCTCGGCGAGGTAGCCTCGGCATTCAAGTCCTCTCCCGCGCTGCCCATGTTCAAGCCCAAACCGCGCGCCCAGACCGCCACGCAAGTGGGTAATTATGCCATTCAAATCAGCTTCACCGACGGCCACTCTACTGGCATCTACAGCTACGACCATCTCCGCAACATCTGTCCCTGCGCCGAGTGCGCCAAGACCTTCCGCGCCTCCGTGGGCTAGTGCATCCCGGTGATTCACCGGGATGTCCGGCTAGACTTAGGGCCTCAAAAATGCGAGCATTTCAGTCTGCGATTTAACGAAACCCATACATGAGCAGCACTCCCCATCACCCTGCTGCCGCAGGCAGCCGCGGCAATGGTATTCCGCGTGTCATCGTCGCTACCACCGCCCTCCTGACCTTCATTTCGTTCTGGCGAGCGGCGGCCATCGTGCTGAACGACCTGGCCTCCTCGGCGTACTATGCCGGCGGCGAAGCGGAAGGCTATATCGGCAAGAGCGCGCCGTGGTTCATCCTCGCGATCATGTTGTTTTCCTACGCCGTGCGCGCCGTTTACGTGGAAAGCTGCAGCATGTTCGTGCGCGGCGGCGTGTATCGAGCCGTGAAGATGTCCCTGGGGGGGACGCTCGCGAAATTCAGTGTCTCCGCGCTCATGTTTGACTACATCCTGACGGGGCCGATCAGCGGCGTGGCAGCCGGCCAGTATCTTGCGGGATTGATCAACGATCTTCTGCTCTATCTTCACGTGAGCGGCCCGCTCTCTCCGGGAACAACCAGTCTTATTGCCGCGAGTTTTGCCATCGTTGTCACCCTTTATTTCTGGTGGCAGAACACCAAGGGCGTTGCCGAGTCCAGCGAAAAAGCTCTGCACATCATGAAACTGGTCACCGTGATGGTGGTGATGCTCATCGCCTGGTGTATCTACACGGCGGCGGTGCGCCATTCCGCGCTGCCTCCGTGGCCACACCCGCGCAACCTCAGGCTGAGCGCCGGCGCCCTCGGCTGGCTCGCGCACAGCAACCTTCCTCACATGTTCGGGGTCATCGCCATCTTCATCGCCCTGGGCCATTCCGTGCTGGCCATGAGCGGCGAGGAATCGCTTGCGCAGGTCTATCGCGAAATCGAAAGCCCCAAGCTCCCCAACCTGAAAAAGGCTGGCGCGGTCATTTTTATCTATAGTTTGGTCTTTACCTCTTTGGTTTCCTTCTTTGCCGTGATGATCATTCCGGACGACGTCCGCCAGCACTTTCTCGAAAACCTAATCGGCGGGCTGGCCATGAATCTGGAAGGGCCATTTTTCGCCCGTCTGATATTCCACGGCTTTGTTGTCGTGGTGGGCACCTTGATCCTGGCGGGCGCGGTGAACACGGCCATCGTAGGCTCGAACGGAGTGCTGAACCGCGTTTCTGAAGACGGCGTGCTCAGCGCATGGTTCCGGCAGCCGCACAAGCGCTTCGGCACCAGCTATCGCATCATCAATATCGTCGTGGCGCTGCAGGTCATTACCATTATCATTAGTCGTGGCGACGTCACGTTTCTCGCGAACCTGTATGCTTTCGGCGTGATCTGGAGCTTCGCCATGAACGGCCTCGCGGTGCTCGTTCTTCGCTACACCAGTCCCGGCCAGCGAGAATTTCAAGTTCCGCTGAATTTCACGTTCCGTGGTGTGCAGATTCCCGTGGGACTCGGATTGATCACCTCGACGCTTTTCTTGATCGCCGTCGTAAACTTGTTCACCAAGCCCATCGCCACCATGGCTGGCGGAGCCTTTTCCATTCTGCTCTACATTGTGTTCACGATTTCGGAGCGCCGGGGCAAAAGGGGCGGCGCAGCCCACGTCGAGATGGACCAGTTCAATCTCGAGTTGGAATCGGAATTGACTCCCGAGGCCGTGGGTGCGCGCCCCGGCAATGTCCTTGTTCCGATAAGCAACCAGTACGCGCTCTATCATCTCGGAAACGTGCTGGACCGCATCAAGCCCGGGCGCCGCGACGTTGTGGTGCTCCATGTCCGGCTCTTGCGCCGCTCCGCTTCGGGCGAAAACGAACTCGAGGCCAACCAGCTTTTCGGCAGCATCGAGCAACAACTCTTCTCCCAAGCGCTTTCCATGGCCGAAAAGCGGGGCAAGTCCATCCGCCTGGCGGTGGTCGCCGCGAACGATTTGTGGGACGGCATCCTTCGGGCCGCGACATCACTCGAATCCAGCACGATTGTTGCCGGGCGTTCGACAAAGGAATCTAACGAGGAGCAAGCGCGTCAGATTGGTGACGCCTGGGAAAAACTGGGCGATCAAAAGCCGCAATTCAATCTGGAAATCCACTTGCCCAATGGGGACAAGCTTTACAAAGTCCTCGGGCCGCACGCGCCCAATCTGACGGCCAACGAGGTAAATCTGCTGCACCGGCTGTGGCTGCGTTTCAGTGACGCCGTGGCTCCCCTGGAAATGCACCATCACGACGTGGTGCACTTCGCGCTGGAAGAAGTGCAAAAAGAGGTGGAGGAAGGACACGAAGACATCGTGGTCAACCGCTTGCGCGCGCATCTCGAAGCCAACCAGACGAAGAAAACTCCGAGGACCTGAAGCAACCAGTTTTCAGTTCTTAATCTCTCCTTGAATGTGAATGGTCCCTTATTCCTAGCGGCAGTCCTTTCTCGGGAAGGGCCAACTACTGACCACCATTCACGGCCTCATGCCAGCTGCGTCGTGCAGTGACCGCAGCGCTTGGCCGCCAGGGGAATCGGCATGGCGCACTGCGGGCAGTCCTTGGTGGTCGGCAGGGGCGCCGGTGCCGCGGCGAAACGATTCACCTGCTTGACTACTAAAAAGACGCAAAAGGCCACGATCAGAAAATTGATCACGTTATTGATGAACATCCCGTAGTTCAGCGTCGGCTGTGGCGGGGTCGCCGCCTTGGCCGCCGCAATCGAATCGAAATGAGTGCCGCTCAGGTTGATGAACAAACCTGAAAAATCGACGTGGCCAAGCAGGCGGCCGATCGGCGGCATGATCACGTCCTCCACCAGCGATGAGACAATCTTCCCAAAGGCCGCGCCGATGATCACGCCGACGGCCAAATCCACAACACTGCCACGCATGGCGAAATTTTTGAATTCTTTCAGCACGGACGGTCTCCTTTATTTCTTCGATGAAAATAATGGACGGCCCTAGGGCGGATTTCCAAATACTGGGGCGCTCCGTTACCGGGATTATAGTCGGGCCGAAAGAGAAAGATAGCCGAGAAGACGGTCGAGCTCGGAATCTGCCGCCACGTCCTTCCGGAACGCGCTTCTTCAGCGTGGCCGGAAGATCAGCGCGGAACCGACAATCCCGCGCAACGCGAGTACCGCTCCGCCGGCCGCCAGCATCGGCCCGACCCAGGCAAACGGCACCCGTGACATCAAGAGCATGAGGACGCCCAGAAGAGCGAGAGACAGCCCACGCGTCCAGTTCTCCCAGCGCAACCACCACTGGCCCCGCTTATAGAGCGCGCGGAGTCCCCAAAGAATCAGCGCTACGCTGAGGACTAGCCAGGCCATGCTGTGCCGATCGACGGTTCGGCCGCGGGCGGGGCCAGCAAGACCGAGCCATACCAACAAAGCGCCGAGCAGGACAAAAATGAATTCGATGATAAGCCGCTGGAGTCGCTCGGGCGTGAGCATGGCCATGGCGTCCGCTTACGCGACGCGTTCGATGCGCAGCTTGGTGATAGACACGGGTACTCGCGGGCGGTCGTTGGAATCGCGCGGCAGCTTCGAAATCTTGTCAGCCACGTCCTGGCCTTCGATGATTTCGCCAAAGATAGTGTGGCGGTTGTCCAGCCAGGGTGTCGCGGCTACGGTGAGAAAGAACTGGCTCCCGTTGGTTCCCGGCCCGGAGTTGGCCATGGAGAGCTTGCCGGCCTGGGAGTGCTTCAGCGAGGGATGAAATTCGTCCGCAAACTTGTAGCCCGGCCCGCCCATTCCGCTGCCCTGCGGGCACCCTCCCTGTATCATGAATTGCGGAATCACGCGATGGAAAATCAATCCGTCGTAGAAAGGTCTCTTTTCCTTTTGCCCGGTCTTTTCATTCGTGAATTCTTTGGTGCCTTCGGCCAACCCGATGAAATTCGCAACCGTTTTTGGCGCTTCGTTTTCGAACAGACGTGCCACAATGTTCCCTTGGGAAGTCTCAAAAATAGCGTACGTTCCTACCGCTCGGCTCATGCCATCTCCTTCCTTACCGCCTCATCGTACACGAGGCGGACTGCGCCGCGCCACTTCAGGAGCAGGCGGAAACCTTTCTCCCGGCGGATTGGCGTGACCAAGTCGAGGGCCAGATGGAGTACTCGTGTTCGCCTTGCTACCAGCTCTTTTTCTTGCGCAGTTCAGTGATGTGTGCGGTGTGATGCTTCCCGTGCCACTCGTAGAGGAAGAGCAGCCAGTCAACGGTGCGCTCGCCGTGCTCCGGGTGGACCAGGATTCTTAGAAAATGCTCGGGCTTCAAGGAGCGCCACAGCCGGTCCCAGCGGGTGTGTACCGAATCCAGCAGCGTCTGCGATACTTCGATGGGCATCGATTTTGAGTCCGCCAGTTCGGCCCAGGCCGCCTCGTTGTAGGGCTTAATTGTCGGCTTTTCTTCGGTGAGCGCCAGCTTCAAACGGACGTACGCATTCAAGTGGCTGTCCGGAACGTGATGTACAACCTGGCGCACCGTCCAGCCGCCTTCGCGGTACGGCGTGTCGAGATGCGCGTCGTTCATGCCTTTCACCGCGGCGCGCATTTTGACCGGTGTAGCCGCAATCTCATCGATCGCCTGTTGGCGCCGAGCCGGCGCCACTTCGGCGGGCATCGCAAATTGTCCAATCGGATAGCGCGGATCCATCGTGATTCTCTCCTTCTGGCTACCTGGGTATTTCTCTCGACTATAGCGATGGCCGTTCGCACCGGTCAATGCCGCCGGTGTGAAAAGGCCTCTCCAATTTGGCTGCCCGCATTCCGAATCGCGAGGGGGGGGATGCTACAATACCGGCCTGCGTTGTATCCGGCGGGTGCCGTGCCGAATCTAACGGGTGGAGAAAGATCGCATGTACAACGTCCTCATCATCGGCAGCGGCTGCGCCGGACTCACCGCTGCAATTTACGCTGCGCGCGCGAACCTGAAACCGCTCGTTCTGGACGGACATGAGCCTGGCGGGCAGCTTTCCCTCACCACCCACGTTGAGAATTATCCGGGGTTCCCAGAAGGCATCATGGGACCGCAGCTCATCGAGAACATGCGTAAGCAAGCCCAAAAATTCGGCGCGGAGTTCAAAGCCGGAGCGCTAACCGAAGTCGACCTCAGCAAGCGGCCATTTAAGATCATCGCCGGAAAAGACATCTACGAAGCGCGAGCTTTGATCGTGGCCGCGGGGGCTTCAGCGCGTCTGTTGGGTCTGAAGGGTGAAAAACAACTGATCGGCCACGGCGTTTCCACCTGCGCGACCTGCGATGGCTATTTCTTTCGCGGCAAACCTATCGCCGTAGTCGGCGGCGGTGATTCCGCCATGGAGGAGGCCAACTTTCTATCGCGCTACGCCAGCAAGGTCCATCTGATTCACCGCCGGAATGATTTCCGCGCTTCCAAGATCATGATCGAACGCGCCAGGACCAACGAGAAAGTCGCATTTGTCACGCCTTTCGCGGTGGAAGAGATTCTGGCTCCTCAGGGTCACGTGGAAGGAGTGAGTGTGCGCAATCAGCAGACCAAGGAAACGCAAGAGATTCCGGTCGACGGCGTATTCGTGGCCATCGGTCACGATCCGAACACCATTGTTTTCAAGGGCAAACTAGAGATGGACTCGAACGGCTATCTGCTTGCCAAACACGGCAGCCTGACCGCGATTCCGGGCGTATTCGTCGCCGGCGACGTGCAAGACCACCGCTACCGCCAGGCCGTCACCGCGGCGGGCACCGGCTGCATGGCCGCCCTGGATGCGGAAAAGTTTCTGGAAGAGCACAAAGACTAGTTTCGCTCTTCCTACGCTGCCATAATAATTCCCGCATGCTCCGGTCGACGCTCCTCAAGCTTTCCGAAAGTAAAAGCTTTGCCAATTGGGTCACCTCCAATGGCACCACCCGCCGTATGGCGCGCCGTTTCGTTGCCGGCGAAACGCTCGATGAAGCGATCGCCGCCGCCCGCGAGTGTAATAACGCGGGCATGCTCGCCAGCCTCGATTACCTCGGCGAGAACGTTGCCACCACCTCTGATGCGCAACATTCCCGCGATGCCTATCTGGAGATTTTTGAACGCATCGCTCAGGAGGGGCTGCAGGCTAACGTTTCCGGCAAACTCACGCAACTCGGCCTCGATATCAATATTGAATTTTGCGAAGGTTTGGTTCTCTCCATCGTGGAGCGCGCCGCGGGCTTCGATAATTTTCTGCGCATCGACATGGAGGGGTCTGTTTACACGCAGCGCACCATCGAACTCGCCAAACGCGTTCGCGCACGCAGTCCTGCCGTCGGCACGGTCATCCAGTCCTATCTCTACCGCAGCGAGACCGACGTCACCGATCTGCTGGGGTACGGTTGCCGCATCCGTCTTTGCAAGGGCGCGTACAAGGAATCAGAAGAGGTTGCGTTTCCTTTGAAAGCCGATGTCGATGCCAATTTCGTCCGGCTGATGCAGCTGCTGCTCTCCAGTGGCTTCTATCACGGCATCGCCACGCACGACCCGCGCATGATCGCAGCGACCATTCGCCATGCGGCGGCCCAGCAGATTTCCAAGGACGATTTCGAATTTCAGATGTTGTACGGCGTGCGCACCGACCTACAACGGCGGCTCGTCAAGGACGGCTACCGCGTGCGCATCTACATCCCCTACGGCCGCGACTGGTTTCCCTATTTTATGCGGCGTCTCGCCGAGCGTCCTGCCAACGTGGGCTTCCTCGTCCGCAATTTCCTCCGCTCGTGAGCCTGTTCCGAGCTATTGCTTCCGGCAGACGGTGACGCCGTCGCGCAGGGGGATCAAGACCGGGTAGAGCCCTTTCAAAGCGTACACCAGCCGGTTGAATTCCTGGACACCCTGCGTGTCAGTGTCGTCCGGCGCTGCCGGCCGCGCCGCTTTTCCCGACCACAGCGTGTTGTCAGTGATGAACAAGCCGCCGCGGCGCAGCTTGGGCAAAGCCGCGAGCAGTGCGGCGGGATATTGGTGTTTGTCTACGTCGTTGAAAATCAGATCAAATGTACCCGGCGTTTTCTTTACCAGTTCCAGGGCATTACCAACACGGATTTCGATCCGTTTGGCCACGCCCGCCCGGCGAAAATAATCCTTCGCCCGGCGGGCTTTCTCGGGATCGCCATCGCTATAGAGCACCTTGGCCTTCGGCCCAGCCGCCCGTGCCAGCCAGATCGTAGAATACCCAATGGCCGAACCCATCTCAAAAATCCGCTGGGCGCCCGAAACTTGCACGAAGAGCGCCAGCATGCGCGCCACCGCCGGCCCGATGATCGGAACGCGGTTCTGCTCGGCGTAATCCTCCATCTCCCTGACGACGCTATCGCGCTCCGGCAGCAGCCGGTAAAGATATTCTTCGACGTCGTCCTGAATATAACCGCTGCGCAGATTCTCGCTGCGAATCATAGTTTCTCCCCCGGCTTCAGCGCGTGAATTTTCAGCCCTTTGATTTTCTTCGTTTCTTTGCGCAATTCTTCGGCCGTACCGGTCAAGAAGGGAAACGAGGCGTAATGCATGGGGATGACGTGTTTCACGCCGAGCAGGCGAATGGCATGGGCCGCCTCGCGCGGGCCCATGGTGAAGAGATCGCCGATCGGCAACATCGCGAGGACCGGCTCGTACAGCTCACCGATTAGTTTCATGTCTCCGAAGAGCGCAGTATCGCCGGCATGGTACACCTTGAACCCGCCGGGCATGTTGATGATGTATCCCGCGGGCTCGCCGCCATAGTGCCGCACCCCGTTATCTTCGATGGAATTGGAATGAAATGCGTGCGTCATGGTGATTTCGAAATCACCGATTTTCTGCGAGCCTCCCTTTCCCATTGGGCAAGTCTCTTGTCGAAAGCCCTTGTCCTCCATCCAAAGGCAGGTCTCAAAGCTCGCCGAGATTTTCGGTTTGTGCTGTTTCGCCAAAGCCAGAAGATCACCCCTATGATCGCTATGCGCGTGAGTCAGGAAAATGGCATCCAGCCGCGCCACTTTCTTCAGCGCCTCCGGACAGAAGGGATTCGTCATCACCCACGGATCGATCAATGCGACCTGCCCCGAGGGGGTGGTCAGCGAAAACGTGCTGTGGCCAAAATAAGTAATGCGATTGCCCTTGGTGTTGAGCATCAACGACCTCCCGCGGCAGTTTTTAGCCGACCAAATGCAGTGACTTCGATTTTTTGGAAGTAGTTCTAGTTGGATGCTGACCGGAGCAGCGTGCGAATAGCCGCCTCATAGGTATCCCGCGTGCCCTCGCCGAACACATGCCCAATCTGCCGGCCGTCTTTGGCGTACAAGAACGAAGCTGGCAGGACTCCGTTCCAGCTCGGCAGTACCCCTTGCCGGAACAGTTTCTCATCGCCTGCTTTCTTCCTGTAGTTGGGAAAAACCGGCTTGTAGCGGGCCAGAAAACGCCGCATCAGGATCAAATCACCGTCGTCATCGAGGCTCACGCCCACAACCCGCAATCCCTGCGGAGCGTATTGCTTCGCCAATTCATTCAGCATGGGATACTCGTCACGACAGGGTTCGCACCAAGTCGCCCAAAACGTCACCAGCAGGGGTTTTCCATGGTATTCGGCGAGCAATTTCTGATAAGCCTCGACGTCGATGAGTGCTGGATCGCGGGAAGCGGTGGTCCGCGGCGCCTGCGGCGCGGCCAGGGCAGTCCCCACGGCCAGTAAGACAAGTGAGAGAAGACCAGCCTCGGTTCTCATGGTCATTCCTTCTGCTCTCATTCTATCCGCACCGGCACCGGTTGAGAAACTCATTCCTACCGCGTACAATTCTCCTAGCTGCTTGTCGCTCCGGGCAGTCGCGTGGTATAAGGAATTTTTGCCGGTCGTGCTGGTTGCATCGGAAGGGGCGCCGGTGGGCTGTCCGAACAAAGGAGACCCTTAATGGCTTACGTGATCGCCGAGCCGTGCATCGGCACAAAAGACACCGCCTGCGTGGATGTCTGTCCGGTAGACTGCATACATCCGCGCAAGGATGAACCCGATTTCGAGAGCGAAACACAGCTGTATATCCATCCCACGGAATGCATCGATTGCGGAGCGTGCGTCCCGGTCTGCCCGGTGACGGCCATCTTTGCGCTCGAGGACCTGCCCGAAAAGTGGAATAGCTTCACGCCGATCAACGCCGATTGGTACGCAAAAAAGGGAAAGTAGCCTAGTCTGCTAGGACGCAACCGGATTTGTACGGTTTTGCTCGGCACGCTGTGGCGTACCGCTTTTTGTATGCCGCCCAATCTCTAGCCCGGTTTTTGAGCCTTGCTTTACACCCAACGCCTGATCCGCGCGGCTCACCATGCCAACTCTTTTGGGCCGGAAATCATCTACCATCCTGAAGGTGGCGTGTGGAGGTTTTGGGTGAAGCCTGCTAACGGAAGACTGGCCTTGGCCATTTTCTTCTTCGGCCGGGCTGCTTTTTCGACTGCCTCGGCCCAGACTCCAGCCGTTCATAAGCCGCAACGGCAACCGGGCTCCGCCACACTGGAAGGCCAATGGAGCGGTTCGCTGCCAGCGGGCGAAGCAATCCTCCATCTGGTCCTGCATATTTCAAAGGTCGAAGACGGTTCCTTCAAAGCGACCATCGATAGCCTGGATCAAGGCGTTTACGGTATTGAGGTGACCGCTCTTACCCGCAAAGACTCCACGCTGCATTTCAATGTGTCTTCCGTGGGCGCTTCCTATGAAGGAAAGTTTACCGCGGATCGCAACGGCATCGAAGGTGACTGGACACAGGGTAGCTACAGCCTGCCGCTGGTCTTTCATCGCCAGGCTGCGGGAGCGAGGGCCAGAAAACCTTCCGATGCGGTCGCGAGCGCCGAGGGAGTGTGGCAAGGCGCACTGGAAGGCAACGGCATGCGCCTACGCTTGCAATTGCACGTCTCCCATGATGATCAGAAGCAGCTGGTCGCTGCGCTTGATAGTCCCGATCAAGGTGTCAGCGGACTACCGGCCATCCGGGTGAGCCAGAAAGGCGCGGGCTTTCATTTTGAAATTCCTGTGGTGCGCGGAGTCTATGACGGCACACTCAACGCCGCAAAGGTAACCATCACCGGAAGCTGGACGCAAAACAGCGTCGAGCAGAAATTGGATTTCCAACGCTCGGACCAGCTTCTGGAACTGGTCCGCCCACAAAACCCCGCAAAACCTTATCCCTATCAGGAAGAGGAAGTCATCTTCACGAACGGCAAAGCAAAGATCTCACTCGCGGGCACACTCACTGTTCCGCGCGGGCCGAGGCCGTTTCCCGCTGCCATTCTCCTCAGCGATTCCGGGCCGCACGACCGCGATGAATCTCTGGTTGGACATCGTCCTTTTCTAGTGCTGGCAGACCATCTCACGCGAAAAGGCATCGCCGTTCTTCGCTTCGATAAACGTGGAATCGGCAAGTCCACGGGAGATTATGCCAATGCCACGACCGAAGATTTTGCCAGCGACGCCGAAGCTGCCCTCGCTTACCTGAAAGCTCACCAGGAAATTGACCAAAAGAAAATCGGCCTCATCGGCCACAGCGAAGGCGGAATGATCGCGCCCCTGGTGGCCACGCATTCCGGCGATGTAGCCTGGATCGTCCTTCTCGCCGGGCCTGGCCTCAAGGGCGAGGACAATCTGCTGCTCCAGTCCGAGCGCATCTTGAAGACAGCGGGCGTCAATGACGAGCAGATCGCCAGCACACGTGAATTCAACAAACAAACCTACGCGCTAGTTCGCCAGGAGAGAGACCCGGCAACTCTCCAGGCCAAGTTGAGCGACCTGGTGCAGTCCAGCGGGATGAGCGCGTCGCTTCCGCCGGCGGCCTTCGAATCGCAGGTCCGCATGATGGTCTCGCCGTGGTTCCGGTTCTTCCTCGATTATGACCCCCTCCCGGCACTCCAAAGGACGATGTGTCCCGTCCTGGCCCTCCATGGTGAAAAGGATCTGCAAGCCCCGCCGAAGGAAAATCTCGCCAAAATCCGGAAAGCCTTAGAAGACGCCGGCAACAAGGATTTTCAAACCACCGAATTGCCAGGCTTAAACCACCTCTTCCAGCACGGCCCAACCGGCTCACCCACCGAATATGGGGGAATTCAGGAGACCATGGCCCCGGAGGCTCTGAACGCGGTCTCCGATTGGGTGCTAAGGCACACGGAACTCTGAACCAACCGGGGGTGCGCCTCGCACCCCCTCGAAGGACGCACTTCCCAAATTTCTCACGCGAGCGGAATTCATAAATTCGCATGGCGGGTTATGATGTTAGGGAGAAAAAACTGTCCCCATGCCACAGAAATTTCATCTCACCCTGCTCATTCACGCGCACCAGCCCTGCGGCAATTTCGAACATGTCCTCGAAAAGGCCTACGACTCATCCTATCTTCCATTCATTGAACATCTTGAAGGGCATCCGCGAGTTCGTCTCGGCCTGCATTATTCCGGGCCGCTCCTCACCTGGATCGAGAAACATCGGCCTCAGTATTTCGCTCGTATCAAAAAGCTGGTTCAGGGCGGACAGGTGGAGCTCATTGGTGGCGGCTTCTATGAACCGATCCTGGTTTCGATTCCATCCGAAGATCAGCACGAACAGATCACCCGGTTGGCTGCTTATCTCGAGAAACACTTCGGCCGGCTTCCCTCCGGCGCCTGGCTCGCTGAGCGTGTTTGGGAGCCCCAGCTTCCCACCGCCCTGGCCACGGCCAACGTGGCCTACACGCTCGTCGATGACATGCATTTTCTTTCCGCGGGCTTCGAACCGGAAGAGCTCTTTGGCGCCTACATCGCCGAAGACCGCGGCAAAACAGTGTGGCTTTACCCCGGGCAGAAAGTTCTGCGCTATCTCATTCCATTTGGCAAAGTCGAAGACGTCATCGCGTACCTGCGTGACGCTGCCAGCCTCCATCCGGGCGGCGTGGCGGCTATGGGCGATGACATGGAAAAGTTCGGTGTCTGGCCCGGAACGCACGAACACTGTTACAAGGACGGCTGGCTGTCCGATTTTTTCACCGCCCTGGAGGAAAATGCGGATTGGTTGGCAGTTTCCACGCCGGGGGAGTATCTGGAAACACGCGCGCCTCTCGGCCGCGCCGATCTGCCGACGGCTTCCTACACCGAGATGATGGAGTGGGCGCTCCCGACGCGCGTGCGGCAACGCTATCACGAGGTTTTAAAGGAGTTCAGCGCGCGACCGGAAATCCTGTCTTTCCTTCGTGGCGGTTCCTGGCGCGGTTTTTTTCGCAAATACCCGGAATCCAATCTGCTGCACAAGAAAATGCTGCGCGTTTCCGCGCGCATCGCCGCCGCGCCGGCGCGGCACGACGACCGAAAGGCGGCCGATGAATTGCTGCAAGCGCGCGATCTGCTCATGCGCGCCCAGTGCAATGACGCCTATTGGCACGGTATTTTTGGCGGAATCTATGCCCCGCATCTGCGCACCGATCCCTGGCGCAATCTGATTCGCGCCGAGGCCATTGCCGACCGGCAGACTCCCGGTGCGCTCGTCGCGCGTGTGGAGCTCTTGGACTACGATGCCGACGGCACAAACGAGCTGCTCTTTACTTCTCTCGAAGCGCAGGCCCTTTTAAAGCCCAGTGACGGTGGCACCATTGCCGCCCTTGATTTCCGTCCTGCCGCCGCCACGCTGGTCAATTCCATCCTGCGCCGTCCCGAGGCCTATCACACGCGTTTGCGCGAAGCGGCGGGAAAGCCCGCCACCGGCGCGGTGGCCTCCATTCACGAACAAACCCGCGTGAAAGAACCCGGCCTGGAGCGCTTTCTCCGTTACGATCGCTGGCCTCGCCACGCCTTCCGCGTCATGATCTTCGATCCCGCGCGCACGCATGCTGATTATGAAGCACTGGAGTTGCGCGAAGCGGTCGGCTTCGCCGGCGGGGCCTTCACCGTGAAAAGCTCTGCGCCTTATGAAGCGGAGCTGTTCCGTACGGATTCCTTGACGCTGCAAGGCCAGAATCAGTCTGCCGGCGCCAAACTCCTGCTCGTCAAGCAGTTTTCTTTCAGTCCGGCCCCGCACGGCTTCGAGGCGGCTTGCGAGGTCATCCTGAAGTTCAAGGAAACTCCCGAAAAGCCGCTGGCCGTGGGCATCGAATCGGTCATCAATTTGCTTGCGCCCGCCGAGCCCGACCGCTTCTTTGAGACGCCTGCGGGACGCCACCATCTTCGCTTCAGTGGTTCGCTGCCCGGTCCCATCCTGCGCATGGAAGACGGCTGGCAACGCGTCCGCGTCGCGCTGCACGCGCCGCTTGTCGAGGAGTTCTGGGTTGCGCCGATCGAAACAGTCTCGGAATCCGAGGAAGGTTTCGAGCGCGTTTATCAAGGTTCGCAAATTCTGGCCGTCTGGCGCCCGGCGCTCAGCACGCAAAAAACCTGGGCGACCCGGCTCGTCTGGCGCATCGAAGCCTTTTGACTTTTCGCCGCCGGCTGGCAAGCCCTGACGGGCCGCACGCTCGACGCTAGGAAGCGGCTAGTCGATGTCGAACTGTCCGAGCGCAACGCTTTGCTGCTCTCGGACTTGTCAGCCGCTTTTGCCGGCGGCTTCCTCTTGGGTGTATCGGCTGAGGGTAGCGCTCGCGGGCATCTTCCCAACCAGAGAGCATTTGGATCCACCGTCCGGCCGCGCTATTCCGCCACCAGCAAATTCTGAGCGAAGGGCCATTCGCGGTCGATCCACTGCCCGTCGCAGCGGAATCCGGTGCGCTCCGCCATCTCCGGAATTTCTTCAGCTTTGTACTTGTGCGAGCTTTCCGTCCAGATGGTTTCGTCTTCGTTTAGCATGAACCGCAGGCTGGCCACCGGAACGTGCACCGTTTGCCGGCGCGTGGAGCGCAGGTGCATCTCGATGCGTCGTTCCACGCAGTTCCAGCGCGCCTCGTGCCGGAAGCAGCGCAAATCAAAATCCGCGCCCAGTTCCCGGTTGATCCGCACCAGCAAATTCAAGTTGAACGCCGCCGTCACCCCCGCGGGATCGTCGTAAGCGAGGATTTGTAGCTCGACGCTCTTCTCCAGGTCCGTGCCGAGCAGCAACGCATCCCCCGGCCGGAGAATCTCCCTGGTTTCGTTTAAAAACTCCTCCCCGGCATCGCGATCGAAATTGCCGATGGTGCTTCCCAGGAAAAGCACCAGCAGATGATCGTGCTGGCCTCGCCCTTGTGCGACGGTGCGCAAACCCTCCAGGTACGGCTGTTCATGGCCGACAACGCTGACCAGATCGATCTGTCCGAGTTCCTTGGCGCACGCTGCCAGCGCCGAAGGCGAAATCTCGATGGGGTAGTAATAGGTTTTTTGCCGCCGCGCAAGCGCTTCCAGGATCCATCTGGTCTTTTTCCCTGAGCCGCTCCCGAGCTCCGCCACCTTAATCGGTGAGGGCAGCCGCCGCACAATTTCTCCCGCATACTTCTCCATCAGCCGCGCATCCGCGCGAGTCAGTCCGTATTCCGGCAAGACGCAAATGGTTTCGAACAGAGCCGAGCCCACTTCGTCGTACAAATACTTTGATGGGAGTTCTCTCTGTCCCGGCTTAGTAAGGCTCTGGCGTACGTCCGCCGCGAATTCAGACACGTGGCGGACAGGAAGAAAGGAGGTTAGCATGGGGCTCCCGGGCTGGGGATTGATTAGTCCTCGACGCAACGGAACGTTGCGTAGACATACGGATAATGCGGTTGGAACCAGTTTCGAAACGATCGCCGCAGCATGCACGCAGCGGTGCGCGGCGAGCCACCCTTCATCACATAGTGTTTGCCGTCGAAGAAATTTGCGGAATAGTTAGGATAGAACGGCATTGGTGTAAACCCCGGAAATGGCGCGAACTCCGTCCGCGTCCACTCCCAACCGTTCCCCACGAGATCGTGCACGCCGAAAGCGCTTCCGCCTGGGATATGCGCCCCCACCGGCGAAGGATCCCACGATTTGAAATTGAAGTTTCCCCTGGACGCGCTCGGTGCTTCCTCGCCCCAGGGGTAGCTCCGTTCCTTCCCGCCCTCCGGCGCTCCGTACGCGGCACGATGAAACTCCGCTTCGGTTGGCAGTTTACGCCCAAGCCACTTCGCATATGCGGTGGCCTCGGCATGGCTCACGTATACCGGCCACTCCGGGGGCAAGCATATCTCGCCGAACATGGTGCGATAAATCCAGAGATTGCCTTCGCGGCGCCAAAACATAGGATGCTCAATGCCTTCCTTGGCTTTCCAAGCCCAAGCTTGGTCACTCCAAAGAGCAGGGTTCTCGTAGCCCCCCGCCTGCATAAACCGCAGAAAATCGTGATTCGTTACATTGTAGTTGTCGATCGCAAACTCCTCGACCGCCACTTCATGCGCCCCCAATTCGTTATCCCACGCGAATTCATCGCCGTGAATGTGCTCCATTCCGAGCGTGGCAGTTCCGGCCGGGATCTCCACGAGATGCGACTTCACCGCGCGGGCCTTCCAAGCCGCACTCTCCGACCCGCCCATCTTTAGGTGGCTCGGCAGCCGGTGCAGCATGTACGCCAGCGTCTCGGCATGCATCAGCCGATGTTCGATGGCCACTTCCAGCATGGGGATCAGCTGCGGATGGCCTTCTTCGGGCCGCCCCAAGGCATGCTCGATGGCGTGGTCCAATTCATCGCGCAGACGACGGTTGTAGCGCTCCACTTCCTCGCGCGACGGCCAATCCGCCGGAGTATCCGACGGCAATCCCCCATCGACGGGGTCAATGCCAAACGCAAACAAGTGATCGAATGTACGCTGAAACGATCGTAACCCGAACGCCCGCTGCGCCAGCAAATTCCAATCGAAGGCCTCAACGTGCCCCACATAGAAGATAATACGGTGTCTCTCGGGTATCGGCCGTTCGTAAATGGCTTGGTCGCGAACCACGCGGAATACCTCGTCGGTTCGCCCGCGGGCGTCAAGCAGTCTGGTGTGAAGGTCGTGACGGATGCGGACAGCGGTAGCAGGAGACCCCATGGCGTTCTTCCCCTTCTCTTGGATGCAGCTTCCACGCGAAGGATGCGCCAAAATTCGGCGGTGCATTTAAGTCGGGAGGCTAGGTGCATTAAGATGTTCGCTCCGTGACTTGTTGCTGTCAATCGAAATGAACATGAAAACGCAACTCTCTCCCAAGAAGATGATCGAATTTCGCGGCGTATCGTTCCACATAAACGATATTCTTGCTCGCGCAATCGTTTCCGGCATCTCCTTAGAAATCCCTCAGGGTGAAACGCTTGTTCTCCTCGGCCGCAGTGGCAGCGGCAAGACCACCCTGCTCAAGCTGATGAACGGAATGCTACTTCCCACCAAAGGAGAGATTTTCGTCCAGGATCGCTCGACCACTGCTTGGGACCCCATCCGCCTCCGCCGGGGCATAGGTTACGTCATTCAGGATGCCGGCCTGTTCCCCCATTTCACCGTGGCGGAAAACATCGGTCTCGTCCCCAGCCTGAAAAGTTGGGAGGCCTCCCGCACCGCAGCGCGCGTCGATGAAATGCTTCAGCTTGTCGGCCTCGCTCCTCGCGAATTCTCGCATCGCCGCCCCCGCGAGCTTTCCGGCGGGCAGCGTCAACGTGTGGGGGTCGCGCGAGCGCTCGCCGCCGATCCGCCCATTCTCCTTATGGACGAGCCCTTCGGCGCGCTCGATCCCGTCACCCGCACCGAGCTCCAACGCGAATTCAGCGCCCTTGCCCGCCGTCTTGGGAAGACCATCGTCTTTGTCACCCACGATCTCCGCGAAGCGCTGCTTCTCGCTTCCCGTATCGTGCTGCTCGAAGCCGGCCACATCGTTGCCAGCGCCACGCCGCAGGACTTCCTTCGTCTCGAGCACCCCGAAGTCCGCGCCTTCACTGCATCTCTCGCCGTAAACCCGGGAGCCCCCGCGTGAGGCCCCCATGACCACTTGGTCCTTCTTTGCCGATCACCGCGCCGAAATCCTTGCCGCCACGCTCGATCACCTAGCGCTGGTGGTTATCGCCATGATCATTGCCATTCTTATCGGCGTCCCGCTCGGCATGTTCATTGTGCAGCGTCCGGCCCTGCGCACCATCGCCCTCGGCATCGCTAGCATTTTCCAGACCATTCCTAGCCTGGCCCTGTTCGGCTTCCTAATTCCCATTCCTTACATCGGCGGCATCGGCAAGCGCACCGCCACAGTTGCTCTGGTCCTCTACGCTCTTCTCCCCATCCTGCGCAATACCTACGTCGGCCTTACCGGCATCGATCCCGCCGTGCTCGAAGCCGCTGAAGCCATGGGCATGACGCGCACGCAAATCCTCTTCCGCGTCCGTTTCCCGCTCGCGCTCGCCGTCATCCTCGCCGGCATTCGCACCGCCACCATCATCACCATCGGTGTCGCCACCATCGCCGCGGCCATCGGCGCCGGCGGCCTCGGCACCTTCATCTTCCGCGGCGTCGCCCTCGTCAGTGATGCTCTCATCCTCGCGGGCGCCATCCCCGCCGCGCTCCTCGCCCTGCTTGCCGATGTCCTCCTCGGCCTCCTCGAGCGCCGTCTCAAGGTCTATTGAATAACTCTATGAACCAAACTGCCAGCCGCGAACAGCTGGCCTCCTCGTTTTTTCTACCCATCTTCGCCGCGTTTTCTCTGCGCATTTGTGCGTTTCCGCCTTGGATGATTCCCCTCCTCTTCTGGAGTGTCTTGGTGTGTTCTCTGTGTTAGATTCTTCTTCTCTTACCCAGGAGAACTTCCCGCTAACATGCCCCGCGCTCCGCTCCGATTCGTTTACTTCCTTTATCTCCTGACCTTCCTTTACTTCGTTTCCGCTTGTAACAAACCTCCTCAAACCAAAATCACCATCGGCTCCAAATTCTTCACCGAGCAAGTCATCCTCGCCGAGCTCCTCGCCCAGCACATCGAAGCCCGCACCAGCATCCCCGTCGAACGCAAAACCAACCTCGGCGGCACGCTGCTGGTCCACAAAGCCCTCCAAGCCGGCCAACTCGACCTCTACGTCGAATATACCGGCACCGCCCTCACGGCCGTCTTGCATGAATTACCACCCGGCGATTCCGCCGCCGTCTACCATCGCGTCAAACAGCTGTACTCCGATGGTTTCCACCTCGAACTTACCGAGCCCCTGGGCTTTGAAAATACCTTCGCCATGGTCATCCGCGGCGACGACGCGAAAAATCTACACCTTCGCACCATCTCCGATATCGCGCCCATGGCCGGCAAATGGCGGGTCGGCGTGGGCTACGAATTCCTCGAGCGCCAGGACGGTTTCCGCGGCTGGAGCGATCGCTATCATCTCCATTTCGCTGAATCCCCCAGAGTCATGGACCTCGGCCTCATCTACCGCGCGCTCGTCGATCATCAAGTGGACATCGTCGCCGGCAACTCCACCGACGGCCTGATTGACTCCCTTGGCCTTGTCGCTCTGGCCGACGATCGCCACTATTTCCCGCCTTACGATGCTGTCCCCATCGTCCGCCAATCCACCCTCGCGCGTTTCCCTCAGCTCCGTGCCGCGCTTGCCGATCTAGCCGGCAAACTCTCCGCCTCCGACATCCGCCGCCTCAACTACGCCGTCGACGGCCAACACCAAGACGTCGCCGCCGTCGTGCGCTCCTTCCGGCGGTCCAAGGGTCTGTAGCGCCCTCGGGCCTCACCTCTTTCGCCCTGCGAAATAGCGGACCACGGCGAGGACCGGCCGGATATCGTATCGTCCTTGAATCGTTCCCGACGCGTTGAAGAAAGAGGTGTGCACAGCGTCAATGCCGACTCGCAGGGCAGTAGAGTTAGAGAACCAGTATTCGTACCCGCCACCGAAGGCCCACGAAAAATCGTAGACGTATCCTTTCCCGATTCCGCCGCCGAAGGGCACAGCGCCCGTGACCTTGGCACCTCCCAATAATCCATGAACATAGGTAACCAGACGCCGGTCTCTCCGGGGATAGAACACCGGGCCAACGAGGTAGCTTAGAACATCGCTGTGATACCTGGTGCCAAGCGCGTTGGGCGCACGCAGGTAGCTGCAGTCCTCCCTCACGCTAAAACGGGGAGTTATAGCTTCCGTCAAGCTGGCGTCCACGCCGTCGAAACCGACCCCGGCCGACAACGGGGTAGTGCTTCGCATGTAGGAATACCCTAGGCTGGCATCCATCGTTGGTCCGACCCCAGCCGGAACCGGTAATTGCGCCCATGCGCGTGCAGCGCAGAACAAAAGACAAAGTACGATCTTGCTGGCGATTTTCATGGGATCAAGAGAGGGCCTAGGGCTTCTTATCGGGATGCAGTACTCGCCACGGCTGGTTCCTGCAAATGCGGAACTTCATCCGCATTCGCAAATGCTTTTAGTACCTGGGCAGACAGAGTTCAATCCGGCGAAAACCCCGTTTGGCATCAGGTATATTGCCTATGCCTGTGCTTGGAGCTAGTGAATACTTGGTCGGGGACGCGCTGGACGCCTGTTGCTGGCCCCGCGGATTCTTCAAGGGGAAGCTTCGCCGTGCCAGATTTAGGCGAGAGAGGCCACGGGCTTCAGAGGTTCTTGACGTCCGCGTCAAAATTTGAATGGTCAACAGGATTTGAACAGACCGCGGGGAAACCGGTCAAAGAGGACGGCGTAACTCATTGTCCCGGTGCCGCAGTCACTCTGGCCCCTGGGGTTGTTCCTTTTCGTTGGAACTGGGGCCAGAGTGACTGCAGGCACACCGAAAATACGGCAAGCACTCCTGGCGCTCTCATGCAATTCGCCCCTTGCTTGGGATTGTAACCAAACGCTCGTTCGAGCAACTGGGGGGCCTCCCCAAAAAGGCGCGATGCCGCACGCCAAGGCGCAATCGCGCACCGGCAAACCGAGATGATTTTGCTCTTCAGGCGTGAAATCCAGAGAGCAAGAGGTCTCAGCCCTCCTATCGTTTGCTTTCGAGCAAGGCGCAATTGGCGACGCACTGCACCGCCAGCATCTCGATTTCGGCTTTCTTGTGATTCGGGACGCTTCCGGTCGATTCCGGTACCACGATGAGCGACTGCGGACCGTCGCCTGCATTGAAGGTACACTGGAACTGCAAAGACTGAACGCCGCGTTGCTGGCAAGGGTTTTTCTCCAGCGCGGACTCAAACATTTCCGGTTTGGCATGCAATTGGTTGGCGATTTCCGACGGCAGTATGGCCACCACCATGGGAATCGGCGATTTGATTTTGATGCTCACTTGCTCCCCGTCATGGTCCGGCGTAAACCCTCCATAAACCTTCAGGAACGACGTGAGCTCATACTTCTCTTTGATCTGTCGAATCCACTGATACTCCGGCTGGATGCAGTTTTCCACGCAGTCCCAGCGGAAGTATTGAATGTGCACGTCGTTCGGTGAGGTGAAACGACGGGAGACGTAACCTTGACCCGTCAATACCGTCGCGATCCCCACGCCAACGGCGCGCTCGGCTTTATCGTGCGAATCCAACACCGCGCCGAGTCCGGCAAAGACCGCTGGATCGAGGCTGTTTCGCTCGTCACGGATGACCAGCGTCATTGCTTCCGGCGGCAGGTCGCAGACATACGTGGTTTCCATCACATGCTCCCGCATGCACAGTGACTGCAGGTTGGCGAGGCCTTCGGGATGCTGCAGCGCCTGGTTCCATCCCTCCGCCGAGGTCAGGAATATGGTGATGGGCTTTTCCGCCTTGATATCCACGTGGATGTTGCCGCCACTCGCACTCGGGTGATACGTCCGCCCGGTATGATAGTTCGCAGGATCCAGCCGCACGCGCTCATCATTGGCAGGGAGCCAATTGAAAACTCGTTGCTGGCCAAACGACGGCCCGCAGAACGCGCCGGTCAGCAAAAAAGCGAAAAGGAAGGGCCTTTTGGTGTTTCTCATAGTAATCCCATTGGAACGCGGTGGCGCTTCGCCCGCAAGGTTTCCGCCGAAACGTGCCCCTTAGCAGTATCCTGACCAATGGGACAGGTAACCGGAGCATTGCCGGGCACCATGATTTCAAAAAAAGCCTAAGGGAATGGACTTGTGATTTTTCCCCTCCTGGATGCACACCGGTTCAGCCCGTCACCCATCCCCGCCTCTCCTGCCGCGTGGAATGAATCTGCCAGGCCGTACCGAGGCCCTGCCCATCACCTACAACCTCTGCTAGAATCGCTGCCATGAAAAGACGCACATTGCTTCACTCGCTTCCGGCACTAGCGTTTCTCCCAGCAGCGGCCTGGCTTACCTCCGATCAAGAGAAGTCGGGCTCGGGACAGTCCTCAACACCTATCTACGAACTCCGCGTCTATCACACTTACGAAGGCAAGCTGGACGACTTGCTGAGCCGCTTTCGCGAACACACCATGAAGCTTTTCGAGAAGCATGGAATGAAAAACGTGGCGTACTGGACCCCCACGGAGGAACCCCTCAAAGGCAAAACTCTCGTCTACATCCTGGCGCATCCGAGCCGCGATGCCGCAGCCGTCAACTGGAAGGCCTTCGGCGATGATCCCGAGTGGCGCCGGGTGCGCGATACGTCAGAAGCCAACGGGAAGCTGGTTGAGAAGGTGGATTCCACCTTTCTCGTTCTGACGGACTTTTCCCCCAAGCTCCCTTAAATCGTTTCCTTTCCTTGGCAATCCTTCCCGGCCAAGCTAAAACGCGGCGGAGAACAGAGGCGCCAGGCTCATGGTCGGGGCGGGACTGGCCCGGTCCGCGGAAGGAGGCCCAATGCCAGGTGTCCCATGGCCAAACTTGGGTCTTGCTCTTCTCCCTCTTCCAATTTCATTTTTTTGATCCCATTTCAGGCGTGGTGTCTACTCGGGGGGACAGTATTTTCCGGCGAGCAGAATCCGGGCCATCCAGCCGGCATGGGGAAGCCCCGAACGCGACAGCTCTCTTGCTTCACTCTCCACATCGTAGTCGACCCGGCGAATGGCCATACTCTCTCCGTCCATCAGCAGATAGGACGCGCGTCGATCTCCATCATAGGATTGGCTGACGCTGCCGGTATTCACCACGGTCATTCTGTCGAGCCGCCGTACGTAGGGACAATGAATATGTCCGTAGACCACGATTGGAGCGCCAAGAGACGCATACGTAGTTTGCAATTCCTCATCGCTGGCGTTGGCCATGGGAGCCCGCCAGAGGTCATTTGGACTGGCGTGAACCAGGCTAAAGCCTTCCTGGGAGTGCATCGCAGGAAGTCCTTCGAGCCACCGCAAGCGTTCTTCACCGATACTCGCGAGTGTCGGGGGAATCGTCTCTTGCACCATGGCCAGGAGTCGCTCGATCTTCGGGTTGGCGGCGGCATATTCGGCCAGAGATTCCGGGGACCAAAGCATTTCATCGGTATTTCCACGGACCCCGGGCCACCCCAGCGAGCGGACCTGGTCGATGATGTCCGCCGGGTGCGCTCCACCGGCCGCCAAATCGCCGCCATGGAGAATGACGTCGGGTGCAACCTGCTGCAGGTCATCGAGAACGGCCTCGAAGGCGCGCCGATTGCCATGAAGGTCCGATACGATTGCGACTCGCATTTTGTCCGCCGCTGTTGCCAGTATGGCTTAGCCGCAGCGCGCTGGAATTTTAGCTCACCGGGTTCTATATTCCCTGACAAGAATATGTCTTGACAAGAATATTCACCTTGAGGCATATTCCGATTCGCCATGATGGCAACACTCAGGGCGCTGGCCGAGCCCAGCCGTTTTCAAATCGTCGAACTCTTGCGCGACGGTCCACGGCCCGTCGGGGATATGGCCCAGCGGTTGCGTCTCCGCCAACCGCAAGTCTCCAAACACCTGCGGGTGCTCGGTGATGCCGGACTGGTTGAATTTCGCGTGGACGCGCAACGCCGAATTTATGCATTGCGGCCCGCGCCACTCCAGGAGCTTGAAGTGTGGCTGGAGAGGTACCGGAGTCTTTGGGAGGACAACTTCCAGCGCCTGGACACCCTTCTCGAGGAGTTGAAGACCGGTGAGAAGAAGCGTCGGGGCCTGCGGCGGTGAAGAATGGCATACCGTGAACCTGCGGGCTGGCCTAGTCTCAAAAACGTGCGCGCACCAAACGATCGAGGAGATCACCGATGAAGGACCCGGGAACTTTGAAACTGACGACCGGCGGCGATCGGGAGATCGTCATGACACGCGTCTTCGATGCTCCGCGCACCTTGGTCTTCGACGCCTTCACCAAGCCCGAACTGGTCAAGCAGTGGTTACTGGGACCGCCGGGCTGGTCGATGCCGGTCTGCGAGATTGATCTGAGAGTGGGCGGCGCCTATCGTTACGTCTGGCGTCACAGCGGCGGAAAAGAAATGGGGATGGGCGGTGTCTACCGCGAGATCGTGCCGCTGGAGCGGCTCGTCTATACCGAGTTGTTCGACGAGGCCTGGTACCCAGGCGAGTCGCTGATCACCGCCACCCTGGTCGAACGGGGCGGCAGGACCACGATGACTACTACCATCCTCTACGTATCGTCAGAGGCTCGCGACGCTGTCCTCAAGTCCGGCATGGAGCGGGGGGTCGCCGCGAGCTACGACCGGCTCGTCGGGCTGCTGGCATCGCTGGCCACTCCAGTCACGGAGAAAGGAGCGAGCCCGTCATGAGCGAAACACAACCTCCCCGTCGTATTGGTCGAAGCATTGGCGCCATTCTTGCCGGCGTGGTTGTGGGCATCGTCTTCTCCCTCGCCACCGACATCGTGCTGCACATAGTCGGTGTCTTCCCACCATGGGGCCAGTCCATGGTGGGCTTCGACGGGCCCCTCCTGCTTGCCACCGTTTATCGCGCTATCTATGGAGTCGCCGCCAGTTACGTCATTGCCCGGCTCGCGCCCGACCGGGCCATGGCGCACGCATTGGTGGGCGGCGTGTTGGGCCTTGCGGCGGGCATTCTGGGCGCCATCGTAACGTGGAACAAAGGACCGGCCTTCGGGCCTCACTGGTATCCGATCGCGCTCATCGTGCTGGCCATGCCGCAAGCTTGGGTCGGCGGCCAACTCCGCGTGATGCAGTTGCGCGTGCGCGTTGACGGCTGATCAGGAGAAGAAACGTGGACACACGAAGCGATGAAGGAGATCACCGATGAAAAATACCGGAACATTGAAAGTAACTACGCCCACGGAACGGGAGGTCGTGATGACCCGTGTCTTCGACGCTCCGCGCCGCCTGGTCTTCGACGCTTTGACCAAGCCCGAGTTGTTCAAGCGTTGGTTTGGGCCGCGAGGCTGGTCGCTGGCGGTCTGCGAGATCGATCTGAAAGTGGGCGGCGGGTGGCGCTCCGTGTTGCGAGGCCCCGACGGCAGGGACATGGGGATGCGCGGCGTTTACCAGGAGATCGTGCCGCCGGAGCGCCTCGTGAGCACCGAGTCGTTTGACGATTACCCGGGCGAGTCGCAGAATACTTTGGTCCTGGTCGAGGACGGCGGAAGAACGACGCTTACAATCACGGTGCTGTACCAGTCGCGGGAGATTCGCGACGCGGTGATCAAGTCCGGCATGGAGCACGGCGCGGCGGAGTGCTACGACAAGCTCGCTGAGTTGTTGGCGTCTGCGGATGCTCGCTGGAAGGAACGGGGAGCAAGCGGGTCATGAGCGAAGCGCACCGTCCCCGCCGCACTCTTCGACGCATCGGCGCCGTGCTTACGGGCTTGCTCGCGATCCTCGTTATTCTTTATCTCAGTTTCTATATGTCGCCAACAGAGCGCTGAACAGGACGGATATCGATGCAAAACAAAAAACCGTAACGTCCAAAGATGGCACGCTGGTCGCCTTTGAACAGACCGGCGCCGGGCCGGTGGTCATCCTGGTGACGGGCGCTTTGGCAGACCGTAGTGGCACTAGATGGCTGGCCAAGCACTTGGCTGAGCACTTCACGGTCATCAACTACGACCGCCGCGGCCGAGGCAAAAGCACAGATACTCAGCCGTACGCCGTGGAACGTGAGGTTGAAGATATCGAAGCTCTGATCGATGCCACCGGCGGATCGGCCTTCGTGTTTGGCGTATCCTCTGGCGCGGTTCTAGCTTTGGAAGCCACAAGCGAGCTAGGGGGCAAGGTGCAGAAGCTGTTCCTGTATGAGCCGCCCTTCATCGTCGACGACAGCCGTCCGCCAATGCCGGCTGATTTTGGCAATCAGATCACCGAGATGGTGTCGGAAGGCCATCCTAGCGATGCTGTTAAGCTCTTCTTCACCAAGGGTATGGGGAATCCGCCCTTTGCGGTCACGATCATGCGACTGCTGATGCCGGGTTGGTCAAAAATGACCGGTACGGCGCATACTCTGAGATATGACCTCGCTATTCTGTCGGGGGGCTCAAGAAGGCCAACCATTACCGGTCAAACGATGGGCCGCCACTGCGGCACCGACTCTGGTAGTGGTAGGAGGTCAGAGCGAGGCGTTTTTTCACCATGGCGCCCAGGCCCTCACCGAGACGCTTCCTATCGCCCAGTACCGCTCCCTCGAAGGCCGCAACCATGCCGCGGTTCTTATGGCTCCCAAAGCCATTGCTGATGCCATGCAACAATTTTTTCTGATGGGAAGATAGTTACAGGATGGCCCTATGAAAAAAGCGAATTCCGGTTCGGCTACGAAACGCAACGTCGCTAGGAAGAACACGGACGAATACCTCGCCGCTGTCCCAGAACCTGCGCGCAGCACCTTGACGAGGATTCGCGCGGTGATTCGTTCTGCTGTGCCGCCGGAGGCCACCGAGGTCATCAGCTATCGGATTCCCACGTTCAGATACAAAGGGCCGCTGGTGGGCTTTGCCGCGTTTCCCAATCATTGCAGTTTCTTTCCCATGAGTTCGTCCGTGTTGGAGCGGTTCGAGAATGATCTCCAGGGCTTGGAAACCTCCAAAGGGACCATCCGCTTTCCGGTGGATAAGCCGCTCTCCGCCGCGCTGGTGAAAAAGGTGGTGAAGGCGCGCATCGCGCAGAACGAACTCAAGAAACAGCGCTGAGCGGGCTGGCTTCGAGGCTACCTTGTGCCCTTGATGCCGAGACGGATGGCAGGTCAATTGCGCTCGGTTTTTTGCTTAACTGCCGTCCAGCAGGAAAGGGCCAAACGATTACGGCTCACTGTGGGCCGGAGGCCCCCACGGCGCACGGGATCATGCGGACCACTTGAATGTAGATCCCTCGAAGTTGATGCCCACACAATAGCCACCGTTCGGCTGCGGAACACAATAGACGATGCGCGCGTGCTGGGGGTATTCGCCAATCAAGGACGTAAGCAGCGGCACTTCGCCCGGCTGCCAGTATCGACTGGTGAGCACTCGAGCGCCGTGCGGACTGACGTCTTCTGTGACCGTCCGTTCGCGAGCCCGGGGCTCTGCCAAACTGGCGAGGTAGACCTGCACTGGAAGAGGAACGCGCTTCTCAATTCTCGCGTCGAAACTCTTCAGGCGAAGATTCTTCCGCTGCGTATCGCCATAACTGCCTTGCTCGGTTAAATTCTCGACCGGCTCGGTTCTTTTCGGCCACGCCATGGTGCGCCTCCGCCAGGGTTCTGAAAGCCAGACCTAACGGCCAGAGCCAGAAGCCAAAGTCTACCACTGGAATGCCCAACACTCTTGCTTCCCAATTCTAGCCAAAGGAGCAATCGTTAGGACTGACCGTGTTGGCTGTCAAGTAGTGTAAGCCTATATTGCGGCACAGGGGATCCTTTCTAGGATACATTCTAGCCTAGCCTCGGCGTTTTTAGGCCGGGGACAGGGGATATAAGGCCTCTTGATTTCTGCGGCCCGTGGTACTAGTCCCTGCCATCGAGGCAGCACAGCCA
>Ga0209689_1000129_pt1 | contig 42931 bp, 37 predicted proteins | sample GraSoiAngelo_149_FD_187119 | JGI IMG/M metagenome (GOLD analysis project Ga0209689, IMG submission 187119) | Grasslands soil microbial communities from the Angelo Coastal Reserve, California, USA - 14_1009_09_30cm (SPAdes) (version 2) | ecosystem: Environmental > Terrestrial > Soil > Grasslands ... | reverse complement strand
ATAGGCCTGAATACGATTTAGTACGACCGCTTGGTGCTCCCCGATATCCATCAGCACCCGCGAGCGGCGGTGTTCATAATCGAGGGTTGAGCCGGTTTGGCCCGGCGCAATCACTTCGCTGAGTTGGAAATCCCCTTCCCGCGACTGGGTGTATTCCATGATCGAGTTCAATTCTTCGGGAACCAGGAACTCGTCGAGGACGACGAACTGCGCCGGAAGAAACTCAGGCCGCTCCATGACAGAAACTTCTGTTATTGGTTCAGGAGAAGCTTTCGTGGGCTGGGGGGACGAGGCCCGCTCCCCGTAGTGGGTTGAGGTGGGCGTGGTCCGCTGGCAGTGGTCGGCTGTGGCGGACGCGGTCCGCTCACAGTAAGCGGTACACCGATGTTATGTTCCGTTGCGGGCCCATACTCTTCCAGCAGATGTTGAACGATCTGACTTCCGAGTACGCTAAAGGCCCGCTGTCCGACTGTTTCCCCCACCGCATCTCTAATCGCGGTCGACACGGCAGAATATCCATCTGAGCTAGCAGGAGACTTTTCCCGCGCTCGTTGTAAAAGATTGGTGAGAAGTTCGCGTTCGCGCATGCTCAGAACGCGTTCATCCTGGAGCAGAATTTCGGAGAAGCTATTGAAAATCTCTTTGGCAGTCATCTCGGCACACACCTCCCTGAGGGTATCCCTCGCTACTTAAATCGGGCCCCAAAAGGGGGGAAGAGAAGACGAGGCGGGAGCCGATCAGAAGAACCTGTGGATAAAAATGTTTTTTTAGAAGCGAATAGGCCCGCTATTTTGTAGCCATCGCCCCGACAAGTGAACCGAACACTTTAAACCCTTCCGTACAGCCAAGTTCCGGTTCTGAGGAGCGTTCGGGATGGGGCATCATCCCAAGAACATTCCGACCGACACTACAGACGCCCGCAATGTTCTCCATCGAACCATTGGGGTTTGCGGCCTCAGTAATTTCGCCATCTCGTGTCGAGTAGCGAAATAATATGCGATTGTCCCGGCGCAGTTCGGCTAGCGTCGCATCATCGCAGAAGTAGTTACCTTCCATATGGCCAATGGGAATAGTCAGCACTTCGCCCTGGTGGCACGCACTGGTGAAGGGTGTCTCGGCATTCTCCACACGAACTTGAACCGGCTTGCAGACGTACTTGAGTCCGACATTGCGCAGCAGGGCACCCGGAAGCAGGCCAGCCTCGCAAAGTATCTGAAAACCATTGCAGATGCCGAGTACCAATCCATCACTTTCCGCAAATTTCTTCACCGATTCCATCACCGGAGAAAATTTAGCAATCGCACCAGTGCGCAGATAGTCTCCGTAAGCGAAGCCTCCAGGTACGATGATGGCATCACAGTTCTCAAGTTCATGTGATTCATGCCAAAGAAATGTCACCGGTTGTTTCGCAACCTGCTGGATCGTCCAGTAAGCGTCGTGGTCACAGTTGGAGCCCGGGAAGATGATGACGCCGAATTTCATGAACCGCTTCCTTTCGCGCTTCCCCGAAGTTTAACACGGGAAATGACTTACTTTATTTGATGAAAACAGTGGTGGGATCGCTTCCGGTAGTTTTGGATTCGGCAAGACCTCATCTCCCGGTTGCCCTCTGCCAGCAGGCCGTCCCATGCGGGATAATGTTGGGGGCGAGCTTCTAGCTGCAAGCCGCAGCTTAACTGAGATGGATCTTCGGGATCATTTCGACGTCACCAGCACAGCTCTGAAGAACTGGGCAGTCGCCCAGTTCCAGGATTCATTAGCGGTAGGACTTCTCTGGTTAGTCGGTCTGTGGATACTCAAGGTTCCGTGGGCTCCGTTTTGGTCACTGTTGGCGGCGGTCCTGCAATTTGTACCTCACTTTGGGCCGGTACTGGGGATGATTGGTCCGGTGCTCGCTGCGACCGTGCGCTGGACGGATTGGGAACATCCTCTTTACGTCCTGATCCTTTACGCCATAATTGTTGTCGTGGATGGGCTCATACTTCAGCCATATATCATGAAGAGGGTGGTTAAAGTGCCCATATGGGCGTCTATCCTTACACCCATCGTCCTCGGAGTGATCATTCCGTTCTGGGGCGTGCTGCTATCGGCGCCGCTGCTGGCCGTGCTTTATGCGTACCGTACGAGGTCGCGTGCGGCGAACCGACGACTGGCGTCGAAGGATTGACGAGTGAAAGATCGGTGCTGATGCCCCATGCTATAATCTGTCGTCGCCTGCAGCGTCTCGAGGCAGCCTGTGATCTCCTCCAGGGGCGAATCCTGCGCCATTAGAGTTTAGTGAACACGAGGTATTTCCATGTCTGGCCATTCAAAATGGGCCACCATCAAGCACAAAAAAGGCGCGCTGGACGCCAAGCGGGGCAAGATTTTTACCCGCCTCATAAAAGAAATCTCTATTGCCGCCAAAAATGGGGGCGGCGATCCGGATGCTAATCCCCGCTTGCGCGGTGCGATTGCGGCAGCTAAAGCCGAAAACATGCCGGCAGATAATATTAAGCGGGCGATCCAGCGAGGAACTGGCGAATTACCGGGCGCGACTTACGAAGAGTTTACTCTTGAAGGGTACGGTCCCGGGGGAGTGGCTTTACTGGCGGAAATCAATACAGATAACCGAAATCGCACCGTCAGTGAAATCCGTCACGTGTTTAGTAAGAATGGCGGCAACATGGCCGAAGCTGGAGCGGTTTCCTGGATGTTTCACAAGAAAGGTGACATCGTTATTCCGAAGTCACTAGCAAAGGAAGATGATCTGATGGCGTTAGTGTTAGACGCCGGTGCGGAAGATCTGCGCGACGACGGAGAGAATTGGGAAATCCTTACTGAACCTTCCGCCTACGAAACTGTCCTGGAGGCGGTGAAGAAGGCAGGCATTGCTCCGGCCTCAGCCAGCATCGCCATGATTCCGCAAAACTACATCAAGCTCGAGGGCGCTGCCGCCGCCCAGATGATCCGGCTGATGGAAGCGATGGAGGAGCAGGACGACGTACAAAACGTTCACTCCAATTTTGACATTGATCAGAAGCTGCTGGAAGAAGTGGCGGGCTAGGAGGAAAAGCTATCGCCAGCCGCCCAAATCGGGCGGCTTTTTATATTTTTGACTCCCCAGGTTCGAGTGCTCCCCCAAGTGTAGCGCGTTGCGCTAGCCTCTTAGCGAGTGGCAATGCGCTAGAAAGCTTGGGAGAAATCCAATTCCGTTGACGGAGCCTGCCAGTGAACAGTTCAGCGAGACGATTTTTCAACACCACAGTGGAAAATTCTGTGTAAAAGCAGAGAAGTACTCCCGTAACTATTTCAGTGTACAAACGTTCTACACCTTGCACTGACTCGGGTGCTGGCACCTTGGTGGTGGAAGTGATAGCTGGCTTTAAGATTATTCGATGAAAAAAGAAAAAATGCGGCTGGATAAGCTGCTCTTAGAGCGCGGCCTTGTGGCCTCACGTGAGCGAGCTCAAGCACTCATCCTGGCAGGAAAAGTTTTGGTTGATGAGCAGAAGATCGAGAAATCGGGAGCGGCGGTTGAATGCGATGTCTCGTTGCGCTTGCTTGGAGAAGATATTAAGTATGTAAGCCGGGGTGGCTTGAAACTTGAGAAGGCCCTCAATTACTGGCAACTCGATGTCGCCGGGCGCGTGTGTCTGGATGTGGGCGCTTCCACTGGTGGTTTTACGGACTGTTTGCTTCAGCACGGTGCCGCGCACGTGCTTGCCGTCGACACGGGGTACGGCCAGATGGATTTTCGGCTTCGGCAGGACCCGCGAGTTCATCTCCTGGAAAAAACAAATGCCCGCTACCTGGTTCGAAATCAGGTAGAGGGACAGATCACCCTTGTCGTAATGGATGTTTCTTTCATTTCCGCCACCATCGTCCTCCCCGCCGTAACGACCGCTGCATTTCCCTCCATTAGGGCCGCGCGCCACGGATGCGAAATTATCGTACTAGTTAAACCGCAGTTTGAAGTCGGTCGCGACCAAGTCGGTAAAGGCGGAATCGTGCGCGACGAAACAACTCAGACTGCCGCAGTTGAGAAGGTCCGGCGTGCGCTCCTGGATCTGGGTTGTGGGCGTACGGACTCAATCGAGTCGCCGATCCGGGGTGCCGAAGGCAACCGGGAGTTCCTGCTTTACGGGATTTTTTAAAGTAAACGCGACCTGAAAGCCCTACTGATGCATCGTCCCAAACTTCTATGGGATAGCTCAATAATCAAATCGGTCCCCGCAAATCTGAAATTGCATCCTCGATTCTGTACAATTCCGTCTTCACCATGGATAGCCTTCGTTTATCGCCCGAGCGGCGCAAATGCGCCGGCATCATGTCCAAACCGAGCAAGCCTGAGCTTGCGCAAGTTGTCCCCGAATTGCTGGACTGGTTTCGGAAACACCAGTATCAGGTTGTGGTGGATGGTGAGACGTCGGCCTACGCACGAGGCTTCGAGAGTATCGCACGATCGGAAATGGCGTCGCGCGCGCTCGATTTCGTTGTGGTTCTTGGCGGGGATGGCACGCTGCTGTCGGCTGCCCGAGTCGTCGCCAAGGCTGGAACTCCAGTCTTGGGTGTAAACCTGGGCTCGTTGGGTTTTCTGACTGAAGTTCCTCTCTCGCAGCTTTATCCAACTCTGGAAGCGCTCGAGAGCAGCTGTTGCCATGTGGAAACTCGCTCGATGCTACGGTGCGAACTCTGCCGTGGTGGGGCATCCGTCGCGGACTATCACGCGCTCAACGATGTAGTTGTAAGTAAGGGGGCGATCGCCCGCTTGAATCATTTCGATCTTTATGTTGATGGGGCCTTCGTCTCTGCCTACAAGGCGGACGGTCTGATTGTTGCCACGCCGACCGGCTCCACAGCATACTCACTCGCGGCTGGCGGCCCGATCCTCGTGCCGTCTGTGAATGCGTTTGTGATTACGCCAGTTTCTCCGCACTCTCTCACCCATCGTACTCTGGTAGTCGGGGACGGCTCGAGCATCGAGATTGATGTCAAAACTGGCGATGAAGAGGCTTACCTGAGTGTGGATGGCCAGGTTGGCATGCCACTAAAAGATGGCGACCGTGTCTGCTGCCGGAAGTCGGAACATGGAGTCAAGCTGCTGCGGCTCGATCAGACATTTTTCGATGTGCTACGTACGAAATTGAAATGGGGACAGAGATAATGAAAGTTGTAACGTCAGTTCTGTCGGTTTTCTTTCTCTTGTTCCTCGCCGCATCTGGCCAATCCCAATCCAAGCCCGCCGCGGATCTGATCGTGAACAACGCAAAGGTTTGGACCGTAGACAAATTACATCCCACGGCACAGGCCGTTGCGGTCCTTGGTGAACGCATCGTTGCCGTCGGCTCGATTGCCGAGGTGAACGCGTGGCGAGGTCCAAACACTCGAGTGATCGCTGCTGCAGGCAAGCTATTGCTTCCCGGCTTCAACGACTCGCATGTCCATTTCGTGAGCGGAGGAGCGCAACTCGACAACGTCCAGCTAAACGATGCCACCAGCCCTGAGGAATTCGCCCGCCGTATCGGAGCGCGTACCAAGAATACTGCGAAAGGCGAGTGGATCCTGGGCGGTGACTGGGATGAAACTAAATGGAATCCAACTCAACTTCCCACGAAAGAACTCATCGACCCGGTCACGCCGGATACCCCGGTGTTCGTCAACCGCTACGACGGCCACATGGCGCTCGCCAATTCCTTGGCGCTGCGCATGGCGGGCGTGAGCGCCAAAACTCCCGATCCGCCAGGCGGGACCATCGTCCGCGATGCCCAAGGCAATCCCACCGGGGCGCTCAAAGATGCGGCGATGGAATATGTAAACAAGGTTATCCCTCCGCTGACGCATGAGCAGCGGCTGCTGGCAGTGAAGCGTGCCCTCGCTCACGCCGCCTCATTCGGCGTCACCAGTGTGCAGGACATGAATCCCGAATACGCCGATATTGCCGTCTTTTCGGAGCTGCTCCAACGGGGAGAACTGACCGCGCGGATCTACGCTGCTCCCTTCATCATGCGCGTTGACGACCAGGCCAAGATCGGCATTCGCCACGCCTTCGGTGGACCTTATCTACGAATAGGAGCTCTCAAGGGTTACGCGGACGGCTCTCTCGGTTCCGCGACTGCTTATTTCTTCGATCCTTTTACCGACCAGCCGAGCAATCACGGTCTGCTTTCCGACGAGATGCAACCCGTGTCGGTGATGCGTGATCGCATGATGACTGCCGATGCGGCTGGTTTGCAGCTCTGTACTCACGCCATAGGCGATCAGGCAATCTCAATCATTCTTGATCTTTATTCCGATGTCGTAAAGGCCCATGGAGAAGCCGACCGCCGCTTTCGAATTGAGCACGCCCAGCATATGGCAGCCAAGGATTTTTACCGTTTTGCCCAGCTACAAGTCATAGCATCCGTCCAGCCATACCATGCTATTGATGACGGTCGCTGGGCGGAGAAACGTATTGGCCATGATCGGGCCAGTCGGACCTATGCTTTCCGCACATTCCTCAACCACGGTGTGCGGCTTGCATTAGGTACGGATTGGAACGTGGCGCCGCTCAATCCCATGCTGACGGTATATGCGGCAGCAACTCGCGCTACCCTTGATGGCAAGAATCCCAACGGCTGGTTCCCGGAACAGAAACTGACGGTCGAGGAAACCGTGGAAGCGTATACCATGGGCTCGGCTTACGCGGAATTCCAGGAAAAGGAAAAGGGTTCCATCTCTCCCGGCAAACTCGCCGACATGGTTCTGCTCAGTGACAACATCTTCTCCACGGATCCAACAAAGATTCGAGACGTCAAAGCTCTGGTGACTATCGTTGGGGGCAGAATCGTGTGGGATAGGATTGAAACAAAATAAGTCAGTACCTTCCTAATGTTGGGCAGCGTAACTAAGCAGAAGCGCTTAGTTACCTGTCATGATTTGTCCACAATTATTTTCCACGGTCACGAACTTTTTCTTGACACCGTTTTCTCGTTGTACTACTCTCCGCGCCACGTAGTTGGTTTTTTCGGTACCAATTTAAGAAGGTCTTTAGCACTCACTCTCAAACCTCCGCCGGTTGCGGCTCGTTCCTCCCCCTGAGCTGCCCGCTAGAGGAGAGGAACGGACCGCGCCCAAGCGGACGTCAGGTAACGTTCCCACTCGGTCGCAACATGCGGCACTGGAGCCCATTGCGCTCCAGAGGAGGAATGCAGAATGAGGCGTTTCGGTACTTTTGGGATGTATTTGGGTGCGGTCGCTCTCATCACCATGTTGGGAGCCATCAGCATTGTGTACAGTGAGTCAGTGACGGAGGCACCTACCGGATTCAGTACGCCCACACTAAATGCGAACCAGGGTTCGCAAAGCGTGAGCAACGGATTTCCGGAGCCTGCAGGTGACACCTTCGCCAACGACCAATCCGTTTTTGAGGAGCAGGATGGCGTGGACAACGGCCTGGGGCCGGTGTATAACGCGCAATCCTGTGTGAATTGTCATCAGAACCCCAACACAGGCGGTAACAGCCAGATAACTGAGTTGCGTGTTGGTCACAACGATAACTATGGCAACTTCATCAACCCCACCATTACCATCAATAATGGATTGAACACCATCCCCAACCGGTCGTTGATCAACGACCGCGCCACCTGTCCGCAGGCTCAGGAACGCGTGCCGGGAACCGAGGTCATCCACGCTTTGAGAGCTTCGCTGAATGTTCTGGGCGATGGCTTCGTCGAATCCATTGACAGCAACACTCTCTATCAGATTGCCCTCCGCCAGCCGTCGCAGAGCTATGGCTACATTTCCGGTGAGTTTATCCAAGTGCCAGTGTTGGAGGCGTCCGGGCAAATTCGCGGCGGGCGCTTTGGCTGGAAGAATCAACAAGCCAGCCTGCTTTCCTTCAGCGCCGATGCTTACCTCAACGAGCAAGGGATCAGCAGTCGATTGCTTCCGACCGATACCACCACCGTTTGCAAGACAGACACGGATCCCGAAGACCACAACGACAGTATTGGTATGGCTGATATCGACCACTTCGCGACCTTCATGCGCGGCACCAAGGCGCCGCCCGTGGACCCGATTCAAATGGCAACCTCGGACGCCCGGACAGGGCAATCCATTTTCACTTCGACCGGTTGTGCTATCTGCCATGTGACTGCTATCACGACGGCGCCCACTGGAACTGTTATCAACGGCGGGGCCTTTACCGTGCCATCGGCACTAGGCAGCAAAACCATTCACCCTTACAGCGACTTCCTGCTGCACAACCTCAATACCGGTGACGGTATTGTGCAGAACGGGCCACCCGACACCGCCAACAAGATGCGTACTGCACCACTTTGGGGATTGCGTACGAAGAGCCGACTGATGCACGATCTTCTGACGTTTACCCGCAATGACGCTATCCTGCGGCACGGTGGAGAGGCGACTTTTGTCATCAACAACTACCGCAATCTCTCTTTGACTCAAAAGAACCAACTGATCGCTTTCCTGCAGGCGCTATGAGGTTCGGCAGAGAGTAAACGGCAAAGGTGGCGCGGAGGATTTCCTCCTCCGTGCCCCTGCAGCTGTTCCTGACTGGAGTTGGAGAGACTCTTTCGGCAAGCTCATGACGAAAATGCTTTCCAGGCGCTCAGGCGTGCTTTCCCTGATTGGAATATGCATTACCTTGCTAAGTTGCGGCCCTTCACCGGAGCGTGCGACTGAATCGCCCATCCCAAAACAACCTAACCCTGCTGGCACGGCAAGACAAGCCTTCACTCAAAAATCGGGAACCCCGCCACCAAAACCGACTGCTCAAGAAGTGCAGCAAGCGGTTGCTCGAGTTTTCGGAACCACAGTCAACGTAGACAACCAAACCCCTGACTTCTTCGTTGCAGGAGATTTCAATGGAGATGATTCCGTCGACCTTGCGGTACTGGTCAAGCCGGCGCCCCGGAGACTATCGGAAATCAATAGTTCCTTGGCCAATTGGATTATTCAAGATCCGCACCGTGCATTCGTTCCGCCGAAAAACCAGACGGTCGTGATCCTGCCTCCTCGAACCGAGCCGGAGCATGTGAGGTCAGGCCAATTATTATTAGCGGTGATTCACGGTTTTGGCAAAGAGGGTTGGCGGGATCAGCGAGCCCGTCAGGCTTATTTGCTCTCCAACGCCGCCGGAAATGCGTTGGCGTCTGCCCGTCCCTCACAAAGCCTGCAACGTGATTTTGGAGTCTTTTCCAGTCAGCGCGATGTCATAGCGGAACAGCTCGGCGGCAGCCACGGTGTTCTTTACTGGACAGGGGCTGCTTACGCGTGGCATCCGGAGTCATCAAGGAAGCGAAATTAGATTTCTGCCTTCAAGGCTTGAATGAGCGCGAGACCAGCTGTCGTCTGAGTGTGGCTCAACGAGATCGCTTCGCGGTGGAAGTTTGAAACCTAGGAATTAAAAGCTCTCTGGCCGCAACAAATCCGTCACCGACTCCCGTCTGCGAATAAGCTTCACCGACTTGCCATCCACCAGCACCTCAGCCGGCCGTGGGCGCGTGTTGTAATTGGAAGACTGCGACATGCCGTATGCCCCGGCATCGAGGATGGCGAGCAAATCACCTTCATTTACGATTGGCAATTCGCGGTCGCGTGCCAGAAAATCACCGGTTTCGCATACCGGACCAACCACGTCGACGTTTTCTCGCCCTGTAGTGGCATGAGAATCAGCTGTCGTTGGAATGATCTCGTGGTACGCATTGTAAAGAGATGGGCGAAGCAGATCATTCATGGCCGCATCCACGACGAGAAATCTCCTGCCGTCATTCTTTTTCTTATACAGTACCGAGGTAAGTAGCGCGCCCGCTGGGCCTACAATTGATCGGCCTGGCTCCAGCAGCAGATGCACTTTGAGTCCGCGTAGTGGCCGCACAACTGCCTCGGCGTAAGCGACGACGTGGTGTGAAAACTCAGGAGCGCTTGAGTCCTCATAACAAATCCCCAGGCCGCCACCTGCATCGACGAACTCGATTTGGTGGCCATCCTGGCGTAATACTTGCACTAGCTCCGCGACCCGCTCCATGGTGGCCCGGAATGGCTTCACTTCGGTGATTTGCGATCCAATGTGAACGCTGATTCCAGCAACTTTTAAATGCCGGCTACCCGACGCCCAGGCATATAGCGATCGTGCTTCGGAAATGGGAATTCCAAACTTGTGCTTTCGAAGACCTGTAGAAATGTAGGGATGAGTTTCGGCCGCGACATCGGGATTTACTCGCAAAGCGATAGGAGCGACTCTCTTCAAGGTTGCCGCAACTTCTGCCAGCGCCCATAACTCCGACTCACTCTCAACATTGAACAGCAGGATTTTGGCCTTCAGAGCTTGTCGCATTTCTTCCTTAGTCTTACCGACTCCCGAGAACACCACTTTGCGTGCCGCGCGTTTGTCCACCTGAAGCACGCGCTCCAGTTCGCCGCCCGACACTACGTCGAAACCGCACCGCAGCCCGGAGATCAGTCGAAGAATACCCAGGGCGGAGTTCGCTTTTACGGAGTAGCAAACGCTATGCGCAATAGTTCGGAAAGCATTGTCAAAGGCACGCAGCCGGTCAACAATCGTGGATGCCGAATAAACGTACAACGGCGTGCCAAAGCGTTCGGCAAGCTGGGCAACCGGAACATCATCACAGCACAGTACTGATCCTGCCTTCCGGCGCAGCCATCCCTTTCTGGCTTCGCGATACCAAAAGGCGGGCGGGCGGGCTTCGCGGCTGGCTTTAGCGCGGCTCACTTGCGTTTGGCAGGATTGCCTTTGACCTTGATGGCGACTACTGTCTGATCGTCAAAAGGGTCAACACCCGCCGCATGTTTCTCGACTGCCTCGAACAGGGAATCTACAACGTAGTCGGCGGACTTGTCGGCGCACTCAGCACTAATCTGCTCGACACGCTGGCGTCCGAAAAGTTCACCTTCTGTGTTGCGCGCGTCCAGGATGCCGTCGCTGAAAAATACGAACATGTCACTTGGTTTCGCCTGGAAGCTGAACTCATCGTATTCCGCATCGTCAAATAATCCGAGCGGCAGCCCTGTGGCCTCAATAATCTCAATCTTGCCGTCGTGGCAATAAATGGGGCGGGGCAGTCCAGAGTTTGCGACTTGTAGCGTGCGCATCGAATCGTCCCATACCGCGTAGATAATCGAGACAAACTGCGCGTCTATGCGACGCTCTCCCAATGAATTGTTGATAGCTGAGAGCATTTCCGCTGGCGCAGGCTCGATCGGGGCATGGGAGCGCAAGATCCCGCTGACCAATGCAGCGTAAATCGCCGCGGGTGCGCCCTTTCCACTAACGTCGCCAATAGTAATTCCGAGGCGGGATAGCGAGTAATCCACAAAGTCGTAAAGGTCGCCACCAATCGCGCGAGCTGGCACAAATCTGGCGGCTACCTCCAGATTCGGCAGCTTAGGACGTGTCTGCGGCAGGAGGCGGACTTGCAATTCTCGTGCTAGTGCAAGATCACGCTCCAGTCGTCGTTCCTGGCGAGCGATCTCCTCGTACAGTTGGGCGTTTTCGACAGCAATCGCAATCTGTGCAGCGAGGGTGGTGATAGTTCGCTTGTGGTCCTCGGTGAAAAAACCGCGCCGTGTGTGCTCCAGATCGAGCACTCCGATGACTTTGTCTTTATAAATGAGTGGTACTGCCAGCTCGGAACGGGTTTCCGGATTCAGCAGTACGTATCGCGGATCTTTGCTCACATCCGGCACCAGAACAGCTTGCTTGTTCCGCGCAGCGTAGCCCACAACGCCTCTGCCCAGAGGAACGTCATGTTTGAGGTGAATATTTTCCTGAAAGCGGACGGCAAAGCGGTGCTGCAGTTTTTCCCCTGTAACATCAAGGAGCAGAATGCTGAACATCTGATAGTCGATCAGGCGGCTCAGCAATTCCGCAATGCGCTTGAGAAGTTGATCCAGATTTAGAATGGAAGTCAATTCGCGCGCGATTTCATTGAGCAAAAGGAGGGTGCGCGCTTGCCTCGTGGTGCGCGTGTGCAGCCGCGCATTTTCTATACCCACGGCCATGCGTGACGCGATTAACGTTAGTAGCCGCTTGTGTTCCTCTCTGAAGTAGCCCGGCTCTCGCGCCTCGATGTCAATCACCCCGATAACGCGGTTCTTAACAATGAGAGGAATGGCCAGTTCAGAGCATACGTTCGGCACGACATCGATGTAACCGTCTTCAGTTCTCACATCATTGACCAGCACTGCCTGTCTCTGCTGCGCGGCTCGTCCCGTGACACCCTCGCCAACTCTAATCTTGATGCGATCAGCTACTTCCTTCGGATAACCCACCTGAAAGCGAAAACGTAGCTCCTGAGCCTTCTCGTTCAGCAGAAGAATGGCAAATATTTCATAATCAATGACTTTGCGTACCAGTTCCGCCACCCGGCGCAGTGTGGTGTCGAGATCCAACGTGGTGTTGACCACGTCTGCGACTTCCAGCAGCAAAGGCTCTACCTTGGAAGGCAGCTCAGATTGGGTTGTTAGGGTTTCCACTATGACTATGATATCAGCCGAGCAGGTTAATAACCGCTGCCTGGCGAGGACGTGTTTGCGTTTAGTAGTGCTTGTTGTTGCGGAACTAACCAGAGCCGTGGTTCACTCGCAAGACGTAGACTAGGCAAGTTCCGGAGCACCCAAGTCGCGCATCATGTTTACTCCGGAACTGGTGCCGATGCGGTCGGCGCCGGCACCAACCATTGCAGCCAATTCTTTAGCCGTACGCACGCCACCCGAGGCTTTGACACGCGCACGCGTTCCCACCACCGATCGCATAAGGGAGACATCTTCGACAGTCGCGCCACCGAACAGGCCGGTCGCTGTTTTTACGAAGTCCGCTCCAGCAGCTAACGACAACTCACATGCCAGAATCTTTTCGTCGCGCGTCAGCAACGGCGTTTCCAGAATCACCTTCAGAACGATCCCCTCTTCATGTGCAACCTGAACAATGGCTCGAATATCATTCTGGACAAAGTCGGTTTCTCCAGATTTCAGCATGGCTACATTCATGACCATATCCAGTTCTTCCGCGCCCACTCGTAGCGCTTCCAATGCCTCAAAACGCTTGACGGTGGTGTGAGCCGCGCCAAGAGAGAAGCCGATCGGGGTTCCGACCTTCACCGGAGTGCCGTGCAAAACATTCGCTGCAAGAGCAACGAAGCAAGGGTGCACGAAAACCGTCGGAAAACCATAATGGACTGCTTCCTGGCATAGGCGAATGACCTGATTGCGAGTGGTTTCCATCCGCAGTAGAGAATGATCGATGTAGCGCGCCGTGGTGCGCCAGTCAGCAAGAGAGATGGTCTCGGGAGTAAGAGCCGCTGTTTGTGCCATGAAGTTATTTTACCTGTTAGACGGTGATGTAATGGAGAACGGGGTCAAGCAGCCGGATCTGGTAGGAAAGAGCCTACCAGACACACTAGCACGGTGTACTCGGAAGAACGCAAATGTCCGGCAGATTCCTGTACCGCTCCGCATAATCGAGTCCGTATCCGACCACAAACTCGTCCGGAATCGAGAAACCGAGATAATCCGCCTCAAGCGCGTGTTTTCGACGGGATGGCTTGTCCAGAAGAGCTGCAATACGCAGCGTTTTGGGTCCATGCGCTAGCAGTCGCCGCCTCAGATAATTGAGGGTCAGCCCGGTATCGAGAATATCTTCTACCAGAATTACATTCTTGCCTGCCAGAGATTGATCGACATCCTTCGTCAGATGAACCTCTCCGGTTGAATCCCACCCTGCATTTTTCTTGAGCTGAGCATCCGGACCGAGGCTTGTTCCATAACTCGATACACCGATGAAATCGAAATTCAAGTCGAGCTGCACCTGCCGAGCCAGGTCGCTGAGAAAAATAGCTGCGCCCTTCAGCACCCCCAGTAAAATGATCGGCTGCCCCGCGAAATCGCGGCTTATTTCGGCTCCCATTTCTGCCACTCGTTTGGCAATCTGTTCATGGGAAAGCAGGATTTTGAGTTCAGGCACGGCAAACATATTAACCGCAGGGAGTAGGCAAAAATACAGAAGCTTAGTTGCTGACCCGGCAGCTTCTGACATTGCAGCCCAGGACGGCGCCCACTAAAATAAGTATGGTTCTAGTAAAGGAAATTCTCACCATGCCTCTGCCCGAGTTTAACCAGCTCGTGAATGAAGCCAAGAAGGAAATCCAGGAAATAAGTCCCGTCGAGCTCAAAAAGATGCAACAGTCCGGGGACGATTTCGTGCTGATCGATGTGCGTGAGCCAGATGAGACTGCACGCGGTACGATCCCGGGAGCAGTAGCGATCCCGCGTGGCATGGTCGAACATAATATCGACAAAGTGACCACTGACAAGAATAAGAAGCTGGTGCTTTATTGTGGCGGTGGGAGCCGCTCCGCCCTCGCTGCATGGATGCTCAAAAAAATGGGTTTCAAGAACGTCATCTCACTGGCCACTGGCTACCGCGGATGGGAACAAAGCAAATAGCGGCACAGCAATATTCTTGAAACCGGCAGGCTTAAGAACCGAGAAACTAGGAACCGCGAAGCGATTTCGCCCATGAACCTCAAAGGCATAAAACTCACTTGGCTAGGCCACGCGACTTTCAGGATGGAAACTCCTGGAGGCAAGACAATCCTCGTCGATCCCTGGGTCATGGGGAATCCCATGTGTCCCGAGAATGAGAAAGCTGTCAAGAAAGTCGACGTCATGCTCTGCACTCACGGACATCTTGACCACATTGGCGATGCGGTCGAAATCGCCAAAAAGCACAAGCCGACTGTTGTTGGTATCCCCGAACTCTGTGGGTGGCTGGAGAAGAAGGGCGTGAAACAAACGTCGATGATGAACAAGGGTGGCACGCAGACTGTCGGGGATATTAAAGTGACGATGGTACACGCCGACCACTCATGCGGCATTCAGGATGGCGACCAGGTCGTCTACGGTGGGGAAGCCTGCGGTTACGTGATTACTTTCGCCAACGGGCTAAAGATTTATCATGCTGGAGACACGAACGTATTCGGTGATATGGCTATCATTCGTGACCTGTACGGGCCGGAGATCGCCATGCTTCCGATTGGGGACCATTTCACCATGTCCCCGCGTGAAGCCGCCTACGCCTGCAACCTGCTCAAGCCGAAAACAGTGATTCCCATGCATTTCGGAACTTTTCCGGTGCTTACCGGCAAACCCAGCGATTTACAGAAGCTCGTGCCCGGCGCGGAGATCGTCGAAATGAAACCGGGCGTTACGCTTTTGTAGTTCTTCGTCGTTATTGCAGTCTCCAACCCAGTCTGAATTTCTTCGATGAACTAAACGAAATCGGCTGCCGGAAGCTGTTAGAAATCGAGGGTTACTGTGCCAGAACCGAACCAGAGCGCATATTGGCGGATGGGCGGCATTACCGTCGGTGCGGTTGAAGACTATCTATATTCTCTGCTGTCGCCGCGAGATGAAGTGCTCACTGAAATGGAGACGGAAGCGGCACGGTGCGAGGTGCCTATCGTGGGGCCGGCCGTCGCGCGGGTCTTGTACCAGTTGGCCCTCATGATTGGCGCGAAGAGCGTTTTCGAAATGGGCTCCGCCATCGGATACTCCACAATCTGGTGGGCTCGTGCGGTGGGAGATAAGGGACGAGTCATCTACACCGATGGCGACTCCAAGAACGCCGAGCAGGCCCGCCAATACTTTGAACGAGCCGGGGTCAGCAATCGCATAACCGTGCACGTGGGCGATGCCCTCGAACTTCTTTCCGAGCAGAAGCAGGAATTCGACATCATCTTCAACGACGTTGATAAAGAAGACTACCCTCGGGTGTTCCGGATTGCCATTCCCAAGCTACGCAAGGGCGGGCTATTCGTTACGGATAACGTCCTATGGAGCGGCAAAGTGGCGCAGAAAAATCCGCCTGATGCCGCCACCAAAGCGATACTTGAATTCAATCGCCTGCTGTACGGTTCGCCCGATTTGTTCACAACGATTCTGCCGATTCGGGACGGAGTGGCGGTGGCGCTGAAGAAATAATCGGCTATGGGGCTTAGATTGACTTCACCGGAATTTGCAGCAGATTCTCCACTAGTCCTACTTCTTTTTGCAAAAATGGTTCGGCATACGTCACACCGCCAAGCATCCCGTAAAATCTCGCCATGGCCTCGATGCGAACACGAATCTCGGCCTGAGCAGGGAAGAGGTCCTTGCCAGCCTCCTGATCAGCGAACTGTGATCTGTAAGCCATAAGTGACTGGAAGCGGGCTTCGAATTGATCAGTGATGTCAACTACGAACGTGGGACGAACTTCGTAATAGAGAGTCGCATAGATGATTTTGAAGGGACGGTACGGCAGCAAGGGATCATCAATCCGACCCTGCCTTGTCAAAGCCAGCTTGCTAAGCCCGGCTAGGAAACATGCCTCGTATCCCAGGATAGAAGCGGTGTAATGATCCGGGTGGCGGCCTTTCCAATAGGGAAGAATTACAACCTTCGGCCGGTGCTCGCGAATAACGCGCGCGACTTTCAGGCGATTTTCCCAGGTGTTTTCAACGCGGCCGTCAGGGATCTCGAGCGCTCCACGCCACGAGACTTTCAAAATTCTAGCCGCCTCCGCCGCTTCGCGCGCACGGTCCTCGGCGGTGCCGCGCGTTCCCATTTCTCCCTGGGTAAGATCGAGGATCCCAGTCCGCTGACCGAGCTGGGCCATTTTCAGCAACGTTCCGCCGCAGGTTTGCTCCACATCGTCACGATGGGCGGCAATGGCCAGGATGTCCAGGGGAAGCGAAGGCATGTCAGTCGAGAATTACTTCTTTCTCTCCACCAAGAATCGCGCCAAGGATTTCAGCGTATCCGCGCGAGGACCGAAGTCGTCCATCTCCGAAAGAGCTGCTTTCACGAGCACGTCAGCTTTCTTCACTGACTCGTCCACCCCGAACAGAGCTGGATAGGTGGCTTTTTCCGCAGCGCTATCTTTGCCCGCGGTTTTGCCCAACTGATCGGAGGTTTGGGTGACGTCAAGAATATCGTCGACAATCTGGAATGCGAGTCCAATATTTTGTCCGAAGGAGCGAAGTTTGGCGACGGTTACATCGTTTGCCTCGGCATAGAGTCCGCCGCTCACGACACAGGCCGTGATCAGAGCCGCGGTCTTGGCGCGATGGATGTATTCCAGCGTTGTCGCGTCGGCCCGGGTGTGTTCGGCTTCGAGATCGACTACCTGACCGCCGATCATGCCATCTGTCGTGCCAGTCGCACGGGCAACCTCCTTAATTATTTTCACTCGCCATTGCGCATGGCAGTGGAGACTTGCGAGCACTTCATAGGCCTGTGTCTGCAATGCGTCCCCCGCCAGTATCGCGATCGCCTCGCCGAATACTTTATGGCAAGTAGGCCGCCCGCGTCTCAGATCATCGTTATCTAACGCCGGAAGATCGTCGTGAATAAGGGAGTAGGTATGGAACATTTCGAGGGCTGCGCCCAACTCGTCAATGCCATAAGGAGTAGTATCGGCCACCATTCGCCCCGCTTCCATGCACAAGATCGGTCGCAATCTCTTGCCTCCGGCAAACACACTATGCCTCATAGCTTTGTGAATGGAGACGGGGTGCTGCGTCTCTGGAGGCAACAATCGTTCCAGCGCCGCATCCGTAGCTGTGCGGCCCTGTTCGAGCACGTCCTTGAGCATGGAGTGTGAGTATAACAATCTGTCGATGACGGTTGAAATCGAGCACCAATGACCGCACGCACGGATATCAGATCGGTGAGTGTGCAGTTCGCAGGAAATGAACGACGACGCCCGCAGGCGTCCTCGCAGGAATCCACGTTTTGCTTAGGCGGCGGCCGAATGGGAAGTCGCGGTACTGCGCAGCGCAGAACTGAGAATACCTCGTGTGTCCCAGGCAGGGCAGATATCGGCGGCCCCTGCAGCCAAGGCCGCTGCCCACATCTCTTCATCCGCGAGTCGGTGGGTGCATACGATCGAAACGCATGGGAATTCGTGGTGCAATTTTTCTACCTCGGATAGACGGGATAGTTCTACATCCAAGACTGCGACATCTGCCCGGTGCTTCGCGATCGCGAGACGAAGATCGTCTAGTGATCGCGCCACATGAACGGACTGAAATTGACTGTGCAGGCTGGAGGCGAGAGCCTGAGCGATTCTGGAATCGCTCTGAAAAAGGACTACACTTAAGGCTTGCATACTTACTCCCTCGGGTTCGCCGTTCCCGCGGCGAACTGAGCAAGTGACAGCCAAGCTGACTGCTGTCACGAAAGGTTGATACCAGCGAGCACTACGATTTCACGCGCCCGGTTCTTTCCGACACGTTTTCGTTCAAGTGCTCGAACGGCTGGGCCTGGAGCTTCCCGTTCTGCTTCAGCAGAACCTCCACTTTACCTTCAGCATTTTCAAGTTCCTTCCGGCAGGCTGAAGAAAGTTGCATACCCTCTTCAAAAAGGGTTAGCGACTTCTCTAGAGGAACTTCGCCCTTTTCCAACTCCTGAACGATTTTCTCTAGCCGCTGGAGGCACTCTTCGAACTTAGGCACCTGGGGTCTGCTCCGACCTTCTATTGTATGCAATTTCTTGCATACTGTGTCCACAATTTTTTAAAGCGCCAGGTTGGCGCCCCGCTTTCGAAGGTTGCTTCTCATATAGGGACCAAATCGTGCGAGAAAGACTGGGCAGAGCGCCGAGTTCACCTGCTTGCAGCAGGCCGGGCAGAGGCGGCGGACCCTAAGGCTTCCAGGACGTCCACCGCAGAGGAGTACCTTCCCATCGGCGCACTGATCTGAGCGCCTTGGACCATGTCGCGTAGCGCGGTGAGCATCTCCCGAGCAATGGCGACCCCTTCGGCTCGGGCGGCGTCGGGAGTGGCAGCTCGCCCCATGCGCTCCAGAATGGAATCGGGTACGGAGACTCGCAACTCATTCTTCATGAACTCAGCATTGCGCACGCTTACAAGCGGCCAGATACCGGCCACTACAGGTATGCGGCAATGTTCGATTCTGCGCAGAAAGTTCTCCAGCAACGCCAGATCAAAGACCGGTTGAGTGACGGCATACTCGCCGCCTGCCCCAACCTTGAATTCAAAGCGGCGAATCTCCTCGTCAATGTTGGGAATGCCGGGGTTCGCGCCCACCCCTATGACGAAGCCTGTACCTTGCCCGATAGGGTTGCCGCCGATGTCGAGCCCGCGATTCAGATTGTGTACGATGTTCACCAAGCCAATCGCATCCACATCGAAAACAGCGGTTGCGTCGGGATAATTCCCCATCTTCGGCGGATCGCCGGTGATGCAGATCAGGTTGCGGATCCCCGTGGCTGCCGCGCCCAGCAAATCGGATTGAATGCACAAAACGTTACGGTCGCGGCAGGTGTAATGCAGGATTGCCTCGATGCCAACTTCTTGCTGTACAAGCAGTGAGAGCGCCTGGTTACTCATGCGAGCGGAGGCGCGCGGGCTATCAGGAATATTGATCCCATCCACACCGACTGATTTTAGAAAACGTGCGCCTTCCACTTCTTTACGGATATCGGTGCCCTTGGGCGGAACGATCTCCACCATGGTGACGAATTCGCCCCTCGCCAACTTAGCTCCGATACGGGAACGCTCCTCGAGCGGAATGGTCGGACCGGCAGAAGGCGCGGGTGGAGTGCTCACGCCGTGGGAGCCGGAAGCTTTCGCTCGGGCTCCCCCCACGCGAAGCGCTGCTTTCATGACACGGATATGTTCAGGGGTAGTACCGCAGCATCCGCCAACGATACGCACGCCAGCCGCGACAAACTTCCGCGCATAGCTGGCCATGTATTCCGGCGAACACAGATAGATATTCCGGCCTTCGACTGATCGCGGGACACCGGCATTGGGTTGCGCTGCAAGGGGCAGGGAAGTGGCGGCGTGCACGCGCTCGATTGCATCGAGCATGGCGACTGGACCCACGCTGCAATTGCACCCGATTAAGTCTGCTCCCCACTCCTCCAACTTAGCGGCGAAGGTCTCAGGATCGGCGCCATCCAGACAATTGCCATCTTCATCAATCGTGACCTGCGCTACGACCGGAATCTTTGGATTCACGTCGCGAGCTGCCAATATCGCCTGGTGCAGTTCTTCAAGATATCCGAAGGTCTCCAGAATGAGGAGGTCAACGCCGCCTTCCACCAATGCTTCGATCTGTTCGCGAAAGGAATCTCGTGCTTCCTGGTAAGAAGTCTTGCCAAGGGGTTCAATAAGAATTCCCAGTGGCCCGACCGAACCAGCTACCCACAGATCAAAGCTCTTGGCAGCTTCTCGCGCCAGGCGGGCGCCTGCCAGATTGATATCGCGGGCACGATCGGCCAGACTGTGGCGGGCGAGTCGGAAGCTGTTGCCGCCGAACGTGTTGGTCTCGACAATTTCCGCGCCGGCTTGAAGGTACTCGTGGTGGATATTTCGAATCAGATCGGGCTGCGACAGGTTTAGCTCGTCGTAACAACGATTTAAGAAAATGCCCTTGGAGTAGAGAAGGGTGCCCATAGCGCCGTCACAAAGCACCGCGGAGGTTTTCAAATGGGCAAGCAGGTCAGAAGGCATTCTGATTGAGAATACAAGATAGAAGCCATTTTTGCATCAGCACCACCCTCGCCGCTTACGAATAAGGGAAAACTGCTCTGCTATAATCCGTTTTTCGCATCTAAATCTCCATCCAGCTTGCAGTTCGGAGTGCCAGGTTTGAAACAAGCTTTGACCGCTGCTCTCGTATTTTTCTCGACTAGTGTGTGCGTGTCCTGCAGCGGATATCGGGCGCCTTCTACTCGGACGACTACTACTACCGGCGTCCAATTTCGCGCTTTCGTCTCGCAGGATGTGTCATCCGTCTTTGCCAGCGCAGGTCTGTTTCTAATAGACGCTGCGAAGGACGCAATTGTGCGCCAGCCACCCATTCCCGCGGGTAATGCCCCGGGACTTATGACGCTCTCGCCGAACAAGAAGCTAACACTAGTGTTCAGTGCATCGAATAATTCAGTCGCTGCCATCAGTAACGCGACCGAAAGCTCAATCGGAAGTGTTTCCTTGCCAGGTCCGACCGAAAGTATGGCAGTTTCTCAGGACGGTTCCACTGGATATGCCGCTGTAAGCAGCGCCCCGGTCGCGGGTCAATCCCCAGGCGCGGTTGAAGTGCTTAATCTAACTGGGGGAAGCACCATTGAAATAGGTGTCACCAGCGCCCGTTACCTGGTGGCAAGTCACAACACAAATCGACTTCTCGTGTTCAGCGATAACTCTGATGTAGTGACGGTAATTGCGCCCAGCAATATCGGAACCTCTACCGACCCGCGAACGTTTGTCCCCGGCTTCGACCGGCCAGTCTGGGGTGTTTTCAGCACTGATGACACCACCGCGTACATCCTGAATTGTGGTCCAGAATGCGGGGGGCAAGCAGCTAGTGTGCAAACATTGGATCTCACGCAGAACCCGCCGGTTGCTGGTCCAGCCTTGCCGGTTCCGGCCGCCACGGTTGGTCTGTTGACGGGTTCTACACTGTACGTCGCGGGCACTCCCCTCGGGACAGCTTGTGATTCTTCCACTGCGGCCACCAGTTGTGGAGTGTTGAGTGTCGTCGCTGTGGCCTCCATGACCCTGACCAACCCTAGTCCCATCATCATCACTGACGGGTATCACAAGCGGATGGGTATGGGAAGCAACGGACAATTATTCGTCGGCGCGCGCACCTGCACCGAAATAAGCACGGCTTCCGAGGTCAGAGGCTGCCTTTCAATTTTTAACACCGCGAACTCGAGTGTCGTCGTTCCGCCTGAAAATGGCGATGTTACCGGCTTGGAGCCGATAGCTAACCGGGATGTCGTTTATGTGGTTCAGGGCGGAGAGTTGCGTATCTTCAATACGACGACAGACAAACTAGGAAGCAATCAGGTTGATATTGCCGGCCAGGCAATCGATGTGAAAAGCTTAGACTTCTGATCGGCGGCGAGCTCCGAGTCGCAGCATTTGCGTACGCCTGCAATCCCGCTTCATTTTCCCGGCTCAAGTTCTAACTGATGCTTCCTTGCCGTCTGCACTGCCGTCCGCGAAAACGGCAGTAGGAAAGTAAAACCTTCAGACCAGGAGCGCCACTGGTCCATGTAGTAAGGGCTGAGGAAGTTACCGGATTCCCCGGTGACGAGATTTAGCCTCGTTTGGTCGAGGTCTGAAAGATCAACCGTGAGCCTTTCTGATGGACCAAAAGTTCGGCCAACTTGCTTCACCGTGTAACCACCGCCCGATTGATCGTGAAGGCCGGGCCCCGTCCAACGGCCGATGATCGGAAGCCGGCTCAGAATCGGATGCTCAATTTCAACCGGCGAAAACTTTCCCCAATGCCAGTTGCTTAGGTCCTTAGGCGCTAAAGAGTCGCTCACCGCCGCCTCCACCGCCGCCGCCAGAAGTTCGTCGTAGTTTTCGTATCTCTGTGGCAGCCACCGCTTGGGCTGTTTCAGCAGAATATTCTCGATCCAGATTGAAGCCATCTCCCATTGATAGCTCTTCCAGCCGAATGTTCCCTCGGCTGATTGGTCATCATTTTTCGCGGCCCCGAGTCTTGCTTCCAATAATAAGCGCGCCAGTTCGCGTCGCGAGACCCTCTCGATAGTAGGGGCAGCCGAATCGATCGTGAGTCTTCCATCCCAGTCACGCATCAGCTCACGCGCCTGGCGGGCCCGTCCGGAGAGGCCTTCGGTGTGATCTAAAGCGTAAACAAAGCGCTCGGTGCAGAAGCGGTCGTAGGCGGAATAGATATCATTCTGCAGTGCCAGCATGTCAGCAGCCTCAAACTTCTTGCCTGATTCCAGCACGCGATAGATGCGCTCGGTGCGCCACGGTGCTCCCCATTGGTTGCTAAGGCTATAGAGATACCCATCCGGCGTTATGCGTCCATTGGCGGTGGCTATTATTCCCGAAGGAGGGTCGTACACGCTGGGCAGCTTTTCAAATGGCACGTAACCAGTCCACTCGTGATAATTGTCCGAGCCGCTCACCGGCACACTTCCGTCCCCAGCAGCCCGGATTGGAATGTGTCCTGTCGCTTGATACCCAATGTGTCCGTCCACATCGGCATACGCCGCATTCTGTGAGGGGGAATCCCACGTGGAAAGCGCCCGACGGAACTCATCCCAGTTCTGCGCGGCGTCCACGTCAAAGAACGGGTCATGCATCGAGTCGTAGAGTGTCCAACTCAGCGCAAGCTTCCGCGACTCGCCCGGAACCAGCTCCGTCATGATTGGACCGTGTCGCGTCAGGGCGACATCCACCGTAACGTCGGGTCTGTTCTTGACGTGAATCAGCTCTTCACGATGCTCCAGAGGGCGCCAACCTTGGGGAGTCAGATATTGACCAGAGCCGTTGAAGGTCTCAACATAAACGTCTTCGACAGTCGGACCTACGTTGGTAAATCCCCAGGCAATCCTTTGATTGTGCCCCACCGTCACAAACGGCATTCCGGGTAGCGTCACACCGGCTACGTCGAACCTCCCGCATCGCAGGTGAGCTTCATACCACAGATTGGGCATCTCATGATTGAGGTGCATGTCATTGGAAAGCAATGGCCTTCCTGTCACCGTGTGCTGCCCGGAAACGACCCAGTTATTGGAGCCGGGCACGAGCAGGAGATCATCGCCAGTTTGCTGAGAAGAGTAGGTGGGGGATTGTAAGGTTTTATGCTCCGCGGAAGCTTTATTACCCGAGCGGCGATTCTCCTCGTAGTCTTGCCGCTTGCGCTCCACGCGCCGCGGGTCGGCGGAGGGTGGCCGGTCTCGCCAGGAAGAGTTAACGTATAAATCAGCGGTAAGCTCCGGGCCAAGCTTGCCGAGGATCTTCTCTCGCGTCAACGCTTCTCGATACGGTCCATGGTTTAGGTCCTGTACCAACCGTGCGCCGATTAAAAGAGTGTCCTCTATCGTCCACGGATGCGGCGAGTAACGAAGGATGCGAAATTCAATCGGCAGGCGGTCACGGTGTGAGTCGATGAAAACGTTCACCCCTCGTGCGTATGCTTCAAAGAAAGAACGATCGCGTGGCGAGGTCGTTTCCCCTGCGCGGCGGGCGACGGCGCGCAGACCCAGAATACGTTGCTCGCGATCGTGCTTGATAAAGTCCGGGCCAAGAATCTCTGTAATCTCTCCGGCTGCAAATCGCCGCATGATGTCCATTTGCCAAAGCCGGTCTTGCGCGGTTACATAACCCTGGGCGAAGAAGAGATCTTCGAGAGATGCCGCCTCGATGGTGGGTACCCCGTGGCTGTCGCGAGTAACGGAGACGGGGGCAGAAAGTTCCTGAACGACAATCTTGCCGTCCAACTGGGGAAGTGCAGACCGTGCCTCGAAATAGAGCCACGCAACGACGATGAGAATTATGGCGAAGAGCAGCAGGACTGCTATCAAGATACGAAGGAACCAACGAGGACGTCTGGAAGCGGAGATAGCAATCGCGGTAGTTGCCATGAGAAGGCTCGATTCTATGGGTCCTCAGCCGGTAAAACAATGACTTGAAATGACGGCGGCGGAAAAACGCTCCATTCGAGTAACATCTTTGAGCAGCTTGTTATCATGTGAAAGCTGCGCGAGACAGCCGCTAGTACTGTTCTCCTATGGCTCGTTACACCTTCCACGGGTTTGTGAAAATTGCCACAAGAGAGACAGTGCCCGACTAGTCGCCCGATTTGCCGCACTTTTGAAGGCCGTGAGGAAGGGTGATGCCGATTTCCTGTCCCCAATGCGGTGCGCAAATGCCAGACAACTCGATTTTCTGCCCAGATTGTGGTCGAAATGTTTCCGGACCGGCGCCGGTATCGGACAAAGCACCAGCGCTTAATGACAGGCTTGTGGGCATGCTTGCCTACATCACTTTTCTTCCTGCCCTGGTGTTCCTGTTGATCGAGCCATTTAAGAAAAATCGCTTCATCCGCTTTCACGCGTTTCAGTCCATTTTTTTGACGATTTCGGCTCTTGCTCTCTGGCTAGCGTTGCGGGCGTTGTTTTTCGTGTTTTCATTGATCCCGGTGATCGGACACCTGCTGGTGCTGTTGTTTTCAATGGTCTTTGCGGTAGGCTTGTTCATCCTTTGGATTTTGCTACTGGTAAAGGTGCTGCAGGGCGATAAGTTTAGAATTCCTTTCGTTGGTGCTTTAGCAGAACGCCAGGCGGACCTCGTTTAGTCACTGGTCCGCGTGTATCAACCTCATCTTGATTCCGTTTGCTTTGGGCACTTGATTCTGATAACTTCCCGCGCGACCACGGCTGGGGAAATGCGGCTGGCATCTACCCGGCATCGTTCGCAAAATCCAATGTTTGAGGGGGGACGTATGGCTTTCTGCAGCGCGTGTGGAACGCAAGTTCCTGAAGGATCTTCGTTGTGTCCGGCGTGCCGATCAGCCGCACCGGCGGCAGCAGCTTCCGTGCAAGGGACGGTCGGCGGTATGAATGAGAATATAGCTGGCATGCTAGCCTATGTGACCATTATTCCCGCCATCGTTTTCCTGGTGGTGGAGCCTTTCAACAAGAACCGTTTCGTGCGCTTCCATGCCTTCCAAAACATTTTTTTTGTAGTGGCTTGGATCGCACTCTGGCTTGCGCTTGGCATCGTTGTCCACATTCCATTTCTGGGTTGGGCTACCATTCTGATTTGGCCATTGATTAGTCTGGGCGGATTAATCCTTTGGGTCGTTCTTGTGCTCAAGGCCTATCAGGGTCAGATGTTCAAACTGCCTGTGATCGGAGATATGGCAGAGAAGCAGGCTGGGGTGGTCTAGCCCGTGCGCTTGCTATGTGCTACCAAGAAATGCCTATGAATGGGGCCGCCTGAGTCTTGTTGAATCCCCATTGTGGTGCAAAGAGCATTGGTGTGCCCGCTTCGTGCTTGACAGAACTCTTCTGAGATGGCATCTCTATTTACTTTTGCTCTTTACGCGTAAGTATTCAGGCCGGAGGAATCAGACGGTGCCAGGGCGTCAGGAAGGGTATTGAGTGCGGGTCCGCGTGTTCTATCACGATAAGTGCTTTGATGGAGCGTCTTCCGCTGCGCTCTTTTCCCGCTTTTACCGGGAGCGCATCCGTAATGATGTGGAATTCGTCTACACCGGACTGCTGCACCGTGCCGGAGCCCTCTTCAACGAGTCAGATTTTGATGGCGCCGAGAATGCTATTGTGGACTTTAAGTATTCCAGTTCCCCGAAAATAACCTGGTGGTTCGACCACCACGAAAGCGCCTTTCTTACACCGGCCGATGCTGCTCACTTCGAGCAGGACCAGAGCAATAAAAAATTCTACGATCCGGATTTCAAGTCGTGCACCAGTTTCATCGCCGCAATCGGCGAACAGCGGTTTGGATTCAACCCTGCGCCGGTGGCGGATTTAGTGCACTGGACTGACATTGTCGATGGTGCTTTGTATCCCGATGCCAAGACGGCGGTGGAGATGAAAGCGCCCGCAATGAAACTGACTATGATCATCGAGTCAACGCAGGATCCGAGCTTTATTCCACGCCTGATCCCGCTACTGGTGAATGAATCACTTTCGCAGATTCTGGAAGAGCCATTTGTCGCCTCGCTGCTGCCGCCACTCATGAAGCGCCATGAGGCATCGGTCAATATTCTGGAGCAGAGGACAGAAGCGAACGATGGCGTCGTATATTTCGATGTGACGGACCAGGATCTTGAGGGCTACAACAAATTCATCCCTTACTATCTGCATCCCGACTGCGTCTACAGCGTGGGGCTGAGCAAGAGCAGTTTCCGTGTCAAGGTTTCTGTCGGCTCCAATCCATGGGCGAGGGCGGATCGTCTGGTGAACCTCGCCCGGATCTGCGAACGCTATGGTGGCGGTGGTCACGCTCGCGTAGGCGCTATTTCTTTTGACGTCAAACAGAGCGACGCCGCCCGCAAAGCCGCGCGAGAGATCGTAGACGAACTGCGCGCCAGCGTACGTGAACAGCGGGCCGGGATTCCGCGGCAGCAGTAACGCACTTCCACCACGTCCGCAAGATCAGCTATCCTGAGATGCGAGGACCCTGCGACCAGCTAATCCTTGGGGCACGGGTAACTAGCCAGAATTTTTAATTGCCATGCGCCTTATTCCCCGCTCTCAACCCCCCACGATTCATGACCCTCACTGGAAAGGGTTGCGGGCAGTCGCCTTGCTGGAACTTGCCAAGGGAGTCCTCGTACTGCTGGCCTATTTCGGGTTCATCTCATTGATGCATCGCGATCTGTGGGAGGTTACCGAAAGTATGCTGGAGGCGCTGCGTATCGATCCCGACCGCTACGTCGGACAAGCCTTTCTCCATTTAGCAGACCGAATTACGGATATGAAGTGGTGGACCATCGCGGCTGTTGTGGCCGCGTACACCAGCTTGCGTTTCATCGAAGCCTACGGCTTATGGAAGGCGCGGGCGTGGGCAGAATGGATAGCTCTTGTTTCGGGAAGCCTTTATCTACCCTTCGAGATTTATGAACTGGCCCGTAAAACTACTCTTATCCACGGTGCCGTTCTTCTGATAAACATTGTGATCGTCCTATATATGCTGTACTTACGCACTTGGGGGCGCACAGAGGGACGTCCGGAGTACCAGCCAGGAGACTAGAACCGGCTAGATAAAGTGCGCCGCGAAGACTTAGCCTTGCCCGCCCAATTCCCGCACGATGTTACCCACGAACGATTTGGCGTCACCGAACAACATTAACGTTCTATCAAGATAGTAGAGAGGATTATCGATTCCGGCGAATCCTGGGCTCATGCCGCGCTTAATGACCATTGCGGTACGGGCCTTGTCCACATCCAGAATCGGCATACCGAAGATGGGGCTGTTGGCGTCGGTGCGGGCAGCGGGATTAGTCACATCGTTCGCGCCGATGACCAGAGCGACATCGGTTTGGGGAAAATCGCCGTTAATCTCGTCCATATCCAGTAGCCGGTCGTAAGGGATGTCCGCTTCGGCAAGCAGAACATTCATGTGACCGGGCATGCGGCCCGCTACCGGATGGATAGCAAACCTTACGTCCACCCCGCGTTTGGAGAGAGCGTCGTAAAGTTCTCGTACCTTGTGCTGCGCCTGGGCGACGGCCATGCCATAGCCGGGTACAACGACAACCTTGTTCGCTGCCGACAAAATCGCGGCCGCTTCTTCCGCCGTCGCGCTGCGTACCGTCTTCGCTTCCTGATCCGTTGCTGCTGACGTCTGCACCTGACCGAAAGCTCCGAAAAGAACATTGGTGAACGAACGGTTCATCGCCTTAGACATGATGACCGAGAGAATGAGACCAGAAGATCCGTCGAGCGCTCCAGCGATGATGAGGAGCTTGCTGTCGAGTACGAAACCCATCGCCGCAGCGGAAAGTCCGGCGTAGGAGTTAAGCAGAGAAATGACGGTCGGCATATCTGCGCCACCGATTGGGACCACCATGAGAATGCCGAATAGTAGTGGGATGCCGATCATCCCCGGAAACAGCTGTTTGGCGCCGGGATGTAACACGAGATACGCTGCCAACCCGATAGAAATCGCCAGCAGTGACAGATTGACGAAGTTTTGTCCGCGATAGGTGAGCGGGCGCTGCGGCAAGACCTCTTGCAGTTTGCCCGCCGCCATCAGGCTGCCAGTAAACGTCAGTGAGCCGAGGATCACCTCCATGGAGAGAACCGCCATCATGAAGCGCGGCACGTCGGGCGTTCGCAAATAAAACTCCGCTGTTCCCACCAGCGTGACGCAAAGTGCGCCAAAAGCATGACTCAGCGCCGTACGCTGCGGGACAGCAGTCATTTGCACCAGCCCGAGCGGAACGCCGATACCCGCCCCCAGCACGAGCGCGACGGCGATCCACTTGTAGTCGACAATGCCGTGATGCAACAGGGTGCCGGCGATGGCAAGCACCATGCCGATCTCTCCTGCCCATACGCCGCGGCGCGCGGTGGCGGGAGAACTCATCCATTTCAGCGAGAAAATGAACAGGGCGCTGGCAAGCAGATAGATGACTTCGATGATTTGCTGACTTCCGGCGAAGGTCATCATGGCTTCGTCGGACGGCTGGTCTTGAACATCTTGAGCATGCGGTCAGTGATCAGAAAACCACCAACCGCGTTGCTGGTGGCGGCGATCACAGCGACTACACCCAGTGCGGTGGAAAATGTGCTCTTGTGCTCGCCGACAAGGATAATCGCGCCCACCACAGCGATGGCATCCAGTGCATTCGTCAATGACATGAGCGGGGTGTGAAGCAAGGGGGAGATACGCCTGATGACTTCGAATCCAATGAAAGCCGCGAGCATGAAAATAAAAAGCGCATCAATCAGGTTAGAACCCATCTGTTCTCCCAGCGCGCATTGCTAACTCTTGTCGCCAACTCAATAACATCGAGACTGATGGCATAATGAAACAACTACGCACTGCTTTGCGTGACCAGAGCCGACAGCGAGAAAAACTCTCGCACCCTTTGATTGACTATTTCTCCATCACGTGTCACCAGCGTCTCGCGAATGATTTCATCCTCCAGATTCAAATTCAATCTGCCATCCTTGGCTAGGTGTAGAAGAAACGCTGTGATGTTGCGCGCATACATTTGGCTGGCGTGGTAAGGAACGCCGCTGGCCATATTAATCGCCCCGATGATGGTGACACCGTGCTCGACTATGGTTTGACCAGTGTGCGTCAGTTCGCAGTTCCCACCACGTTCGGCCGCTAAATCCAAAATTACTGAACCCGGAGCCATGCCTCTAACCATTTCTTCGGTGACCAAGACAGGAGATTTCTTGCCGGGAATTACAGCCGCAGTGATCACCACATCGCTCTCGCGCACCACACGACCCAGAAGTTCGCGCTGTCGCTGGTAGAAACTCTCGTCCTGAGGCCGCGCGTAACCGCGGGCGTCTTCGGCGTCCTTTGCCTCGATGGGAAGTTCCACGAACCGCCCTCCCAGACTCTGCACCTGCTCTTTCGCCGCTGGACGCAGATCGTACGCAGAAGCCACTGCGCCCAATCTACGGGCGGTCGCGATGGCTTGCAGCCCGACTACGCCCGCGCCAATAACGAAAACCCGTGCGGGCGTGATGGTTCCGGCTGCGGTCGTGAGCATGGGAAAAATTCTGGGTAGCCTGTCAGCGGCGATCAACACGGCTTTGTAACCACAAATGGTCGCCATCGAAGAGAGCGCGTCCATACTCTGGGCCCGTGTCGTCCGTGGAACCAATTCTACTGAAAAAGAGGTCACCTTCGTGTCCGCGAGCTCCTGGAGCATTTCAAGTGATCCCAGAGGCCGCAGGAACCCAATCAGAATTTGCCCCGGCCGGAACAGCGAAAGATCTGCTTTGCCGGTAACGTCATTCGATCCGTAACACAAAATCTGAACAATGATGTCCACCGTAGCGAAAACGCCAGCACGTTCAGCAAGAACCTTCGCGCCCTTCTCGATGTAATGAACGTCCGGATAACCGGCTTCCCGTCCTGCGCCAGCTTCCACAACAACTTCAAAGCCAGCCTTCAGAAGAGAGGGAACAACCATCGGAACCAAGGCAACGCGCCGTTCTCCCGGATAAATCTCCCTCGGAACACCGACAATCACTCAGTTCTTTCCTTTACAGTTGAGTTAAAAGTACAGATGATTCATTTTAGCGAACGGCATGTAAACTCGCATGCCCGTAGAATGCAAAAGCCGTATATTTTAATATCTGATCTCTGGGAGATGAAATGGATTGATGCGGCGGTTCAATTGCGATTGCCGCGGTAAATTCAAACACCGCTAAGCGTCTTTTTTGCTCAATATGCGAACAAAGGGCTCCTTTTACACGCTGGTTCTATTTACCCTGCTGCTTTTCATCTTTCCATGGAGTGAACTCTCGACCGCCCAAAATGCCGAGGGAGCTTTGACTGGCATAGTCGAGGATACCAGCGGCGCGCGCATTGCCGGCGCGCGTGTCCTGCTTTCTGTTCCCGATTCACCATTTCAACGGCAGACCGTCACCAGTTCGGTTGGGGAGTTTCGCTTGGAAGCGCTGCCGCCTGGCGACTACCGGGTCGAGGTGTCAGCCTCCGGGTTCGCTGTTTCAAATCTCAAGCTACGTGTCGCTGTGAGTTCTAGTCCCACAATAATCGTGAAGCTCAAGCCGCAGGCTAGTGAACAAAAGATAGACGTAGAGGGAGTAGGAAAAACTTTAGCGTCCCAGCCCATCGAAACTACCAGCAGTGTCCAGAAGACGACGGTCTCGCGCCAGGACCTTTCAGAAATTCCGCTCGCCCACAGAAGTTTCGCCAACATCGCTTACCTGGCGCCAATGACTCAGCCGGTGGAACCATCGGATCCGACCAAGGCACGAATAACAGCCGTATCGTTTGCCGGCAGTTCTGGATTGAATGTCGATCTTTCCGTGGATGGTGGGGACAATAGTGACGACTACATCGGCGGCTTCCTGCAGAACTACTCGCCGGACGCGATGGAGGAATTCTCCATCCGGAGCGCGCAGTTTGATGCCGACACGTCGCGCACCAACGGCGGATCAGTGATCATCAGCACCCGCAAGGGCAGTGACGCATGGCACGGCAGCGGGGATTTCTTCTACCGAGGCAGGAACCTGAATGCCCGCAATCCCCTGGATAACCCCGAGCCCAATCCCAAGCAACCATTTTCCCGGGAGAACGAAGTTTTCACGTTCGGCGGCCCGCTGCGGAAGAGCAAATTGTGGTTTTTCTCTTCGTTGGAGTATGTGCGGGAAAATGCCAGCGTCGCCTACAGCGCGAACAGCCTTAAGGAGTTCTCTGCACTTTCGCAGCTTGCGGCCGCAGGACTGATTGCCATAAACGGGATCAGCGTGAACTCGATCAGCGTGCCAAGTTCGGTTCCCGTGCCGTTCCGCGACACCTTGTTCTCCGCGCGAATCGATTGGGCCCAGTCGGCGCGCTCGCAATGGTTCTTCCGTGCCGCCTTGGACCGCAACCATACGCAGAACGACTTGATCCAGCAATCCACCTTGCCTTCGACGGGTGCGACCACCACATCGAACTATGGGAACTTCCTGATCAACAATCAATTCCAATTCAGTCCCACTTGGCTTGCCTCCTTTACGCTCGACGCCGGCGGTTTCCATCATGTGAAGGACCGCAATTCGCATTTGGGACTATCACTGGCATTTCCCTTCAGTGCGACATTCCACACCACGTCCGGCTTCGAAACATTCGGCGATAACCAATTCGTGACATCGATTACGGCCTTTCCGATATTGCGCGACCAACAAAAATATCATTTCCGTTATGACCTCTCGCATGTCTCGGGCTCGCATGCGCCAAAGTTTGGGGTGAACTTCATACATGAGCCGGTGCTAAGCGGCAAGTTGTCCAATGATCCCGAAACGCTGGTGCAATTCCCGCAAGACCCCAGTCTTTACGTAGCTCATCCCGTCCAGTTCTCACAGGATCTGGTAGACAATGCGGAACAGCTAGGCTGCCCGCCGAGTCCGCCGCCAGCTTCCTTCTGCCCAAGCGGCAATTTTTCGCAAAATATACAGCGACTGGGCCTATATGCCGAGGATTCATGGCGCATTCTGCCTAAACTGACGATCAACTACGGGCTGCGCTACGACACGACCTTTGGACTTTTCCGCGCCGAAGGCGTCAACCAGGACCACAACCCCGCGTTCTTAACGTTGCGATCCTTGGGAATTCCCTTAGTGGCGGGCACTCCGCACGACTATCGGGGCGCGTTTGCGCCCCGGCTCGGTATCGCTTATGCGCCAGGGAGGTCAGGAAACACAGTCATTCGCGCCGGCATCGGCATGTACTACAACGATCTGACGCAGAACGGCTGGGTGGACGCATTTCGCTCCGTCAATGCTCCTAACACAAATGCCTTACTGCCCAGCGACCAGGGCTTCGTGATCGATCCGCATTACCACACTCCCTATGCGCTACAAACCAGTTTGGGGGTGGAACATCAGTTCGGCAACGATTGGCATATCAATGTTTTTTTTGAACACCATGGAGGTGTGCACCAATACCGTCGCTACGAGTATGCGAGCGGATTTACGCTTCCCGCGACGGCGCCCAACATATCTCTGTTCAAGACCGATAACCGGTCGAGCTACAACGGGATTTCGTTTGTAGCTCAACACCGGTTCGTAAGCAACTTTGAAGTCACTGCGCACTATACCTTCGCCCGCGCCACGACTTGGGGAGCGGGAGTAGGTGAGCTTTTTGATTATGTGAATGGCGTCACCGACGTACGCAATCCGTTCGGACCTGGAGATCACGGACCTTCGGGGGAAGACGTGCGTCACCGCTTTGTGCTTGTGGGGACGCTCGAGCTTCCCTATCAGTTCCAGGTCTCGACGCTTTCCCAGTTCGAAAGCGCGCGGCCGTTTACCATCACAACGCCGGTGGATCTAAACAACGACGGCATCACGGGCAATGACCGTGCCGTGATCAATGGCGTCCATACATCACTGGATCAATTTCGGGGCACGCCCTACATGCAGGTTGATCTGCGCGTCAGCCGCGCTTTTGATATCCGAGACCGGATCCATGTCATGCCATTCGTCGAGTTCTTCAATCTATTCAACCGTCAAAACCCCGGTAACAACTACGTGGGTGATATCTCAGCGCTCCCGGTGCCAGTTAACAGCCTGAGCAACGCCACTGCATTTTGCCTGGACACCGCTTGTACACTCACCCAGCCGATTCACCGCATTAACGACGTGCGCTTCCCGGCAGGTGCGCTAGGAGATTTCTTTGGACCGGGCACAAGCGTCGGCATTCCATTTGCCGCGCAATTAGGGATAAGGGTGACATTCTGAGCGGCTGGTAGTTCTGCGTGTTGTCCTACAGCGCGGACCTTGCAGTAAACTGAGTATACGAAGTGAGTGGCCCCGTAGCTCAGATGGATAGAGCAGCGGTTTCCTAAAGGGCTGCTTTTTTTACGCCCGGTTGCATTTCAGTTACATAGGATGCTCTTGGGATTACGCTGACGCTTCCTCGTGTCTCGCAGATTCCGTTGATTCTGCGCTGGAAAATCAGAACTGGCGAAGTTCTTGAAAGACAATCCAGGCGCAAAAAGACGAAAGGACTGAGAATCCGAAGCAATTCATGGCTAACGAAGAGCACTACGCGACATGAGAACTCTGTCCGATGATTGTGTGATTCGATGCGACCGGATAGAGCCAAAAATCTCACTTTCCGTCCACACCGAATGCGGCTTCATCCTGTGCAGGACGGTGAGCGCGCCTATAGCCCTCATGCTCCAAAGCACACCCAGCGAGGCATCGAAGTGCCGGTGCTTCTGTCCCCTTCTTGAAGCCTTAGCATCCGGCGGACGGGCTGCCTTCCGCCCCGCCGAAGCACGCTCTTTGATTGTAGATGTAACTATTGTGGGCTGTTAAGAGCCTGTTGAATTTTATCCACCATTGACTGTGCTCCCCCCGCCATAGGACCCTTCGGGTCCAGCCTAAGATACTGTTGAAATTCTTTCAGAGCTGTTTGGGGATCGCGCTTCCTCAAGGCGATGTTACCCAGAATCACGTGCACCGGTGCCATGCCTGGCTGCAGAGCTGCGGCTTTCATGGCGTGCGGTTCCGCGTCCTGCCACCGCCCCATCGCCCAATAGGTTTTGGCCAGTTCATAGTGTCCCTGGGGAGATTCTCCGTCCAGTTTCAGTCCCTCGGTCAGGCTCTTCTCCGCGTCCGCGTAGTTCTTTTCGGAGTTTTGCAGGTTGCCGAGAGTGAATCGTGCTTCCGGTAGCCGCGGATCAATCTCTATGGCTTGATCCAATGCAGATTTCGCATCCGCCGGTTTGCTCTGCTGGATATACACCGTCGCCAGCAAGACGTAAGCATCGGGAAAACGAGGATAAAGCTTGATGGCTTTTTTAAGGTGGTCAACGATGCTTTGCGGGTCTTTGGCCTCTTCCCAAAGTTCGCGCGCCTTGGTGAATTCCTTCCGAGCCTTATCTGGAACTGCGGCAATCCGGGCGTTAAGGCGAGCGTTAGGCCCTTCCGGAGGTACAACAGACGGCGCATTACCCGGCTTGGGCCGCAACTCGAAGTTGAGATAGTTGCTGGAAGCAACCGTCAGATCGACTGGTTGGGACATTTCCTCATAGCCGGGCAATCGGACCCGGACCACATACACGGACGAAGGAATTCCCTGAATGCCGAATTTCCCCGAGGTATCGGTCTGCGCCTGGCCAGAGTAGCCCGAATCCGCGGACTCCACCATAACCACTACGCGTTCCAGGGCACGATGTGTCACCGCGTCACGAACAGAGCCGGTAATCGAGGTGCGAAAAGCGGGAGCGTTTTTTTGCGCCCCCACCGGAAAGCAAAACAGCCACCAGCAAATTGTTGCGACCAGAAGCAGACTAATTCGGGCGGGAGGTCTCATAGATCCTCCGATAGCAGCACTACACCATGCAGGTCAGAAATGGTTCGCTTTCCGTTTCATTAAACAACTCAATATCCAAACTAAAACGGGAGGGCACGTTCGCCCTCCCTAATCCCACAACGGAAGATTCAGAACACCCACTTCACATTGAGGCGAGCGTTAAAGGGCCGCTGGAACGCCGGCGGAACGCCGATGTTGCCGTTGCCGCGCGGATGCTTGAAGTCAAAGTTCGGCGTTCCCAGTGACGCGTCGTGAAGCTGATCGACACGAAGCTGGGTCTTCTGGTTGGCGACATTAAACAGATCAGCGCCGAAGTGCAGACTGTGCTTCTCGCTTAACTTGACCATGTATTCGGCATGAATGTCGCCTTCGCCCAGGGTTGCCGTACGGCCCAGTGCTCCCCGCCCGCCGACCGGGATTTCGCCGCCATTCTGGTAAACCGGATGTGCCCGGAGATCATTGATCGGTGTTCCGCTTTCAATGCGGACGCCCGTTCCCAAAGTCAGATTTCTCAGGAATGAACTCGAGAAAGTGTAGCTCAGGAAGCTGTTGAAGATGTGGCGCCGGTCGGTGTTAAGAAAGCCGACCGCGAACTGATTGCCCAGCAAGTTCAATGAGCCCGGCGTGAAATCGAAGAGCGAGCTGATGCTGGGGTCGCTCTGGCCGTTGTCGTTACGGAACGCACCTTCATAGTTTCCGGCAAGAGTTGACCAACGGTAATTAGTGCGCATCTGCCAGCCCTTGCTGAAGCCCTTGCTGATTTCCACTTCCACTGCCTTGTAAGTGCGAACCGGGGTGACAAAACCATCTGGTATGCCGTCCGAAGCAACGTTTCCAGCGGTGTCGGGATTCGTGATGCAAACATCAGCCAGCCCTTGAGAGGTGTTATAGGGATTGAAAACCGTTCCTGCGTAAGGTTGTCCAGTCGCGGACGAAATAGGGCAACCCGGCGGGAGCCCTCCCACAGGATAGATCTGCTCGATCGGGTTAATGAAGTGATCGAGCGAGCTCGTCGGGTTCCCGATATCGAATTGTTGAGGAACACCCAGAAGCGCCGCCTCGGGTGAGACACCGGACATGTCCTCAACAATCCTGCGCAGTCGGCGTTGTTGATACCGAATACTTGTCACGATTCCGTGACGGAATTCGTGCTCCACGCCACCAACATACTCTTCCAGATACTGCATCTTGGTTCCTTTGTGGATGGCTTCCCCGGATTGATAGGATGTGTAAAGAAACGGCGTGAGCACGTGCTGATCATCCAGGGCGGGCGTGATCGTTCCATCCGCGTTAGTGGCTAATTGGCAAGCACCCGGAACTGTGCAAGCCTGGCCGGAAGGATCGGTAAACGGCGGCTGGAAAAACGCGAATTCAGCATCCTCTTCGTTGCTTAACGAGCGAATCGCCAAGTCCAAAGGGATGGCATAGCTAGTACGAGCGTAATTGCCGTAGATCTTGGTTTTGCGGTCACCTAGTGGATCAATGGCGAGCCCAAAGCGCGGAGACCAGTTGTCCGTGAACGTGTAGTGCACCTGGGTTTTCTGACCGGTTAACGCATTGGTATAGTTCGAACCCTGCAGCATCTGCTGCTCCCAGCGATAGCCGGCATTAACGACGATATGCCGCCCAATCGCCCAGGAATCGCCAACGTACGCAGAGTGGTACCGGCCATAGGTATTGAAGTTCGGCGTGCTGAAAAATCCGCGATTTTGCAATAGCACAACTTCGGTCAGGCCATTGCCGGGTACATTGTTGTAGACACCTACGCTCCCTGGGCTGAATCCCCAACTCGCGGCAGTATCCAGCTCAAACGTGTTTGCGTAGTCAACAAGCCCATGTGGGAGTCCTGAGGCATCGGCTAAACCGTTGGGAACGTTGAACCCACCGCCGGTTGCCTGCCGATTACCGCCGTAGTCGTTCCATTCGAAGCGATAGCCGATCCCGAATGTGTGCTGCCCCAGTTTGTTTACAACTTTCTGGGTGTCAAAGCTCAGGGCGTGATTATCACCAAACGTGTTCTCGTAATATCCGAGACCTTGACGGTTATAGATACCGGTCAACGGCGTACCCAAGGTTCCAAGATTACTGCTGCCATCGCCAGACCCAGTATTGTCGAAAACCTGGAAGACGTTCGGCGAGCTGGGCGTTTCGTTCAGGTAATTGTGCCCCCAGGAAAACGAAGCGTTAGCCAGCCAAGTCGGCGAAAGCGTGCCGTTATAGCGCAGGACCCAGTTCCGCGTTCCGTTCGACAGCTTGCTGAAGGTCGTTTTGCTGAACGTGTTCAACCAGCCGTTGGGCGAGTCGCTGGTCTCGCGGGTCGGATCGCCGAAAACTGAACTTTCAACCACATGGTTGTCGCTGAGCTTGAAAGTCAATTTAGCGGCATAGTCATAGCTGATTTGGGGGATCGTCGCGTTTCCAAGAACCGGAAATCCGCTCGCGCCGTGCAGATTCGACAACTGGTCATACAACCGGTTCCACGAGGGGTTGAAGGAACCGAAGAAGAAAAGTCGATGTTTCAGTCCGGGTACGTATCCGCCTAATTCCGCGGCAATGTCCCACTCTCCCTGATGGATAGCGGCGCCCTGCTGATTCAGTCTGCCGAAGTTGTCGGGATTTAAGTGCTCGACTTCGAATCGCTGCGGCCCAAAATAGGCACTCATTCCGCCATGGAATTGGTCGCTACCCGACTTTGTAACGATCTGCACCACGCCACCCGTGGTCTTGCCATACTGCGGTTCATAGCCCCCGGTCTTTACATCCACTTCCTTAACAAAGGAAAGATTAATTCCGGTTGCCAGCGCGCCATAGCTACGCGAGAACACGCCAATGCCGCCAAAGGCGCCGTCAGTGATGTTCACACCGTCCGCAATATATTGATTTTCCAGCCCGCTGCCTCCCGCAATGGAAGGATTCGCTGCGCCGGTCCCGCCACCCTCGTTTACTCCCGCCGCGGCATAGAACAAGCCCGTAACGTTTCGGGCCACCGGCACCTGCGAGTAAAAAGTATCGTTCAAGCTGGTCTCAAGCTTGGTAGCAGCTTCGTCCACCCCAACGGCAGCGGCTGTCACTTCCACCGTTTCGTTGGAACCCCCTGGTTCCAATGTCAGGCGGATGGCTGACGCCCGGTTCGCATAAACTTCCACCTGTTTGATCTCAGTCGCCTTGAAGCCGGTCTGCTCAGCTTTCACTGAATAGAAGCCCGGCGTCAAAAGGTCGAAAACAAAGCGACCCTCGGAATCGCTCATCGTGCTCCTGTTGCCAATCGGACCGGTCAAAGTAACCTTGGCTCGCGTCACCACCGCGCCCGAACTGTCGAACACGGTTCCACGCAAATTGCCTTTGACGGTCGATTCTTGTGCCAACATCCCTAAGCTGAGAAATAGAATGGTGATCGGGACAAGGAGTCTTTTCATTGGTCCTCCTAGCGGAGATCGGGGGTCTCGTAGGGTCAAGGTGAATGCCCTGATGCTTCAGCAAAGGCAGCATTCGGACGAGATCAAATACAGAACAACAGAAGACGGGACATATTGTTTGCATTCTGTGATCCATTGTAAGACCAGCTCTGATTGTTGACGATACAGGTACTTACGTTGAGGCAGGTTACAATCTCGCGTAGCCGTGTGATGCTAATCTATGAAATTGCATAGACCGGGGGAAGGGAAGGGACACGGTACGGGACCTAGGACTTCGGACCGATGCTCAATTTTCTTCCCTTTTGTTCGGCGGCTGCCGCTTTCTGCAGGTCTCCGGCTTTGCGGTAATAGTCGGCTAGGGTCAGGATCAAGGGTCCGCTGGAAGGTTTAACATCGGTGGCCGCTTGCATGACAGCAAGAGCAGTCTTTAGATCTCCGGTCCTTTCAAAACTGTCGGCGATCCGCAGAATTGTCTGTTCGTCGCTCACACTGCTGATTTCCTTTGGGGAGTAAAGCAATGTGACTTTGCCATACAGCTGCTGAGCGTAATAGAGCTCCACGAGCTTATTTCTGAATCGATCATCATTGGGGTTTTTCCTGTGTGCGTCTTCAACTTTCCTCAAAGCATTCGTTTTGTCCCCTAGCGTTAAATAGCAGAGAGCCCGCTGGAAGTCCTCAAATCCGTTGCGGGAGCTGTCAACCAGAGTGCGGTCGTAAACGTCCCAGGCGGCGATCGGTGTGGCTGACGGATAAATGCTGAATGAAAGAAAGCCGAAAACCTTAGCCTGGCTTTCGGGATCGCGCAGCGTCATCACCAGCCGGTAATTCCCGGGCGGTAAATCGGCGGTCGCCAGGCGTTTGCCATTTATAACCGAGCCGCCTGCATCGAACTGATCCAGGGGAATTTCATCATGAATCGTTTGCGCATCGCCCGCGCCCATTCTTCCGTAAGCGTAATCCACCGCAAGCTTCTTGTCTGAATGGGCAGCCTTCACTGTGGGCAGGTCCCAAACCTGATAAAAGAAATTGAGGTTTTCACCTTGTGCCAGCTCCAGCTCCTGTCCGGCCAGAGGAGTAAACTTCACGCCCGCGCCGCTGAAAGGCAGGTCCGAGTGAGCAATCATCCGGGCCTCTGCAAAAGGCACCAGGTTCGAGACCTGCAGGTTGTCGGGCTGAACTGCTGGAACCGTGACCTCCACCTCCCGCCGAAACGCGGTACCGCGCAGCAGGTTCGTAAGCTGGAACTCAATTTTGTACTGGTTCGCGGGGAGGGGGAGCCAGCCTTCGACCCCAAATACCTTCTGCTTCATCTTCTCGAAGTCATCACTGTCCACATTATTTGCGATTTTCTTTTCGTCGCTAAAAATCAGCTTTCCATCGGGTGTGTGGACCTTTACCGCAATCAGAACCGAGTAGTAATAACCTCCTTTCGAGGCCTCCCCAACACTGAAATCCTCGGGTTTCTTCAGGCGCAATACATAGTGCAGGTTCATGTCGCCCGCCGCATCACGCAAAGGAACGGTCAGCACGTCCAGAAATTCATCACCAAGAACAATCCGGTGCGAGACGTCTTCGAGCAGATGGCGGCGGGTCTCGAGCGCGCGCAGTGAAACCGGATTGTTTGCCAAATCCTTGATCGTGGCCAGCATTACATCCGATTGTAGGCTTACCCTTCCGGTCTGCATATCCACCGGTTCATCAGGAATTAAACTTAAAGTCTCCCGGGCAACATCACGGCCGGCGCCGTCAGACAAAATCTTGAGCGCACTCATGCGAGTCGGCCCGACTTCGGCTGTAATCAATTTTTCCGGTCCGTCGCTCGAAGGACTATAGAGCCGGAATTCGTCGGTAGCTTCCCGCTGGTAGAAGATGACATAGAAGAACGGCGGCAGAGCAGGATTGGCATTGGAATAAAACCATACCTCCATGGGAGTGACCTTCTGCAGGCCGAGCAGGCGCTGGCGTTGCGCGGGCTCTCCCAAGGTGATGTAGATGTGGCCCATGTCAGTCCGCCAACCTTGAGTATGGGAAACCAGGCCGAAGTACTGATTCGCATGCTCGATGCGCCGATAATGCTCAATCTTATAGACATTATCGGGCGAACCGGGCGTGGGATTGCGGACCTCCCAGAAACGCTGAATGAACAGGTCCCGCGCGTCATCGCTGGCAAGCTGCAGGAAAGCTTCCTTTTCCTGCTTGGTGACGATGTAAGCGACGTCTTTCGTCAGCCAATCACGAAAACGCGGCGGCAGCGATTTGATGGTTTCGCTCGCCGAATTCAGAGCGCTGCTTACGACGATGGCCAAGCAGCAAATTACTCGATAACATCTTTGGCGCATTGCTGGGAATTCTCGCGGGACGCAGACAATCTTAGAAAAATTGCATCGTGCTTTCAAGGCGTTGTCATCGACTGGGCCGCTAGATATCACGCTGTTTTCGCAAACGCGGCGTCTTCGGCTGCATAGTCGAATTGCTCCTTGTGAATACTGCTTGGCGGGTTCTGCTGCTCCCAGGCTATCGTTCGTCGTATTGCTTCATCACTTTCGACCGGCTCGCGATAACCCAGTTCCGACCGAATCCTCTCCGAGCTAGCGACTACGTGCTGCGCCGCGTTGCCGGGTAGCAACAGGTGCTTTGGCACCCGCTCCCGTGCTAGCACGACGAACCTTCCTGCCCACTTCATTTGCCCTGCTATTTTCCTTTGCCATTCAAGCTCTGGCAGAGTTGGCTCCTCACAAATGTTATAAACGCTCCCAGCGGCACGATCTGATGTCGCAGCAATCGCGATCGCGTGCGCCACGTTCTCTACATACCCTCGTGGACCGCGCCACGCGGCGAAATCATCGGACAGCAATATGGAAGATCTGCCATCAGCAATGCGTTTCAGTAGCGGGAAAAATCTATGGAGAGGATCTTTGGGTCCGTACACCATGGGCAGCCGTAGAACAGTCCACTGTACCTGAGGATCGCCTCTGATGGTTTCCTCCGCTGCGATCTTATCGTAGCGGTCGTCTAGCCACGAAAATACCCTTTGCATCATCTGTACGGTTTCAGCCGGATAGAGCTGGCGCGTCGTGCGGAGCGGAGAATCCTCCCTCAGGGGCAACGGCTCCAAGGGTCCGGGCTCGACGCCGTGGAGCACGCCCCATGCGCGATAAACGTCCATACTACTAATTGCCACTAAACGCGCCGCAACATCGCGCACAGTGCGCATCAACTCCCGCGCCTGATCGCCTGAGCTCAGGATCAAGTCCACGATGACCTCTGGCGCAAATCGGCTGAGCTCGTTTCGGTACTCCACAAACCGATTGCGGTCCCCCTGGATCTGCTCCACATCGCCAAGACCAGCATCATGACGGCGATGAAACACGGCGACTTGATGGCCAGAATCGCGCAGCTCCCGCACAAGCGGTGAGCCGATGAATCCGTTTCCGCCAATCACCAAGATTCGCATAGCACTCTGGGTGAGCACTGACCCGTTGCTGAGCACTCAGTGTATCCGGGAGCATAGGTCGTAGAGTAAGTTGGTGTAATCGCGCCAACGACTTCACTGAATCATCTCATGTCAAGTGCGTACGGCTTACTTGGCGCTGTTTTCCGTAGAAGTGGCCCCGCTCGGCATTTCGGTTCGAATAAGGGCTCGAGAACTTTCACGGTGTCCGATCCCACCAGTCTTACCGCAATGTAATGCAGAACCGCCACCTTTCACGGTACTTCAAGATGATCCTTTATCTATTATCTATGTGATCAGCTACTCACGAGCGTGGGTGGATCAAGCTCACAATTTCGACCCTGCGAGCAATTGCGACGATTGGACCGATATCACGCTTCTTCGGTATGCGGGTGATGGCGATATCATCCTGACCGCGGACAAGAAGCTTCAAACTGCGATTGGGATGGTCGAGCCCTCCGGTACGGTTCAAGTAAAAACCACCGAGGAACTCTATCATCGCGGTTTTATATTTGTGCCGAAAACCCCTCGAAATAAGCGTTTCTAAGTCGCTGACTCCAACAGAGGAACATGGTGCGATGCGGGCGGGTCGAAACCAGATGGTTTTCAAACGCGAGGCTCAGTTTCCGGATGCGTCGTCAGAACTAAGCCGCTGGTGCGGCGGATTGAGAGTAGTGGTGTAGCGAGAGGAGTCGACTGGCGCTAGCTTGGGTGGTCATAGGAGGGGTTCCTATG
>Ga0209689_1000126_pt1 | contig 43046 bp, 45 predicted proteins | sample GraSoiAngelo_149_FD_187119 | JGI IMG/M metagenome (GOLD analysis project Ga0209689, IMG submission 187119) | Grasslands soil microbial communities from the Angelo Coastal Reserve, California, USA - 14_1009_09_30cm (SPAdes) (version 2) | ecosystem: Environmental > Terrestrial > Soil > Grasslands ... | reverse complement strand
GGTGCCTCCACCTCCATGGTCGCCTTGTCCGTCTCGACCTCGAAGAGGATCTCGCCCTGCCGGACACGGTCACCCTCGCGCTTGCGCCAGGCGACGATGCGGCCCTCGTCCATCGTGAGCCCGAGCTTGGGAAGGATGACGCGCGTGACGCTCAGCTCGCGAGCTCCTTCGCCGCGCGGACGATGTCCTCCACCTGCGGGACGACCGTTTTCTCGAGGTGGGCGGCGTACGGGATCGGCGTCTCGAGGCCGGCGAGCCTGCGCGGCGGCGCATCGAGGTCGTCGAACGCCTCCTCCACGATGAGCGAGACGATCTCCGCGCCGTATCCGGCCCGCTTGATCGCCTCGTGGACGACGAGCGCGCGATGCGTCTTCCGGATCGACGCGAGGATCGTCTCCTTGTCCAGTGGCACGAGCGTCCGAAGATCCAGGACCTCCGCCTCGATGCCTTCGGCCGCCAGGTTGTCAGCTGCCTCGAGCGCAAAGACCACCTCGCGCGACCAGGTCACGATCGTCAGGTCGCGGCCCTGCCGCTTCACGTCGGCGGTCCCGAGCGGCAGGAGGTGCTCCCCCACCGGGACGTCGCCCTTCGTTCGGTAGAGCAGCTTGTGCTCGAGGAAGATCACCGGATTGTCGTCGCGGATCGCCGACGCGAGGAGGCCCTTCGCGTCGGCGGGGGTCGCCGGCATCACCAGCTTCAGCCCGGCGACGTGCGCGAACCACGCTTCGAGCGACTTCGAGTGCTGCGCCGCGTTCCCGCGACCCGAGCCGCCCTGCGTGCGGAGGACCATCGGGACTCGGGCCTGGCCGCCGAACATGAACCGGTTCTGCGCGGCCTGGTTCACGACCTGATCCATGGCGAGCCCGGCGAAATCGACGTACATGAGCTCGACGACCGGCCGCAGCCCCGTGAGCGCCGCGCCGACCGCCGCCCCGACGATGCCGATCTCGCTGATCGGCGTGTTGCGGATGCGCTTCGGTCCGAACTCGTCGAGCAGGCCCTTCGTCACGCCAAAAGCGCCGCCGTGCTGCGCGATGTCCTCGCCGAAGACGAGGACGTTCGGGTCGCGCCGCATCTCCAGGCGCAGCGCGTCGCCGAGCGCCTCGGCGTAGAACATCTCGCGGGTCGCCGGCTTCTCCCCCTCGGCTCGTACGGCCGGCTGCACGCTCACGAGACGGGGCTCCTGGCCCCTTCCCGCTCGGCGGCTGCGAGGAGCTCGCTGAAGCCGCGCCGCATCGCCCGCGCGCTGACGAGCGCGTCGTAGGCGCGCCACGCGAGCGACGACCAGAACGAGGCCGTGACGTAGCGCTCGACCTCGACCTCGTAGGTAACGAGCGTCCCGTCGCCGTCGGAGCGGTAGGAATAGCGCTCGGTCTGGCGCGCGCGCCGGGCTGGGCCACGCTCGAAGTTCACGTATGCCTCGACCACATAGACGTCTGGTCGCCGCGCCTCGAGCACGCGAGCGGTGAACGTCCAGGGAACACCCCGCGTCGCACCGCGGCCGGTGAAGCCGGCGCCTTCCATCGCGAGACCCTCGGGTGCTTCGATGCGCTGCACCTCCAGGCCCTTTGGATGGACGTGCCAGGTGAGGCAGCCCCTGGGGTCCGCGAAGAGGTCGAAGAGGACGGGGGCTGGAAGGATCGATCGTCTCGTCACGCCCGCGCGCAACATGGGCGTTTTCTCAGCCGGCATAGACGTCCTCCGGCAGCCGGATCGGCGACGCGGGCTCGCCGGCCTCCGCGAACGCGACCCCCTTCTCGATCTCGGCGTCGACCTCCCGGTCCACGCGTGCGAGGTCGGCCTCGGACGCGAGCCTGTCCGTCGTGAGCCAGGTCCGCGCGATCACGAGCGGGTCGCGCTTGGCGCGCCAGTCCTCGATCTCGTCCTTCGTCCGGTAGACCTGCGGGTCGCCGTAGTAGTGGCCCTCGTAGCGGTACGTCTCCGCGACGATGAACGTCGGCCCGAGGCCCGATCGCGCGCGCGCGACGGCGTCCGCCGCGACACGATAGGTCTCGCGGACGTCCTGCCCGTTCACGCGGACCCCCGGCATCCCGTAGCCGGCCGCGCGGAGAGAGATGTCCTCGACCGCGAACGCGTCCTTCACGGGGTTCGTCTCGGCGTACTGGTTGTTCTCGCACACGAAGAGGACGGGCAGCTTCCAGATCGCGGCGAGGTTCATCGACTCGTGCAGGGTCCCCTGGTTCGCGCCGCCGTCGCCGAAGAACGACACCGCGACGCGGTCGCTTCCGGTATACGTCGCGGTCAGCGCCGCGCCGGTCGCGATGGGGATCCCCCCGCCGACGATGCCGTTCGCCCCGAGGTTCCCCTTCGACGTGTCCGCGATGTGCATTGAGCCCCCGCGGCCCCGGCAGTACCCGGTCTCGCGGCCGAGGAGCTCCGCGAACATCCGCCCGACGTCGGCGCCTTTGGCGATGCAGTGCCCGTGTCCCCTGTGCGTAGAGGTTATCCAGTCGTCGTCGCGCAGGTGCGCGCAGACGCCCACGGCGACGCCCTCCTGCCCGGCGTAGCTGTGGATCGTCCCCCAGATCTTGTTCTCGCCGAAGAGCTGCACGGCACGAGCTTCGAACTGGCGGATGGTCCGCATCACGCGATAGAGCTCGAGCGCCGTCGCGCGATCGAGCGCGCTCACGGCTGCAGCATCACGCGGATCGCCCCCTCGCGGCGCTCCGTGAAGGTGCGCCACGCCTCCTCGAAGACGACGAGCGGGAAGCGGTGCGTGATGAGGCGCGCGACGTCGACCTTCTTCTGGGCGAGGAGCTCGAGCCCTCGGGAGGAGACACCCTTCGGGTTCGCGAGGGAGCCGAGGACGTCGAGGTTGCCGCGGACGATCGTGGAGAGATCGACCCCGGAGAGCTCGACGCCGGCGCCGGTCGAGCCGCCGAGCACGACGCGGCCGCCGCGGCGCGCCATCGCGATCGCCTGCCGTGCGGCCTCGGCGGTGCCCGCGAACTCCACCACCAGATCCGCGGTGCCCGTGAGCCGGGCGGCCTCCGCGCTGTCCACGACCTCGTCCGCGAGGTCCTTCGCGCGCCTGAGCCGCTCGCCGCGGCCGACGAGCGTGACGCGCCCGGCCCCGAGCGCCCGGGCGAGCTGCGTGGCGCAGAGGCCGATCGCCCCGGAGCCGATGAGGACGACGTGCTCCCCGCCGGCGAGCCGTCCGCGCTCGAGCGACCAGAGGGCGACGCCGAGGTTGTCGGTCCACGCGCCTTCCTCGAAGGACACGCCGTCGGGCAGCACGTGCAGGGCGGCCACGGGCACGAGTGCGTACTCGGCGAGGCCGCCCGCGATCGTGAAGCCGATGTGCGCGTGTCCGGTCTCGCGCTTGCCGTAGTTCAGGCAGAGGGTGTACATGCCCTCACGGCAGCGGTCGCACGTCCCGCAGCCGACGTGCACCTCGACGCCGACCCGCGTGCCCGCCGGCCAGTCACCGGTCTCGCTGAGGACGATCTCCCCGGCGAATTCGTGCCCCGGCACGTGAGGGAAGCGCGTCATCGGGAACTTGCCGGCGAGGATCTTCTGGTCGGTCGCGCACACCATCGACGCGCGCACGCGGACGAGCGCATGCCCGGCCTCGAGCTGCGGCGTGGGCACGTTGTCGACCGCGACCTCGTTCGGCGCGCGAAAGACGACCGCGCGCATCGTCGTCGGGATCACGAGCGCCGGACCGCGGCGGAGCATCGTCCTCATGGCTGGAGCTCCCTCATGGTTCCACGATCACTTTGAGGGCGCCATCGACCCGTTCGTTGAACGTGCGCAGGGCCTCGCCGAACTGCGACAGCGTGAAGTGGTGCGTGATGAGCTTCGCCGCCGGGATGCGGCCGTCGGCGATGAGCGGGATGACCTCTTCCATCGTGCTCCGGTTCGCGCGCACTCCGTAGAGATCGATCTCTTCGAGGACGATCTTCTGGAAGTCGATCGTCGCGGGCTCCTTCGGGATCCCGGTGAAGGCGACGCGGCCGCCCTTGCGGACCATCTGGATCGACTGGCGCACCGAGTCCTTCGTGCCGGCGGAATCGACGGCGACGTCCGCGCCGAGGCCGCCGGTCCGCTCGCGCACGGTCGCGACCGCGTCGCCGTCGTGGTAGTCGACCGTCTCGAACCCGAGCGCCTGAGCGCGGTCGAGCCGCTTCCCGCCGCCCACGACGATGACGCGCGCCGCGCCGAGGGTCTTCGCGCATATCGCGGTGAGCAGGCCCATGCCGCCCGAGCCGACCGCGACGAAGACGTCACCGGGCTCGATGCCCGGCCGCTTCACCGAGTGGAGCGCGATCGACGCGGTGTCGCAGAGCGCGGCGACGTCGTACGGCATCCCGTCCGGGATGCGGAAGACGCTCTTGATCGTCTGGATGACGTACTCGGCGTACGCACCCTGCGTGTAGTGCCCGTATTGCCGGTGCCCCAGCTCCTCGCGGCCGTAGTTGAGGCACAGGTTGTAGCGTCCGGTCCGGCACATTCGGCAATAGCCGCAGCCCGAGTGCGACGTGCCCGCGACGCGCGTGCCGGGCGCGAATCCGAACTCGCACGCGACCTTCCCCGCTTCGAGGACCTCGCCTGACCACTCGTGGCCGGGGATGAACGGGTACGCCTTCGGCCAGCGGCCCTGGAACGTGCCTTCGATGATCTCGGCGTCCGTGCCGCAGATGGCGATCGCCTTCACCCGGCACAGGACCTCGTTCTCACGGACCGGCCCGGGCTTGGTGACGTCGGTGACCTCGAACTGGTGGGGCGCGGTGAGGACGAGGGCTTGCATCTACGAATCGAGGAACGCCGCGACGCGGCAGATGCAGCCCTCGCCACCGATCCACCGCCAGGGGAACGCGCCGACGGTCACGCGCCGGCCGGCCACCTCGCTGAGCTCGCCGCCGAGGTTCTCGAGCATCGGGACGTTCGCCTTCGCCATGTGGGAGTGGACGTGCTCGAAGTCCTTCATCGGGAGCGATTCGTCGATCGGCTTCCCGGTCTGCTCCTCGTATTCCTTCACGAGGTCGGGGCGGAAGTAGCGCACGCGGACGTACAGCGAGTGGTCCATCGAGGCGAGGTCGCCGCCGAACCACTTGATCTTGCGGTCGATGAGGTAGTCGCAGACCTCGGGCATGGGACCGGGATGGCGGTCGAAGTACGTGACGTCGTCGCGTGTCGGCTTCGTCCAGTTGTACCGGTCCCAGCCGGTGTAGAGGATGACGATGTCGCCCTGGCGGATCTCCTCGCCCTTCGGAAGGCAGCCGAGCACGTCTTTCAGCGAGTAATACGACCAGGGCTTCGTGATCGGTCGCAGGTCGACCACGAGGGCGCTGCCGTACAGCTCGGAGAGCGGGATCTCACCCAGGTGTTTGCCGGTCGGCCAGTAGTGGATGGGCGCGTCGATGTGCGTGCCCGTGTGCATGTTCGTGCGCACGAGCACCGTGCTCTTGCCGTCCCGGTGGTGGGTCGTGATGTCGGTCACCTGGATCGCCTCGAACTGGGGCCAGGTCGGCATCCGGTCGCCCCACGGCTGGGTGAGGTCCACGATCCGCACTAGTACGGGAAGTCCTTCACCCCGCCGAGCTGCGCGATGACCTTCTTCACGATCGACAGGTCGGTGACGTCCTCGAACTTCAGGTCCTTGGTGATCTTCCCGAAGTCCTTCTCGCTCTTGATGGTGCCCTCGATGTTCGCCTTCGGCACGCCCTCGTTCTGCGGCCAGGCCTTCGCCTTCACGAGCAGGTCGAAGGTCGACTCGACGACGTCGCGGTCCGCCTTCGTCTGCTGGACGCCGAGGTCGACGATCTTCGTCCGGTTCGCCGGGTCGTACATCGCCCGGTTCGCGCGCATGAGGGCGCGGACGATGCATTCGGTCGTCGTCGGGTCGTCCTTGAGCGTCTGGGTCGGCGCGACGTACACCGCGTACTGGTAGTCCGTGAGGACCTCCCACATGTTCACAAGGACGGCGATCTGCGGGTTCGCCTTCTGCGCCGTCTTCACCTGGTCGATGTGGAGGACGGCCGTGTCGGCGTTCCCCGTCGCGAGCGCCTGGACGCGGCCCGCGGTCGTGGTCTGGAGGAACGTGACCTCCTTCGGGTCGATCCCGGCTTTCCTGAGGATGATCCGCGTCATGACGTCGGCGAAGCCACCCGGCTCCTGGACGCCCATGACCTTGCCCTTGAGGTCGGCCATGGTCTTGACCTTCGGCCCGACCGCGAACGACACGTCGACGTTCGGGGCGTACGAGTACACGATCTTGACGTCGGCGCCGTTCGCGATGCCGTCGATGACCGGCTCGCTCGACGTGCCCGCGAGGTCGATCGCCCCGGAGGCCGAGGCGCGAAGGGAGCCCACGCCGCCCTCGAACCGGATGAGCTCGGCCGTCAGGTTCTCGTCGCGGAAGTAGCCGAACGCGTCGGCGACGTACGGCGTGAGATGCACGACGTTCGGCGGGGTCACCGGGACGGCGATCGTCACCTTCTTGCTCGCGCAGGTCGCCTTCGCGGCGGCCGAGGCGCCCGGCGAGGCGGATGCCGCGGGCGACGCGGCGCCTCCGCCGGCTCCACCTCCTCCGCTCGAACACGCCGTGGCGAGCACTGCGAGGACCAGCCCGAGCGCACCGAGATGACGCTTGCCCACCTTCGCGACCTCCTTTATTGCTCGCGTCGCGTCCAAGGCGCGACGCGGCCCTCGATCCATTGCACGAGGCCCATGAGGACGATCCCCATCGTGGCGACGACGATGACCGGGACGAACATCCGGTCGATGCGGAAGACGTTCTCGTACACGATGATGAGGTACCCGAGGCCGACGAGGCCGACCAGGAACTCCGAGACGATCATGCCGATGAGCGCCCGGCCGATCGCGAGCCGGACGCCGGCGAGGAGGAACGGCACGGCCGACGGGATGATGACGTCGGTCCAGAGGCGTCGCTCGCTTGTGTTGAACGCCTTCGCGACCTCCAGCAGCCCGCGGTCGACGTTCCGGACGCCCTGCTGCGTATTGATGAGGATCGGGAAGATCGCGAAGAGCGCGACCGTCGCGATCCGCGGCGCGTCGCCCTGGAACTTGAACGCGACCGCGATGAGCGGGACGAGCGCGACCGAGGGCACCGAGTAGAGCGCGCTTACGAGCGGGTCGATCGCGTTGTAGACGAACCGGTACCGTCCCGAGGCGATCCCGAGCAGGATGCCGAGCGTCAGCGCGATCACGAGCCCGCCGCTGAATTCACGAAGGCTCTGGCCGAGCGCCTCCTGGAGCTCGCCATTCGCGATGAGCTCGCCGAAGGCGCGGAAGATGTGCGTGGGCGGCCGGATGATGAGCGGGTTGAACCGCGGGGCGACGAACTCCCACACCGCGAGGACGAACAGGACCGAGCCGATCCGCACGCCCCAGTCGCCGAGGTCGAGTCGTAGGCGCCGCCGTCGCGCCGCCGCGAGCGCGCCCGCCCTCGTCCCGGCGGCGCGCTGCGCCTCCCCGACGGTCACGCCGTGCGCTCCCGAAGGAGCCGCCAGCAGCGATCGCGCAGCTCGACGAACCGCGGATGCGCGATGACGCTCGCGACGGTCCGGGGCCGCGGGATGTCGACCGAGATCGTCTCGCGTATCCGCGCGGGCCGCGCGCTGAGCACGACGATGCGGTCGCCGAGCGCGATCGCCTCTTCGATGGAGTGGGTGATGAAGACCATCGTCGCGGGGGCTCTGCCCCCGCGGACCCCCGTGATTTGCAGGATGCTCAGGAGCTCATCCTGGAGGATCTCGCGTGTCTGGGCATCGAGCGAGCCGAACGGCTCGTCCATGAGGAGGATGTCAGGCTCCATCGCGAGCGCGCGGGCGAGCCCGACGCGCTGCTGCATCCCTCCCGAGAGCGTGTGCGGGTACGATCGCTCGAAGCCTTTCAGGCCGACCAGCTCGACGTACCGGGTCACCCGCTCCGCGATCTCCTGGCGAGCGACGCCGGCGAGCTCGAGGCCGTAGGCGACGTTGGCCGTCACGCTCTTCCACGGCATGAGCCCGAAATGCTGGAAGACCATCGCGACGTTCGAACGGGGTCGCAGCACGACGGAGCCGTCGACGACGATGCGGCCCTCGTCGAGCCCGACGAGGCCGTGCATGGCCCGGAGCAAGGTCGTCTTCCCGCATCCCGACGGCCCGAGCACGCAGACCGACTCCTGGTCACGGACGGCGAGATCCAGGTCCGCGAAGACCGTGAGCTCGCCGCCGCTGAACGTCTTGCTGGCGCGCTCGACGACGAGGCGCTCGGCGACCGCCACTAGACCTCGCTCCGCGCCAGCGTCGCCGGCGCCGCGGTCGAGCCGCGGACGACGAGGTGAGCCTCGGCGACCACGCGCGGCGCCGGGATGTCCTTTCCTTCGATCTGCGCGATGAGCATCGTGGCGGCCTGCGTGCCCATGTCCCGCTGCGGGACGTGGACCGTGGTGAGCGGCGGGCCGAAGAACTCGGCCTGCGGGATGTCGTTGAAGCCGACGAGCGAGATGTGGTCCGGGCACTCGAGGCCGACCTCGCGGATCGCCCGCAGGACGCCGAGCGCGATGAGGTCGTTCGCCCCGAAGATCGCCGTCGGCGGCTCGGTGGCGAGCACGAGCCGGCGGGCCGCGCGGTAGCCGGCCTCCTGCGAGAAGGCCTCTGCGACGGCGACGAGCGCCGGGTCGAGCTTCACCCTGTGCTCGCGGAGGCTGGCCCGCGCCGCGGCGAGACGCTGCTGCCCGGTCATGGTCGTCTGGGGACCGGCGACGATCCCGATCCGGCGGTGCCCGAGGCCGACGAGGTGCTCGATGACCTCCGCCACGCCCACCTCGTTGTCCACGAGGACGGCGAGGTCGTTCGCCCCCCGCGAGCCCCGGTTGACGAGCACGAACGGGAAGCGGTCCCGCCGGAGCTCGGCGATCGTCGAGTCGGCCATGAAGCTCGACGCGATGAGAAGCCCGTCCACCTGCCGCTCGCGTAGCACGCGAAGGTACGTGGCCTCACGCTCGGACGAATCCTCGGTGTTGCAGAGGATGAGGTTGTAGCCCCGCGCGTGTGCGACGTCCTCGACGCCCTTGATGATCGGTGGGAACAACGGGTTGTCGATGTTCGGGACGAGCATGCCGAGCGTGAAGGTCCGCCGGAGCCGCAGGCTCCGCGCGAGCGCCGACGGCCGGTAGCCGAGGCGCGCGGCCGCCGCGATGACGCGCTCTCGCGTCTCGGGGAGGAGGCTGAGCTCCACCCGCCCGTTCAGGACGCGTGAAACCGTCGACGGATGCACGCTCGCTGCGCGTGCGACGTCGATGATCGTGATGCGCGGCTCGGTCACGGTGTCTTCTTTTGTACCGCTCTTACTGCTTTGGCGCGAGGCTCGCGAAGTCACCCGAGGCCCAGCCGACCTTGCCGCCGGCGACCGTGAGGACCGACGTGATCGTCCGGATCTCGTCGACCGGCACGGTGAAGTAGTCCTTCGACAGCACGACGAAGTCGGCGTACCTGCCGGGCTCGAGCGTCCCGACCTTGTTCTCCATGTGGACGAACCACGCGCAGTTCACGGTCGCCGATCGGAGGGCCTGATCGCGCGTAAGCCGCTGGTCAGGCTGGACGCCGACGACCGCGGGATCGAGCGTCTTGCCACTGATCGTGTACCAGAGGTTGTTGAAAGGCGCGTACGTCGACACGTTCAGCGCATCGGTCCCGAGGCACATGCGCGTGCCGCTGTCGTACACGCGCTTGTACGGCGGATGCTCCTGCGTCAGCTGGCCCTGCATGTTGCTGTTCGTGAGGACGACGCCGGCGCCGAGGGCCTTGAGCTTGCCGAGCACGTCGTTCGTCGGATACGCCGCTCCACCGAACGGGTGGAGCATCCGCCAGCCGAGGTCCTTGATCGACGCCTTCGCGTTCGCGCGCTCCCACGCCTCGACGACCTCAGCCTGCTGGGCCGGGCTCTGCGCGTGATGCTCGAGGTTCCAGCGATTCTGCGCGAGGTAGTCGACCGCGAGCTGGTAATCGGGCATCGGATAGAGCCCGTTCGTCATGTTCGTCGTGAGCTCCTCCCCCATCCCGCCGATGCGCAGCCAGTCGTCACCCACGAGGCTGACCGCCGTCGGCGTGTACTGCTTGACGCAGTCGAGCGCCGGGACGCCGGTCGTGAAGCACGAGAAATGGAGCACGATGCGCGCGGTCATCTGCGCGTCGCGATGGATCTGGTTGATCGCCTGGTAGCCATGTTCCCCCGCGAGGAGCTCCTGCTGGCGGCCCTGAGGGTCGAACTGGTCGTTCCCGGCCGGATCGTCCCACGCCGTGAGACCGACGCGGTTCGCCTCACGCAGGAAGGCCTTCATGCAGGCGACCTGCTCGTCGATGGAGACCGTGCGCAGCTGCTTGCCCATCGTCGCGCGGCCGAGGGCGGCGGCGGTCCCGGTGAGCTGTCCGGTGGGCTGGCCGCTCGAGTCCTTGAGGATCCCCGGGTCGGTACTTGCGGCGGTCACGCCCATCGCCGCCAGGCCGCGCGCGTTGGTCTGGATGCCGGTGAAGCCCACCGCCTGGATGAGGACGGGGTTGTTCGGGAGCGCGGCGTCGAGCTCGGCCTTGGTGAACATGCCGATCGTGTCGAGCTGGTTCACGTTCCAGCCCGACCAGGTGAAGATCCAGGTGTTCGGCGCGAGGTCCTTCGCTCTTGCCGTGTACGCGGCGAGCGCGTCCTGCCGCGACGCCGTCGTGTCGTGCCGGACCTGGCGGAGGAAGCAATCGACGCTGTTACGGACGCCGTGGAGGGTCCCGTCGATGAGCCCGGGGACGACGGTCCGCCCCTTGAGGTCGACGACCTGCGCGCCAGGTCCCGCCGCCTGCTTCGCCTGTTCGTTCGTGCCGACGGCAAGGATCACGCCGTCGCGGTAGGCGAGCGCCGCCACGATCGTGTTCTTCGAGTCGAGGAGCGCGATCTTTCCGTTGGTGAGCACGGTCGTGCTCGCGGGCGCGCCGACGCCGCCGCTCTCGCCCGCCGGCTGGCTGGGCGCGGGCGAGGTGCAGCTCGCGGCGACGAGAAGCGCGGCGATCGCGGACGCGGCGGCCCTCACGAAGCCCGCACGAACGATCGACGGATGCATGGCTCCCCTCCTCTCCCCGCACGGGGATCGCGCTGAGTATTGGGGGAGAAAAACGATTGCGCAATCGGCTTTTCCGCCGGTCGCGGTAGGCTGCGGGGCACTCCATGAGCCGTCGCGTGCGCGTCGTCGCGATATGCGCGGTCCTGGCCCTCGGCGCGGGCTGCCAGAGCTCGCCCGGCCCAGCGATCGGCGCGTCGAGCCGCGCGAACGTCCCGCTCTCCACGGCGCCGATCGCCTTCGTGCTCGCCAACCCCTCCGGCCTCCTCGCGCTCGACGCGTCGGGCGGGGTCGTCCGGAAGTACGATGTCCCGCCGGACGCCTTCCCCTCCGGACCGGCGATCGCCCCCGACGGCCGCCAGGTGGTCTTCGCGCTCACGCGCATCGGCGCGAACGGCTTCGGATCCGACATCCTCGCGGTGAACCTCGACGGATCCGGCATGCGTTCGCTCGTCGAGCACGAGCAGGACAACGTCTACTACGCGAGCCCCGCGATCGACCCGAGCGGGCGGTATCTCTATTTCGGCCGGCGCGCGGGCATCGTGTCGAATGGAACAAGCGTGACCGACGACGGCGTCGAGCGGCTCGACCTGCGGACCAACGCGCGGACGCGCCTCATCCCCGACGCGGCGGACCTCACGATCTCCGTCGACGGGCGCATGCTCGTCTTCGCGCATCTCGTGAAGGGCCAGGTCGACACGCTCTGGACCGCGAACGCGGACGGCTCGCAGGCGAAGCCCTTCTTCGCCGTGAAGGACCGCTTCTTCTACCTACAGACGCCGCGCTACGCGCCGTCAGGCTGCCAGGTGGTCTTCTCCGGCGCCGGCCGTACCGCGCGCGGCGGCGGGACCGCGGGCGGCCGTCAGGCGCACCTCGGCATCCCCTCCGAGCTGTACCTCGTGCCCTGCGATGGGTCGAAGATCGACACGATCGCCGAGACGCAGGACGACGTCACGCCCGCGTGGTCACCCGACGCGACGAAGATCGCGTACGTGCTCGGCGGCGGCCTCTACACGCTGACCGTGGCCACGCGCGAGGTGCGGCGCATCGGGCAGAACGACGCGTTCAGCTACGGCGACCTCGTCTGGCTCAGGTGATGAGCGTTCCCCCGGATTCAGAGCCGGCCTCGACTGGATCGGCGATGCGCTCGTTCGCGCGGTGGTCCCAGGGCACGGCGACGATCGCCGGCTCTCCAAGATCGAGCGCCGTCCGAAGCGTCGTGAACAGCTCGCGCGCGCTCGGGACCGCAAAGCCAGCCATCCCGAAGGCCCGTGCCAGCTCGACGAACCCGGGGTTGCCGAACTCGGTCGCGAACGTGCGCCGGTAGATACGCCGCTCGTTGGCCTCGATCACGCCGAGACGATCGTCGACGAGCACGACGCACACGATCGCCGTCCCCAGGCGCCGCGCGGTCTCGAGCTCCTGGACGTTCATGAGGAAGCCGCCGTCGCCCGTGAACGCGACGACCTTCCGGTCGGGATAGAGCAGCTTCGCCGCGATCGCGCCTGGAAGGGCGATCCCCATCGACGCCAGGCCGTTGGAGACGACGACCGTGTTCGGCGTGGTCGCCGCGAATCCACGCGCGAGCCACACCTTGTGCGCGCCGACGTCGCTCACGATGACGTCCTCCGGGCCCAGCGCCTCGCGGAGGACCGCGACGACGAGGTCCGGGGGGAGCGGACCATGTTGATCGGCTGAGCGCCGCACGCGCGGACGTGACGGCCGACGCGCGGGGTTCGAGCGGCGAGCGAGGCGCTCGGACAGCGCGGTCAGAGACTGGTCCGGCTCGCCGACGACCTCGACCGAGGGCTGGTAGTGGCCGTCGAGCTCCGCGGCCGTGCTGTCGATGTGTACGACGACCTTGTCACGCTTGGGATTCCAGAGCGAGGGCGCCCACTCCACGAGGTCGTACCCGACCGCGATGACGAGATCCGCGTTTGCGAGGGCGGGAACGTTCGCGAGGTCCGCGCCCGCCCGCTGGAGACCGACCGCCGGTAGCGCGAGGGGACTCCACGGATCGACCACGCCCTTGGCCATGTAGGTATGCGCCGCGGGGATCCCGCTGCGATCGACGAACCGCCGGAGCGCGGTGACGCTCGGATGCCCCGCCGCGTTGCGACGTGCCACGCCGTTCCCGACGAGGATGACCGGCTCTTTGGCCGCCCGAATGAGCTCGGCGGCGCGATCGATGGTCGCGTCCTGCGCCCTCGGGTACGCCGTGCGCCGGACCTCGAGCGGACCGACGCCGACGTCGGCGCCCGCGACGTCCTCCGGCAGCTCGATGTGGGTCGCGCCAGGCTTCTCGAGCCGGGCGAGCCGGAACGCCTTGCGAACGACCTCCGGCGTCGCCTCGGCCACGTTGAGGCGTGTCGACCACTTCGTGACGGGGCGGAACATCTCAACGATGTCGAGGTACTGGTGCGACTCCTTGTGCACGCGCTCGAGCCCCGCCTGACCGGTGATCGCGACGAGCGGCGCGCGGTCCAGCTGCGCGTCTGCGACGCCGGTGAGGAGATTCGTCGCTCCGGGTCCGAGCGTCGCGAGGCAGACCCCGGGGTAGGACGAGAGCCGGCCGTAGACGTCGGCCATGAACGCGGCGCCCTGCTCGTGCCGGGTGAGCACGAACGTGATCTGCTTGCTGTCGGCGAGCGCGGCGTTCAGCTCGAGCGTCTCTTCGCCGGGCATGCCAAAGACGTAGCGGACGCCCTCGTTCTCCAGGCATTTCACGAGGAGCTGGGCGGCGTTCACTTCGCGGCGAGAGGATGGCGCCAGCGCAAGCCGGGGAAGCGCGCGAAGTCGCGATCCGTCGTGATCCACTCGCTGCCGGATTCAATCGCGAGGGCGGCGAAGTAAGCGTCGGTGACTAGGGCACCCTTCACGCCCGCGACACGGCACAGCCGCGCGAAGATGTCCCAGTGATGAGGACCCGGCGCGATGCGGACTCCGTTGGGACGCTGCCTCAGCCTCTCGGCGGCTCCGACCGCCTCCTCGATCGGCGTGGGGACGCCGAATATTCCGGGATGCGAAGCGATCCGCACGAAAGCCGAGAGGATCAGATCGGACACGCCGAAAGCCGGCTCGCTCGCCAGCGTGTCTTCAAGCCACGTTCGATAGCGGCGATGGTCTGGCGCGTCCTCGCGGTGCGCGTAAACGAGCACGTTGACGTCGGTGAGGATCAGCGCGGCTTCTCGGTAAGGTCCCAGAGCGCCGCCGAATCATCGAGGTCGACACCCGGCCGCAGCCCGTTGCCCCTGAACGTCAACATGCGGAATGGTCTGGCCCGCTTCGGCCTGCCGGAGCTCGCGAGGAACTGACGCAGGGCGTCCTCCAAGACCGACGTGAACGTCCGACCGCGCTGAGCAGCGAAACGCTTGGCCTCACGTAGAAGGCGCTCGTCGAGGCGGACGGTCGTACGCATGTCATGAGCATCATGCGCCTGCATCAATATGTCAACAGGCCGAGCCGGGTGGCGCAGAACGTCTACCGGGCCGCGTCGCCGAGTAGCAGCTCGACGATCACGACGTCCTTCCATTCGCCGTCGAGCCGGCCGTGCCGCCGGTACGTGCCGACCTCGCGAAAGCCGAGAGAGCGGCAGAGCGCGAGACTCGCCGCGTTCTCGGGGAAGATCCGCGAGACGAGCTTCCAGAGGCCGCGCTTCTCCGACTCCGCGATGAGCGCCGCCATGGCGGCGCGGCCGAGTCCCCGGCCGCGTGCCTCGCGCCCGACGTAAACGCTGAACTCGCCGATGCCGTCGTAGCACTCGCGCGGCCGGTACAGGCTCGCGGCGGCCCAGGCGACGACCACACCGTCGCGCTCGACGACCACCGTCGGGTAGCGCCCGGCCCGCTCGCGTAGCGCGCGCTCGATGTCCGCGGCGCTGCGCGGCTCCGTCTCGAACGTGGCGACGCGGTCGGCGATCCCCTCGTTGTAGATGCGGGCGATGGCCGCCGCGTCGGCCGTCGTGGCGAGGCGAGTGCCGGCGGCGGCGGATGGGCCGCGCGCCCTCACTCCGATTGCGGAGCCTTCGGCTGCGTTCCCTGCGCCGGCCCGATCCAGATCGTCTGGACGTTCGTGAACTCGCGGATGCCGAACTCGGACAGCTCGCGTCCGTAGCCAGAGCGCTTGATCCCGCCGAACGGAAGCCGCGGATCGGAGGCGACCATCCCGTTGATGAACACCGAGCCGGACTCGATCCGCCGCGCCAGCCGCTCGGCGCGCGCGACGTCCCGCGTCCACAGATTCGCGCCGAGCCCGTAGGGCGAGTCGTTGGCGACGCGCACGGCCGCGTCGGCGTCGGAGACCCGCACGACCGCGGCGACCGGGCCGAACGTCTCCTCCTTGAACACCGGCATCTCCGCCTCGACCTCGGTGAGGACGGTCGGCCGGTAGAAGTAGCCCTTTCCGTCCAGCGGGCCGGTGGCGGCGGCGGCACGCGCGCCCATCCGCAGTGACGTCTGGACCTGCCGTTCGAGCGTCTCGCGGAGATCGCGGCGGGCGAGCGGACCGATCTGGGTCCTGGCGTCGAGGGGGTCGCCGACGGCGAGGCTCTCGACGGCCTTCGCGAACGCGCGCTCGAAGGACTCCGCGACGCCGCGCTCGACGATGAAGCGCTTCGCGGCGATGCAGGACTGGCCGGCGTTCTGGTTGCGGGCGCGCACCGCGGTCGCCGTCGCCGCGTCGAGGTCGGCATCGGCGAGGACGATGAACGGGTCAGACCCGCCGAGCTCGAGAACGGTCTTCTTGAGCGCCCGGCCGGCGAGCTCGGCGATGCGCGAGCCCGTGTCGGAGCTGCCGGTGAGCGTGACCGCGCGGATCCGGTCGTCGGCGATGATCGGCTCGATCGCGCCGCCCGACACGAGGACGGTACGGAGCAGGCCCTCCGGGAATCCGGCGTCGCGGACGGCCTCCTCGATGGCGAGCGCGCACTGCGGCACGTTCGACGCGTGCTTGAGGAGGGCGCCGTTCCCCGCCATGAACGCGGGCGCGGCGAAGCGGACGACCTGCCAGAACGGAAAGTTCCAGGGCATGACCGCGAGGACCACGCCAAGCGGCTCGAACGCGACGAGGCTTCGCGTCGCGTTCGACGGGATCACCATGTCGGCGAGATAGCGCTTCGCGTGCTCCGCGAAGTGCTCGCACGCCCAGGCGCACTTCTCGATCTCCCCCTTCGCCTCGGTGATGGGCTTGCCCATCTCGATGGTGATGAGGCGCGCGTACCGCTCGCTCCGGTCGCGAAGGAGGGACGCGAGGCGGCGCATCGGCACCGCGCGCTCGTCGAGCGGCCGTTCGCGCCAGACCCGGAACGCGTCGTCGACCTCGGCGAGCGCGCCGTCGATCTCGTCGGGCGTGAACGGGTCGAAGCTCGCGAGGACCTCTTCGGTCGCGGGGTTGACCGACACGATCCGCGTGGTCGCGCTGACGGCCACCGGCTACTCCTGCCGGCCCTTGGGGTGCGCCTGCTCGCGCTCGAGACCGAACGGCTTCAGGATCGGGCGGTCGTTGAAGGAGTAGAGGACCGCGTCGTCGCCCGCGCTGGCGTGCTCGTGCCACGACCAGGCCGGCACGACGAAGGTGTCGCTCTCCTCCCAGTCGAAGCGCTCGCCGCGGATGATCGAGTAGCCGCGGCCTTCCGCCACGTGGTAGACGGCGCTCGACACGTGACGGTGCGCCTTCGTGTGCTCGCCCTTGCGGACGAGCTGCAGACAGCTCGACATCGTGGGGAGCGACGGGCCGCCGGTGTACGGGTTCGTATATTCGAAGATGACGCCGTCGTACGGGCTCCCCTGGTCGCCCTTCGCCGCCTCGAGCGAGGCGCGTGCGTCCTTCCAGCGGTAGTTGAGGACCGGCGAGTAAAGACCCTCGCCGATCGGCCGCTCGAAGGCCGGCAGGAGGTTCGACCCATAGCGCCTGATCGAGTCGTCGACTTCGCGGCGCAGCGGCTGCGTGAGCTCGGGGTAGTACTCGAAGAACATCGCGTCGACGGACTGAACGAACGGCATGTCGAGGCCGTCGAGCCAGAGCATGGGTACGTCGGCGTCGTTGCCGTGGTCGTGCCAGGCCCAGATCGGGGTCGTGAGGAAGTCGCCCTTCTCCATGAGCGAGCGCTCGCCGTTCACCGTCGTGTAGGCGCGCGAGCCCTCGATGACGAAGCGGATCGCGTTCGGCGTGTGGTGATGCGTGCGCGCGATCTCGTGGGGCAGGATCATCTGGACCCCCGCGAAGAGGGTGCTCGTCGCGCCGGGCTTCTCCATGCCGGGGTTGAGGAGCATGAGGACCCGGCGCTCGGCCTCCTCGGCGCTCACGAGCTCGGCGGCCTTGTACATGCGCGGCCGCACGTCCTTCCACTTCCAGAGGTACGGGACGGCCTGCGTCGTCGGCTCGGGAGTCATCGCGTCCTTCAAGATGGCCCAGAGCGGCCTCATGTTGAATTCGGGAAGCTCCGCGTAGAACGCCTCGCGTTTGCGCTGGAGCTCGGGAGTGACCTTGGGTGTCGAGGGGGTCCCGATCATCATCGGACGCACCTCCGGGGGACTTCAAACCTCATGGGATCCGATGAAAAGTATAGGCGCGTGAAGAGGGCGCTCCTCGGTCTCCTGCTCGCGGGATGCGTGGTCGCTCGGCCGGCGACCCCGTCGCTGCCCGACGGATTCCCGTCGGACTTCCCCGTGCCGCCGAACGCCAGGCTGATCACCGCGAGCGGCCCGCTCCCGTTCGTGCCGGCGGAGATGCGGACGATGACGGCGCAATGGAGCTCCGCGCTGTCGCGCGCCGAGCTCGAGGCGTTCTACCGCGCGCCGCATCCCGGGTGGCGTCCGATCGGCCCCGGCTCGGCGCCACCGAGCCTCGGCCCCATCGCCCTGCCGAGCGCCGTCTTCCTCACCCACGTGAGCGACGGGCTGGCCGCGACGATCGCGATCGGGATCCCCAACCCCATCGACTCCGGCACGCTCGTGGCGGTCACGATCGTGCCGCGGCGGCCCTCTTCCTCGCCCTAGCCGTTCGGCCGCGCGCGCCGTACGCGCTCGGCGCCGATCGGCAGCTCGCGCACGCGCGCGCCGCACGCCGCGAAGATCGCGTTCGCGATCGCGGCGGCCACCGGCACGGTGCCGGGCTCGCCGACACCGGTCGACGGCTTCGCCTCGTCGCCCATCACGTGGACGTCGATCTCTTCGGGCGCGTCGCGGAAGGTCGCGATCGGGTACGTGTCCCAGCCGGTCGTCGTGATGCGGCCGTCCCGCTGACCGAGCTCCTCGAGCAGCGTCCAGCTCGCGGACTGCTGGATGCCGCCCTCGATCTGGTTGCGCACGCCGTCGGGATTCACGACGAGACCCGGGTCGACCGCGCACCAGAAGCGCGTGAGGCGTGGCGTCCCGTTCGCGGCGATGACGACCTCGGCGACCTGCGCGCAGTAGGTCCCGTGGTAGATGGTGCAGGCGAGCCCCTTGCCCAGACCGGCGGACGAGCGCTCGCCCAGCGTCGCGCGCTCCGCGACCGCCTCGACCACCCGACGCAGGCGCGGGTCGTCGATGTGCCGGAGGCGAAAGGTGAGTGGATCCGTCCTCGCCGCGAACGCGAGCTCGTCCAGCAGTGACTCGATCGCGAAGACGTTCTCGGCCGCGGCGAGCGAGCGGAAGGACGCGGTGCGGACCGGCGTCGGCTCGATGTACAGGGTGATCCGCCCCTTGCCGAAGCGGTAGGGCGGGATCGCGTTGCGTCCCGAGGTGAACGGCGCGATGCGCGGATCGACCGCGAAGCCGTACCCGTGCGCGTTCGTGTGCTCGTCGTAGCGCCAGGCGACGAGCGAGCCGTCCGCGCCGACGCCGACCTTTGCGTCGAGCACCGCGGCGGGACGCGCCGGCGCATAGGTGAACTCCTCCTCGCGCGTCCACTGCACCAGGACCGGCCGCTTCGCGAGCCGGGAGAGCATCGCCGCCTCGAACGACGCGTCGCCCACGCTGTTGCGGCCGTAGGTCCCGCTGGGCATCCGCGGCACGACACGGACCCGCTCCTCCGCGAGGCCGAGCGCGCTCGCGATCTCGGTCCGCAGGCCGAACGGCCGCTGCGTGCCGGCGTAGATCGTCGCCTCGTCGGCCCGTACGTCGGCGACCGCGGCGGAGGGCCCGATCGGCGCGTTCGAGATGTATGGCAGCACGTAGCTCGCCTCGACGACGTGCGCTGCGGACGCGAGCGCCGCGTCGACGCCGTCGTCCTCACGCATCGGGATCACGACGGTCTGCTGATCGTCGCCATTCGGGGACGTCCAGTCGGCCTCGAGCGCGTCGAGCGCGGCCTGTGCCTGCGCGGCGCGTTCGGCCACCACGCCGGCGAAGTCCCCATCGCGGACCACCCGGACCCCCGGCATCGCCCGCGCGGCCGCGTCGTCGAGCGAACGGAGGCGCGCGCCGCGGACCGGCGGCTGGAGCCGTTTGCCGTGGAGCATCCCGTCGAGACGCACGTCGGCGACGTACGTCGCGCGGCCGGTCACGATGTCGCGCGCCTCGACACGGGCCCGCGGTCGTCCGAGCACGCGATGCTCGCTCGCCGGCGTGAGCGGGACGTCGTCGGGGACCTCGCCCGCGAGCGGCGGGTCCGCCGCGAGGGCGGCGTACGTGAGGCCGCGCGAGCCGTCGCGGACCCCGCCGTCGCGGACCGCGCCGTCGGCGATCGTGAGCCGCTCGCGCGCGACGCCGAGCTTTTCGCTCGCGCGGCGCAGCAGCTGCTCGCGCGCGTAGGCGGCCGCCTTCCGCAATGCGTCGCCGTCCTGCGCGATCGAGCGGCTCCCGAACGTCCCGCGGTCGAAGGGCACCTGCGCGGTGTCGCCCATGACCATGCGCACGCGCTCCGGGTCGAGCCGCAGCTCCTCCGCGACGATCTGCGCGAAGGCGGTGCGAATGCCCTGCCCGAACTCGATCTTGCCCGAGAAGGCGGTGACCGATCCGTCCGGCTCGAAGCGGATCCGCTGCTCGACCAGGTTCGGGATCGGCGCGTCGGGGGCGCTGCCTCGCGACGCGGGCGCCACGCGCGCGGCGCGCTCGCTCACCTCGCGGCTCATCCCGCCGCTCGCTTCACCGCGCGGATCGCGCGCGTGTACACGCCGCAGCGGCAGAGGTTGGGGGCCAGGGCGTCGCGGATCTCGGCGTCGCTCGGCTTGGGCGAGCTCGCGAGCAGCGCGACGGCCGAGATGACCATGCCACTCGTGCAGTAGCCGCACTGCATCGCGTCCTCCGCAGCGAAGGCCTTTTGCACCGGGTGCAGCTCACTGTCGTGCGCGAGGCCCTCGACCGTCGTGATCTCGACGGTCGCGGCCTGGTCCACCGCCATGAGGCAGGAGGCGACCGCCCGCGGACCGCGGCCGGAGTCGGCGAGGACGAAGCACGCGCCGCACTGGCCGCGGCCGCAGCCGTAGCGCGCACCGGTCAGCCCGAGGTCGTCGCGCAGGACCTCGAGGAGCTGCGTGCCACGCGGGACGTCGACATCGCGCGTGCCGCCGTTCACGCGGAGGCGGTACTTCACGCCGCTAGCGGACGTTCGCCTTGAGGAAGGCGAGGATCCTCGACCAGGCGTCCTTCGCGTCGGCGGGGCGGTACACGTCCTTGCGCTGTTCGTTGAGGAACGCGTGGTCGCCTTCGGGGTAGACGTGTTTCTCGAAGGACACGCCCGCCTCGCGCAGGCTCTTCTCGAGCGCGGCGAACTCCTGCGCGCTGTGGTCCTTCCCGCCGAAGATGCCGAGGACCTTCGCGCTCTTCAGCTTGCTCGCCGGGGGCGGCGCGTGGCCGACGCCGTAGCAGTCGACGACCGCGCTCACGACGTCGGGGGCCTCGGCGGCGGTGAGGAGCGCGAGGTAGCCACCCAGGCAGAAACCGATCACGCCGACCTTCTGCGAGCTCGTGGCAGGATGCGTGGCCAGGTAGCGGGCCGCGCCGCGCGCGTCCTGCGCCGCGCTCGCGCCCCGCATGAGCTCCATCATCAGCTTGCCGGCGGCGTCGGGCTCGCCGATCTTCGCGCCCTTCCCGTGGTAGAAGTCCGGCGCCAGGGCGTCGAACCCTTCGCGCGCGAGCATGTCGGCGACGCCTTTGATCTGATCGTTGAGGCCCCAGTACTCCTGAATGACGACGACGCCCGGCCCTTTCCCGGAGGCGGGCTTCGCGAGGTAGCCGTTCGTCGTCCCGCCGTCGGCTTTGAACGTCACGTTCTCGCCCATCGCGTTACGACCTCCTCTCGATGCGGTTCCGAAGGACGCCGATGCTCTCGATCTCCACCTCGACCGTGTCCCCCGGCTTCATGAACTCTTTCGGCACGCGCGCGTTGCCGACCCCGGAAGGCGTCCCCGTGATGACGACGTCGCCGGGCTCGAGCGTGAGACCCGCTGAGAGCTCCGCGATGATCCGGGCGACGCCGAAGACCATCTGGCTCGTCCTCGCATCCTGTTTGGTCACACCGTTCACCCTCGTGCAGATGCCCAGGTCCTGCGGATCCACGAGCTCGTCGGCGGTCACGATCCAGGGGCCGAGCGGCAGGTGCGTGTCGAAGTTCTTTCCCTTGAACCACTGGCCGCCGTGCCAGTCGTGCTGCACGTCGCGCACCGAGACGTCGTTCGCGATCGTGTATCCGAAGACGTGCCCGAGCGCGCTCGACTCCGGGATGTCGATGCCGCCGCGGCCGATGACCACGGCGAGCTCGACCTCCCAGTCGAGCCGGTCCGAGATCGGCGCTGGATGGCGGATCCCGGCGTCAGGCCCGACGACGGTGTTCGGGTTCTTGCTGAAGAACGACGGGTGCTGCGGAAGCTCCTTCGGCTCGTTCGCGCCGCGCGCGCTCGTCCCTTCCGCGAAGTGCTCGCGGTAGTTCCACCCGACGCAGAAGACGTTGCGCTTCGGGCGCGGGATCGGGGCGAGGAGCTTCGCCTGCCCGACCGCGGTGCCCCCCTTCGCGCTCTGCGCCGCGTCGGCGAGCGCGCGCCAGGTCCGCTCGCCGGCCGCGATGACGCCGAGCGCGTCGTCGGGCGCCTCCTTCACCAGGTCGCGCGCCGCCACGACCGTGCCATCGCCCGCGATGACACCGGCGCGAGCAGCGCCCTCGGCGGCGTACGTGACCAGACGCATGCGCTCCTCCCCTGCTGGCGTGAAAGAAGATAGTCGCTAGCGGCGGAGCTCGCGGTCGACCCAGCCCACGATCGTCGGCGTCGTCTGCGGCGTGTTGCCCATGTGCCCGCCCGGGAAGAATCGCGCGGCCTTCGGCTCGCCGTGCCGGAGGAGCAGCTCGTGATCGGCGATCGGGAACACCGTGTCGTCGACTCCGTTCACGCAGAGGAGCGCCGCGCACGGGCGGTCGAGCAGTCCCTGTTCGAGGAGCGAAAGCCGTGGCGCGAACGCGACGTACTCCTCGGGGCCGCCGAGGCCGAAGGCCCAAGCGAGCGTCTCGACCAGCTCGAACGGATAGTCCCCGCGTTGCGAGCGCTCGATCCACCGTTCCGTAAACGCCTCGTGGACCGGACCGCCGTGATTGACGGCGGCGCGGATGCGCTCGCGGTGCGTGTGCGCGAGCTTCGTCGCCCAGTAGCCGCCAGTGCTCCCGCCGACGATCGCGACGCGCGTGCCGTCGACGTCGCCGCGTGCGACGGCCCAGTCGAAGAGGGGGTCCCACAGGCGTTCCGCGTCGAGCGATCCTCTGAGCGGCGCCTCGCCCGTGCCGGGCATGTCGAGCGCGAGGACGGCGAGGCCACGCTCGAGATACGGCTCCACGCGGCGGTCCTCCTTGTACGAGTCGATGCCGCCCCAGTGCATGACCAGGGGCGGGCGCGCGCGCCCGCGCGGGAGGCGCAGGTGGGCGACGATCTCGGCGCCTTCGCCCGGCCGGCCGCGGAACGGGATGCGCACGATCTCGAGCGGCGGATCGAAGAACCGCGCCGCGTTCGCGTAATGCGCGCGCTCCCGGGCGTATGCCGCGGCCTTCGCGGGCGAGCTCGGCGCGGGGTAGCGCGCGACCCGCTCGAAGTTGTAGGCCGCCAGCCACTCCGTCTTCGCGGTCGCCGGGTCCCCCCGCCCTTCCGCGGCCCGCGCCCGCTCCGCGTGCTCGGTCGCGACGGCGCCGAACGCGGCGGCCCACTCGGCAGGATCGAGCGAGCGCAGTCCCGCGAACGCGCGCTCGACCTCGGCCGCATCGGCGAACTCGAACGGATTGCGGTTCGCGACGCGGCCGTGCGCGCGATCGATCATGATCGCGCGCACCTCGCCGTACGGGCGCACGTAGCGTGTGAAGGTCACGCGCGCCGCTACGCTCCGCGCTCGAGCGGGGGCGCCGGACGCTCCTCCGGCCAGGCCAGGTACATGCGGCGGTAGTACATGAGCGGTGCGCCGCCAAGGACCGCCCCGCCGTCGAGGCTCGCGATGAAGATCCAATGGTCGCCTGCCTCGAGCGTCTGGGTCACGACGCATTCCGCGTACGCGACCGAGGCCTCGCGCAGGACCGGCACGCCCTTCACCACGATCGAGGGAACCCACGGGATCCCGCGAAACTTGTCCTCGTCCTTCGACGCGAATCGCGTCGCCGTGTCCTCGCTGCCCTGCCTGAGGAAGTTGAGGACGAACTCCCGGCGCCGCTGGATCGACGAGAGCGTCCGCGACGTCGTGTCAATCGAGATGAGCACGAGAGGCGGCTCCGTGGAGAGACCGACGAACGTCTGCGTGAGCAGGCCCTTCGGCGCGCCAGCGGGGTCGAGCGTCGTGACCACGACGACGCCCGTCGGGAACGAGCCCGAGATCTGGCGGAACAGATCGCGCGAGACCGGCACGGGAGGACGAAGCCTAGCGGGCCCCGGGGCGTCGTGACCGTGACCGGCCGCGAGACGGGCCGGCCTGCATCCGCGGGTGCGCATTCGTGACCGTGACGACGTTGCCGTCGGGGTCGGCGAACGTGAACGAGCGGTGCCCGGTCGTGCGACTCGACTTCGGGGACCCGCACTCGACGCCCGCGTCGACGAGACGCCCCCGGTACGCGTCGACGTCGTCGGCCGCGAGGTCGAAGGCCAGCTCGCCCCGCCGGCCGGGCTCGAGGAAGAGATCGACGTCCCCGACCTCGAAGATCGACACGACGCCCGCGTAGGCGACGGTGAGCCGGAGCCCGACGACGTCGCGGTAGAACGCGGTGAGCTTCGTGAGGTCGGACGTCCGTACGCCGACGTGCCCGATCGCGACGATCCCTGCCACGCTAGCGGCCCCGCAGGTACGCGTCCTGTCCTTTGATCCAGTCCTCGCGCGGCGGGCTGAAGATGTCGAGGTCGTAGGTGTCTTCGAGCGCCGTCGCCGCGTGCGGCTCGTTCGACGGGATGATGAGGACCTCTCCCGCGCGCACCTCGTGGATCTCGTCGCCGTCGGCGCCGAGCACCAGACGCAGCGCGCCGTCGATGATGAAGGTGATCTGCTCGGCGACGTGGACGTGGCGAGGGACGGTCGCTCCTTTCTTTATGAACACCTGCGCGACCATCGCGCGCTCGCCGTGAAAGAAGCGGCGCTCGATCCCGGGCATGAGCTGCTCGCGCGGGTTGTCCTCCCACCGCTGTTTCTTGCCTCTCAACGTTGGTTCCTCCTTGTGGAAAACGCCGAGGGTACTAGTACCGTCGGCCGCCGGCCCGGCGTTTCATAACACCCCGCTTGGCTCAAGCGTTCTACGCGAGGAAGGAGGCGACATGTTCGCCAAGCTCATCACGCTGCTTCTGCAGTCGAAGGCCGCGGCGCTTACCGGCGTCTTCGTCATCGGGACGACCGGCGCGCTCGTGAGCGCGACGACACAGAACGGCGTGACCACGGTCACGATCACGCAGACCTCGCCGACGACAGTGGTGGAGTCGCCGAGCCCGGTCGCGTCGCTCAACAGCAACCTGATGCCTGTGTCGAGCCCGACGACGCTCACGCCGTCGGCCACACCGTGTGACGACCAGGCGCACGCACGTGCCGACGCGGTCCGCAGGATGAACGGCGAGTTCAACAAGGACCACCAGGGCCTCGGCCAGCTCGCGCGGATCAACAGGACCGCCAAGGACCTCGAGACCCTTCGCACGGCGGACGTGCTCATCAAGGGCATCCGCCAGGCCGCGGTCAAGGCGATCCACGCGACCAACACGTGTGCGGACGACGAGGACGAGAACGACACGGACGAGCACGCCACGGACAAGGCCAAGGCGGCGGACGACCAGGACAAGGACGAGCACGAGGACGTTGACAAGGGCGACGTGCACGCCGCGAACAGCGACGAGCACCACACGGCCGCCCCGATCACGTTCTCGGGCACCGACCCTAAGGCGATCGCCGACGAGGCCGTCGCGGCCATGAAGCTCGCGTTCGAGACGGCGAAGAACAGCGTCCCCAACCAGGTGACGACCCCGACCTCGCCGCGGAAGCCCGAGCCCAAGCACGAGGGCGATCGCTCTCGTCACGACGACAAGGGCCACCACTAGTACTAGTCATTACCGACCCCCCTGCGTCGAGCGGCCCGCCCCCCGGCGGGCCGCTCCATTTCTCCCCCATGTGAGGGGCGCCGTAACAGCCTGGTAGCCGGCTAAATGCCTCTCAGGCTCGCTCGTTAGACAGTCGGACGGAGGTGCACATGCTCGCCAAGCTGCTCGCGATGCTTTCCGCCGCCAAGGGCGCCACGATCGCCGTGGTCGTCGTGGCCGGCGCTGCAACGGTCACCGTCGGCGCGACCACGCCCGAGCTACAGGACGCGGTGCGTCAGGTCGCGAACACGGTCGGCATTTCGACCGAGAACGACTCTGACAACGACAAGGACTGCAAGGGGCAGCCGGTGGTCGTCGCCCAGCGCAACGCCGCCGACAAGCTCCTCCGCGCCTCGTACCAGGACCATCACAAGAAGCTTCTCGACCTGCGTCAGGGCGGCTCGAAGGATCTCGACAACCAGCAGGTCAACGACGTCATCAAGAAGTACGACGACAGCCTCCGCGACACCGTGAACGTCGCGCTCAACAAGGTCGCGTCGCAGACGCTCGGCCGCGAAGGTCAGCTCGGGGCCACCGGCGCGACTGGTGCCACGGGTGCCACCGGCGCCACGGGTTCGACCGGGGCGTGCGGCCCGACCGGTGCCACCGGTGCGACGGGTGCGACCGGCGCCACAGGCGCGACGGGTTCGACCGGCGCGAACGAAGAGCACGGCCGCGTCGAAGTCGCGAACCGCACGACGCTCAACACCGACCTCGCGGCGATCGTCGAAAAAGCGAAGAGCGACATGGACGACGCCGTCACGCACGCGACGGCCGATCTCGCGCTGCTCAAGCCGGCCGAGCGCGGCAAGCCCGAGGACAAAGGCGGGAAGCCCTAGCTAGCGAAAGCTCCTCTCCGCTCAGAAACCGCCGCCGATGCCATCCCCGGCGGCGGTTTCATTTGTACGGAGAGCTCGTCGGGATCAAACGCTGCGCCACTCTTGCCTGACCCAGCCCGATAGAATCAGGTCTTCGCGCGTCAATCCTTCCGGCGCAGCACGACGGTCGTGCAGAGGACTGTTAATCCTTTGGTTGGAGGTTCGAATCCTCCCGCCGGAGCAGGTCGACCCTTGACCCGGGGTGACGATAGAACTAACGTTCGATCGTGCAGATTTGTCGGGCCTGCGGTACGCCGTTCACGAAAACCGTAGTCATTGACGGCAAGCGACTGGACTTCCGTGGCCGCAAGCACTGCCTGACGTGCCGGCCGCATCGACCGCTCGCCGGTCCACGCAAGAGCGTTCCGCGACGAACGCAACTGAAGACGTGCGAGCGGTGCGGGACCTCGTTCCCTGCGAAGATCGCGATCGATGGCAAGACCCGCTCGTTGTACCGCCGTCATTTCTGCCTTGAATGCTCGCCCTTTGGCGCCCACAACACGTCGAAAACGCCACCGGGAACGATCTCCGACGCGGAGCTGATCGAGCATCGCCGCCGTCGTCGCAACGCGAAGACGTACCGCTACCAGAAGAAGCAACGCAAGCAGTTGAAGCTCGAGCTCATGAGCGAACGCGGTGGACAGTGCGAAGCCTGCAGTTATCGCGGCTCCATCGCGGCGCTCGAGTTTCATCACCGCGACCCCGGCGCAAAGGAATTCCGAATCAGCAGCATGAGCGTGTCGCGGGCGCGGCTCTGGCTCGAGGCCGCTAAGTGTGAACTCCTTTGCGCGAACTGCCACCGCGCCCGGCACATCGCGACGTCGAGCCGAGAGGAGGCAACGACGGTCGGATATCGCCGGCGACTGAAGCGGCGCGCGGTCGAGCATCTCGGCGGCCTCTGCGCCGGCTGCGCTCGGTCGTGGCCCCATCAAGTGTTCGAGTTCCACCACCTCGATAGCACGACGAAGAACTTCGGCATCTCCGAGGACGGGATCGCACGCTCGTGGGAGAAGACGGAGCAAGAGCTGCAGAAATGCGTTCTTCTCTGCGCGAACTGCCATCGAGAGGTTCACGCCGGCGCTCGCCGGATCGAGGAGGGCCTACCGGGTCTGGCCGAAGCCACGCACCCGTACGCGGCGTAATCTCGGCGACCGATGGACGCAGCGGTCGCCCGGTGACGACGCCGACGCCCCGGCGCGTGATCGCGTTCGTCATCCTCCCGGGCGTCGTCGTCCCGGCGTCCACTGGCGCCATCGACCTGTATCTGCGCGCGCACACGGCCTGATGCAGCCGCGCGAATTCCTGCGGCGGCTTCCCGGTGCGGTCCAGGCGAAGCTCCCGGTGGACCTCGCGGGCTGCTCGTCCGGCTTCGGCTTCTCGCTCGTGCAGCTCTGGTACGGGAACCGGGCGCTCCACTACGAGGCCTGGCTCCGCCACCGGCAGGACGTGATCGAGATCGGCCTCCACTTCGAAGCCGACCCGCTCACCAACATGCGGCTCCTCGCGGCCTTCCGCGCCCGCGAGCGCGTGGTGCGGAAGGGCCTGGGCGACGGAACGCACATCGAGGAGTGGGACCGCGGCTGGACGCGCCTGTGGGAGCCGGTGTCGCTGGGGACGCTCGACGGGGCGCTCCTCGAGCATCTTGCGTCGCGCCTCGCCCGCTACATCACGACGTGCGAGCCGCTGCTCCGCGAAGAGCTGCCCGCGGACGTCCCGTGGGAGCTCAGACCGCTGCGGGCACCTTCCCGAACGCCTCGCGGTAGAACGCGATCGTCCGCGTCCACGACGCGCACGCTTGCTCGTAGCCCGCGGAGCGCTCGTCCTCGAGAAAGGCCTTGAGGAACCCATGACCGAGACCGGGATAGATACGGATGTCGTGGTAGAAGCCGGTCTCCTCCAGCCGCGCGTGGAGCTTCTCGACGTTCTCCATGCCCACGCCGGTGTCCTGATCGCCCCAATGGCCGAGGAGCGGACCCTTCATGCGGTCGGCCACTTCGAGCGGAGCGGGCCGGTCGTTCGGCGCCGAGGTGCTGGACGCCGGGAACCCGTAGTAGCTGACCGACGCGGCGAGGTCCGCCCGCTCGGCCGCGAGGTTCAGGACGAACGTGCCGCCCATGCAGAACCCGATCGTGCCGATCCTGCCGTCGACCTGCGGTCGGCGACGTAGCGAGTCGATCGCCGTGTTGAGATCCCGGAGCGCCTGCTTCTCGTCGAGCTTCTGACGACGCGCCATGGCGGCCTCGCGTGTCGGCTCGGGCAGCGCGCCCTGACGGAAGAAGAATTCGGGATCGCACGCGACGAAGCCGGCCTGCGCGAGCCGCCTCGCCAGGTGCTCGTAGAAGTCCGATCGGCCGAAGACGTCATTGATGACGAGGACCGCCGGGGCGGGCGTTCGCTCGGGCCACGCGATGAGTGCGGGCATTCCCTCGCCGCCCGCCAGCTCGATCGCGACCTCCTCGGTCCGGACGTTCGGCAGGGGCGTGCCCGCGGGGACTTCCGGATGGCACATTTCGATGACCTCCTGGCGGCTTCTCGGGCCTAGCGCCGTCTGGCGGCGTCGACCGCTTCGTTCGCGTTCGCGATGAGACGCTGCGCGCCGCCGAGAGCGCGCGGCACGTCGAAGCGACGATCGAAGTTCCCGAGGTTCTCCGCGGCCTCGATCGCCTCCTCGAGCGCGGATTCCGCGAGCCGAAGCGCCGACGCGAGACGCTCGAGCTCCCCTTGATCGACCTCGCGCTCCGCCACGACGTTCCTCCCGGGAGCAGACCGTGAGGCCTGACAGTACTGTGCGCCGCGGCATGGCGCGCGACGTCGGCATCGGCATCGGGAACGAGCTCGGACTCAGCGAAGCGGAGCGCACGCAGCTCGTCGACGAGGCCGCGCGGCTCGGCTACACGTCCGCGTGGACCAACGCGCGAGGCTTCGAGGCTCTCGACACGTGCCTTCGCTGGTGGGAGGCCGCAAGTCTGCTCACCGGGGTCTCCGTCGTGCCGACGCCCGGGCTCGATCTCCACGAGCTCGCGGCTCGGGCCAGGCGCGTGGATGCGGCGACGCACGACCATTTCATCCTCGGCATCGGCGCGGGCGGGCTGCGCAATCCCGAGTGGCGGAAGGCGCACGCCATGGAAGACGCGCGGCCGATCCCCACCATGCGCGATCACCTCGTCACGCTCCGCCGCGACAGCGGCGCGCCGGTCTACCTCGCCGCACTCGGTCCGCGGATGCTGCGCCTCGCCGGCGAGCTCGCCGACGGCGTGATGCCGAACTGGATGGACCCCAAGCAGCTCGCGTGGGCGCGCGAGCGCGTCGCCGAGGGCGCGCGGAATGCCGGCCGCGCCCTGGAGCGCATCGTGTTCGCGCAGTACGTCCGCGTCTCGGTGGACGACGATCCGGCGCTCGCGCGGCGGGCGCTCGCGAAGGCGGCCCTTGGGTACGCGCTCCCGCCCTCCGTCCACCGGCGCGGGGGTCACTACCGCGCGGCGTTCGAGCGGATGGGGTTCGCCGCGGAGCTCACCCGCCTCGACGCGCTGCGGGAGCGCGGCGCGGGCGAGGACGCGCTCGCGGACGCGTGCGCCGACGAATTCCTGCGCGCCTGCGGCGCCTGGGGACGCCCCGACGAGGTCACGGCGCAGCTCCGGCGTCTCGCGGTGGGCCTCGACATCGCGATCGTGCGGGTGGTCATGGCGCGCTCCGGCATCGCGGCTGCACGGCTCGTGGTCGAAGCCTGCGCGCCCGCGCGCTGGTCATAGGAGGAGAACGACGATGCCGACGACTCACGAAGCGAACGCGACCTGGCAGGGCGACCTGCAGACGGGCAAGGGAACGGTGTCGCTCAAGAGCGGCGCGCTGCGACAGGCCGCGACGTCGTGGAAGGAGCGCACCGAAGGGACCGGCGCGGAAGGCGCCACCAGTCCCGAGGAGCTCCTCGCCGCGGCCCACGCGAGCTGCTTTTCGATGGCGCTCTCCGCGCGCGTCGCGAAGGCGGGCGCGCCGGCGACGAAGCTCGAGGTGAGCGCCAAGGTGACGTTCGGTCCGCTGCCGGGCGGCGGCAACGGCGTGTCGTCCAGCGCGCTCTCGGTCCGCGCGTCCGCGCCGGGTCTCACCGCGGAGAAGCTCCGCGAGCTCGCCGAGGACGCCGCGAAGAACTGCCCACTCTCGAAGGCGCTCGAGGGGAACGTCGCGATCTCCGTGCAGAGCGCGCTGGTCTGATGCCCGCACGTCCAGACCGCTCGTCACCGCTCGAGCCGATCCGCCGGGTCCCGCAGATCCGCCAGTACGCGTCCGATCCCGTGCCCGATGAGGTCATCGACCAGCTCCTGGAGCTCGCGCGCTGGACGGGTAGCTCCAAGAACGGCCAGCCCTGGCATTTCATCGTGGTCCGTGACCACGAGCGCCTGCGAAAGATCGCGGCGCTGCGCCCGAACATCGGCTGGGCCGCCGCCGCGCCCCTGGGCATCGCGATCGTGTTCCCGGCGGGGAGCTCGCTCGGCGAGGCGTATGACGAGGGTCGCGTGACTGAGCGCCTGCTCACGGGGGCGAAGCTGCTCGGCTACGGCGCCGGCGTCGCGTGGTTCGGGGAGCCGCCGCTCCAGGCCGAGGCGAAGCGGATCCTCGGCATCCCCGAGGATCGGCACGCCCGTCAGATCGTGACGATCGGCCGCGCGACCTCGACGAAGGACCCTCGTCCGACCGGCCCGCCGCGCGGACGCAAGCCGCTTTCGGAGCTGGTCAGCTACGAGCGCTGGGGCCGCGCGAAGGGGTCCGGACGGCCCAGGTAAGCCTCTTCAGGGAAAGCCTGCCGCGACCACTTGGTCGCGGCAGGCCCTCGCCGTCACGTACCACTCGGAAGACCTCGACTAGAGTTCCGGCCATCGACGACCACGCGCGGCTTCGAAACACGCTGGGGGACGTTGCCGCAATGCAATGCATCGGCGTGTTCGCCAGGTTGGACCTCGCCGACATGCTTGCGGACGGCCCAAAGGACGTCGACTGGCTCGCACGAAAGGCCGGCGCACACGCGCCCTCTCTCCTGCGCTTGCTTCGCGCCTTGGTCCGACTGGAGATCGTGAATCAGGTCGATGAGCGAACCTTCGCGCTCGCGCCGCTCGGGGAACCGCTCCGGCGCGACCATCCGCGTTCACTCGCACGTCTTGCCGCGCAACGGACCGACCCGTGGTGGCAGGCGTGGGGTGTCCTGTACCACAGCATCAAGACGGGTGGGACGGCGTTCGAGCACGCTTACGGAGCGCCGTTCTTCTCGACCCTCAGCAGCGACCCGGAAGCCGCGGCGCGATTTGACGACTACATGAGCGAGCTCGCGGTGCCGCTCGCGACCAGCGTCGCCCAGGTGATCGATCTGGCCGGGACCGCGCACCTCGTCGACGTGGGCGGTGGCCGCGGGACATTCGCGATCGAGCTCGCGCGACGCTGGCCCGCGCTCCGCGCGACGGTCTTCGACCTGCCCGGTGTGGCGCAGCGCGCACGAACGGAGATCGAAGCCGCGGGCCTTTCGAAGAGATGCGACGCCGTCGGTGGCGATTTCTTCGCCGAGATCCCACCCGCTGCGGACGCGTATCTGCTGTCGCACGTGATCCACAACTGGGGCGACGACGAGGCCGTCAAGATCCTCTCACGGATCCACGACGCGATGGCGCCGGGAGCGAAAGCCTACGTCGTGGAATCACCCATCCCCGCAGGAGCCCAACCCTTCAAGGCGGCGCTTCGTGACGTCGCGATGCTCGTCCTGCTCGGCAGCCGCGAGCGGACGATCGCGGAATACCGCGCCCTGCTCGGCGCTGCCGGCCTGACGCTTCGGGAAGACGTCGTCACGGATGCAGCGGCCGGGGAACACATCCTTATCGCGACCACCCCATGAGCCGGAAGGATCGGTCGCGCGTGGACGGTCTGGGCCGCGACTTCGTCGCGGCCCATTTCCTTACTCCAGGTAGTCCTTGAGCTTGCGACTCCTCGACGGGTGCCGCAGCTTGCGCAGCGCCTTCGCCTCGATCTGGCGGATCCGCTCGCGCGTCACGTTGAATTCGCGGCCGACCTCCTCGAGCGTGCGCGTGCGTCCGTCCTCGAGACCGAAGCGCAGCTGCAGGACGCGCCGCTCGCGGCCGGTGAGGCCCTCGAGGACGGACTCGACCTGCTCCTTGAGGAGCTTGTGGCTCGCGGCGTCGCTCGGCGCGAGCGCCTGGTTGTCGGGGATGAAGTCGCCGAGGTGGCTGTCCTCTTCTTCGCCGATCGGCGTCTCGAGCGAGACCGGCTCCTGCTGGACCTTTACGATCTCGCGGACCTTTTCCTCGCTGATGAGCATCCGCTCGGCGATCTCCTGCGCGGTCGGCTCGCGGCCAAGCTCCTGCAGGAGGCCGCGCGAGACGCGGATGAGCTTGTTGATCGTCTCCACCATGTGGACCGGGATGCGGATCGTCCGCGCCTGGTCGGCGATCGCGCGCGTGATCGCCTGGCGGATCCACCAGGTCGCGTAGGTCGAGAACTTGTAGCCCTTGCGATAGTCGAACTTCTCCACCGCGCGGATGAGCCCGATGTTCCCCTCCTGAATGAGGTCGAGGAAGCTCATGCCGCGGCCGATGTACTTCTTCGCGATCGAGACGACGAGCCGGAGGTTCGCCTCCGTCAGGTTGTGGCGCGCGTCGTCGCCCTTCTGGATGAGCTCGTCCGCGAGCCGGCGCAGGGCTCGCTGCTCGTCGTTGTCGGACTGCGCGAGCTTGTCCAGGTTCTTCACGAGGATGTCGCGCAGCTCCTGGCCGAGCATGACGAGCTCGCCGAGGCGCTCCGCGCCTTCCGCCGGGCCGTGGATCTTCGCGTACTGCGGGAGGATCCGGAACGTGAGGCGCTCGGGGTCGCGGCGCGCCGCGTCGATGAGCGAGACGGTCTCCTCGATGAGGACCTTCGCCTCGAAGCTGATCTCCTTGCTGTTCGCCTCCGCCTCGAGCGGGTCGCGCAGCTTGAGGAGCCGATTCGCGACGCGCTTGAGCTCCTTCGACGCCTCCTCGTCCTCGAGCGTGAAGCGGAGCGCCTTCACGGTGAAGCGCGTCGCCTCGTCGACGTACTCCTTCGGGCGGCCGAGGGCCATGCGCTTCTTGACCTCGACGCCGAGCTCGTACAGGTGGACGACCGAGAGGGACGGGGACACGAGCGCCTGCTCGCCGAGCTCGATCGACTTGGCGAGGTTGACCTCCTCCTCCGCCGTGAGGAGCGGGACCTTCCCGATCTCCTTGAGGTACATCCGGACCGGGTCGTCCACGCTGATGAGGTCCGAGGCGAGGACGGAGGCGATCGAGTCCTCGCGCTGGAGCTCCTCGGCCTCTTCCTCTTCCTCCTTGACCTGGGCCCACGTCGGGCTGCGGTCGGCCTCGAGGATCTCGACGTTGTTGTCGTCGAGCGTGAGGAGGAGCTCTTCGACCTCGCCCGGCTCGGCGTCGGGGAGCGCGCGGACGAGGTCTTCCTGCGTGATGTACCCCTGCTGGCGGCCGCGCGCGACGAGGCGCTCGGCTGCCTCGCGGTGCTCCGGGTGGATGCCCGCCTTTTCTGGCGCCGTCTGCGTGGTGGTCGTCTCTTTGGTGCTTGCCTTCATTCGATCCTCTGCTCCAGATCTGCCGCCTGGAGGACGGTGCTGCGCTCCCGGCGCTTCATGAGCTCGTCGAGCTCGGATGCCAGCTGCGCCACTTCCCCGTCCAGTGCACCCGCGCCGCCTCCTTCGCCGCGCGCGAGCCGGGCTCGCGCGTCCTCGAAACGACGCCGCAGGTTCTGTTCCCGAAGGCGAAGCGCGGCGCGTTCGATCTCCCGACCCGGTTCGACCTCGTCTCCAAGCTCCAGCGCCGAAGCGCTAAGGGCCGCGGCAGTGGCGGCCAGCTGAGCCGGCAGGTCAGAGGTCGAATGCTTCCCCGATCGCAGCTCGATCAAGAGGGCCCGTAGATCGGGGTCGTCGAGGTCGGTGGGAGCGAGGTCCGCGCGCGCCGCTTCCTCCGGGAATCGCGTCAACAGTGCCATTACGTAACGCTCGAGAGATGCCGTTTGTTTCGTCCGCACATCGGGGGGCCAGTCGGCGGGCTTCGCCCCCCGGCCCCCGGTGTCCTGTGTCGTACGCGTAGGTCGCGACGGCGCCGCCGCGGCCTCGCGGCGAAGTGACTCCTGCTCGACACCGGTCAGTCGCGAGAGCGTCCCGACGTAGAGCTCGCGCGTCAAGGGATCCGGCTCGTCGCCCACAAGCGGCAGGGCCTCGGCGAGGAACCGCCGCCGGCCCTCAGGTCCGGCGAGGTCGCTCCGGGCGGCGATGCGGTCGATCACGAACTCGAGGACGGGCTTGGCCTCCCCGAGGAGCCCGCGCATCCGATCGGGATCGCGGCGCGCCAGGTCGTCGGGGTCGGTGTCGTTCGGCAGGACGGTCACGTAGACGGCGACGCCGGTACGGGCGGCGACCGCTCCCCTGCCGGCCCGGCTGCCCGCGCGCTGGACCTGCCGTGCCAGCTCGCTGCCGCGGGCCTCGGCGGAGCGCTGGCCGGCGGCATCGCCGTCGAACGCGACGACGGCGCGCTCGATGCGCACGGCGTCGAGCACGTGGTACTGGTCCTCGGTGAGCGCGGTCCCCATCGAGGCGACCGTGTTCGTGAAGCCGGCCTGGTGCATGGCGATCGCGTCGAAGTACCCCTCCACGATGACCGCCGTCCGCTCTTTGCGAATGGCTGCCCGGGCGACGTCCAAGGCGTACAGCGTCGCGCTCTTGTTGAAGAGCGCCGTCTGCGGCGAATTCACGTATTTCCCGGGCTGGTCCGGCCGCATCGCCCGACCGCCGAAGGCGACGATCCGGCCGCGCCCGTCCTTGATCGGCACCATGAGCCGGTCCCGGAACCGGTCGTACGGTCCGCGCTCACCCGCCCCCACGAGCCCCGCGGCGACGGCTTCCTCTTCCGAAAAGCCCTTCTTCCGGAGATACGAAAGGAGCCCGTCGAACTGATCAGGGGCGTAGCCGAGCCCGAACCGCTCGACGGTCTCGGGCTGGATGCCTCGTCCGCCGAGGTAGGCCGAGACCGCTTTTCCCGCCGCCGTCCCCCGGAGGGCTTGCCGGAAGTAGAAGTGGGCGGTGTCGTTCGCCGCCAGCAGACGCTTCTCGCGCTCCTGCTCCTCCGGCGCGCGCCGGCTGGTGAGCTCGACGCCGGCCCGCTCGGCGAGGGTCCTCAGGGCTTCAGCCGGCGTGAGGCCGTCCTGCTTCTCGAGCCAGGTAAAGACATCGCCCTGCTCGCTACAGCCAAAACAGTGGTAGGTACGCCGGTCGGGATCGACGTGGAATGAAGGCGTCTTCTCGGAGTGGAAGGGGCACAGCCCGACGTACGAGCGGCCGGCCTTCTTGAGCGGGACGCGCTCGCCGATGAGCTGGACGATGTCGACGCGCTCTTTGACGGTGTCGAAGTCGCCTGGCATCAGCGGTAGGCCTCTCGTCGGTGTCGGATCCAGATCACGTCCACCACCTGCTCGCGTGGGTCGTAGCGGTACACGATGCGGTACATGCCAACTCGTAGCGAGCGCAGGCCCGCAAGGTCGCCGCCGAGCGGCTTGCCGTCGAGCGGTCTCTCCGCCAAGCCGCGCAGCGCCGCGGCGACGGCGCCGAGATACGCCTTCGGAAGGCGCCCCAGGTCCTTGGTCGCGCGACGCGAGACGCGCGTCGTCGGCACTCGGTCAGCTCAAACGCCTAGCTGCTTCAGGACCTCTTCCAAGGGACGGACACGTCCGGCCTTGACGTCGCGCAGACCCTCACGGATCGCGGACATCGCCTTCGGATCGTCGAGGATCTCGAGGGTCTCCTGCCAGCTCTCGAACTCGTCGGCCGACATTACGACGGCCTTTGGCCTGCCCTGCTTGGTGATGACCACGTGCTCGTGGTGAGACGACACGTCATCCACGATCTTCGACAGCTCCTTGCGCGCCTCGGTGAAGGCCAGGGTCTTCATGGACTCCAGTGTACATGATTCTGTACAGCGGGCCGCCTCGCCTACAGATGGCTCCACACGGTCGGGATGAAGATCGAGGCGTACGTGTCCAGCGCGTAGCGGTCCGTCATGCCCGCGACGTAGTCGGCGACCGCGCGCTTGGGGCCCTCGCGCTCCGCGATGCGTCGATGCTCGCTCGGTAGAACCTCGGGATGCTTCTCGAAGTGTTGGAGGAGCGCCCAGAGGACGCCCTGCGCCTTGCGGTCCTCGGTCTTCGCCGGACCGGCGAGGTAGACGTTCTCGAACATGTACTTGCGGAGCGCGTTCGTCGCCTCGAGGACCTCGTCGCTCATCGTGACCTCGCGCTTCCCGTACGAGGTGACGATGACGTCGTAGACCATCGTGTCGAGGCGTTCCGCCCGGTCGCGCCCGAGCGCCGTGCGCACGGACGGCGGGATGTCCTCCTCGCGCACGATCTCGGCGCGCATGGCGTCGTCGATGTCGTGGTGCAGGTAGGCGATCTTGTCCGCGAACCGGACCACCCAGCCCTCCGGCGTCTCCGGGACGCCCCACGCCGCTGTCTCCAGGCCGCCTTCCGTCGGCGCGCTGTGTTTGAGGATCCCGTCGCGCACCTCGTGCGTGAGGTTGAGACCGGCCCCGTTCTTCTCGATCATCTCGAGCACGCGGACGCTCTGCGCGTTGTGGCGGAACCCCTCGGGGAGGAAGGTCGCGAGGAGCTCCTCCCCGACATGGCCGAAGGGCGTGTGCCCGACGTCGTGGCCCATGGCCATCGCCTCGACGAGGTCCTCGTTCAGCCGGAGCGCGCGCGCCATCGCGCGGCCGATCTGCGTGACCTCGAGGGTGTGCGTGAGGCGCGTGCGGTAGTGGTCGCCGATCGGCGCGAGGAACACCTGCGTCTTGTGCTTGAGCCGGCGGAACGCCTTGCTGTGGACGATGCGGTCGCGGTCGACCGCGAACGCGGTCCGCGTGGGTGACGGCTCCTCGGGCAGATCGCGCCTCGCGTCGGCCGAGCGTGTCGCGCCGTCCGCAAGCTCCGCTTGCTCGAGGTCCTCGGTCCGCTCCCGGATGCGCAGCGCCGCGACGCTGCGCGTACGCGAGAGCTTCGCCTCCGCGCGGGCCTGCGTCGCCACGGGCCTAGGCTACTTGATGAGATCGCTCCGCCGACGTGCGGCATGCGAACGTGCGCGAGCCGCCGACAACATCTGGCGATGACGCGGGCGGTGACGCCAAGCGCTTGTGGGGATCGATCGCGACATCGCGCGGATCACCGCCGCCAGCCCTCAGGTCGCGACGCGCTCGCGACCGAGCAGGGCTTCCTCGGCGGCCTCGCTCCCGCTGCCGAGGCGGACGCGGACGCCGGATTCCGCGAGCGCGAGCTCGACTCCGGCGACGATGGCGAGGGTCTCGAGCTCGTTCAGCGAGCCGAGGTGCCCGATGCGGAAGAGCTTCCCCTTCACCTTGCCGAGCCCGACACCGAGTGCGAGGCCGCGAGCGCGCGCGCGCTGGAGGACCGCGCCGCTGTCGACGTCCTCCGGCACGAGCACGCCGGTCAGGCTGTTCGAACGCGCGGTCGCGTCCGCGCAATAGATCTCGAGACCCCACGCGTCCACCGCCGCGCGCACCACGTCGGCGAGCCGTCGATGGCGGGCGAACACCTGGTCCAGGCCCTCCTCGAAGAGCATGTCCAGCGCCTCGCGCAGGCCGAAGAGGACGAGCGTGGCCGGGGTATACGGAAAGAAGCCCGCTTCGTTCTCGCGGATGATCGGGCGCCAGTCGAAGAAGCTTCGTGGGCTCCCGCCGCGTTCGCCGGCCGCCAGGGCACGCGAACCGATGCACAGGATCGCGAGGCCCGGCGGCAGCATGAGCCCCTTCTGGCTGCCGGTGAGGGCCACGTCGACGCGCCACTCGTCGAACCGGAAGTCCATGCTCCCGAGGCTGCTCACCGTGTCGACGATGAGCAGCGCGTCGCTGCCGGCCGCATCGATGGCCGCCCGGACCGCGGCGACGTCGTTGCGGACGCCGGTCGAGGTCTCGTTGTGCACCACCAGCACCGCACGGTGGCGGCCGTCGCGCAGCGCGCGCTCGACGTCCTCCGCGGGGATCGGGCGGCGCCAGTCCGACGGGAGAAGGTCGACCTGCAGCCCGAGATTGCGCGCCGCGGCGGCGAACAGCGTCGCGAAGTGGCCGTGATCGAAGGCGAGCACCCGGTCGCCGGGAGCGAGCGTGTTCACGAGCGACGCTTCCCACGCGCCCGTGCCGGACGAGGGGAAGATCGCGGGGTGCGCGTCGGCGGCTCCGAACACACGCCGCACGTCGGGCAGGAGCCCGCGGACGAGGGCGGCGAACTCGGGGCCGCGGTGGTCGATGACCGCGCGGTCCATGGCGCGGAGCACGCGGTCCGGGATGTTCGTGGGACCGGGGATCTGGAGGAACGGGCGGCCGCGCGTCTGGGTGCCCATCGCGCTAGGGTAGCCGCCCCGCGCTCAGGTCCGCTCCTGCCGCGACTGGCCGAAATACCAGGCGAGGGCCCGTCCCTCGAACGCGACGAAGATCCGGTTGAGGGCATACCCGACGACCATGAGCGTGAAGATGCCGGCGTACATATCCGTGATCCGGAAGGCCCGTTCCGTGTCGAGGATGAAGAAGCCGATGCCGTTGTTGCTCGCGACCATCTCCGCGATGACCGTGAGGATGAGCGCCACGGCGAGCGAGATCCGCATGCCCGCGACGATGCTCGGCGACGCCGCGGGCAGCACGATCTTCCAGAGGATCTCTCGCGTCGAGAGCCGGAACGTGCGCGCCGTGTCGAAGAGCACCCTGTCGACGCCGGCGACACCCTGGATCGCGTTGACCACCACCGGGAAGAAGCAGCCGAACGCGATGACGAAGATCTTCATCCGGTCTTCGATCCCGAGGAGGAGGATCGCGAGCGGAATGATCGCGGGAGGCGGAAGCGGTCGCAGGAGCTCCACCACCGGCTCGAGGAGCAGGTAGCCGGCGCGGAAATAGCCCATGGCGACGCCGATGACGATGCCGAGCGCGACGGCCACGGCGTACCCGGCGACGAACCGCGAGGCGCTGCCCAGGATCTGACGGGCGAGCTCCCCGTTCTCCGTGAGGCGCGCGAAGGCCGCTCCGATACGGGTGATCGGAGGCAGGTAGACCGGATTGACGAGCTGGGTCTCGCTCGCGAGCTCCCAGACGGCGAGGAGCGCGAGAAGAACGATGAACCCACCGATCCGCAAGATGTCGTCTCTACGCATGCTGCGTGGTCCTGCCGATGAGCTCGTGCACGCGACGCCGGCAGCGCAGGAAGCGGGGATCCTCGCGCGTCGCAAGCTGGTCGCGGGGGTGCGGCAGGTCGTTCGGGATCGTCTCGATGAGCCGCCCCGGCCGCGCGCTGAGCACGGCGATCGACGTCGAGAGGTAGACGGCCTCCTCGACGTCGTGCGTCACGAAGACCACCGTCTTCTTGAAGTCGCGCCAGAGACCGAGCAACAGATCCTGAAGCCCGGCTCGCGTCATCGCGTCGAGGCTGGAGAAGGGCTCGTCCATCAGCAGGATGTCCGACTGGCGGGCGAGCGCGCGCGCGATCGCGACGCGCTGCTGCATGCCGCCGGAGAGCTGATACGGGTGATAGCCCTCGAAGGTCGTGAGCCCGACGACCGCCAGGTTCCGCGCGACACGACGGCGACGCTCGTCCGTCGCCAGGTCGAGGTTCTCGAGGGCGAGGCTGACGTTACCTTCGACCGTGCGCCAGGGGAGGAGCGACTTCCCGTACTGCTGGAACAGAACGACGAGCTCCGGAGGCGGGCCGGTGACGCGGCGACCCTCGACGAGGACCTCGCCCTCGGACGCGCGCCGGAGGCCGCCGATGATCTGAAGGAGCGTCGTCTTGCCGCACCCGGAGGGCCCGACGAGGCAGACGAGCTCGCCCGCTCCGACCGTGAAGGTGATGCCGTCGAGGACGCGGAGGGGCGCCCCGCGCGGGGTCGGGAACGTCGCGCCGAGCCCGCGCACGTCGAGCACCGCGCTCACCGCGGCGCTAGAACTTGACGAAGAGGTCTTCCGCCTTGAGCGTCGAGCTCTTGTCCAGCAGTCCCCACTTCTTCGACATGTCCACCCAGAACTGGACGGAGTCGAGGAGCGGCGTGCTCCGCAGCGCTGAGAGGTTGACCTTCCCGGCGAGGGCCGGGTCGAGGTTCGCGTATTTCACGACGTAGTCGCGCGCGGTCTTCTCGTTCTTCGCGACGAAGTCCATGCCCTTGGTGTTCGCGCGATGGAAGGCCTGCGCGACGTCGCGGTTCTTGTTGATCCAATCCTCGGTCGAGATGAAGCCCGCGATCGCGACGTTGTCTCGGATCTCGGCGAAGTAGTTCGCGAGGATCTGCCCGTCCTGCGAAGTCGACACGGTGACGAACGGCTCCGTCGGAGCGATCGCGTCCACCTGTCCCTGCGTGAGCGCGGCGGGCATCTGCGGGAACGGCAGCTCGACGAACTGGGCGGTCTTGGGATCGCCGCCCTTCTGCTCCATCCACTCCATGACGCCCACGTGCACGATGTTGTTCCGCGTGTTCACCGCGATCTTCTTGCCGTTCAGATCCTTCGCCGCCTTGACCGGGCTGCCCTTCTTCACGACGACGGAGAAGGGCGAATGGTCCTTGCTGTCGTACGCGCTGTCGCTGAACACCTTGATCTTGAGACCCTGCGCGTTCGAAAGGATGGTCGAGACGTAATTCGAGATGCCGAAATCGAGCGATCCACCCGTGATCGCGGGGATGATCGCCGCGCCGCCCGACATCGCCTGCAGCTCGAGCTTGAGGCCCTCGTCCGCTATGTAGCCCTGCTCGATCGCGGCATACATGCCGAGGAAGTCCGTCAGCGGGATGTACCCCACCTTCAGGGTGCGGATCGGCTTCGCGGTCGCCGTCGCGGCGGCCGAGGCCGCCGGGCTCGCGCTCGGGGCGGTCGCCGCGGGTCCGCACGCCGCGATGAGCGGGGCCGCCGCGGCGGCACCACCGAGAGCCGCGGCGCGCTGGATGAGCTGCCTGCGCTTCATGACTTCCGCCCCCTGCCTTGAGCCTCCGCGTCGCTCGGAAGCGAGCGGAATCATAGGCCGCGCTCGGTAGACTCGGCCCGCCGAGATGACCGCCCGCGCCTCGCCGCCGTTCCGCGCCGACCATGTCGGCAGCCTCCTGCGCCCGCCGGAGCTCATGCGCGCCCGCGAGGACCAGGCGGCGGGACGGATCGGCGTGGCGGAGCTGCGAGCCGTCGAGGATCAGGCGATCCGCGACGTGGTGAAGATGCAGGAGGGGATCGGCCTGCGTTCGGCGACCGACGGCGAGTTCCGCCGTGCGTCGTGGCACATGGACTTCATCTACCAGCTCGGCGGCATCGAGCGGACCGAGGGCAACATCGCGGTCCGCTTCCAGAGCGAGAAGGGGCAGATCGAGTTCACGCCTGCGGCGCTCCGGGTCGTTCGGAGGCTGACGCTCGACCGTCCGATCTTCGCCGACGCGTTCGCGTTCCTCAAGAGCGTCGCCACCAAGGCGACGCCAAAGCTCACGATCCCGAGCCCGAGCATGGTCCACTACCGGGGCGGTCGCGCGGCGATCGATCCGAAGGTGTACCCGGACCTCGAGTCCTTCTACCACGACCTGGCGCAGGTGTACGCACGGGAGATCGCCGCGCTCGCGAAGCTCGGCTGCACCTACCTGCAGCTCGACGACACCAGCCTCGCGTACCTGAACGACCCCGAGCAGCGGACCTTCATCGCCGAGCAGGGTGGGGACGAGCGTCGTCAGCACGAGGTCTACGTGCGGCTCATCAACGAGGCGATCGCGGATCGGCCCGCGGGCATGACGATCTGCACGCACTCCTGCCGCGGGAACTTCCGCTCCTCGTGGGCCGCCTCCGGCGGGTACGACTACGTCGCCGAAGCCGTCTTCGGCGGTCTGAACGTCGACGGCTTCTTCCTCGAGTACGACGACGCGCGCTCGGGGACGTTCGCGCCGCTCCGCTTCGTGCCGAAGGGCAAGCTCGTGGTGCTCGGCCTGGTGACGACGAAGCGCGGCGCGCTCGAGCGCAAGGACGACCTCAAGCGCCGGATCGACGAGGCGGCGAAGTACGTGCCGCTCGAGCAGCTCTGCCTCAGCCCGCAGTGCGGGTTCTCGTCCACCGTCGAGGGCAACGTGATCTCGCGAGACGAGCAGATCGCGAAGCTGCGCCTGGTCGCCGAGGTCGCCCGAGAGGTCTGGGGCTAACGGTCGCGCCCTGCCGCGCCCACGATCGCCGCCTGCGCGCGGGCGGGGTGTAAAGTGCGGCGCCGAGGAGGGGAGGCGCCGGACAGCTGCATGTCTCCACGCGGGGTCCGGCGCCGCTCGAGTATGGCTAGAAAAGACGCCGTCGCGCTGGCCCTGGTCGTCCTGGCCGCGTCTTGCGCGCCGGCCGGCTCGGGCACGAAGCCGCCGCTCGATCACGTCATCGTCATCTACCTCGAGAATCGCCCCTTCGACCAGGTGTTCGGGCTGTTCCCCGGCGCGGAAGGCATCGCGCAGGCGGGCCCAGCGGCGACCCAGGTGGATCGGAACGGCAAACCCTACGAGGTTCTGCCGCCGCTTCGCGGCGCGACCCCG
>Ga0209689_1000123_pt1 | contig 43463 bp, 40 predicted proteins | sample GraSoiAngelo_149_FD_187119 | JGI IMG/M metagenome (GOLD analysis project Ga0209689, IMG submission 187119) | Grasslands soil microbial communities from the Angelo Coastal Reserve, California, USA - 14_1009_09_30cm (SPAdes) (version 2) | ecosystem: Environmental > Terrestrial > Soil > Grasslands ... | reverse complement strand
GGAAAGCCCATGAGGAGGTAGGCCGAGATGGGAGAAAGCAAGTGCCCGACGAACGGCGCCGCGATCACGATCGCGACGTCGATGGTGGATCCGCCCAGCCGGCGCACGACGATCGGCATGAACGTGATGAGCACGGATATGTAGACGCCCCCGCAGATCGCGCTGAACGTGTCGATCCGGAAGTTACGGCGAACGCGTGCGGGCGCCCAGTTGACATCCATACGAGGACTCGAACGCTAGCGCCCGAAGCGGCGCTTCTGGAAGGCCCCCGAGGGGGCTATTTAGGGTCGATCTCGCGGACCGAAGTTCGACCCCGGCCGGTATCCACCCGGTCTCGGACCGAAGCCGCGCCGCGGACCGTAGCGGTTCGGCCCGCCGCCCCCGCGGAGTCCGCCCGGAGGTCCCGGACGGAACTGCGCCGGGCCGCGCGCGCCCGGGGCGGTCGAGCTGATGACGACGCGACGGTTCGGATCGACGCCAACTGACTCCGTCTTCACTCCGGGCGTGTCCTGCACCGCGAGGTGCACGATCCGCCGCTCGTAGGCGAGCATCGGCTCGAGCGTCACGGCCTGCCCGCTGGTGCGGACACGCGCCGCGACGCGCCGGGCGATCTCGCGAAGCTGCTCCTCCCTGCGTCGGCGATAGCCCTCGATATCGAGTGGCACGTGCACCGTCCGGCCGACCCGCCGCGAGGTGATCGCGGAGGTGATCTGCTGCAGAGCCACCAGGTTTTCGCCGCCGCGGCCGATCAGCGCTCCGAGATCTGGACCTAGAACTTCGATGCCCTCGTGACGGGGGCCATCGTCGAGCGCGACCTCCGCCTCGATGCCCATGAGCGCGAGCAGGTCGCGGAGAACTTCGGCCCCAGCTGCGAGATCCTCGGCCAGGGCCGGAGCGGACTCCTCGCGCTCGGCATCTTCACGCTCTTCGCGGCGCTCCTCGCGTTCGCGGATCGCGTCGGGGCGCCGCGGGACCTCCGCCTCGTCGATCACCGGCTCGGGCTCGGGCGGCGCCTCCTCCTCGACGAAGGTAATGAGCACCCGTGCGTCCTCGCCGCCAATGCCGAGCACGTTCGCCGGCTTGCCCTTCTCGAGCACCTCGTACTCGACGTCGGTGCGCTTCTTGCCGAGCGAACGCAGTCCCCGCTCTATCGCCTCTTCTACCGAACGGCCCGTGAATTCCTCCCCACGCAGCGGACTCATCGCTTCCTCCTCCTCCCGCGGCGGCGGCCTCCGCCGCCGTTAGCGTTTCGCCCCGAAGCCGCCATGGCCTCGGGCTCCTCCATGTCGTGCTCGGCTTCGGCGATCGCCGCCTGCTCGCGCGCCCGCATTGTCTTATCGGCAGGTGTCGGGATGTTGGCGAGCGGCGGGATCCAGCGCGGGAGCTGACCCCAGCCCATGACGAAGTACTGCTGGATGATCTGGAAGATCGTCGTGGTGATGTAGTAGATGAACACGCCCGACGCCAACGTCCGGAAGAAGACGATGGTGATCAGGGGCAGGTAGTAGGTCATCGATTGCATCGTGCGCTGGGTCGGGTCGTCGGTCTGCGGAGGATTGCGCGGTAGCGCCTGGACCGAAGCGACGAGCTGCAACAGGGAGGAGATGATCGGCAGCGGGCCGATAAAGCCGAAGAAGAGAAGGTCGGGCTGCGCGAGACTCGAGACCCATGGCAGCCAGTGCGCGGTGAGATCGATGGTCGCGTCGGGGGCTCGGTCGGCGACCGTGAATTGCAGGAAGGGCCAGAGCACGGCATCCCTGAGCTGCTCGATCGTGAGCGCGTGCGCCCCGGACAGGCCACCGACCTGCTGGAACGCCGCGTACATGGCGAAGAGGACTGGGAAGAAGACGACCATCGGAAGGCATCCGCCGATCGGATTGATGCCCCGTTCCTGGTAGAGCTTCATCTGCTCCTGCTGCAGCTTCGCGCGATCGTTCCCGTGCTTCTTCTTGAGGTCGTTCAAGGCCGGAGCGAGCTCCTGCATCGCGCGTGACGAGCGCACCTGCGCGCGGAAGACCGGGAAAAGCGCGAGGCGGATCGCGACCGTCACGATCACGACCGCGAGGCCGAAGTCGTGGATGAAGTAGTCGGCGAGGACGAGCAGGTTGACAAGGGGATAGACGAGAAACGCGTTCCATATTTCAGTGACGATCGGGGGCATTAGCCGGCCCGCCGCTCCGGCACGGGATCGTAACCGCCACGGCTCCAGGGGTGGCACCCCAACAGGCGCTTCGTCGCGAGCCAGCCTCCGCGCGCGACGCCGTAGCGCTCGACAGCCTCCATCGCGTATTCCGAGCACGTGGGCGTGTATCGGCACGCCGGCGGCAGCATTGGGCTCACCGCGGCTTTGTAGAAGCGAAGGGCCGCCAGGACGACGGTCTTCACGCGGTCCTCGCGGGGCGAGCGAGCGAGGTGAGCGCGGTGGATGCGGCCGTTCGCAGATCGGCGAACGCCGCGGCCGCGACATGAGAACGGGTCACGATCACGACGTCGTAACCGGGCCCCCGCTCGAGACCTGCGATCGCGACACGGAAAGCCTCACGGAGTCGGCGCCGGGACCGGTTGCGCGCGACGGCGCGCCCGAGCGAGCGTGGAGCGGCGACTGCGAGACGAATCACCTCAAGGCCGTTTGGCCGGGCGCGGAGCGCGAACATCGCATGCTGAATCTTCATTCCTTCGCTCCACACCGCGGCGATGTCCGCGTCCCGCCGCAGACGCGCGGCGTCCACGAATGACGCGGCGCTAGACGACGGTGAGGCGCTTGCGGCCACGCGCGCGGCGCGCGGCGAGCACACGACGACCGCCGGTCGTCCTCATGCGCGAGCGAAATCCATGCACGCGCGCACGTCGGCGGGTCTTCGGTTGATAGGTGCGCTTCAAGGTCGAGTCCCTTCTCCCGCTGCAACAAAACGATCAAAAAACGACGGTGTGTGCAAACGAGCATAGCAGTAGACCCGGTGGCTTCTCCTTGGGGTATAGTTCGCGGGCTTCCAAAACGGGTCGGTCGGAGCCTCGGTCTTTCCCTTCGGTGTGGCGTCGGGCGGTCATGGCGTGACGGTTGTGGGGAGCGGTCTTGGAGCACGTACGTAGAGAAGGGGAGCCGTTGAACCTCAAACAGCTTTGGACGGCCGCCCTCGGTGAGCTGCAGGTCGGACTTTCGCGCGCTCAGTACGACACCTGGTTCAAGGACACGCAGGTCATCTCCGAAGAGGACGACGTCTTTCTCATCGGCGTACCCAACGCATTTGCCCGCGAGTGGCTGGAGAGCAAATTTCGGCCCCAGGTGCGCGCCGCGCTCCAGCATCTCCTCGGCCGCACCGTCGACGTCCGGTTCGTGACATCTTCCGGTGCGCCCGCGACCGCCCGGACCAGCGCGGCCCCAGGTATGACCTCTTCTGCATCGAGTGGTGGCGGCCAGCAGGTAAGCGGGCAGGAGCGGCGCGAGGCCGGCGCCCTTCTGAACTCGCGCTACACCTTCTCGACCTTCGTCGTGGGCTCGAACAACCGCCTCGCTCACGCTGCGGCGCTTTCGGTCGCCGAGCGGCCTGGACACAGCTACAACCCGCTGTTCGTGTACGGCGGATCGGGTCTCGGAAAGACGCATTTGATGCACGCGATCGGCCACGCGGTGATCGCTCGACACCCGAAGAAGCGGGTCGCGTACGCGACGAGCGAAAAGTTCACCAACGAATTCATCAATTCGATCCGCGCTCAGAAGGGTGAGGAGTTTCGCGACCGCTACCGGCGTATCGACGTGCTCCTCATCGACGACATCCAATTCATCGCCGGCAAGGAAGGCACGCAGGAAGAGTTCTTCCATACGTTCAACGCGATCCACGAAGAGGGCAAGCAGATCGTGATGTCGAGCGACCGCCCGCCAAAGGCGATCACGCAGCTCGAGGACCGCTTGCGCTCCCGTTTCGAATGGGGACTCACCGCGGACATCTCGGCCCCCGACCTCGAGACGCGGATCGCGATCCTTCGCGCGAAGGCCGAGGCGCAGAACGTCGCTGTGCCGCCGCCGGTGATCGACTTCTTGGCGCAGCGCATCGTGTCGAACATTCGCGAGCTTGAGGGAGCGCTCACGCGAATCGCCGCGTACGCCGCGCTTCAGGCCGTTCCGGTGACGACACAGCTCGCGCAGGAGATGCTGCAGAACCTTCTCTACAACCCGCACCGCAAGAGCCTCTCGCCGGAGCGCATCGTCGAGACCGTTGCGCGTTACTACGGCGTGCCGCTCGATCAGATCAAAGGAAAAGCGCGCGACCGGCAGGTGGTCGTTCCGCGCCAGATCGCCATGTACCTCATGCGCGAAGAGACCGAGGCACCGCTCCTCCGGATCGGTGAGGCCCTGGGCGGGCGCGATCACTCGACCGTGTTACATGGCTGCGAGAAGATCGAGCGCGAGATGGCCGACAACGACGATTTCCGCCGAGATGTTGGGGCTCTTCGGGAGCTCCTGTACGCCGACTGAGGGCACCCGGGCGACCAGTCTGAGTGCGCCAGATGCGGGCAAGCGAGTGTGGATAAGGCGACCCGGCGTGTGGATAAAGACCCCCATTTGTGGACATGTCGGGTGTACGAATGTTCTCTTCCGAGACGTGTGTTGGATCTTCTGACCACCTAGCCTACGTCGTCCACAGGCCTCCTCAAACGATCGACAGCCGGTCCCCAGGCTCCCGGAGCACGGTCTCGCGAGGGAAGCCCCATAGTCCACATCACTACTACCGCCACTACTGGTTGTATCTATCTTTCTCGGGGTACGAGCGGGGAGGGTCGCGTGAAGGTCGTTTGTTTACAAGAGAACCTCGCGCATGGGTTGGGGATCGCGGGACGCGGAGTTTCGACCAGGGGGAGCTTGCCGATCCTTGGCAACGTTCTCCTCCGTACCGATTCCGGTCGTCTGCGCCTCACTGCGACCAACCTCGAGGTTGGGATCAACTGCTGGGTCCCGGCAAAGGTGGATGACGAAGGCGCCATCACGGTGCCGGCCAAGCTCTTCATCGATTTCGTGAACTCGCTTCCGCCCGGGAATGTCGAGCTCTCGCTGAACGTGCGGACGAAGACGGTCCACATCAAGTCCGGTCCCTACGAGGCCAACATCAAAGGCATGGATGCGGAAGAGTTTCCGATCATCCCCCAGATCCCTGAGAAGCCCACTACCCGCATGGCGCAGGGGACGCTTCGCCGGATGATTAGCGAGGTCGCGTTCGTCGCGGCGACGGACGACAGCCGACCAGTCCTTACGGGCGTCCTCACAACCTTCGCCGGTGACCTCGTCACGATGGCGGCTGCCGACCCATACCGACTGTCGGTGCGACACGCGCGCCTCCTTGACCGAGTGGACCCGTCGATCGAGGTGATCGTCCCCGCAAAAAGCCTCTTCGAGGTCGCACGGATCCTCGAAGATACCGAGGACCGTACGGTCGACATCCTCGTGACTCCGAACAAGAGCCAGGTCATTTTTCACACCGACGAGGCCGACCTGGTCTCGCGGATCATCGAGGGGCAGTTCCCCAACTACAAGCAGGTCATCCCCACAAGCCACTCGACACGGGTGCTCGCCCAGCGCGAGGAGCTTCTGAAGGCGACACGCCTTGCGTCTTACTTCGCACGCGACGCCGCGAACATGCTGCGATTCCAGGTCGACCCCGCGAACGAGCCGCCACTCGTCATCACCGCGAACGCGGCCGAGGTCGGCGACAACACCGGCCGCATCGACGCAACCGTTGAGGGCCAGGCCACGACGATCGCCTTCAATTCCCGATTCGTCGCCGACGCACTCTCGAGCCTCACCGCACCGGAGATCGCGCTCGAGCTCGGCGGCCCGCTTGCGCCTGGGGTCGTCCGGATAGTCGGCGACGACAGCTATCTTCATGTGGTGATGCCGCTTCGCATCCCGGCCTAGGCACCGGCTCGCCGGGCATGCGCGTTGCCGCGATCGCGCTCGAGAACTTCCGCAGTTACGAGGACAGAACACTCGACCTTGCCGCGGGCGTGACGGCCTTCGTCGGTCCGAACGGCGCGGGCAAGACGAACGTCCTCGAGGCCGTGCATCTGGTCGCGCGCGGCGAGTCGTCGCGTGCTGGCGACGACGTCGAAATGATCCGGTGGGGCGCTCCACTTTCGCGTGTCACCGTCGACGCCTGCCGGGCCGCGGAGAGGACTCGCCTGGAGGTGACCCTCTTCGCACCGGCAGCCGACGTCCGCCGGCGACCTCGCCGGTACACCGCTGACGGTGCTCCTCGACGGGCGGACGACGTCGTGGGCACGGTCGCGGTCGTGGCGTTCTTTCCCGAGGACACCGATCTTCTCGCGTCGGCGCCATCCGCGCGGCGCCGGTATCTCGACGCGATGGTCGCGCAGGTCGACCGCGCGCATCGTGCCGACACGCGGGCGTATGCGAACGTGCTCACGCAGCGGAACGCGCTGCTTCGGGCGGGGCGCGACGACGAGCCGGTCTCGGAGAGCGAGATCGCGTTCTGGGACACCGAGCTGGTGCGGCTCGCGACCTCCATCTCGCTCCGCCGCGAAGCGGCGGTCAGGGAGATTCGTCCGGCATTCCGCGCGGCGGCCGCGGCCCTCGGCGCGGACCCTACCCCAGACGTGGCGTACGCGGGTCAGGTGCAGGCTTCGACCGCGGAAGAGCGCGCGGAGGGCTACCGGCGACTCATCGCGGAAAAGCACGATCGCGAGCGCTGGCAGGCCACGACGCTCGTCGGCCCGCACCGCGAGGACCTCGCCGTCGCCGCGGGCGAGCGGCCGCTCCCGACGTTCGCTTCGCGCGGCGAGCAGCGATCCGCCGTGCTGGCGCTGAAGCTCGCCGAGGCCGAGTGGATCCATTCGCACGTCGGCGAACCCCCGATCTTCCTGCTCGACGACGTGCTCTCTGAACTCGACACCGCGCATCGCGAAGCGCTGTGCCGTGCGCTTCCGGAGGGTGCGCAGACCCTCCTCACCGCGGCGGTGCTCACGAGCATCCCCGAGGACCTCCGGCGCGGGGCGGCGGTGACCGAGATCGCCCGCCCGTGAGACCGCTCGCCGCGGCGATCGCCAGAGCGCTGCGCACGCTTCGCCTGGACAGCGACGTCGCCAGGGCGGACGCGGTACGAGCCTGGACGTCGGTCGCATGCGCGGTCATCGGGCCCGACGCGACGCGAACGACCGCGGTGCGCATGGATGAAGGCACGCTCGTCGTGGCCGTCCCCACCGCGCAGTGGGCGGCGGAGATCCGGCTTCGCGAGGAGCAGCTCGTCGCGGAGCTCGCGTCACGCGCGCCGCGGAGCGGCATCGCGAAGATCCGCTCCGTGCCGGCGTCACGGTAATGAGAGATCTCTTCGTACCACTTCGCGGTGGTACCCGTCGTCGGCCGCTCGCGCGAACAAGTTCGCGCGGACGGCACTCGTAGGGTCCCTAAACTCGCCACCGATGCGACAGCTGAGCCTTGCGACGAAGATCGGCACCACAGCGGAGCTGCGGCCCGGCACGCCGGACGTGATCGTTGCCAGCGAACCGACCCTCGGCGCGACGCTGCGGACGAAGGGCCGCTTCTATTTCCTGTGCGAGGTCGCACGGCAGCACGGCAACGCGGGGGGCGACGTCGCGAAGGAAGTGGCCGATCTCGCAAGGCAGGAGTACTACTACGACCTTTCGGCCGGGATCGAGGTCTCGCTCCGCAAGGCGCTCCGGCAGGCGAATCGTCGGGCTGCGCAACGCCTTCGCGATCAACATGGACGCGTATCGCTCCACTGCGCCTGCGCGGTGGTCGTCAACAACGAGCTGTACGCCGCTCGGATCGGCGCCGCCCAGGTTTTCCTCGTGCGGCGGGCGCGGCTCTTTCTTCCCGGAGACGAACCGGGAGAGCTCGCGGATTTCGTTCATCGGACCACGACCCGGGAGGCCGAATCGCTCGGGGGCATCGCCGACGTCTTGCCGGACGTGTGGCGCCAGAGCATCGAACCAGGCGACACGCTCATCCTCGCGTCAGGCGGTCTGGTCGAGGGCCTCGGTGCCGAAGCGCTGAAGAACGCCGCGATCACGCTCCACCCGCGCGCGGCGGCGGAGCACATCAATAACCGTGCTGTCGCCGATGGCGTGGTCGGCAGCGTCGCGGCGATCTTCATCGAGGTGACAGCCGCGAGCGCCGCCGCGGGCCGCGTTCTGCCGGAGCCTCTGCGGACGGAGCCCACGGAGGTACTGATCGCCGATGGCATCCGCTCGCGAGTCGAATCGGTGTGGCGGCGCCGTCCTCACGTCGCGCAGGCGATCGGCGCCGCGACCGCGCCGGCGGCCAAGGCGATGGGGAAGACCGTGGCCGTCGGCTTCGAGCTCATGCCGAGGCGCGCTCCGCCGCTGCCCAGCCGCCCGGATACGGCGCGCTCGCGCTCGCGCCGCCAGCGGCGTGCCGCGTCCCTGCTCGCCGTACTGCTCCTGCTCGTGGCGGGCGGCATCGGTGTGATCGCGCTCCGGGACTATCAGTCGAATCAGGTCAAGAACGACTACGCATTGGCTCTCATCAGCATCGGGAGCGACATTTCGGCGGCGCAGCGCGCCGCGGATCGGAAGCCTCCCGACACCCCCCTCGCGCGGCAAAAGGTCGATCACGCTCGAGTGACTCTCGAGGGTGCCGCGCGATCCACCGCCGCGAATCAGGCGGAGGTCTCGGCGCTTCGCGATCAGATCAACGCTCTGGATGATCAGATCACCGGCGTGATCGTCGACCTCGCGCGCGTCACCGGGCCGGATGGCCATCCGATCGCGCCCGGCGCCAAGCCCACAGCGCTCGTGGGCAACGTGAACGGACTTTATGTGGCCGACCCGGGCGCGGGTCGCCTCTGGAAGATCTTTGGCGATCCCACGCAGGTCGCTCCCGTTCTCACGAAAGGATCTCTCGACGTCGGTGCGCCCCGCCTTGTCGGCAATCTGGGCGAGGTCGTCTACTCGCTCGACGACCAGAAGCGCGTCTGGCGAGTCGAGGGTCCCGGCGTCGCCGATGTCACGCCCGACGACTCGTCGGCATGGAAGACGGCAGACGCGTTCGCCGTCTTTGTCGCGAACCTGTACGTGCTCGACGCGACGAGCGGCCAGGTCTGGAAGCACGAGTCCTTCCCAGGTACGGGTTTCCAGCGCCCCCAGGCTTACCTGACCGACCCGATCCCGGCCGGTGTCGGCCGATCGATCGCCGTCGATCAGGACATCTGGATCGTCACGACCCAGGGGGACATCCTGCGGTTCCGGCGACTCACGACCTCGTTCACCGCTTCGCGCGTCGACTTCGTGCCACGGTGGACCGGACCGGCCGTGAGACCCACGGCGATCCAGGCCATCGACGTCCAGCGCGCGATCTACCTACTCGACGCGCCGGACCGGATCGTCGTGCAGATGAACCGTGATGGTGGTGAGATGGCGCGCTTCGCGCTTCCGCCGAACCTTCCAGAGCCGAGCGCGTTCTACGTGTCCGAAAGCTCGCGGACGATCTTCACGATCCACGGATCGAAGGTGGTGGCGACGGAGCTCCGCGCGTGATCCCGCTCCGCGACCAGAACCCGACGGCGAAGACGCCGATCGTCAACCGACTCCTGATCGTCGCCAACATCCTCGTGTGGCTCTATGTCCTCACGCTGATGCGACAGCCGGACGCGGTTACTGCCTTCTACGACCGCTATTCGTTCGATTGGAAAGAGTTCGCGACGCAGATCGCGCAAGGCCATCTCGCGCTCGGCACCTTCGTGCCACTCATCACCCACATGTTCTTGCACGGCGGCTGGCTGCACGTCATCGGGAACATGGTCTATCTCTGGGTCTTCGGCGATAACGTCGAGGATCGCCTGGGGAGTGGACCCTACTTCGTCTTCTACATCCTCTGTGGGATCGTCGCCGCGATCGGTCAGGGACTCGTGCAGCCTGAGCCCATGGTCGGGGCGTCCGGCGCGATCGCCGGAGTCCTCGGAGCGTACGTCGTGATGTTCCCCGCGGCCCGGGTGTCGACGCTCGTGTTCCTCGGAATCTTCATCACGATCCTGCAGCTGCCCGCCCTCATCGTGATCGGCTTCTTCATCGTGCTTCAGGTGATCGACGCTCTCGCGGAGCTCCGCCTCACCGCGCATCAGGCGACCGAGAACATCGCGTATTTCGCGCACCTCTTCGGGTTCGCTGCCGGGATTCTGCTGCTCCTCCTCTTCAGGCAGCGGCACGAGCAGGGTCGATTCCGTTTCGGCTAGCGCACGCACGGTCGGTATGAGGCTTGCGCGACGCTTCGACCGGGTAGGCTTGTGACGATGCTCGTGCCGTGTTCGGTCGAGTCGGTGCGCGTCCACGTGCTGACCAACCAACATGTGGTGCTCCTGCAGGCCGAGGGTGTGCGCAGACTTCTGCCGATCTGGATCGGACCGGATCAGGCCTACAGCATCGCCACGCGGATCGCCGGCATCACGAGCGAGCGTCCCCTCACCCACGACCTGATCGTCGACATGCTCACGAAGATCGGCGCGGAGATCACGCGTGTGGTGGTGAAGGACCTCGTCGCGGACGAGTCCGGCGGCGGCGTCTTCCACGGGAGCGTGTTTCTGCAGATCGCCGACCGGGAGATCGAGGTGGATTGCCGTCCGTCGGACGCGATCGCCCTCGCGGTCCGCTGCTCGGCGCGCATCCTCGTGAGCGAGACCGTCCTCGACCGCTCGGCGATCACCGCCGAGTCGAGCGATGACAACGAGCTCTCCGTCTTCAAGGAGTTCATCGAGTCGCTGCCCGACGATCCCCAGCAGAACTCCTGATCACGTGATCGAGCTGGCGATCTGGCCGCTCGGAACGGCCGTGGGTCGCGACGGGCACGTGCGCATCGGGACTCACGATCTCCAAACACTCGCCGACCGGTACGGCACGCCCCTCTACGTCTACGATGCCGCGACGATCCGCGCGAGCCTGCGCGAGTACGTGGACGCCTTCTTCCGCCATCGACCGGTCCGAGTGGCGTATTCGGTCAAGGCCTGCGCCCTGATCGGGGTCGGCTCGGTCATCGCCCACGAGGGCATCGACGCCAGCGTCGCGTCGCTCGGAGAGCTGCAGGCCGCGCGGCGCGCGGGTTTTCCGGTATCGCGGATGGAGCTGCACGGCAACGCGAAGCCTGACGACGAGGTTACCGAAGCTCTCGCGGCGCGCGTCGGTCGCTTCGTCATCGATGGTGCGCATGACATCGAGCGGCTCGCCCGGCTCACGCACGGCCGGCGCCGGCCGCAGGCCGTATGGCTCCGTGTCGCGCCGGGCATCAAGGTGGACACGCACCCGCACCTCGTGACGGGGACGGTCGACAGCAAGTTCGGCGCACCGATCGGCACCGGCGAAGCTCTCGCCCAGGCGCGAGAGATCGCAAAGACGAAGGGCATTTCCCTCGTCGGCATACACGCGCACCTCGGCGCACAGGTCCGCGACGCGCGGCCGTACGGCGAGCTCGCACGCGCGCTCGTCGCCTTCGGGAACGAGGTCCGTGCGGCGACCGGTGCGCCGATCACCGAGCTCGGGATGGGTGGCGGTGTGGCCGTGCGTCTCCGCGCCACGGAGGAGGCGCCCGAGCTCGACGACTATGCCCGCGCCGTGACCCAACCGGTCCGGAAGGATCGCTTACTTAAGGGCGCCACGATCTACGTCGAGCCCGGCCGCGGCCTCGTCGGGCGAGCCGCCGTTGCGCTCTATCGCGTCGTCGGCACGAAACGCGTGCCGGACGTGCGGACGTTCGTCGCGGTCGACGGCGGGATGGGCGACAACATCCGGCCCGCGCTCTACGGCGCTGAGTACAGCGCCGTGCTTGCGGCGCGCGCCGGAGAGAAGCCGGCCGAAGAGGTGACGGTCGCCGGTCGATACTGCGAGTCGGGCGACATCCTCATCCGCTCGGTGCGTCTGCCCACGGCCCGTTCCGGCGACGTCCTCGCGATCCCGGGCACGGGCGCGTATAGCCTCGCCATGGCGTCGAACTACAACCAGACGCCGCGACCCGCGGTCGTCCTGCTCGACGACGACCGGGCCCGTGTCATCCGCGAGCGTGAGAGTCTCGCGGACCTCTGGAGACTCGAGCGGCGCTAGCTGTGCGGGTGCAGCCAGAGGCGGGCGCGGAGCCGGAGCAGATCGCGGATCGCGCGCAGGATCACGCGTGGTGACGCGCCCTTCGGCTCGTGTGCTGTCCGGGGAAAGTGCCGCACCCCGACCTGACGCACACGGATTCCCGCCCGGCGCAGCGTGATGAGCAGCTCGGGTGAGAAGAAGGCGCCCTCCGACTGCACGCGCTCGAGCGGGACACGCTCGAAGACCTCTTTTCTGAACAGCTTGAACGCGCAGTCGACGTCGCGCCAGCCACCGCCGAACCCCAGGCGAATGAGGCGGTTATAGACCCAGGCGACGAAGAGCCGCCGCGCCGGGTCGGCGCGCTTCTTCCGGAAGCCCACCACGGCGTCGACGCCGTCGCTCGCCGCGATGAGCAGCCCGAGGTCTTCGAGCGCGAACTGCCGGTCGCCGTCGGTGAAGAAGATCCACGGCCGGGTGGCCGAGCTCAGGCCGGAGCGGACCGCCCCACCGTAGCCGCGGCGGGTGCCGTGGTGGATCACCCGTACGCGCGGATCCTTTCGAGCGAGCTCGTCGGCGATCGCCCCCGTCCGGTCGGTACTTCCGTCATCGACGACGGTGATCTCGAAGTCGTCGGCAAAACGGGGCAACACGGCCAGCGCTTCTTCGACGATCGGCCCGACGTTGTCTTCTTCGTTGAGTGCTGGGAAGAAGAAGGAGAGGCGGTCGAGCCGTGCGGGCACTGGCGGCCAAGGTTAGCGTGTTCATAGCGAATGACCGTGTCTGACCGAGCCGTCGCGATCTGGATCGCAGTGATCGCAGCGGCGATCTACGTGGCCGCGGGCATCGGCCTCGCTACCGACTACGACTACTACGGCCGCCTAGCGGACGCGTTCCTCCATGGCCGCTGGTGGCTCACCGAGGCTCCGCCCTGGTTGAACGAGCTTCTGCCCTGCGGCGACGGCCGCTTCTGCGTCGTCTACCCGCCGCTACCCGCGATCCTGTCGCTTCCGTTCGTTCCGTTCTTCCCGACGGCGGTGTCACAGGTCGTCGCGTCCCGGATAGCCGGCGGCGCATCGGCCGGGATCTTGTACTACGGGCTGCGGGCGTACGGCGCGCCGCGAACGTACGCGCTCGCGGGCGCGGTCCTCTCGGCGTTCGGAACGACACTTCTCTTCTCGAGCGTGGACGGCCGCGCCTGGTTCGCCGCGCATTCGGCGTCGATGCTCTTTTTGGCCTTGGCCTTCGCCGTCGCCGCGCGCGGCGGAAGCGCTTTCGCGGTCGGCGCGCTCATTGGTATCTCCGCGCTGGCGCGCCTGCCGGTGGCGCTCGCCGCGCCTGCGCTCGCGCTGCTCTGCGCACGCCGATCGGGCAGCGCCTACACGCGATCTCTCGCCGGGGTGATCGCGGGGGGCTTGCCCTTCGCTGCGATCTACGTTGGGTACAACCTCCTGCGGTGGGAAACGCCGCTCGATGACGGCTACGCGCGGCTCACGCAGGGCGACGTCTTCTTCAACCAGGGGCTCTTCTCACCGCTCTACATCGTGCGGCAGCTCAAGGCGATCTTCCTCGAGCCGCCCGACATCGTCCCAGGTACGCCGTTCTTCTTTCGTCCCCGCTTCACCGGTATGAGCCTTTTTTTGACGACGCCGGCCTTCATTTGGGTCTTTCTTGCTCTGCGCGAAGTCCGCCGTGACGTGGTCGTCGCTGCGACCGCGGTCGCAGCGCTCCTTGCGCTCCTGCCGGATCTCTTCCATGCCACCTGGGGCTTTCAGCAGTTTGGTTACCGCTTCAGCATCGACGCGCAGCCGTTCCTCGTCGCGCTCGGGCTCACCGGGGACGGCCTCTTTCGCGGAGCGTGGCGGCACCGGCCGACGGTGATCTTCATCCTCGCGATCGTGCTGTCGCTCGCCGTAAACATCTATGCCACGATCGCGATCACGCGATTCGAGTATTGGCAATGAACGACGACGCTGGTCGCGGCGAGCGCCGCGCGCAGCTCGCGGTCGCGGCGGTGATCGCGCTCGGCGTGGTCATCCGGCTCCTCGCGGTGCGCGCGCAGGGGTTCCCGACCGACGTCGGAACGTTCCAGGCGTGGGCGGAGCGCCTCGCGCAGATCGGGCCCGGCCGCTTCTACGAGCCGGGCTACTTCAGCGACTACCCGCCCGCGTTCCTGTACGTCTTGTGGCTTCTCGGCGCTCTGTTCGACGGCGAGCTGCTTCGCCTTGCCGTGAAGGCGATCAGCATCCCGGCGGACATCGGCATCGCGCTCGTCGCCGCGCGCGTGCTCTGGCGCACGGCCGGGCGCAGCGCGGCGATCACGGCCGCGGCCCTGTGGTCGTTGCAGCCAGGCGCCATCTTCGCGGGGCCGTACTGGGGCCAGGTCGACGCGGTCGGGACGCTGCCGCTCTTTGGGTCGGTCATCGCCGCCGGAGCGCGGCGGTGGTGGCTCGCGGGCGCACTCGGCGCGGTCGCCGCCCTCGTGAAGCCGCAGTTCGGCATCGGGCTCCTCATAGTCGTAGCGGCGGCGGCATTCGGGTTCATCCGCGAAGCGCGGTGGCGCCCGCTCGGCGCGACGATCGGCGCCGCCGCGGCGACCACGTACGTGCTCTGCGTTCCGTTCTGGGGGCTGAACCCGACGCGAATCGTGGGCGAGCTCGCTCAGCTGGTGGGCAGCGCGTCGGAGACCTATCCGTACACGTCGCTCTACGCGTTCAACGCGTGGTCGGTCTTCTTCGATTTCTGGAAGCCCGACGAGAGTCTCTTCCTCTGGGGCGGCGTTCTGCTGGCCATCGGCCTGATCGCATCGGCGATTCCACTCTGGTGGCGTCGGGATACGGCGGTGCTCCTCGCGTGCGCCATCTTCGCCGGGCTCGCGTTCTACTTCTTACCGACGCGCGCGCACGAGCGCTACCTTTTCCCGGTCTTCGCGCTCGCGCTGCCGCTGGCCGCCGCGCGCAAGCGGGTCCTGGTGCCCTACCTCGTCCTCGCGCTCACGTTCGCCTTGTCCCTCTATTACGCCTTCACGCGGTACCAGCAGTACGTCGATCTCCGCGTTCCCGAGATCATCGAAGCGACCGTTTTCAGCCGCGCGGGTCAGATCGGGCTCGCGCTCGTGATGATGGGCGCCGCGGCGTACCTCGTGTGGCGGCTGGTGCGCGGCGATGCCCGGCTCGAAAGCGATACCGCGTGGGATCTCGCGGGCGCCGAGAAGCCCCGTCGTCGCCCGTGGATCCTCCCCGCCGGGCTCGGCCCGGGTCGGCTTCCGACGCGTCGGGACATCACCGTCGCCGCGCTCATCGCGCTCGCGGTCCTCGCGTCGCGGGGCTACCGGCTGGACTGGCCCCGCGACATGTATTTCGACGAGGTGTATCACGCGCGAACCGCGTTCGAGCTCCTCGCGCAACGCGAGCCATACGAATGGACACATCCACACCTCGCCAAAGAGATCATGGCCCTCGGCATCCTGGCCTTCGGCGACGATCGTGTGGTCGACCACGAGCCCGTCCCGCCGCAGGGGAAGCCGACCGCGTTCGTGGTTGGGAACGACGGCACTCGCGTATCCGTCACCGAAAACGATGAGCTTGTCGTGGAGCCGCGCGGCGGCGCGGCGGCCAGCCGCGCGCTGGGCATCGACGCCACAGCGCTCGCGATCCAGGGCGATCGCATCATCGCCATGACGAGCGACTCGCTCGTCATCGTGCCCATCGCGGGCGTGCCCAGCAACACGCTGCTCCAGCAGGTGAAGCTGCCTTTCTCTGGAGCGCGTTCGCTCTCCCTCGCCGGTGACCGCGTCATCGTCGGGGGCCCGACCTCGCTCGCGATCTACGCGACGCTCGACGCACCGCCCACCCTCGTACCGATCGCGACCGTCGCGGTCACCGCGAAGACGGACGCCACCGAGCTCTACGTCCTCGACCCTCAGGGTGTCGTGCATGTCGTCTCCGCGGACACCGGGCAGGAGACGCGCGCTCTCACCGGAGGCCGCCCGGGCACGGCGATCGCCTACGCGCTCGGCCCGAACCGCGTCTTCGTGGCGCGGGCCGACGCGCCGACGCTTGACGTGTTCGACCTCGAGAGCGGCTCGCACGACGCGGTCTCGTTGGCGAATCCGCGCACGGGGACCTTCACCAGCGGCGCGACCGCGCTCGCGACGGTACCGCGCACCGATTTCCTCTACGCGCTCGACGAGGGACGCGTCGTGGTCGTCGAGACGCACGGGTCATCGCCGTACGCCTCCATACCCGTGACGGGGACTCTTTTGGGCGTCGACGGAGAGGGCGACAAGCTCGTCGTCGCCGGCGCGAGCGGCGCCGATCTCATCGAGACCGGCCGTCACGCGCTCGCGTGGCGCCTGCCCGGGGTCCTGTTCGCCGCGGGCCTCGCCTTCTTCCTCGTGCTCCTCGCGCGGCGGCTGTTCGCGTCGGCGGTCCTGCCGGCCCTCGTCGGCCTCGCCGTGCTCGTCGACGGATCGATGTTCGCCCAGGCGCGGATCGGCATGAACGACATCTATGTGGCGACCCTCATCGTCGCGGGGTGGTATTTCGTGATCGCGGCTCATCGACCGCGACGCTGGGCCACGCTCGACGTTCTCATCGCCGGCGTGCTCTTCGGGCTCGCGCTCGCGGCGAAGTGGGCGGGCGCGTACACGCTCGTCGGCCTGCTGATCGCGTCGATCGCCGTCACCGCGCGTGCGTACGAGCGCGGACACCCCGGTGCCGGGGGGCCGCTCGACCTCTTTGCCCGGCGCGGGCTGAACGCGCTCGTTCTTTTCGTCTCGTTCGCCGTCATTCCCGCCGGCGTCTACCTCGCGAGCTACGTGCGCTGGTTCGGCGGCCCGACGATTCCCTACGGCTGGAACCTCGTGGAGCTGACGCAGCAGATGTACTGGTACCACTCGGGCCTGACCGCGCCGCATCCCGCCGGATCGCCGTGGTGGAGCTGGCCGCTCGTGCTGAAGCCCGTCTACTGGTACTTCGGGGCCTCGACCGGCGGCGACAACGCCTACATCTACGACACCGGGAACGTCGCGCTCTTCTGGGCCGGCATCGTCGCGTTCGGCTGGTGCGCGATCGCGGCGGTCCGCGCGCGGTCGCTACCCCTCGCGATCGTCGTGTTCGCCGGGCTCGTGCAGTACGTCGCGTGGATCCCGATCGGTCGGGTGCTCTTCTTCTATCACTTCTTCACGGTGCTGCCGTTCTACCTGCTCGCGCTCGCGGCGGGCCTCGCGTACCTCTGGGAGACCGGTCGAGCGCGCCTCGTGGTCGGCTACCTCGCCGTGGCGACTGCCGTGTTCGCCTACTTCTACCCCTTCATCTCGGCCCAGCCATTTCCGGGCGCGCAGGCCGGGATGTTCTTCATCCTTCCCACGTGGACCTACGAGTGCACGTTCTATCCCACGTTCGTCTGCAATCCGACGATCGGATCTTCGTTCTCGGTGTCCGCGCTCTTGGGCCGTCTGGCTCTCGCTCTTGCGGTCGCAGCGGGCGTCGTGGCACTGCTCTCGTGGAGCAGCTCACCTGGATTCGCGCGTCTGCTCGCTATCGCGCGATCGGGTATGCGCCGCTAGCGAAGACGAGCGCCGCTATCGCGCCGACGACAACGGCCGCGACCAACAGCGCGAGGATGAGATTGACGACGTTGTGCCGCAGGTTCGCGAGGCCGAACGTGCGGCGCGCGGCGTAGAGGACGACCGTGATGTTGTCCTCTCCGCCCCGCGACTTGGCCAGATCGATGAGTGCGGTCGCCGCGCGATCAAGGTCCGCGCGCCGGACCGTTGACGCGATCTCGTTGTCGGGGACGTGGCGCGTCAGCCCGTCGGAGCAAAGCAGGAGACGGTCGCCGGGGCGGAGGGTCTCGAGGAACACGTCGGGCTGCACGCCGCGCGGATCGCCGACGAATCTCGTGATCGAGCTCTGGAACTCGCCGGCGTGATCGGCCGTGACGAGGCGGATGTCTCCGTCTCGCAGCAAATAGGCGCGGCTATCGCCGAGGTTTCCGATCACCGCCGAGCTGCCCGCGATCGCGGCCGCGACCAGGGTCGAGGCCGCTCCCTGCTGACCGCTCTTGCCGGCGGCGCCGAGCACCGCGTCGTTCGCGCCCCGGATCGCGGCCGCGAGGGCCTCCGCCGGGGCCATCGAGCTAGCCCCCGCGCTGAAAAAGCTGTCCGCGAGCGCGTCGATCGCGGCGGCGCTCGCGAGCTCACCTCCGGCCTCGCCGCCGACGCCGTCGGCCACCGCGAGAAGCGTCGTATTACGTCCTTCGCGCACGAGGTAGCGGTCTTCGTTGTTCTCGCGAATACGTCCGGTGTCGGTGCGTGCCGCCGTTTGCGCTCCCAGCCCTAGTCTCCCTTCTTCGTGCAGTCCTTCCCCGCGACGTAGTAGAGGGTCGCCGTCGCTCCGCGTCCGATCGCGGTTCCCGCCGTCGGGTCCTGGCGGACCACCGCGCATGCGCCCCCTGGGCCCTGGCCAACGTCCCACGCGACCCGTGCGAACCCCGCCGCCTGCAGGAGGCCGATCGCGTCGCCAAGCTTCTTTCCTAGGACGTTCGGTGTCTCTGCGGTGGGGGCGCTCGGTGCCGGCGTCGCGGTGCCCGTCGGCTGGGCGCCTCGCGGGAACGATGAGAAGAAGAGGAACAGCGCGAAGAGGATCGCGAGGACCGCCAGGATCGCGACGCTGCTGTCGAAGCGCGGGAGCGTCCAACCGCGTGCGCGAGGCGCCCGGGTCGATCCGAGAGACGAGGTGGGATCGCTGTCGCGATCCGCGACGTCCGAGAACGCTCGCGCGAATGCGCCCGCGCTCGCGTATCGGCGGTCCGGCAGCGTCGCAAGAGCACGTCCGACGATCGCATCGAGTCGATCGTCGATGCCGACCCGCGCGAGCCGAAGCGACGGCGGCGGTCCGACGAGTCGCTCGCGCACGAGCTCTTCGCTCGTCGCGCCGTCGAACGCGGGCCGGCCGGTGAGGAGCTCGTACGCGACGAGACCGAGTCCGTAGACGTCGGTGCGCGCGGTGACCGGACCTCCTTCGACACGCTCGGGCGCGATGTACCGGGCCGTGCCGAGGAGCTCCTGCTCGTCACGATCGCGTGCCGCGCGCGCGATCCCGAAGTCGGTGAGCTTCGCGAGGCCCTCACGGTCGACGATGACGTTCGCCGGCTTCACGTCGCAGTGGATGACGCCGGCCGCATGAGCCGCGTCGAGTGCCGCGGCGACCTGCCTGATGAGACGGGCGACCTCGTGCGCGGGCAGCGGGCCGCGCTCGGCGACGATCTCGCGGAGCGTCTTCCCCGGCACGAGCTCCATAACCATGAACGCGTCGGCGCCGTCGCGCCCTTCGTCGAAGACGGTGACGACATTCGGGTGGACGACCGCCGCCGCGCGGCGCGCCTCGTCGGCGAAACGCGCGCGGAACGCGTCGTCCGCGTCGGGGCCGAGGAGCTTGATCGCGACATCGCGGTCGAGCTTTTCGTCACGTGCTCGCCACACCTCGCCGGCGCCGCCCTCGTCGATGCGCTCGACGAGCCGATAGCGCGAGGCGAGCAAGCGCGCTCCCGCGGTCGCGCGGTGGCTTCCGGTCTTCTCGCTCGCCATCCCATCGCCGGTCCGCAACTTATGTGCTAACCCACTAGGCAAGCTCGACGAGCGCGTCGAGTGCCTCTTCATACGTCCGGTCGCTTCCGAGGATCGAGAGCTCCTCACCGATGAGCTCGACGATGGCCGGCGACGGAAGCGGCATCGTGCGTTCCCACCGGCGCTCTCTGTTCAAGACCACGGTGGCGGTCTGATGCCGCGGACTGGGCTGGCGCTTCACGACGAATTCGGCCTGCTCGCGCGCGGCGGTCGCCTGCACACGGATCCCCGAGATGTCGCCTTCGTCGAGACCGCGTTCGAAACGTGGTCGCACCCGCACCATGATCCGCGCGCCGTCGCGGCGCGCGATCGCGAATAAGAGTCCGCCGGCCTCTGACGGGGCGAGCGTCTCGAGCGGGCGCCAGCCGAGACGCGATGCGAGCCATCCCACGAAGAGCAACGCCTGCGAAGGATGTATGTCACGACCGTCCGCGTCCACGGCGAAACCGACACGGAGTCCGGTGATGCCGTCCAAGAAGGCCCGCCAGGCGGGAACGTCGAAGAATGATGTCGCGATCTGGCGCCACGGTGTGAGCCGCGTCCAATTGAGGTCGGTGAGACCGAATCGTCCGCGTGCGTCCTCGGAGATGCGAGCGATGATCGGCAACGTGAGCTCGGGCCGCGCGAAGTCCGCGGAGTCAACGATGAGCCGGTCGGTCAGACGCAGCAGGTCCGCGAACGAACGCGATCCGAGCGGCGGGGTCCCCGTCCACCAGAGGAAGACGGGAAGGTCTGGGACGAGTAGCGGGATCACGGCGGATGCGAGTCGATCGTCCACATCGCCGCTCGCGCGGACGAGGATCTGCTCGTAACAGACCTGGCGTGCGCCATCGGGGATCGGGAGCTGGCAGTGCATCTCGATCCGCTTCTCCGCGGCCTCGCGCCCGCGGCGATCGGCGAGCACGACGATCGCGCGAGAGGGATGCCGAAGGGCGAGGTCGGCGATGCTTCGCGCCGCGCGCCGCGCATGCTCTTCCCGGTCCGCGTACACGATGAGGTTGAGCACCGATGCGCGTGCGATCGGCCGGACCAGCTCGCGCGCGTGCGCGCTCTGGACACGCCGCAGCCGCGCGAGTTCGCGCTCGAGCGCGGCGACGCCCTCCGCGCGCGCACCCCAGAACGACGTGTCGATGACTACGCCTTCCGCCATTTCCGTCCATCCCGCTCGATGAGCGCGTCCGCTTCGGTCGGCCCCCACGTTCCAGCCTCGTAGAGCGCGAGGCCCTGGGGTGATTGGGCCCAGCCACTGATGATCGGGTCGACGAAGGTCCACTGCTGATCGACCTCGTCATGGCGCGTGAAGAGCGTCGCGTCGCCGCGGAGCGCATCGAGGATGAGCGTCTCGTACGCGTCCGGTGCGTCGACCATGAAGGAGGCCCCGTAGTCGAAATCCATGTTCACCGCGCGGATGCGAATGCCCTGCACCGGTACCTTCGCGCCGAACCTGAGCGAGATGCCTTCGTCGGGCTGGATGCGGAGTACGAGAGCGTTCGGTTCGAGACCGGCCAGAGCCTCGCGCGAGAAGAGCTGGTGGGGCGCGACACGGAACTGGATCGCGATCTCGGTCGAGTGTTTTGGGAGCCGCTTGCCGGTGCGGACGTAGAACGGGATCCCTTCCCAGCGCCAGTTGTCGACCCACACCTTCAGCGCGACGTACGTCTCGGTGCGCGAGTCGGGCGCCACGCCCGGCTCCTCGCGATACCCCGGCACGGGCACGCCCTCGATGAAGCCCCGCGTGTACTGGCCTCGCACCGCGTTCATCGCGAGGTCTTCGCCCGTCATCCGGCGCAGCGCGCGCAGGACCTTCACCTTCTCGTCGCGGACGGCCTTGTCGTCGAACGCGGCCGGCGGCTCCATCGAGACAAGCGCGAGGAGCTGGAGCAGGTGGTTCTGGACGATGTCGCGCATCGCGCCGGCTTGCTCGTAGTAGCCCGCGCGCTCCTCGACGCCGATCGTCTCGGCGACCGTGATCTGGACGTGGTCGACGTACTGGCGGTTCCAGATCGGCTCGAAGATCCCGTTCGAGAAACGCATGACGAGGATGTTCTGGACGGTCTCCTTGCCGAGGTAGTGATCGATGCGGAACACCTCGTCCTCGCGGAAGACCGTGTGCACGACCTCGTTGAGCTCGAGCGCCGACGAGCGGTCGTGGCCGAACGGCTTCTCGACCACGATGCGCGCCCATCCGGTCTCACCACGAAGGCGGTGCTCGCCGATCGCCTTGACGATCGCCTCGTACGCGGCGGGCGGAGTCGCGAGATAGAAGAGCCGGTTGGCATGAGTGCCGAGCGCGAAGTCGAGCTGGTCGAGTGTCCGCCGCAGCTCCTCGTACCCGGCATCGTCCGCGGTCGCGACAAAATGCAGATGCTCCGCGAAGCTTCGCCACACCTCCTCGTTCAGAGGCTTCGTCCGGCTGTACTGCGCGACGGCGGTGTGCAGCTCCTCGCGGTATTCCTCGTGCGTCAGCGGTTTTCGCGAGGTGCCGACGACCGAGAACGTCGCCGGGAGAAGGCGCTGGAGCGCGAGGTTGTAGAGCGCGGGGATGAGCTTGCGCTGCGCGAGATCGCCCGCCCCGCCGAAGATGACGATCGTGGAGGGCTCGGGGATCCGCGAGAGCCGAAGCCCCTCGCGCAGCGGGTTGAGGGTCGAGGTCGCCAGCTTCCCTATTCCTTCTTAACGGCGTGACCGCCGAACTGATTGCGGAGCGCGGCCGCGACCTTCATCGCGTAGCTGTCCTCCTGGCGCGACACGAAGCGGGCGAAGAGCGAATGGGCGATGGCCGTCATCGGCACGCCGTGCGTAACGGCCTCGAGGATCGTCCAGCGGCCCTCGCCTGAATCCTCGACCCAGCCTTTGATGTTCTTTAGGTCGCTGCCCTCCTGCTCGAAGGCGCGCTCGGCAAGCTCGAGCAACCAGGACCGCACGACGCTGCCTTGAAGCCACACGGTGGAGACCATTCGCAGGTCGAGCTCGAACTCGCTGGCGTGGAGGAGCTCGAAGCCTTCGCCGTACGCCTGCATCATTCCGTACTCGATCCCGTTGTGGACCATCTTCACGAAGTGGCCGGCGCCGTTCTTTCCGAAGTGCGCCCACCCGTTCGGAGGCGCGAGCGTGTCGAGCGCGGGTTTCGCGATCGCGACCGCGTCGGCGGGACCTCCCACCATCATGCAATAGCCGTTCTCGAGCCCCCAGATCCCGCCCGAGACGCCGACGTCGAGGAACCGGAATCCCATGCCTGAGTATTTCGCCGCTCGTCGCATCGAGTCGCGGAAGTAGCTGTTGCCTCCGTCGACGAGCACGTCGCCCGGCGAGGCGAAGCGGGCGAACTCATCGAGGGTGTGGTCGGTGACCTCTCCGGCCGGGACCATGGCCCAGAGGATCCGAGGTGGCTTCATCTTCTTGATCATTTCTTCGACCGAGCTCGAGGGGACCGCTCCGTGCTTGGCCGCCTCCTGCACCGGCTCGGGGCTGCGGTTCCCCGCGATCACGCGATGCCCACCCCGCGCGAGTCGGGTCACCATGTTTCCGCCCATGCGCCCGAGGCCATAGAGCCCTATTTCCACGCGCTTGCCTTCTTTTCGGCCTGACGGCCGAGGTTTTGGTCCGTGTTCGCGGTTCGCTTTGCCGTCTGCATTGTGCGATAGGGTTAGGAGGTGGCTACGGCAGCCCAAACCGACACAAAGATTGAGCTGTACCGCGACCTCGCTCGGCAGCTCCGGGTTGACAGCATTCGGTGCTCCACTGCCGCAGGTTCGGGACACCCAACGTCGTCTCTCTCCGCAGCGGACCTCATCGCTGTCTTGCTTGCCGGGCACTTGCGATACGACTTCGGGCAGCCCGATAACCCGGCGAACGACCACTTGATCTTCTCTAAGGGCCACGCCTCGCCGCTCATCTACGCGATGTTCAAGGCCGCCGGTGCGATCAGCGATGACGAGCTCATGACGTTCCGCAAATTCGGCAGCCGTCTGGAGGGCCATCCCACGCCGATCCTTCCCTGGGTCGACGTCGCGACCGGATCCCTCGGGCAGGGGCTACCGATCGGCGTGGGAATCGCGCTCGCCGGCAAGCGCGTGCTCGATGCGCCGTACCACGTGTGGATCCTCGTCGGTGACAGCGAGAGCGCGGAGGGCTCGATCTGGGAGGCCTTCGACCACGCCGGCCACGAGGGGCTCGCCAATCTCACCGCGATCCTTGACGTGAACCGCCTGGGTCAGCGCGGGCCCACCGAGCTCGAGTGGGATATGGGTGCGTACGCCGCGCGCGTGCGCGCCTTCGGCGTCGATCCGATCGTCATCGACGGGCACGATCCGGCCGAGATCGACGACGCGTACGGCCGCGCGCGCGGAGCCGGCCGACCGACCGCGATCCTTGCCCGGACCGTGAAGGGCAAGGGTGTGTCGTTCATCGAGAACAAAGAAGGCTGGCACGGCAAGGCGCTCGACCCCGAGCAGGCGAAGCAGGCGATCGCGGAGCTGGGTGGCGAGACCCGCTCTCGCACGTTCGCCGTCGCGAAGCCCGAGCGCTGGGACCGACCGTCGATGCAGCGGTCGGGGTCGCTCGCACTCAAGACGTACACCGAACCCATCGCGACGCGGAAGGCCTACGGCGAAGCGCTCGCGGCGCTCGGAGCCGCGCGCAAAGACGTCGTCGTGCTCGACGCGGAAGTGTCCAACTCGACGCACGCCGAGGATTTCAAGAAAACCGCGCCCGACCGATTCTTCGAGATGTACATCGCCGAGCAGCAGATGGTCGCCGCGGCGGTCGGCATGCAGGTCGTCGATCTTGTGCCCTTCGCATCGACCTTCGCGGCCTTCTTCACCCGCGCATACGACTTCATCCGCATGGCGGCGATCTCGCGGGCGCAGCTCCGGCTCGTCGGTTCCCACGCCGGCGTGTCGATCGGCGAGGACGGCCCATCGCAGATGGGCCTCGAGGACCTCGCGATGATGCGCGCGGTCTTCGGCAGCACAGTGCTCTACCCCTCGGACGGGAATCAGACCGCGAAGCTCGTGGCGCAGATGGCCGATCGGGAGGGGATCACCTACCTACGGACCACGAGAGAGAAGACCGCGATCATCTACGACAAGGGGGAGAGCTTCCCCATCGGCGGCAGCAAAGTCGTTCGCGGCGGCTCGAACAAAGACCGCGCGACGATCGTCGCGGCCGGCATCACGCTGCACGAAGCGCTGAAGGCGGTCGACGTTCTGGCCCACGAGGACATCCCGGTGCGCGTCATCGACCTCTACACGGTGAAGCCGATCGACGCGGAGACGCTCGCCGATGCGGCACGGGCGACGGGTGGCCGCATCGTGGTGGTCGAGGATCACTGGGTCGAGGGTGGGATCGGCGACGCGGTCCTCGCGGCGCTCGCCGAGAAGGGATTCCGTGACCTCCACTACCGGCACCTCGCCGTCCACAAGATGCCCGGCTCGGGCAAACCGGCCGAGATGCTGGACGACGCTGGCATCAGTACGGTGCACATCGTCCGCGCGGTCAAAGCGCTCCTCGGGTAGTACGTGAAGCGCTTCTCAGCTGGGCTCGCGGGTCTTCTCATCGGCGTGGCTGGCTCGCTCCTTCAAATCGGATCGGCGATACCGGTTGCGCCGCCGAAGGCTCGACCGGTCGCGTCCGAATCTCCCGTGACCGTGGTGGCAAGGACTTGCGATCAGGCGATTCCCGTCGCGCTTCCAAACGTCGGGTTGGAGACCATTTCGTTCAATCGGTCGCCCGACGGAACGGCCTTCGTGCTCGGCGCACGCGTCTATCACCGCATGGCGCCGTACGTACCGGACGAGCAGCGAGTGCTCATGCTTTCGCTGTCGAGCCTCGGAGCCACCGACCTGGCGGCAGGGACGGATCCGCGGTTTTCCGGCAGCGGTTCGCGCATCGCCTTCCGCGCGCCGCGCCCGCAGAGCGACGCCCGGACAACGGAGCTCGTCGTGTTCGACGCTGCGACGAAGCGCGAGATCGCACGTATCGCCGATGTGGGCCCGACGCCGTTCGCGTGGCGCGGCGAGGAGCTGCTCTTCTGGCGCGGAAACGAGCTCCGCGTATGGGCCGCCGGGCGCGAATCGCACGTCATCGACGCCCCGCGCACGCTGGCCGGGGTCTACGTCGACGTTCGTTACAGCGGCGATGGCGAACGTGCGGTCGTCACGCTCTACGAGCAGCGGCCGGGTCGCGAATCTGCTCCGACGGAGACGTACCTCATCGACACGTTGGCCGCCACGTCTCGGGTCCTGATCGGCGCCTGGTGGACCGAGCCGTCGCCTAGCGGGCACGCGGTCTTCGCTTCGTACCTCGACCACCGAGAGCTCCAGCTGGAGGACGGTCGCGTCATGTCAGCGCCGATCCCGTTCACGGGGGGCGTCCTCGTCTGGACGTCGGATGGACGCCGACCACTTCTATCCCCGAACGAGCTGATCAACTTCGACTCGACCGCCGAGCTCGAGACTCTGGATGGTCAGCTCGCCGGGTTGGCGGTCCCGACGCTCCGCGTGAACCCGCAGTTCATTGCGGGTGGCGACCTCTTCGCCGGCGTCCGCTTGGGCGGCCGTGGCCCCTCGAAGCTCGAGCTCTTCCGTTGCCGCATCGACCCCCGTGCGGCGACGCCGACGGTGACCCTCTACTACGGCGAATCCAGCTTCGAGCCCTGGGCGACGAAGCGCGACGGTACGGCACCCGCGGACTGGGAGCAGCTCGCGGAGCGAGATCTCGAGGTCATCGGACTCCATCCGTTCGAGATCGGGCGGACGCCGAACCTCGATCCGCAGATCGCCTGCGATCGGCCGGCTTGTCCGACCGGCTTCGTACTCCGCGTCGTCATTCCGTATGCCGAGCGGGATCGGGCCTACGCCCGCTGCTTCCGAGAGCCCTACGCCGGGACGCTGACGCTCGGGGCGGCGATCGCCGGTTTTCACTGCGCCCCGCTGTACCCGGCGGGTTGATCTTCATGTAGAGCAGCGCACTCCAGCAAGCTCGCCGATGCGATCGTTCTGGTAGCCTCCCATCGTCAGGGGAGGGTTCGTGGAGATCATCGTCGTCCTCGTCATCATCGGGGCGCTCGCCCTTTTCTTTATCGCCACATACAACCGCCTCATCACGCTGCGCCAGCGCGTGAAGGAGGCCTGGGCGGACATCGACGTTCAGCTCAAGCGGCGGCACGACCTCATCCCCAACCTCGTCGAGACCGTCAAGGGTTACGCGACGCATGAGTCGACCGTCTTTCAAAAGGTGACCGAAGCCCGCGCCGCCGCGGTCGCGGCGGGCTCGTCGGCGTCTCCGGAGCAGCGGGCCCAGGCCGAGAACATGCTCACCAGTGCCCTGCGCTCGGTCTTCGCGGTCGCCGAGAACTATCCTCAGCTCCAAGCGGTGCAGGAGTTCAAGGACCTCTCGGAGAACTTGACCGCGACCGAGGACAAGATCTCGTTCGCCCGCCGCTTCTACAACGGCAACGTCCGCGACTACAACACGTCGCTCCAGACCTTTCCGACGAACGTCTTCGCCGGCATGTTCGGGTTCAAGGCCGAGCAGTATTTCGAGCTGGCCGACGCGACCGAGCGCGCGGTGCCGCAGGTGAAGTTCTAGCGAGGCCCTAGCCTTTCAGTAGCGTGACGACCGACTCCACACCCGCGCGACTCTCCATCTACGACGCGGCTGCCGCGAATCGCTGGCGCACGCTCCTTCTGATCGCGGTCTTCACCGCCCTTATCGCCGTGCTCGCCTATTTCGTCGGCGAGTATTTCGCGCCCGGCGGGGGCGTCGCCGCTTTGCCATTCGCCGTTGCGATATCGACCGGCAGCGCACTGGTCTCGTACTTCGCCGGCGACAAGCTCATCCTCGCGCAGAGCCAAGCGCGCGAGCTCGGGCCGAGCGAGGAGCCGCAGCTTCGCAACATCGTGGAGGCGCTCGCGCTCGGGCTCGGCGTCCCATCGCCGAAGATCTACGTCATCGAGGATTCCGCGCCGAACGCGTTCGCGACCGGACGCGATCCGCAGCATGCATCGATCGCGGTGACGCGCGGCCTCCTCGACAAGCTGGACCGCACCGAGCTCGAAGGCGTGATCGCGCACGAGCTCTCGCACGTGGGGAACCGCGACATCCGAGTCATGGTGCTCGTGACCGTTCTCGTCGGCACGGTCGCCCTTCTCGCCGACTGGATGTGGCGCTCGTTCTTCTGGACGCAGGGCGGTCGTCGTGACCGCGACCGCGGGGGCGCCGGCGCGATCATCGCGGTCATCGCGATAGCCCTCGCGGTGCTGACGCCGATCATTGCGGGGTTGATCCAGCTCGCGGTGTCGCGTCAGCGCGAGTACCTCGCAGACGCCTCGGGCGCCTTACTCACGCGTTACCCGCCGGGTCTCGCGTCCGCGCTCCGCAAGATCGCGGCAGACAAGGAGCCGCTGGAGGTTGCCAATAAGGCGACCGCGTCCCTCTATATCGCCAACCCGTTAAAGGACGCTCCGGCGTTCTTTGACCACCTCTTCGACACCCACCCGCCGATCGAGGAGCGCATAAAGAGACTCGAGGCCATGGACTGATTCCACCGGGGACGCTTCGCACCAGCACGGCCCTCGCCGCCGCCGCGATCATGCTCGTGCTCGCGGTCGGTGCCGGCGCGGCGTTCGGCGTGGTCACGCGTGCTACACCGACGGCGCCGCCGTCGTCGCCGACACCTCCCGCCCCGACCCCCGAGCCCGACACCGGGCCGCTCGTGTTCAAGCAGCCGCTCTCCGCGGGATGCGCGACCGACGACGCGGTGTGGGTCGTGTCGGATGGCGGAGGCATCGGGCGCTTCGACCGCCAGCTGCAGCACTGGGAGCTCATCGATCCGACGCTGCGCTCGCTCGTCGCGGCGGCGTGCGGCGCCGACGAGGTCACCGCGGTCGGCTCCTTCGGCAGGGTCCTGAGCATCGACGATCTCGGCAAGACGATCCGCGCCGACGATATCGGCGTCTTCAATGCGTACGCCCTGTCGCTGATGCCGGACGGCGCGCTCGTCGTCGGCTCAGACGGCACGGTGCTGCGCCAGACCGCGGCGGGCTGGTCCGACTACGCGAAGGGCATCACCGAGGACCTCTATGGCGTCGTCGGCTTCGCGAGCGGGTCGGCATGGGCCGTTGGGGCGGGCGGCGTCACGTACCGCCTCGAGCAAGCCGGGTGGAGGCCGTTCGACACCGGGACGACTTCGTCGCTTCGAACGGTCGCCGCCGCGTCTCCGACGGAGGCGGTCACCGCGGGGGACGACGGCGTGATCCTCCGGTTCGATGGCAAGTGGCATCCGATCGAGAGCGGCGTGCAGCACGAGCTCCGCGCGTCGGCGCGTGTCGGTGCCCTCACGTACGTGGTCGGGGATGGCGGAACGGCTCTCGTCGTCGAGGGCAACGCGGTTCGCCCAGTCGCGAATCTCAACACCACCTGCTCTCTGCGAAGCGTGTTCACGCACGGCAGCGAGGTCTGGTTCGTGGGCTACGAAGGAACGCTCGCCGGCGTGTGGAGAAAGAGCGGGGACCGGATCGACAGCTGGGGCACGTGCTAGGCGCCCCGCCCCTTGCGGGCATCCGTGTGGTCGAGATCGGGAATTACATGGCAGGTCCGTACTGCGGGATGCAGCTCGCGGATCTCGGCGCCGACGTCGTCAAGGTCGAGCATCCGACGGCCGGCGACCTCGCGCGGCTTCTCGAGCCTCTCGCCTCCGGCGAAAGCGGAAACTTCGCGCGACTCAATCGCGACAAGCGCAGCCTCGCGATCGACCTCAAACGCGAAGAGGGCCGCGCGATCTTCCGCAGGCTCGCTGAGAGAGCCGATGTCATCGTCGAGAACCTGAGGCCCGGCACGATGGACGACCTGGGGCTTCCGCCGGCATCGCTCCTGGAGGCGAATCCCCGCCTTGTCTATGTCGCGGTCACCGGTTGGGGACTCGACGGCCCGTATGCCGACCGGCCCGCCCTCGACATCATCGTGCAGGGGCAGAGCGGGCTCATGAGCATCACCGGCGAAGAAGGCGGCGCGCCGGTGAAGGTCGGCGTCTCGATCGCGGATCTCACCGCGGCGCTGTACGCGACGATCGCGACGCTGGCCGCGCTTCGCGCCCGCGAGCGCGACGGTCGGGGGCAGCTCGTGGACATCTCGATGTTCGAATCGGCGGTGTCCCTCGCCGTATGGGAGGCCGGCGTGTATTTCGGCAGCGGCGAGGTGCCGCGCGCGGCCGGCTCCGCACATAAGCTCGTCGCGCCGTATCAGGCCGTGGCCGCGTCCGATCGTCACTTCATCGTGGGCGCCACGACACCGCCGAACTGGACGGCCTTCTGTCGCGTCGTCGGGCTCGGGCCGCTCGAGACCGATGCGCGGTTCGCGGACGCGAACACGCGACGCCGCAACCGCGAAGCGCTGGTCCTCGCGATCGAGAAGGTGACACGCACGAAGCCCGCCGAGCACTGGCTCGCGCTCCTCCGCAAGGCGGGCGTGCCCTGCGGCGAGATCGCCGACTACGGTGATGTCTTCAACGACGAACACCTCCTCGCGCGGAAGTTCTTCATCGATCTCGAGCACCCGGTGCTCGGTACGCTCCGCGGCCTCGGCTCACCGATGCGGCTCGCCCGGACTCCCGTCCGACACCACCGCGCCGGCCCACGACTCGGCGAGCACACCGCCGACGTGCTCCGCGAGCTCGGCTGGAGTGACGCCGACGTCGACGATCTGGCGGGTGCGAGCATCATCGCTCGCGCATGACCGAGGAGATCCGGACCGAACGGCGCGCGGGAGCGCTCTGGATCGTCGTGGACCGGCCGACGGCCCGGAACGCGATGACCTTCGCGATGTACGACCGCGTCGCCGCCATCTGCCGCGACGCGAGCGCCGACGCCACGGTGAAAGCCGTCGTGATCAGCGGGGCGGGCGACGCGTTCGTCGCGGGGACGGATATCGCGCAGTTCGTCGATTTCAAAGAAGCCTCGCAGGCGCTCGAATACGAGCGCCGCATGGACGCCTGGCTCGGCGCGATCGAGGACGTGCGGGTGCCCACCATCGCCGCGCTTCGCGGGCCGGTCGTCGGCGGCGGTCTCGCGATTGCCGCGGCGTGCGATCTGCGGGTCGCCGCGCCGTCGGCACGCTTCGGTGTCCCGGTCGCGAGAACGCTTGGGAACTGTTTTTCGGCGGCGAACCTCGTGCGCCTCGCCGCGCTCGTCGGCCTCGGCCGCGTGAAGGAGCTCGTCTTCACCGCACGGCTCATCGACGCCGCGGAAGCACAAGCGATCGGCCTCGTGACCGAGGTCGTGGACGGTGAGGATGCGCTCGAGCCACGGGTGGGCGAGCTCGTCAAGCAGCTCGCCTCGTACGCGCCGCTTACGCTTCACGCCACGAAGGAGATGGTCCGCCGGATCCGCGCGCGGATGATGCCGGACGAGGCTGCGGACCTCGTGGCGCTCTGCTACACGAGCGCCGATTTCCGCGAGGGCGTGAGGGCCTTCATCGAACGGCGCAAGCCGGTGTGGAGTGGTCGGTGACTCGCTATCACGAGTCGCAGCGCTTCCATGGCGCGATCCTTGGCCTGCTCGTCGCGGCCTTCGTCGTCGTCGCGGTTGTGACGATCGTCGAGGTGGTCGCGGGCCGACCCGCCGAGGTCTGGCTCATCGTCGTCGGGCCGCTCGTCGTCCTCGTCGTGGCGGTGCTCTTGTCGCTCTCGCACCTCGACGTCGACGTCACGGACGAAGGTGTGACGATCGCGTTCCGCTACGTGTGGCCGGCTCGCCGCATTGGGTTCTCCGAGATCGTCGGTCTCGAGGTCCGTAGCTACAACCCGCTCCTTGAGTACGGCGGTTGGGGGGTCCGACTCGGCCCCAAGGGCTGGGGTTACATGACCGGCGGCAACGAGGGCGTGCAGCTCCGCCTGCGCAAGGGCCTGCCGGTGCTTATCGGCTCGAGGCGGCCGCGAGACCTCGAGGCGGCGATCCGTGCGGGTGTTGAAGGCGCCCCCAGAATGTCATGAAGCTCATCCGGTTTGGCCTGTTCGGGTTCGCCTTCTGGATGATCGGCTTTGGGATCTTCATCTTCGTGGGCTCGCTTAGTGCCCCGATGGCGATGCCTGGGCTCATGCCCCTTGCCGCGCTCATGGGAGTCGTCTTGGGTCCTCCTCCTGCTCGCGTTGTGGGCTTTTCCGTTGTCCACGCGTCGCGGCCGCGCCTACGGCGACGATGACCACTAGCGGTACGATCGGTCCGTGATTCGCTGCGTTGTCGAGTCCGTCCGTCTCTACGAGGAAAAGCACTTCGTCAATCTCATGGACGACTCGGGCGCGGCGCTGCCAATCTGGATCGGCCCGGACACGGCTGCCGCGATTCAGAGCGCAGTTTCCGGGACGAGGAACGAGCGGCCTCTCACGCACGACCTGCTCCTCTCGACCTTCGAGAAGCTCGGTGTGCGCGTCGCGCGCGTGGGAATCACCGGGTTCGTGCCGTTCGCCGATCCCAGCCACGGCGGCGTTTTCTACGCGACGCTGTACCTCGAGCGAGGGTCAGAGCGGATCGAGGTCGATTCACGTCCATCGGATGCGATCGCGCTCGCGGTCCGCACCGGCGCGCCGATCGACGTCGATGACGCGATCTTCGCGAAGGGTTCGGTGAAGCCGGCGCGCTAGGCAGTCCACGGCGCTGATCTCCACGTTTGGCCTACTTGAGATACTGGTTGAGTTCGCCGCTGGCGATCTCCTCAAGGGCGCGCTTGCTGTCGTTGGGTTCGATTCCTTCCTTTGAGTCAGAGAAGTCTTCGCTGAGTTTTGCAGCCTCAGTTAAGTCGGTCGCAGTCGCTCTTCCAGCCTGGATCAGCCCCCGGGCTATAGCGAACGCGAGCCTGCGGCCTTTAGCCGGCTCAGACCGTTCAAGGTCGCCGATTCGTGGCAACGCGGGATTTCCGTCGGGCCCACAGTTGCCCGCGATCCAAGCGATCGCGACGTCAAGACCGCGCTCGTTCATCAGCGGCAGGAGCACCGCCAGCTCTTTGGCCACGGCTGCGCGGGCGGCCAACACGTAGCGTCCGTCGCTGACCTCATTTCCGTCGGCGAGCCCCGCTAGGAGCACGAGTACCCAGACTCTCCAACGGAACGGTGTTCTCCTGTCGCCGGCGATTTCTGCGAGGAATGGCACCGCGAAGGCGCTTGCCTCGTAGACGGTCCCTTGATGGTCGAGGCACCCGAAGAGCTGGTCGATAGCTCGCTCGCGGACGGTCTCGCTTCCAATGGCGACATCGCGCAGGAGGCTCGGGACGTCATCCGCGCGCCCGTAGGCGTGATGGAGCTGGTGCCACGGCACCGCGTCGAGACCTTCGAGCATCAGGCCGTCCGCAGACGCGGATCGAGCGCATCGCGAAGCGAGTCCCCAAATAGGTTGAAGCCGAACACCGCGAGGCTGATCGCGACGCCCGGCGCGATCGCGAGCCACGGTGCCTGCTCGAGGAACTGCATGCCGGCGCCGCGGAGCATGAGCCCCCACGACGGCGTCGGCTCGAACACGCCGAGACCGAGGAACGAGAGCGAGGCCTCGAGCAGGATCGCCTGCCCGAGGAACGCGGTGAGCATGATGAGGTAGGGCGCGAACACGTTCGGGGCGATGTGTCGGAACATGATGCGCACCGCGCCGGACCCGACGGCGCGCGTCGCCTCGATGTACGGCATGTTCACGATGCTGAGCGCGCTCGAACGCACGACGCGCGCGACCCGCGGGATGATCGGGACCGTTATCGCGGCGATGACGTTCGCGATCTTGTCCTCGCCGGTCCCGAGCGCGGCCACGACCGCGATCGCGATGACGATGAGCGGGAAGCTGAGGAGGACGTCCATGAGCCGCTGGACGAGCTGATCGACCTTCCCGCCGAAATACGCGCCGACCACCCCGAGGACAAGTCCGAGCGTGCAACCGACGAACGACGCGCTGAACCCGACGAGCAGCGCGGTTCGCGACCCGTAGACGATCCGCGAGAAGACGTCCCGGCCGAACGGGTCTGTTCCGAGCAGGTGCTGGAACGACGGGCCTTGCAAGAGATCGCTGAACCGGATCTCGACCGGGTCGTAGGGCGCGATCCGATCGGCGAACGCCGCGGTGAGGAGCATGACGATGATCAGCACGGCCCCCGCGGTGCCGAGCGGCCGTCGCCGGACGAACTCCCGCCAAAAACGGACAAAGCGCCGCCGCCCGGTCGACTCGAGGTATCGCCGCCTCGCGGTGTCGTCGGCATCCCGGACCGCTGGCCGCGCGAGCTCGGTCACGAGTAGCGGATCCTCGGATCCAGCACCACGTAGGCCATGTCGACCACGAAGTTGATGAGTACGAAGACCGACGCGAGGAGCAGCACCAGGGCCTGGATGAGCGTGTAGTCGCGGTGCGCGACCGCGTCGACGAGCAGCTTGCCGATGCCGTTGAGGTTGAAGACCTGCTCGGTGACGACGAGGCCGCCGATGAGGAACGCGAATTCGAGGCTGATGACGGTGACGACTGGCAGGAGCGCGTTCCGGAGCGCGTGTCGGAGGACGACGATGCTGTCGCTGACGCCCTTTGCGCGCGCCGTGCGGACGTAGTCCTCGCGCAGGACCTCGAGAACGGTCGAGCGAGTCATACGCATCGACACCGCCGAATAGCGGTAGCCGACCGAGAGCGCTGGGAGGACCATTTGGGAAAGGTTCGCGATGGGATCGTCCGTGATCGCCGTGAAGACGAGCGGCGGCGCCCATCCGAAGAACGTGATGGTCGCGAGCACCATGAGCAGCCCGATCCAGAAGCTCGGCATCGCGAGGCCGCCGATCGAGAACAGCCGGATCGCGTAGTCGGTCCAGGTATCCTGCCGAACCGCCGCGAGGACCCCGAGCGGTATCGCGATCGTGATCGCGAGAAGGGTCGCGATGATGGCGAGCTCGAGCGACAGCGGGAAACGCACGAGGATCTCCTCGACGACCGGATGGCCGGTCCACAGCGAGGTGCCGAGATCGAAGTGCGCAATCTCGCCCATCCAGTCGGTGAACTGCGCCCACATCGGCTTATCCAGACCGAGCTGGTGACGCTCGTCGTCGATCACCGACTGGGGTACTGGCGAGCCCGCGTACTTCAGGGCGACGATGTCACCTGGAACCGCGCGCATGATGACGAATGTCAGGATGGCGACGCCGACGAGTGTCGGAATCATGAGCAGGAGCCGCCCGGCGACGTACCGGCGCATCCGGTAAGTCTCGGGCGGCTCCCCCTAGTTCGCTAGTTCGCCTATTTCCCCAGCCAGACCGTCTCGAGGTCCTGGTTGGTGTAGTGGTTCGAGCCGATGCGCCAACCGCGGACGATGCTGAGATACGGGATGATCCGGTACCACCAGAGCACGGGGTACTGGTAGGCCTTCGTGTCCATCGCGTATTTCTCGATGTCCGCGACGAGCGCCTTCCGCTTGGCCGGGTCGGTCTCGCGGCCCTGCCCGTCGATCATCTTGTCGAGGGTCGCGTCGTCGTAATACGCGAAGTTGAGGCCCTTCCCGAGTCCCGACGCGGACCAGAACTTCGCGAGCTGGAGGTCAGGCTCATCGAGGAAGTCGCAGTTGAAGTCGAGGGCCACCTCGAAGTTGCCCGCGCGCAGGTCCGCCTGGTAGGCGGAGGTCTCCTTCACGTCGTGGGTCGCGGTGATGCCGACCTGCTTCCACTGGTCGATCACGAAGAGCGCGACCGGCTCGTACGGCGTGGTGATGTTGCGATTCAGGAACTTGAACGTGAGGTTCGTCTGGCCCGCATCGGCCAGAAGCTGCTTGGCCTTCGCCTTGTTGGCGGCGCCGTCGGTGCCGAAGCCCGCGATCTTCTGGAGATCGGCGTCGGCTTGTGCGAACGGTCCCTTCGGCCGCATCAGGCCACCGACGTCCTTCACGATGGTGATCTTCTGTAGGGCCGTGCTCCCGGCGTAGCGGTCGATCGCGAGCGTGAGCGCTTGCCGGACGCGGACGTCATCGAAGGGCGGCTTCTTGGTGTTCGGGACGACGTAGTTCACGCAGATCCACGGAGCTTCCTGGATCGCGAGTGAGGTGCCGAGCGCGCCTGAGAGCGTGTCGCGCTGCTGCGGGGTGAAGCCGCGGAATTCGATCGCGGCCTGCTTGCTGCGGATCGCGTTCACCTCGGCGCTCGCGTCGGTGATGATCAGGGCCTTGTACCCATCGAGGTAGGGGAGCTGGACGCCGTTCTTGTCCTTGCCGAAGTAATCGGGGAACTTCTTACCGATCCAGTCCTGCCCCTTGGTGTTCGAGACGTAGGTGAATGGGCCCGTGCCCATGATGTTCTTCTCGTACCAGTGGATGTCCGCCTTGAGCTTCGCCGCGCTGTAGATGAAGTTCCATGGCGACGCGAGGTTCGTGGCGAACGACGCGGACGGGTACTTGAGCTTGAAGGTGACCGTGTCGGGCGCAGCGGCTGTGATGCCGTTCGTATCGACCGCCGCGTAGGCGCCGGCGCGCGGCGACAGCACGCCCGTCGGCGGGAAGATGATCTTGTTGTACGTCGCGACGACGTCGTCGCTTGTCATCTTCGACCCGTCGTGGAACTTCACGTCGGTCCGGAGCTTGATCGTGTACGTGAGCTTGTCCGCGGAAATCTCGGGCATCGCCGCGGCGACGTCCGGGATGACCTTGGTCAGGTCGTTCGGGTCGAATTTGTAGAGCGTGCTGTAGTGCGGCGCGATCGGATGCAGGAGCGCGAAGGTCGTTTCGCGGTGCCCGTCGAACGACGGCGGCTCGGCGTTCACGATGAAGGTCAACGTTCCGCCCGGTTGCGGCTGCTCCGCGGCGGTCCCGGACTGCGTTGGCGCGTTGCCCTTTGGTGCCGGGGTGCAAGCCGCAAGCAGGAGAGCGAGCGCTACTGGAAACGCGGCGATCTGGCGGTTGAACACGAGGACCACCCCCTCGGGCCGAGACTCTAGCGCACGCCTCTCTTACGAATGACCTCTTCATAGAGTTCAACGAGCTGGGCGGTGACGTGCGACCAGTCGTACTCGGGGGCACGACGAGCGCCCGCCTGGCCTAGCCGATCGCGGAGAGCGGGTTCGCAGAGCAGCCGTTCGAGCGCCCCGGCGATGGCGTCGGGGTCCCTGGGCTCGACGAGCAGGCCCGTGACATTTCGCTGTACGACACGCTTGTAGCCGTGGATGTCGCTCGCGACGACCGGCAGCCCGGCCGCCATGGCCTCGAGGAGGACGATCCCGAAGGACTCCTGGCCGGTCGAGGGAGCGCAGAAGATGTGCGCCGTCTTGTAGAAGCGCGCCTTGTCGACATCCGACACCCGCCCGGCGAAGAGCACGTCCTCGAGGCGATTCAGGCGGACGAACCGCCGGAGCTTCCCGAGCAGCGGACCGACGCTGCAGAGGATCAGCCGGAGCTCCGGGTGCTTCGGCTTGAGCTTGGCGTAGGCCTCCATCAAGTACATCGCGCCTTTCCGGGGCTCGAGCCGGCCAACGAACAGGATGTTGATCTTGCCGTCGTGGTATTCCGGGAACGGCTTGGCGCTCGAGTAGAACTGCACGTCGACGCCGTTCGGGATGATCTTGTAATCGCCGGGGAAGTACGTCGATATGAAGTGGCGCGCGGCGCTCGACACGGCGATCCGCGCATCGAGCTTGTTCATGTACCGGTTACCGATGGGCCGGCCGGCCCAGTAGGAAAAGGAGAATCCGCCGAAGGCGTGGAACGTCGCGACCTGCGGGCATCGGGCGGAGTCGAGGATCTGCATCGAGAGAAAGGGAACCAGGGGCTCGTGGTGGTGGATGATGTCGAACCGCTCGCGGTCGAGCATGCGCGACACGAGCCACTCGAGGCGCAGTGAGAGGGTGATCCGGCCGATCGCTCCGTTGTACGGGACGGCGATGGCCTGACCGATCTGGATCACATCCTGAGCCGGCGGGTCATCGCCCCACGGCGCCGTGATGATCCGGACGTCGTGCCCCAGCCGGCGTAGCTCTTCGTAGCTCTCGCGGATGTACGAGTTCGCGCCCCCCGGACGCGGGTACGCGTACGGGGAAACGATTCCGATCTTCATTTCTTCTTGTTCTTGCCGCCCCCAGCGCGCGCCATTGTGCGTCGGGCGCGCTTGATCGGGTCGCGGACCATCGACCGCCACTGCTGCTTGGCGGCGCCATCGAGGTGCTCCCGCAGCGTCCAGCCGCGGCCGTCGGCCCTGGTCGCGTGAGCTCGGAGCGCGCCTCGCAGATCCTCCGAGGTGCTACCCGGAAAGTCGGTCCAGCACGTCCCCACGAGCGCCGCGTGGTGCGCGTCGCTCGAGCCGGTCTCCGCGACGCGAAGCACATGCGCGTTGAGCCAGAGCGCCCGCGACGCGCGCACACGCCCGGCGTACGACGGATTGCGCAGCTCGATCGCGTCGACCATCCGCGAGTCATCGCGGTAGGCCGCGAGCTGGCGGAGGGCGCCCTCGCCGATCGAGAAGGTCAGGTACGACAGGGGATGCGGCACGACCGCCACGCCGCCCGCCTTGTGGATCCGCGCGAGCGCCTGCGCGAGCGAGGAGAACATCGGCACCTCGTCCTCGATCCACAGAGCGAGGAGATGGCCCGATCGTGTGGTGACCTCGACACCGGGAACCACCTCGACGGGGCTCGATCGCCGTGCCGCGAGGTCGCGCAGCTGGAACGCGCCGCGGATGTCGTCGTGATCGGTGAGCGCGATCACATCGAGCCCGGTGCGCTCGGCCGACTCGAGAATCTCCTCGATCGATGAGAGACCGTCGCCCAGGTCGCTGTGAAGCTGCAGGTCCGCTCTACCCATGTGAGCCCCACACCGGCTCGAACACCGACCACTGCTCGGGGTGCTCCTTGACGTAGCGCTCAAGGCGCGCCGCGAATTGACGGACGCCGGCGCGAACGTCGGCATCCCGATCGCCGGTCGACACCAGGTCGAGTGGCTCCTCGATGCGCGCGACGAGGAAGCCCTTCTCGCGCCAGGCGAAAGCCGGGAGGAGCGCCGCGCCCGTCCGGAGCGCGAGGGCGACGTGCGCCGATGGGAGGAGCGCGGGCCGCCCGAAGAACTCGACCCGCTCGCCCACACCCGTCACCGCACGATCAGCGAGGATGCCGAGCACGCCGCCATCCCGGACGATGCGGTGGATTCCAAGGGCCGAGTCCATCGGCACGAGCACGAGGCCCTGTGCCTGCCGTGCTCGATTCACGGCTCGCATGAATTCGGAATCGGTCTTCTCGGCAGGGAGGGTCAGCGTGAAGCCGCGTGTGATGAGGACCTGCCCCACCAAGGCGATGGGTCCGAGGTGCGCGCTGCCGAAGATCACGCCTTTTCCGAGACGCTGCGCGCACAGAAAGTTGTCCCAGCCTTCGACACGCACTACCGCGTCGAACCGCGCGCGATCGAGCCGCGGAATCTGGAATACCTCGAGGTATTGCCGGACCTGATTCACAAATACCCGTCGCGCGCTCAGTGACCGTTCCGGCGAGATCACCGCGAGATTCGCGCGGACGGCGGCTCGGCTGCGCGGCGCCGCCAAATACGCGATGGTGCCGACGACCTCCGATATCGGTCCCTGCCACGCGGGCGGCACTCTCGGCAGGACCTGCAGCGCCGCGGTCGCGAGCGCGCGCGCTGCGCCCATGGCCTAAGCGGTGCCTTCGGGCCGGGTCCACATGGGGCGGAATATGTACCACTGATCAGGATCGCCGCGGACCAGCTGCTCGAGGCCGTGAACGATCGCCTGCGTGGTGTGCTCGATGTCGTGGGCGGCCTGCTTTGTCCGTTCGACGAAGATCGGCGGGAGAGCGACCCCGCGAAAAGTGTTGTCGCGCTCCCGCGTCACCGCCGCGACGACGATCGGCGCACCCGAAACCCGTGCGAGGTTCGCGGCGATCGTCGGAAACGCGGTGAGCTCGCCGAAGAACATCACCTCCACGTTGTCCAGCTCCTTTGCGCGGGGACCAAGATCCATCATCAGGCCCACCATCTCGTTCCGGCGGAGCGCCTGGAGCACCTGGCGCACCGCTCCCTCCGGGGGCAGGAGCCTCACGTTCTTGTGCGCGCGGTTCGCGACAAGAAGATCCATGAGACGCTGGTTCTCGAGCTCGTCGGCGATGACGTTGAGCGGGATCTCGTCCGCGATCCGTGCGCCGCCGATCTCGAAGTTGCCGAAATGCATGGACACGAAGATGAGGCCGCGCCCGTGGTCTCGCGCCGCTCGGAAGTACGACCACGAGCGCGGATCGACGGTCACCAGCTTTGCGAAGTCGGCGCTCTCGAGGCGGGGGAACCGCATGATCTCGACGAGGTACTTCGCGAAGTTGCGGAACGACCGGCGCGCCACGCGCGCGACCTCGCGGTCATCTGCCGGAAGCGCGAGCACCACGGCGAAGTTTTGTTTCGCGATCCTTCGGCGGCCGGTCCAGAACACGTAGGCGATCTCCCCGCCGACGACCGCCGCCGGGTAGGTGATCCAGGAGGGGAGGCGCTGCGCGAGCGAGGCTCCGACCCGCCAGCCCCAGAACGCCGAGCCGTGAACCAGTCGGTCGAGCATCTTTAGCTCGCTGCCCCGCTGAGCGTCTGCTGACCCGAGCGCCCCTTGATGTATTCCTCCACGCCCTCACGCGCCCGGTCGTCGGGGATCTGGCGCGGCGGCGACTTCATGAAGTACGCCGATGGAGCCACGATCGTGCCCCCGAGGCCTCGGTCAAGAGCGAGCTTGCAGCAGCGGATTGCGTCGATCACCACGCCGGCACTGTTGGGGGAGTCCCAGACCTCGAGCTTGACCTCCGCGTTCAGCGGGACGTCGCCGAAGGTCGTGCCCTCCATGCGGATGTAGCACCACTTGCGGTCGAGGAGCCACGGGACGTAGTCCGACGGGCCGACATGAACGTCCTTCGCGTCCATCGGATAGTCGAGCATGCTCGTCACCGCGTTCGTCTTGCTGATCTTCTTCGACTCGAGGCGCTCCCGCTCGAGCATGTTCAGGAAATCGGTGTTGCCGCCGAAGTTCAGCTGGTAGGTGCGGTCGAGACGCACGCCGCGGTCCATGAAGAGGCGCGTGAGCACGCGATGCGTGATCGTGGCGCCGACCTGTGACTTGATGTCGTCCCCGATGATCGGCAGGTTCTTCTGAGCGAAGCGCTTCTGCCAGTACGGCTCGCGCGCGATGAACACCGGGATGCAGTTGATGAACGCGCAGCCGGCTTCGAGCGTCTGCTCGACGTACCACTTCGTGGCTTCCTCACTGCCCACGGGGAGGTAGCTCACGACGACATCGACCTCGCGATCACGCAGGATCCCCACGACGTCGTCGGTGGCGCCAGGCGCTTTCTTCACGACTTCGGAAAGGTATTTGCCGATGCCGTCGTGGGTCATGCCTCGCGAGACCTTCACACCGCTCCGCGGGACGTCGGCGAAGCGGTAGGTGTTGTTCGGCGCCTGGTAGATGGCGTCGGCGAGGTCCTTGCCGACCTTGTTCCGGTCGACATCGAACGCCGCGACGAAGTCGACGTCGCGGATGTGATAGCCGCCGAGGTCGACGTGCATGATCCCCGGGACACGGTCGCCGGGCTTGGCGTTCCGGTAATAGTGGACACCCTGCACGAGCGAGCTCGCGCAGTTACCGACACCGATGATCGCGACGCGGATCCGTTTGTTTCCGCGGCGCGTCGTTGAGGCTTTCTTTCTCTTCTTGGCGATCGCCATGACTTCCGATTTCTACCTTTCTTTGATCGAGAGTTGGCGGCCTACGTGGACCACCCGGAGAACGAACGTGATCGTCGAGAGGACGGCGAGGGCGAAGATCGCGGCGACGAAGATCGCCTCGACGTCGAACACGGCCCACGCCGCGAGGCCGATGAGGAAGATGACGATGCGCGCCTCGCGCGGCGCCGGGCCAACGCTCGCGGTCACTCCGAGGGATTCGGCTTTCGCGCGAACGTACGGGACGAGGAACGAGGCGACGAGTGCCACGAGCGCTGACCAGAGGAGGAGCGGCTGACCCAGGTTCGCGCCCGCCGCGGCCGCGCCGACGAACAGCGCGCCGTCCGCGACGCGGTCGACCGTCGAGTCGAGGAACGCACCGAGGCGCGTCCCGCCGCCGGCGGCTTTCGCAAGCTGTCCGTCGAGCGTGTCCGCCAGCGTCCCGATCAGCAGGACGAGGAGCGCCGCGAGAGGCATGCCCGCCGCGAGAAGCCCCGCGCCGATCACGCTCAGCACGCCGCCGGCGAGCGTGACCGCGTTCGCGGAGATGCCCAAGCCGGCGAGCGCTCGCGCTACTGGACCGATGCCCGCGCGCGCGCCCTCCGCGACGCGGTCGGGGACGACCCCGTGGCTCAAGCCTGCGCCTCGGCGCGGTTCATGAGAAGGCGAAAGCCGCGGGCGTTGAGCTCGGCGAACTTCTCCCGGTCGAACGAGCAGCGGACCTCGCGGCCCACGCGTTCCATCCGCACGATGCCGGCGCGTCGCAGGCGACGCAGATGCCAGGACATGAGCGGTTGGCTGATGCGCAGGCGGCGGGCGAGCTCCGAAACAGGTTGCTCGCCCTCGGTCACCAGGATCTGAACGATGCGCAGGCGGTTCACGTCGCCGAGCGCACGGTAATAGCTTCGCAGCTCGCGCAGGCTCGATTGGCTGAGGACGGCTCCCCGCTCCACTGTGCCCGGTAGCATAAGCGGGACTTTATAGGTCACCAAGCGGCAATTCGGTCGCGGTGGGACAATCGCGACATGCCCCAGTCTCAGCCGCTCGCCGCACGGATGCGGCCGCGCGACCTGGACGAATTTGTCGGCCAGAGCCATCTTGTCGGGAAGGGCCGCGTGCTCCGCAAGGCTATGGAAGCAGGTCAGCTGCCGTCGATGATCCTCTGGGGCCCACCCGGCACCGGAAAGACGACGCTCGCCGCGATCGGCGCGAAGCGCACCCAGTCACGCTTCGTCGCGATCTCAGCCGTCGCCTCGGGGGTCGCGGAGCTGCGGAAGATCATCGAAGAATCGCGAAAGCTCCGCGGTCTTACGAACCAGGGCACCGTCCTCTTTATCGACGAGATCCACCGTTTCAATAAGGCGCAGCAGGACGTCGTGCTCCCGTTCGTCGAGAACGGCGACGTCACGCTGCTCGGGGCCACCACGGAGAACCCGTCCTTCGAGGTGAACTCGGCACTTCTATCGCGGTCCCGCGTCTTCACCTTGAAGCCGCTCACCGAAGACGAGGTGCGGCTCATCGTGGAGCGTGCGCTGGCGGACGAGCGCGGCCTGGGCGGTTCGGTCGCGCTGAGCCAAGACGCTTTCGATGGTCTCGTCGCCGTGAGCAACGGGGACGCGCGCGTGGCACTCAATGCGCTCGAGCTCGCAGCGGATTCCGCGGTACCCGGGCCGGACGGGAAGAAGCCCGTCGGGCTCGAAGAGGTCAAGGAGGCCCTTCAGCGCCGCTCACTCCTGTACGACCGCGCCGGCGACCAGCACTACGACACCATCTCGGCGTTCATCAAAAGCGTTCGCGGATCGGATGCGGACGCGGCTCTCTACTGGTTGATGCGGATGATCGACGCGGGTGAGGATCCGATGTTCATCGCGCGCCGCATCGTCATCCTCGCAGGCGAGGATGTAGGTCTCGCCGACCCGCAGGCGCTCGTCATCGCGAGCGCGGCGCAGCAGGCCACGCACCTCATCGGCATGCCGGAGGCGTACTACCCGCTCGCTGAGGCCACGGTGTACCTCGCGCTCGCGCCGAAATCGGACTCGCTGAAGCGCGGCCTCGGTGAGCTTCAGCACGACCTCGCCGAGACGCGGGTGGACCCAGTGCC
>Ga0209689_1000120_pt1 | contig 44123 bp, 38 predicted proteins | sample GraSoiAngelo_149_FD_187119 | JGI IMG/M metagenome (GOLD analysis project Ga0209689, IMG submission 187119) | Grasslands soil microbial communities from the Angelo Coastal Reserve, California, USA - 14_1009_09_30cm (SPAdes) (version 2) | ecosystem: Environmental > Terrestrial > Soil > Grasslands ... | reverse complement strand
ATCATTTCCTCCTTCGCCGCGCACGATCTCGAGGTGCGCGTGGGTGAAGGCGGCACCTTCGCAGCGTGCCTCGTCAGCGAGAAGGACTGCGCGCGCCAGTCGACCGGACCGGCGGCGCCACGTCCGGCGCGCGCCAGGCTGCGGGCGACACCCCGGTCCAACGGCGGAAAGCGCGGCGGAACGCCCTGTCATCGGAGAAACCGGTCAGGAACGCGACCTGGTTCTGCGTCGCGCCTCGCTGGGCGAGGTAACGCAGCGCCGCTTCCCGCCGTGCTTCGTCGATCAACGCCTTGTATGTGGTCCCGAGGCCCGTCAGCTTGCGCTGAAACGTTCTCGGCGGCATGCCGAGGCGCTGCGCGACCGCGGAGATCTCGGGGACTCCGCCAGACAGGTCCCGAGCGATCAAGTGCCGCACCACGGCGGCGAGGTCCTCGTCGGGCTGGACAACGCGCGAGAGGTCCTCCGCCCGGTGGCGCAGATAAGCCAGCAGCTTCGGGTCGGAATGCAGCAGCGGCACGGCGAGCAATTCGGAATCGAACACGAGCTCGTTGCGCGGCTGACCAAACCGGATGGGGCAGCGGAACAGCTCCGTGTACCTCGTCGTCCCGACATCATCGAGATGCTGGAACCTCACTTCGTGTGGCACCCACTCGCGCACCATCCAGCGGCGGGTCAGCAGCACGTACCCTCCGAAGACGAACTCGGCCTTGGCGCGCGGCCACCGCTCGCCGGGGCGTCGGGGGCCGTCGACGAGCCGAGCGACGGGCCCTTCCCGCACGACGCGAGTCTCCGTGCTCTCGTTCATCACGCGGCAATAACGCGCGACGATCTCGAGCGCATCGCCGAGGTTCGCGCTCGTCCGCGCCGCGAACCCCACCGCGCCGAAGGCGTTCGGTTCGAAGGCCGACTCGGCGAGCCGCAGCCCGATGGCTTCTCCCTCGAATCCCCGCTCGATCGCGTGCCAGAGCGCGACTTCGGCGGAGAACGGGACCCGACCTTCGGGATCGGCGAACGCCGCAGCGTCAAGTCCCGCCGCTCCGAGCAGGGCACTCCGATCGAGCCCGGCGTGGACGCCGGCTTCGAGCACGGCTGCGACCTGGCTCGCGATGACCGTAGGTGCGGACGAAGGAAGCGCCGCCATGATGCCGCCGCAGACGCGGTTGGGAATCGACAATAGCACTCCGGCGGCGTCTCAGAAGCCAAGAAGCTGGAGAACTGCCGAGCGATCGATGGCATCCGCCGCCACGCTGCCGAGCCGCTCGCGCAGCGAGCGCGGCCTCTCGAAGGTCACCTGGTAGAGGTTGGCCTCCCCCGCCCGGTCGATCAGATATTCGTCGCTGGTGCGAAGCTGATCGACGAGACCAAGCTCCAACCCGCGCCGCGCAAGCCAGTGCTCACCCGTTGCGACCTGATCGAGGTCGAGCTTCGGCCGGTGCGCCTTGACGAACTGCTTGAACAGGGAGTGCGTGTCTTCGAGCTCCTCCTGGAACTTCTTCCGGCCCCTCTCCGTGATCTCCCCGAACACGCTGACCGTGCGCTTGAACTCGCCGGCGGTCATCTCCTGGAAGTCGACGTCATGCTTCTTGAGCAGGCGGTGGAAGTTCGGCACCTGCGCGACGACTCCGATCGATCCGATGATTGCGAAGGGAGCGGCGACGACGGCGTCGGCGACGCAGGCCATCATGTAGCCGCCGCTGGCCGCCACCCGATCGATACAGACGGTGAGCCTGATCGACTTGTCCCGCACGCGCATCAACTGGGCCGCCGCGAGACCGTAGTGGGGAACCGCGCCCCCTGCACTCTCGAGCCGCACCACCACTTCGTCTCCCTTTCCCGCGACTGCCGTGATCGCGGTCACCTCCTCGCGCAGACTTCGCACCGCGGTGGCGAAGAGGTCGCCCTTGAAGTCGAGGACGAACACGTTCGGACGCCCGGCCTCCACCTTCTTCCTCTTCCTGCGGAGCCTGCGCAGCTCCCTCCTCTTCATCAGATTCCCGCGCAGAGCGTCGCCGAGGGCCTCGATCTGCTTGTTGAGCGGCTTGACACGGAGCCAGGAGCCGCGCGGCCGCCTGCGCCGGAGAACGGCAACGCAGAACAGGACGGTGAGCGCAATCGTTGCGAAGACGATGAAACCTCTGGCCGCGAACCCGAGTGCATCGTGGAGGATGTCCATGGAAGCCTTGTAACCGGATCCGGCCCGCGCAGGCTTGCTCGCCGGCCCCGATCGTGAATGATCGCGAGATATGGCAGATCGCGATCTGCGCCGCGCCGTCGACCTGCTCGCGGCGGGCGATTGGCAGGCGGCCCACCTGATCGTGCAGGAAGACGGCTCGACGCTGGCCGCCTGGCTGCACGGCATCGTCCATACGCTCGAGGGAGACCTCGACAACGCCCGCTATTGGTATGGCAAGGCCGGGCGCGCCTTCCGGGGCCAGGCGGCGGTGCACGAAGAGATCGCCGCCGTCCAGCGCGAGGCATTGCACAAGCCCTAGAATTGCGCGCTGCTGGACTGCGCCTGCGTGGCGCGAAGCGGAAGGTAGCTGGCCTGGTCGAGCACGACCTGCTGTCCCTCGCGGCTGAGGATGAAGCGGAGGAGCTCGTCCAGCGCAAACGGGAGCGGCTTGCCCGGCGCCTTGTTGACGTTGAAATAGATCAGCCTGCTGAGCGGGTACGTGGCGAGCGCGACGTTCTCGTACGTCGGGGCCTGCGGAGCTTCTCCGGGATTGGCGACGAGCGGCAGGACCCGCACGCCTTGGTCGAGGTAGGCGATGCCGGAATAGCCGATGCCGTACTTGTCGTCAGCCACGTGCTTCGCCATGGGGAAGACCACTTTCTCGAAGACGATGTCGTCGCGCCATTCCCCGCGCTTTCCGTCCTTGCTCAGCACGCGCTCGCGGACGAACTCCTCGAAGCCGTTCCATGGCTTGATCCCGTAGACATGGATCGGCTTGTCCGCCCACTCGCGGCCAAGGCCCAGGTCGCCCCAGTTGCGGATGGCCTTGGCGCCGCGGTGGTGCGTGGTCGAATAGATGGCGTCGATCTGCTCGAAGGTGAGCTTCTCGATCGGGTTGTCCTTGTTGACGAAGAACGCCACCGCATCCAGCGCGCCGAAGTGGCGATACGAGCCCCCGCAGACCGGCACGCTCAGCGGATCGTATCCGAACTTCGCTTTGAAATCGCGGACGTCGTCCGGCCTGAGCTCGCGCGAAACAAAGACGAAGTCGAGGTGCTCGTTGACCAGCTCCGTCGCTCCCAGGCTGCCCGCGTACGGCGGGGAGATCGAGAGATTGACTTCGGGATGGTAGGCGCGGAACTTCTCGAACCACTTCTGCACCAGCACGGCCAGCACGTCGGACGCACCCCCCTTGAACGTGCCCGCCAGCTTCTGCCGGCGCGGAGCATAAGGAGGCAGCGCGGGATCCAGCGTAGGCTGCAGCACCTCGGGCGGCGGCAGCTTGCGTCCCGACTTGCGACCCTCCTCGGCCTCCTCGGTTGTTTGCGGCCTGTTGGTCGGCAGCGCCGGGATCAACCACTCCACCATCGGCCGCTGCACCGCTATCGCCTGGTCCGTGGCCACCGCGGAGGACAGCACCGCGATGACGGCGAGCAGGTGGACCATCAGTAGTCCATCTTCACGGTCGCCTTGATGGTGCGATCCATGCCGATGCCGTACGTCCCGGTCTGCACCGAGTTCCAGTAGCGCAGGTTGGTCAGGTTATCGACGTTGAGCAGGAAGGTGAGGCGTCGCACGTTGAGCGCATGATCGCTGACCACCCAGCTCGCGCCGGCCGAGTAGAGGACGTACCCGGGAATCGAGCCTTGCTGCTGGAAATTGACGTACCGGCTCGTCACGCCCGAGGCGCCTCCGTTCAACGTCAGGCCGGAGACCCAGGGAACTCGGAACCCGAGACGGACGTTCCCGATCGAGCGCGGCGTGTTCTCGGGCGCCAGCCCGTTGAATTTCGGATCCGGGCTGTTCTGGATCGCACGTAGCCACTGCCACGCGATGTCGAGGGTGAAGAGGCGCGTCAGCTGCGCGTTCACCGTCGCTTCCAGGCCCCTGTAGTTGATCTGGCCGCTGTTCACGTAACACATCGGGTTGCCGCCGCAGTAGGGATTGGGGTTCGGGTCGGTCACCGCGTTCGCCTTGTCGATCTCGAAGAGCGAGACGCTGGCATGCACGCCCCTGAAGGACGAGGTGCGAATGCCCACTTCCTTCTGCGTCGACACCTGCGCCGGCAGGATCTCGTTGGCGTTGTAGGCGTTGGCGGGCGCTGTTCCGCCGGCCTCGAGGCCTTCCATGTAGCTGCCGAAGAGGGTGACCCCCGGGATCACGTCCCACAGCGCGCCGAAGGATGGCAGCGCGATCCAGCTCGTGTTGGGTCCGCACTTGATGCAGCTCACCGGGTCGTAGGCCTTGCCGTTGTTCTCGTAGTCCTCGGTGTAGCGGATGCCGAGCAGGAGCTTGGGCGCTTGGGGATGGAAGGAGATGGTGTCGTAGGCGTAGACGCCGCCATCCCGGCTGATCTGCAACGGCAGAGACGTGGGCGCGCCTTTGAAGACCGGCGGGGCGAGCGCGACCGGATCGTAGATGTTCTGCGTCTGCGGGAGGATGAATTCCTTGCGGTTCAGGGGCGTCTCCGCGCGGCGGTCGGTGACCGATCCGCCGAAGGTGAGCTCGTGCCCGAGCACCCAGGTGGACAAGGCGGACTGCATCTCGAGCATCCCGAAGGAGTTGCGGTAGTTCTGCGTGACGGTCGAGACGCGGACGGCGCCGCCGGCGCCGGTATTGATGTCGTAGCCGCCGATGCGGGTCGTGAACCGCGAGCGATCCGAATACGAACGGCCCAGCTCCGCCACCACCTTGAAGTTGTCGGCGACCAGGTAGTCGGCGCGCACCTGGGCGTTGGTGGTCTCCGGCGTGTAGATGGCCCACGGCCCGGAAAGGAGGTTGCGCGGATCCGGGACGGGCGTGATGGGGACCTTTCCGTTGACGGGGTCGAGCAGGCTGATCCCTGCCTGCTCGGGGACGTGCTTGCGGTAGTACTCGAAATCGCCCTGGAGAGTGAGGCGATCGGCCCGGTAGTCGAGGCCGGCGCTGGCGAACTCGCCGTCGCCGCCGAGCCCGTACACGCCGTTCTCGAGCCTCGTCGCCGAGCCGTTGAGGCGCAGGCCCAGCTGCCCTTCGTCACCGTAGCGCCGGCCGACATCGAACGTGCCACCGAACTGGCCAAAGTTGCTGACCGCGCCGCTGAAGCTGGTGACGTCGTTCTCGCCGGCGCGCTTCGTGATCATGTTGATGATGCCCGCCGGGCTCGCCACGCCGAACTGGAGCGCGTTGGCGCCCTTCAGCGTCTCGAGGCGCGACTTGTCCTCGTTGGGCATGGTGATGACGCCGGCGACCGGTACGCCCCCGTTGAGGCGATAGTTGGAGAAGAGATTGAGCTTGATCCCGCGGATGTAGATCGAGTCGTTGGGGCTGCCCTTTGAGTTGGCAGGCGCGACGCCGGCCACGTTTTTGACCGCCTCCGCGTAGCCTTCCTGCTCGTTCTCGGTCAGCGCCTTGCCGGAGACGACTTCCTTGGTGGTGGGCAGCGACTGGGTGCCCCCGATGTCGAGACCCTCCGTCGGCCGCACCAGCTGGACGAGCCTCGCCACCGTGGGAATCTGTCGCTGCATCTCGCCGCCGAGCGCTTCCGCCCGGCTGAGGAATTGCGCTTCGTCTTCGCCCTTCGCGTAGACGTAGACGGCCTGCATGGCGCCGATGGTATTGCCCGACTGATCGTACAGCGGGACGTTCACTTCGATGCGCTGCCCGGTCTCCGCGTCGACCGCGACCGCCGGCTTGCTGGTCTTGACCACTTCCACCAGGCGCAGGTCGCTTTCGCGGCCGACCCGATCGCGGTCGAGGGAGGCGATGACCACCGGGTGCGGCGCGTTGGGCGGCGTCGCGTGGAGGTCGAGGCCGATCAGCTCGGGATGGAGCGTCCGCGTCTGCTCGACGAGGTATTGTCCGTAGCTCCTCGCCGGCTGCTTCCCTTTGCGCGCGCCCTTCTCCGCCTCGCGGGCGATCGCAGGCCCGGCGAGACAAAGGATTGCGACTCCGGCGGCGGTGATCGCGACTCTCATCCAGGGGCCGTGCGGCATGGGCATCACTCCTGCGGAAGTGTGGCCCGAGGATGCGACCCCAGTCTGAAGCGATCCTGACGCATCCCTGAATTCCCTTTCAGGACACACCGCGTCAGGCCGTCGCTGACGGGGTGGGAATCTCCGTGGTCACGCGCAGTCCGCGGCCTTCGGGGCCCGGCGCGGCCGAGATGCGCCCGCCGTGCAGGGTGACGATGCTGCGGCAGATGGCAAGGCCGAGGCCGCTGCCGGGATAGTCCTTTCCCGGCAGGTTGAGACGGACGAACCGCTCGAAAATATGTTCACGCTGCTCGGCGGTCAGGCCCGGTCCCTGGTCCTCCACGCTCACGCGCCAGCGCTCCGCGGTGAGATCCGAGTGCACCGAGATCAATCCGTCGGCGGGTGAGACGTGGATCGCATTGGTCAGCAAGTTGAGGAGCACCTGCCTCATCCACTTCGGATCGACGGCCACCTTCCCTTCGCCCTGGTGCTCGAAGCTGAAGCGGCGGCCGTGGTGCTCGGCGAGCACCGAAGCGTCCTGCGCGAAGGACTGCACCAGGGGCGCCGGGTTCTGCGGCTTCAGATCCAGCTTGATCGCGCGCGCGTCGGCCTTGGAAAGGAAGAGCAGCTCGTCGATGATCTGGTTGAGGCGCGCGATCTCCTCCAGCTGCACCTGCACCTCCTCGCGCTGCGGCGGCGGAAGTTTTCCGTCCACCAGCATCTTCTCCGCGTGCAGGCTGATGAGCGAGAGCGGGATCTTCAGCTCGTGCGAGGCGTCGGCGGTAAAGCGGCGCACCTGGTGGAAGGAGACCTCCAAACGGTCGAACATCTCGTTGAGCAGGCGCGCCAGGTCTGCGATCTCGTCGTGCGCGTCGGGCACCGGGATCCGCTCGCTCAGGTTGTCGTGACCGATCCGTTTGGCGGTATCGCGGATCAGCCGCACCGGCCAGAGAAGGAAGCGGGAGAGTGCACGCCCGATGACGAGGCTGGCGATCACCATCGCCGCGAGCAGGAGCACGCAGACCTTGATGTAGCTGTCCATCACGTCGCGCACCGGCCGCATCGGCGTGGCGATGGTCGCCTCGAAGGGCATCTTGTGGAATTCCTCGGCGCGCACCTCACCGATATCGGGGACCTCGATGGTGTACCTGCGCGCGCCCGGCACGTCCGGAATATCGTGACCGATGAGGTTGGTGGACCGGAAGATCACCCCTTTCCCCGGGACGTGCATGTCGATGTAGAACAGCGTCGAGGCGTAGTCGGTGATCTCGCGGATGCGGGTCTCGATCGCTTCGGGGCTGAGGGTGCGGTAATCCGGTCCCAGCCGCGTATCGATCTCGCGGAACTCCGTCTCGATCAATAGATCCAAGCCGTGCACCAGCTGCTTTTCGAGCAGGAGGTAGCCGACGACGAAGAGGCACGCGAGAGTGGCGGTGGCGGCGGTCGCGTACCAGGCCGCGATCCGCGTTCCAATCGACTTCATAGCAGTTGATATCCGACCCCGCGCACGGTCTTGAAGAGGGTCTTGCCCGAGGTCGTCTCCAGCTTGGCGCGCAGCCGGCTCATGTAGACATCGAGCAGGTTGGTGTCGACGTCGTAGCTCGAGGCCCAGATCTTGTCGGTGATCAGGGTGCGGGGAAGGATGCGCCCGTGGTTTTGCATGAAGATCTCCAGCAGAGCATATTCGCGGCTGGTGAGATCTACCGGCTTGCCGTTGACCTGCACCGTATGACCGAGCAGATCGAGGCGGATGCCGGCGTGCTCGAGCACGGTCTGCTTGACGGTAGACTGCCGCCGGACCAGCGAGCGGATGCGCGCGAGCAACTCTTCACGGCTGAACGGCTTGGGCATGTAATCGTCGGCGCCGTGGTCTAGCCCCTTGATCCGGTCTTCGACCGAGTCGCGCGCGCTGAGAATCAATACCGGCTCGTTGAACCCGCTCTTGCGCCACTCCTTGAGCAACTCGATGCCGTCGCCATCGGGTAGCCCGAGGTCGAGAACCACCAGGTCGAAAGGGGTATCGGCCAACGCGTCGGAGGCCTCCTTGCAGGTGCGGACCCAGCGCGCGGTGTAGCGGCATTCCGTGAGCGCAGCTTGCAGGAACTCGCCCAGGCGAAATTGATCTTCGATGATCAATACTTTCACGGCCCATCCCCCGGACGGGAGCCCTGTGATCTCCTGAACGTGTACAGCCCAAAGCGTAGCGCAAAGCCGCACCTCCGGTGCGGCAGCGGCGAATGGCCATTCCTACATCTTGGTCGGCCGGGTTCCAAGCGGACGATCGGGCGTGTGTTCGCCGGACCGGAGGGCCGCTGAACGACTTTTCAGAATGGCGTCAGGTCTGGTTCAGCATGCCCGGGCAGGCTGCGCGGGATGCAGATCACCGGAATGCTGCATGGCGCCAGGTTGCTGCAGTTCGTGGGTTTTCCCGCCGCCGAGGCGCTGGGCCCCGCCGCGAGCGAGACGACATCAAGGCGCTGATCGGCAGGTGCGGCGCCGTATTCGTCAAGCCGGTCTTCAAGGGCGGCAGTGCCGCTTCGTGACCTGAAAGGGATTTCAGAATCGCGTCAGGTTGCCTTTAGTTGGCCGCGCCAATCTCGCCCGCGTCGCTGAAGCGACTCCCTCTGGAGGTTCTGATGAAGCTCATCCGTTCCATGCTCCCCACCGCACTTTGCCTGGCCTACGCCTCGGCGCTCCAGGCCGCCGAAGGCCCCAAGAAGAACTGGACTCCGCCCGCGGAGAAGATCCACGCGCAGGCGCTGGCCGACGAGATCATATCGAAGCACGCCGAACTGATCAGCGTGACGTTCCACGGCGTCCCGCCCGGGCTCGACAAGGTCTACACCATGTTCGCCGGCTCGTTCCCCGACCGCATCGGCAACCCCGACGATCCCGATGACGTCGACGTCATCACCAAGGGAATCACCATCGTCGACCCGCGCTGGCACAGGATGAACGACGCGGTGAAGAAGTTCGTGATGATGGTGCCCCTGCGCGACGCGGCGGGCGAGAACGTGGGCTTGCTGGTCCTCGCCTACAGGACTCCTTCGCCCGTGGCGAAGACGGAGACCGAGTTCTTCGCCGCTGCCAGCGCGCTGCGCGACGATCTGAAGCAGCGGATCCCTTCGTACTCCGACCTCTTCAAGCCGGCCCGATGACCATGCGCCCCTTTCACGTCGCGGCGACCCTCGCCGCCATCGCCGCGGCGCCCGCCTTCGCGCTCAAGTATGCGGCGCCGGAGCACCGGCTCGCCGTCGATCCGGCCATCCCCTCCTGGAAACCAGCCGAGCTCGCCGTCGCGCCCGAAGAGGAGCTGAACCTGGTCGGCGCCGACGTGATGGACGAGATCACGCTCGGCTGGGTCAGGCTCTTCCGCAAGGCGTATCCCCGACTCAGCGTCACCCTGGAGGCGCGCGCCTCCGGCAGCGGCGGGCCGGCGCTGACGGAAGGACGCGCCCACCTGGCCCCGGTGGGCCGCGAGATGTTGCCCGCCGAGGAGAAGGCCTTCGTCGATAAGTTCGGCTACAAGCCGCTCGCCATCAAGGTGGCGACCGGCAGCGTGGGCTCCTTGGGGAAGACGGCCACCTCGGTCATCTTCGTCGACAAGGACAATCCCCTGCAGGGCCTGACCATGGCCCAGCTCGACGCCATCTACTCGAAGACGCGGCTGCGCGGCCACGGCGACATCCGGACCTGGGGCGACCTCGGGTTGAGGGGTGAGTGGGCGGCTCGGCCCATCCACCTCTACGGGCTCAAGCCCGTCAACGGCATCGAGCAGTTCCTCAAGCAGCGGCTGCTCCTCGGCGGCGAGTACAGGGAGGGGATCGAGTTCGTCAAGGGAAAGGGCTTCACCCACGCCTTCACCGTCGCCGCGGAGGACATGGCGCACAACCCCGGCGGTCTCACCTATGCGCTCCTCTCCAATGTCACCAGCAACGTCAAGGTGGTTCCCATCGCGGAAAAAGCAGGCGCGCCGTTCGTCGCCCCCACCGTCGAGAACGTCTACTCCCACGCGTATCCCCTCAGCCGCTTCGTCTACATCTTCGTCAACCGCCCGCCCGGCAAGGCGCTCGAGCCGAAGGTGAAGGAGTTTCTCCAGCTGGTTCTCAGCTGCGAGGGGCAGGACGTGGTCGCGAGGGAAGGCGTCTACATTCCCCTCACACCCGAGACGGTCCGCGAGGAGCGGGCCAAGCTGGAGTGACACATGAGGACCGCGCTCATCATCCTCGCCGCCCTCGCTTTTGCCCTGCCGCTGCGAGCGCAGCAGCTGCCCGTAAAGGGGTATGGCCAGGAGCTGGTCGATCAGGTGATGGCGAAGGAGCGCGGCCTCCTCGTCGTGGTCATGCACGTCTCGCCGCCGGGGGCGGCGAACTATCCGATCATCGCATCCAACATCGGCCGGATCGGCAAGGTGGCTGACGACGACGACATGCGCGTCGTCACCACCGGCAAGACCAACCTGGAAGTCGCGCACGGCGGCACCCGCTTCGAGGTGGAGATGCCGATGCGCGACCTCGCCGGCAACACCATCGGTGCTCTCGGCATCGTCTTTCCTTATCAAAAGGGGGCGAGCAAGGCCGCTCTGGAGAAGAAAGCAGTCTCCATCCGCGACTGGCTGGCGCTCCACATCCTCGACGCCGGTTCGCTGGTGGAGCCGTATCCCTTCGATCCGCTCGCCACCACCAGGACCCACGCGCAAAAGCTGGTCGAGGCGACGCTCGCCCGCCACGGCGAAATCGATCTCCTGGCGGTTCGCGCCAGACAGCCCAAGGGCGGCGGCTACGCCATCATTGCCTCGAGCTTCGGCCGCATCGGCATGAAGGCCGAGGAGCCCGCCCCGGATCGGTCGCGCGCCGGCGCGCAGTCGGGCGGCAAGCGCTACGAGGTGGAGCTCCCGCTGCTCGACGCCAAGGGCGGCGTCGTCGGCGCGCTCACCGTCGGCTGGCCGTTGCGCAAGGGGCGCGACGAGAAAGCCTTCCTTTCCCAGGCAGAAAAGATTCGCGACGAGCTTCGAGGGCGGATCCCCGCGCCGGAGAAGCTGGTCGAGCTCGATCCCTGAAAAAGAGGCATGAAGATGAAAGCCACCGTTGCAGTCTTGTTCGCGTCCGTCTGCTGCGCCGTGATCCCAGCCCGGGCCGCCGAGGCCTTGCGCCTCGTGGGCCGCACCGAGATGCCGGGCTACATCGGCGACTTCGATCATTTCGAGTACGACCTGCCGAGCCGCCGGCTGTGGCTCGCCGCCGAGGACCACGGCACGCTCGACCTCTTCGACCTGAAGACGGGAGCGCTGCGCAAGAGCTTTCGTGGCCTGGTGGGTACGCCGCACGGCATCTTCTACCTGCCGCAGAAGAAACGCCTGATCGTCACCGACAGCGGCGGCGACGCGATGACGACGCGGATCATCGAGGGCAGCGCGAAGCACACGCTCCGGTTGGCCGCACCCGCCGCTGACGCGATGACGTACGACTCCTCCACCGGCCGCCTCTACATCGTCAACGGCGGGCGGGACGCCAAGATGCAACGGACTTTTCTCTCGGCCGTCGATCCCGTGACGCTGAAGCGTCTCGGCGACCTCGAATTCGACACCGACAAGGTCGAGGCCATGGCGGTGGAGCAGAAGGGGAACCGCCTCTACGTCAACGTCACCGGCAGGAACGAGATGGCGGTGGTCGACAAGCGTGACCTCAAGGTGATCGCCACCTGGCCGATCAAGGAAGCCGAACAGAACGCGCCCCTTGCGTTCGACGAAGAGCACCGCCGCCTCTTCGTGATCACTCGCAAGCCAGGCAAGCTGCTGGTGCTCGACGCCGACAGCGGCGCGACGGTGGCCAGCTTCAAGGCGCCGGAACGCTGCGACCAGGTCATCTGGGACGCCGGCAACCAGCGCGTCTATGCGCTCGGCGGCGAGGGATACATCGGCGTGTTCCAGCAGGACGACGCAGATCACTACCGGGAGCTGGCGCGCGTACGGACTGCGCCGGGCGCGAAGACCGGGATCCTGGTACCGGAGATGAAGCGGCTTTTCGTCGCCGTCTCGCCCGGCGAGAGCAGGACCGGAGCGGCCATCCTGCGTTTCGACGTCGCCCCGGCGGAGCAGTTCTACCGGCTGGAGACCGCGGCGGTCCTCAAGACCCACTCGCCCGAGTGGGACTACCTGACGCTGGATGAGCGCCGCGGTTATCTGTTCATCGGTCGCCGCGCCGACGGCGTCACCGTCTACGACGTGAAAGCCAGGCGGGTGGTCCGTACCATCGCCAACTCGGACGACGCCAACGCGGTCGCGCTGGTGCCGGAATTCGACCGCGGCTACACCACCAACGGCGACGGCTCGACCACCGCCTTCCGCCTCTCCACGCTGGAGACCATCGAGCGCATCAAGCTGGGGCAGGACGCCGATGCCGGCATCTACGATCCGGTGACGAAGCAGATCGCTTTCACCATGGGCGACAGCCAGAAGATCGCGTTCCTCGAGGCGAAGACCGGCAAGCCGCTCGGCGTGCTGCCCATGGAGAGCAAGAAGCTGGACGGCGCCGCTCCCGACGGCGAGGGCCACCTCTTCATGGCGCTGCGCGACCGCAACTCGCTGGCGAAGATCGACGTGGCCGCCCACCGGGTCGACAACGAATGGAAGACCGACGGCTGCGAGCAGCCCACCGGCGTGGCGTACGATCGCACGAGCCATCGCATCTTCGTCGGCTGTCGCGGCACCAAGCCGGTGCTGGCGGTGATGGACGCCCGGTCGGGAAGAGTGATCTCCACGCACGAGATCGGGCGGGGCAATGACGGCGTGGTCTACGACGCCAATGCGCACAAGGTCTACACTTCCAACGGCGTCGACGCGAACCTGGTCATCTACGATCAGCTCGACGCCGATACCTACCGGCTGTCCGAGGCCACCACCACGCGGCCTTACGCGCGCACGATGGCGCTCGATTCGAAGACGAAGAAGGTCTACCTGGTGACCGCCGAAGGCACGGCCGATCCCGAGAAGAAGATCAACCGCGCCGTCGCGCCCTTCTATCCGAACCGGTACTACCCGGACACGTTCACCATTCTCACCTTCGCTCCCCACGAGTGACTCGGATGGTACGGCTGCTCGTTGCCGCGTCGCTGCTCTCGCTTCCCGCCTTGGCACTCGACCCGTTCGAGATCCAGGTTTACGACGGGACCGCGAACGCCGCCGGCGAGCCTGGGCTGGAGCTGCACTTGAACTACGTGGCCCGCGGCCTGCGGTCCTCGGTCGTTCCCGAGCTGCCGCCCGACCACCAGGCGCACCTGACCCTGGAACCGTCCTACGGCGTGACCTCGTTCTGGGAGCTGGGAGGATATCTGCAGGGTTCGTTGCGGCCGGACGGCACCTTCGACTACGCGGGCACCAAGCTCCGGTCCAAGTTCGTCACTCCGCCGGGGTGGCACGAGAACTTGCGCCTCGGGATCAATCTCGAGCTGTCGCTGCTGCCGGCGTTCTATGATCGTTCGCGCTGGGGCGCCGAAGTGCGGCCCATCGTCGCGTGGGAAGACGACCGGTGGATCTTCGCCGTCAATCCCAACCTCGGAATGGCGCTGGCGGCGCCGGACGGCCACGAGGGCCCGAGCCTCGAGCCCGGCGCGATGGCGAAGCTGAAGCTCGCCGGCATCGCGCTCGGCGTCGAGTACTTCGCCTCGCTGGGGCCGGTGCGCTCGTTCCTCCCGGTCGCGCAGCAGGAGCACTACTTGTTCGAGGCTATCGACGTGCTCTCCTGGCGAGGCGTGGAGCTGAACGTCGCGGTCGGGGAAGGGCTCACCGGCGCCTCCAACCGGATGGTCCTCAAGACGATCGTCGGCTACGCCTTCGGCCGCTAGCGGCTCCGGCCGCGAATGCGGCCCGTCTGCCACTATTCACGCGGAGCGTGACCCTGGCCGTCTCCGGAACGGAGACGGCCTCCCCGCAACCTGAAAACGATTTCAGGAGCCGTTCACGATCGCTTCAGCATGAGGAGTCAGGGTGTGGGCGATGACAATCGCGCTCGCGCTCGCCGCCTTGCTCGCTGTTCCGGCCGCTGCCACCGACGACGCGGGGTCGCTCATCATCGCCTGTCAAGCGGCCACGGCGAATCGCGCCGCGTTCCGCCGCGAGTTGGAAGACTCCGGCGCGCAGCTGCAGCGGTGGAAGGACGAGGGCGCGCTGCAGGCGTACCAGCTGCTCTTTTCCCGCCATGTCGACTCGCGCGGTTGGGACGCGATGGCCATCCTCACGCTCAAGGACGCGGCGCGCTGGAAGAAGATCGAGCGCGAATTTCCCGCCGGGCTTCCCGCAAACGTGCTGGCGCTGACCTCGGCGATCGAGACCGTGCCGGCAAGTCTCGTGCGCCACGGCGTGCACGCGAAAGCGACGGAGCCGGTCTTCCTCGTCATCCCTTACGAGGTCGTGGTTCCCACGCCCGAATACGTCGCCTATCTGGACGACTACGTCCTTCCTCAATTCGACGGGTGGGCCGAGGCGGGCGTTCTCGCCAGCCACGCCGTCTATCTGGCCCGCTACCCGGCGGGGCGGGCGTGGCAGTCGCTGCTGGTGCTCGAGTACCGCAGCGATCAGGCGCTCGCCACGCGCGACGCCGTGGTGGCCAAGGTGCGCGCCCACCTGGCGGTGAACGCGAAGTGGAAGGCCATGAGCGAGAACAAGAAGAAGGTGCGCGCCGAGAAAGCGCCGGTGCTCGCCGATCCCGCGGCTGCGAGGCAAATCCCATGAAACGCATTGCGCTGCTCTTCCCCCTGATCTGCGCCGCCGCTCCCGCCACCCCACCCGCGCGGCAGCGGATCGTGCTCCTGGTCGACGAGATGAAGGCCATCCGCAACTTCCCAGTGGTGCTGGCGGAGCGCCTCGGGTACCTCGAGGGAGTCACGGTGATGAACATCCGTGACGACGCTTCCACCGCCGAGATGCTGACGGACGGCCGCGTCGACGCGGTGATGGCCTACTACCATCACACGGTCGTCGCCAGGGCCGCGGGCCGCGATTTCGAAGCCGTGGTCACGCTCGGCGTGACGCCCGGCATCAAGGTGCTGGTCGCGAACCACGCGCGGGACAAGTACAAGACGCTCGAGGATCTCGAGGGCAGCCGCATCATCGCCGGCGGCGCGGGTTCGTCGAAGACCACGGTCGCCAACGCGCTGCTAATGGCAGGCGGCCATGCCATCTCCGGCTACACGCGCATCGCCAACGAGAGCAAGGACAAGATCGCGGCCACGCTGCAGAGCGGCGGCGCGGATCTGGTGGTCGCGCCTACGCCGGACGGCGCGTACTACGAAGCGCAAGGCGTGGCCACGGTCTTCGCCGACCTCACGACTGCGGAGAGCACGCGCAAGATCCTGGGCGCGCTCTTTCCCTCTTCGACCATCTACATGACCAGCGAGCGCGTGAAAGCGCATCCCGAGATCGCTCAACGGCTGGCGGACGGATTCGTGCGAACGCTCAAGTTCATCCACTCGCACGGCCCGGAAGAGATCCTCGCCGTGATTCCACCCGAGATCAGCGGGCCGGATCGCGTCACCTACTTGCGCACGCTGAGAGAAGAGATCCCCATGTTCGCCGGCGACGGCCGGATGCCGGCAGGCGCGGCAGAGCATGAGTGGCGGGTGCTCGCCGAGCTCACTCCCAAGTACAAGCAGGTAAAGGTCGAAGAGACCTACACCAACAGCTTCGTCGACGTGGCGTTGCGAGGCGGTGATGCCCGCTAGCGCGCATCTCCTGAACGGTAAGGCCTCCGAAGCAGTCGCCAAGCCGCCCGCGGCGGCCGCGACCATCATGCCTGCGCGCGCGAAGTCGATGCGCGCGGTGACGCACCGGCTCGTGCTCTCCTGGCATCGCTGGACCGGCCTCACCGTCGGGCTGGTGCTGGTCTTCATGGCCGCGACCGGAATCCTCCTCTCCTACCGGTCGCGGATGGAGCCGGGGGTGTACCGCGATCTGCTCACGGCGCCGGCCTGCGACACGCGTGTGCCGCTCGATGCGCTCGCCAGCAGGGCGCGTGCAGCGCACCCGAAGGGCGAACTCGATTACATCCGAATCAAGGGGGCGGCCGCAGGATCGGCGCGCATTCCCGCCACGCAAGTGCGGCTGAGCGGTCCCGGTTTCCAGGATGACGTCTTCTTCGATCCGTGCACCGGCGCCGTCCTGGGCCAGCGCAGCCGCTACGGCGGCTTCTTCGGCGCCATGGAGTCCTGGCACAAGTTCAAGTTCATCAAGAACGGACACGTGATCAGCGGCAGTGCCGCGCTGCTCCTCGTCTTCTTGCTCGCGGGGGCGGGCCTCTACCTGTGGTGGCCGCGGCGTCTGAAGTGCTTGAAGTCGGCGCTCAAGGTCAATCCGCGCCTGCGCGGGCGCGAGCGAACGCTCAACCTGCACAAGGTGCTCGGGGTCTACGCGAGCTTCATCCTCGTCCCGACCGCGCTCACCGGGCTGCCGCAGGCGTTCGATTGGTTCCAGGAGGGCATCTTCTGGATCACCGCCTCGCCGAAGCCCGCGAAGCCAATGTCCACGCCGCTCCCCGGCAGGACGCCGCTGGGCATGGAGACGTACTCGCAGACGTTGCAGTCGCTCGTGCCGGATCCAGCCGAGGCGCTCATTCATTTCCCCGCCAAGCCGCGCGATCCCGTCGAGATCTTCGCCATCGAGCGCGGCGCCCCGCATGCCAATGCGCGCACCATGCTGTTTCTCGATGCCTACAGCGGCCGGGTGCTTCGTTTCACTCCTTATGCGCAAAGCAGCCTGGGCCATAGGGCCTATTTCTGGACGCTGTCGTGGCATACCGGGATGGTCGGCGGGTTCGCTGGCCCGCTGGTCCTCATCTCCGGGGCCCTCGCGCTGATTTTCCTCGCTTGGTCGGGTCTGGGCAGCTTCCTTCGCCGCTCGCTGCGGCCGGCGCGGTGAAGATGAACGGGATTTCAGAAGCGCGTCAGCATGCGTTCAGCCTGGGCCTCTAGCGTGCGACGCATGCCACGACTCAACCTGGCTCTGGCGACGTTGGCGGCGGGGATCGCGCTCGCGACCCCGGCATTCGCCTACCGCCCCTTCGACGGAACCGACGGCGACGTCGCCGGCGTCGGCGAGTTCGAATTGGAGATGGGACCGGCGCAATTCCTCTCCACCCCAGCGGGCCGCTACATCGTCGCCCCGGCCACCGTGCTCAACCTCGGCGTCGCGCGGGGACTCGAGCTGGTGGTCGATTTCAAGGACTTCCTCGGCGTGGAACCCGTCGCGGGCCAGCCGCGGATGCGATTGCTCGACACCGACGTCTTCCTCAAGAGCGTCCTGCGCCGTGGCACGCTGCAGGGCGAGACCGGCGTCAGCATCGCGCTCGAAGCCGGTCCGCTCCTGCCCGAGATCGGCGGCAACAAAAACTTCGGTGCGCAGGCAAACCTGATCACGTCCTACCGGTGGGACGCGCTCAGCTTGCACCTCAACACCTCGGCGGCGCTGACGCGCGACCAACAACTGGATGGGTTCGTCAGCCTGATCCTGGAAGGCCCGCACGACTGGGCCATCCGGCCGGTCGGCGAGGTCTACACGGAGCACGAGTTCGGGAACGACACGAGGTACTCCGCGCTGGCCGGAGCGATCTGGCAGGTGCGCGACGGCCTGGCACTGGACGCGGCCATCCGCTACGGCGTGCAGCCCGGCAGCAACGCCGTCGAAGTGCGCTTTGGACTGACCTGGGGAGTTGCCCTCTGGCACCACGAGGAAACGCAAAGGTGACGCGAAAGGAAACCATGCTGACCTCACAAGAACGCAAAGCCAAGATCCGCTCCGTCGTCCGCGTCGCCAGCGGCAACTTCCTCGAGATGTACGACTTCATGGTGTACGGCTACTACGCCAAGGCCATCGCCGCGGAGTTCTTCCCCAGCCAGAGCGAATTCGCCTCGCTGATGGCCGCGCTCGCCACCTTCGGCGCCGGCTTTCTCATGCGGCCCCTGGGCGCGCTCGTGCTAGGCGCCTACATCGACCATCACGGGCGCCGCAAGGGGCTCATCCTGACGCTTGCGCTGATGGCCGTGGGCACGCTCTCCATCGCCGTGGTCCCCGGCTACGCGGTCCTCGGAATCGTGGCGCCGCTCCTGGTCCTGCTCGGCCGGCTGCTGCAAGGCTTTTCCGCCGGCGTCGAGCTGGGCGGGGTTTCCGTGTACCTGGCGGAGATCGCCACTCCAGGCCACAAGGGCTTCTTCACCTCGTGGCAGTCGGGCAGCCAGCAGGTGGCGGTGGTCTTCGCCGCCACCCTCGGCGCCCTGCTCCACAAGTATGTCTCCGGCGCGCACATGACCGCCTGGGGCTGGCGGATCCCGCTGCTCATCGGCTGCGCCATCATTCCCTTCGTCTTCCTCATCCGCCGCTCGCTGGCGGAGACCGAAGACTTCCTCAAGCGCAAACAGCGCAAGAACCATCCCAGCCCGATGGAAATCTTCCGCTCGACGATGAGCAACTGGCGCATCGTGCTCACGGGCGTGATGCTGGTGACCATGACGACCGTGTCGTTCTACACGATCACGGCGTACACCCCGACGTTCGGCCAGCAGGTCTTGAAGTTGACGCCGAACGACAGCTACATCGTCACTCTCTGCGTCGGCCTGACCAATCTGTTGTGGCTGCCCATCTCCGGCGCCCTATCCGACCGGATCGGCAGGCGGCCCATCCTCGTGTCCTGCGCCATGCTGGCGCTGGTCACCGCCTACCCGGCAATGTCATGGCTGGTGGGTGCGCCTTCCTTCGGCCGGCTGCTGGCGGTCGAGCTGTGGCTCTCGTTCCTCTTCGGCTGCTGGAACGGCGCGATGATTCCCTTCCTCACGGAGATCATGCCGGCCGAAGTGCGGACTTCCGGGTTCTCGCTGGCCTACAGCCTCGCCACCGCCATCTTCGGCGGGTTCACGCCGTTGATTGCCACCTGGCTCATCCACGCCACCGGCAACAAGGCGATGCCGGGCGCGTGGATGTCGTTGGCGGCGCTGTGTGGGCTGCTCGCCACGCTCGTGACGCTGAGCCTCACGCATGAAGTGAACGTCGAGGTGGAACCCGCTCCCGCGCCCGCCCCTGCTGCGGCCTGAGGAATCGTGCCTGCCGCCGTCCTGATCTGCGGATTGCTCGCCGTCGCGCCGGCGCTTCCGGCCTACCAGCCGCAGGCTGCGGTGAGCGGGACGATCCGCAATTTCGGCTCCGGCCTGGGCGGACTGGTCAAGCTGTGGGAGCAGGGTTTCGCCAAGCTGCAGCCCGCGGTGCGGTTCGACGACCATCTGCCTACGAGCGACGCCGCCATCCCCGCGCTGGTGACCGGCGTCGCCGACCTGGCGCCGGACGGCGGCGAGGCCACACTCACCGAGAGCCTCTCGTTCTACGAAGTGCACGGGTACCCGCCCGCCGACATCGTCGTCGCCACCGGCTCCTTCGACGTCGAGGGCCATTCCAACGGGCTGATGGTCTTCGTCCACGAGGACAATCCCGTCGGAAAGCTCACCATCGCGCAGCTCGACGGAATCTTCGGCGCCGAGCGCACAGCGGGGATGCGCGGCTTCAAGTGGACGCCCGCGGACGCTCGTGGCGCGCAGGGCGACATCCGCACCTGGGGTCAACTCGGCCTCGCCGGCGAGTGGGCCGACAAGCCCATCCAGACTTACGGCCATGCGCCGTCAGGCACGGCCCGATTCTTCCAGGCGGTGGTGCTGAACAACGGCGACAAGTGGAACCCGAACTACCGCGAGTTCGTCGAGACCGGCAGCAAGATGATCGCGGACGAAGACCGTGCCGGGCAGCGCCTGGGCCTCGTGCACATGCTGCGGGACGAATTGGCCAACGATCGCTACGGCATCGCCTGGACGGTGATGCCGCAGGCGAGGGGAATCGCCGGCGTCAAAGCCATCGCGCTCGCGCCGCGCGAAGGCGGGACCTACATATTCCCCTCGCGCGGGACGTTCCAGGACCGGACCTATCCGTTGGTGCGGAGCATCCACATCTTCTTCAATCGCGCGCCTGGCGCGCCGCTCGAGCCGAGGCTGCGCGAGTTCCTGCGCTTCATCGTCAGCCGCGAGGGACAGGACATCGTCGCGCGAGATGGGGGATACCTGCCGCTGACCGCCGCGGCGGCGCTCGAACAACTCAGGAAGCTCGACTGATGCAAAGGACACCATGCGCTTTCGCCTGAAGACCGCTCCGTTGCTGGCCGCCCTTTGCGCCTCGGCCGCTTTCGCCCAAGCTCCCGATCCGAGCACCATTCCGCCGTATGAGAAGGAATTCAACGTCGTGGGCGGCCTGCGTATCGCCGGCAGCGAATTGAAAGGCGTCGTCGACCTGCTGGCCGAAGGATTCCGCAAGTTCCAGCCCGACGCCAAGGTCTCCAACAACTTCATGACCAGCAGCGAGGGCGCGCTGGGGATGATGATCGCCGGCGTTTCCGACGTCGCCCCGATGGGCGACGACGCCAAGATCACCGACCAGATGCCGTTCTTCAACGCCTTCGGATACGTGCCGACGGAGATCTCCATCGCCACCGGCGGCTACGACAAGCGCGGCACGCTCTTCGCCTGGGCGATCATCGTCAACAAGGCCAACCCGCTGGCCCGGCTGTCCATCGATCAGCTCGATCGCATCTTCGGCTCGGAGCGCACCGGCGGGTGGGAGGTCGGCGCCAACGCCGCGAACAACCTGCTCTTCACCGCGAAGCATGCGCGCAGCCACGACAGCAACATCCGCACCTGGGGCCAACTCGGCCTCGAGGGCGACTACGCCGGCAAGGAAATCCAGACCTACGGCTATGTGGCCCCAGGATTCGCCGTCAGCTTCGAGCGGATGGTGATGCACTGGTCGGACAAATGGAATCCCAATTTCCGCGAATACGTGGAGGTGAAGGAGGCCACGGGCGACGCGGACGGCCAGGCCGTCTCGAGCCAGCGGATGTACGAGGCATTGGAGAAGGACAAGTACGGAATCGGCTGGGGCGCGTTGATGCACGTCAACGGCACCTGCGTGAACCCCGACGGCACGAAGTGCCCCGGCTACCCGGGACTCAAGGTGATTGCGGTGTCGCGCACGGCGGACGGGCCCGCCATTCCGCTCACCTCGGACAATGTCGCCAACCGCAGCTACCCGATGGCGCGCGACGCGTACATCTACGTCAACAAGGCGCCGGGCCGCGCGCTGGATCCGAAGGTGCGCGAGTTCCTCCGCTTCATCCTCAGCCGCGAGGGGCAAGAGATCATCGCGCGCAACGGCCCCTACTTCGCCATCCCCGCAACCTATGTGCGTGAGCAGCTGAAGAAGCTGGATTGAGGCCACCATGAAACATTTGATCCCGTTCCTGTTCGCGGCGGTCCTCGTGGCGGAGCACGCCTCGGCGCAATACCAGTCGCAGCCAACCGAGGAGTCGCGCAAGCTTCCTCCCGGGTCCGCGGCGGAGCGCAAGGCGCGCATGTCGGGGCGCGCCAACGCGGTTGCCTACACGAAGAAGTTCGACCTGAGCGGCCTGCCGCATTACGTGCCGGAGGAAAAACCCACCGGAAAGCTTCGCGTCTACGGCAACAACTACCTCGGCGACGCGCCCCTCGGGCGATGGTGGAAGGAGGCGTTCGAGAAGGCCCAACCTGGAATCCAGGTCGAGTACTACCTGCCTTCGGCGGCCATCGCCATTCCCGGCCTCTACTTCGGGCTGGCGGACATCGCCATCAACCACGAGCCCAGCTTCTACGACTCGCTCGGCCATCTCCGCCTGAAGGGCTACGAGCCGGCGGGCTTCTCCGCTTTCACCGGCTCGTACGACTACGTGGGCTGGCAGAACAACTTCGTGATCATCGTCAACAAGGACAATCCGCTGGCGAAGATCACCCTGCAGCAGCTCGACGGCATCTTCGGTTCGGCCCGGGACGGCGGCTGGGCGGGAACCACCTGGCATCCCGAGTTCAGCCGCGGCCCCGAGCAGGACATCCGCACCTGGGGTCAGCTCGGACTGACCGGCGAATGGGCCGACAAGCGCATCAACGTCCACGGCTACAGCCTGCGTTACGCAACGGCCATCGAGTTTTCCAACAAGGTGCTCCAGGCGAGCGACAAGTGGAACGGCGACCTGCACGCCTATGGCAACTACCGCCGCCCCGACGGCACCACCTACCTGGAAGCGGACCAGATCATCGACCACGTGCGCCAGGATCCGACGGCCATCGGGTACGTGCGCTTCCACCAGGGCCTGCCCAAGGAGATCAAAGTGCTGGCGCTGGCGAGGACCAGCGCGGGCCCGTACGTCGAATACGGCCTCGACACCGTGCAAAACCGCTCGTACCCGCTCTGGGGCGATCAATCGCTCTGGGTCAGTGTCAAGCCGGGCACGCGCATGGACGCGAAGACGCGCGAGTTCATCCGCTTCGTGCTCAGCAGGGAAGCACAGGAGCTGGTGCAGCGCGACGGCAAGTACCTGCCGCTCACCACAGAGGCGGCGCGCGAGGAACTGAAGAAGCTCGATCGATTCACCGGAGTGAACCAATGATCAAGACAGCGCTGGGCGTTGCTTTGCTGGTTTCCGCGGCGTTCGCCGCGAAAGAATCCACCGAGGGTCTGGACATGCAGGCGGCCCGGTCCAGGATGATGACGGCGCGCGGCAAGAAGGTGTCCTACACGAACAAGTTCGATCTCAGCGCGCTGCCCCATTACCAGCCGCAGGAGAAAGTGAGCGGCACAATCCGCATCCGCGGCAGCAACTACATCACCGACGGTCCGCTGGGTTCGTACTGGGAAGCGGCCTTCCGCAAGTACCAGCCCGATGCGCGCATCGATTACCAGATGAAGACCACGCTCGCGGCAGTGCCCTCGCTCACCTTCGGTGACGGAGATGTCGGCATCGGCCGCAAGGTCACTTTCGCGGAGCAGGAGATGTTCGAGCGCTACAAGGACCGTCCGCCCGTCGAGATCGAGCTGGCGACCGGTTCTTACGACGTCCCCGGCTGGCAGCCCGGCTACGGCATCGTCGTGCACAAGGACAACCCGCTCGCACACCTCACCATGAAGCAGCTCGACGGCATCTTCGGTTCGGAGCGGCTTGGCGGGTGGGACGGCACCAGCTGGCGGCCGCAGTGGGCGCGCGGGCAGGAGGAGAACATCCGCACCTGGGGACAGCTCGGCCTCACCGGCGAGTGGAAGGACAAGCCCATCCACGTCTACGGCCTGACGCTGCGGTACCACCAGGCCACCGAGATCTCCGACATGATCCTCAAGGGCAGCGACAAATGGAACGAGCAGTTGCGCATCTATGCCAACTACGTCTCGGCAGATGGCAAGCTCGAGCGCAGCCTCGGCGATCACCTGGCGGACGACCGTTACGGCATCGCGTACGTGGCGGCGCCCACCGCGAAGCTCGGCGGTGAAGCGGCGCGCGGCTTGAAGATCCTGGCCGTCGGCGAGAAGGATGGCGGGCCGTACGTCCCCTATTCGCTGGAGACGCTGCACGACCGTTCCTATCCGCTCTATTCGCGCATCTATGCCTATGCAGATCGCGCCCCGGACAAGCCGATGGATCCACGCGTGGCCGAGTTCCTCCGTTTCGTCGTCAGCCAGGAAGGACAGGCGGAGGTGCAGCACGACGGAAAGTACTTGCCGCTGACCGCGGACGTCGCCAAGGCGCAGCTGAAGGCGATCGACGAGCGGGCGAGGAGGCAACCAGGACTTTAGAGAAGCAGCTTGAGGTACTCGTAGCCGCCGCCGTGGAGGTCCTCGTCGGAGAGGCCGTCCTCGTCGTTGCCGGGAACCAGGTAGACGGCATCCGCCTCGACGTTGCCGAAGTTGAGCGTGGGGATGGTGCCGATCAGGCGCCCGAAGGTCGTGCGGGTGAAGTACTCCGATTCGGGCATGTCGCACCGCTCTCCCAGAGTGAGGTCGGCGTTGCTGCCCTCCTCGACCAGGAAGATGAGCGTGACGATGACGTAGCGCTTCTCGGCGGAGATGCGGTTGATCTCGTCCGGCGCCTGGCCCAGCTCCTCCTTTTCCGTCGCCAGCGCGCCCTCGAGCTCGCTCGACCATTCCTCGAATTCCTCCTCGGCGCGGCCGCCCCGGATGAGGTCCCAGAAGCCGTGCTCGAACGCGGGGACCTGCTCGTCGAGCACCGCGGTGAGCCGCTTCCAGAACGCTCGCTTTTCCGTCAAGGACTGCTCACTCGAGGAACGCGCGATGATCTCGTGCAGCTGACGCCGGAAGGAGTCGACCGGGAACGCCTTGATGACCACCTGGATGCCGAAGAAGGACTTTCCCATCAGCTGCTCCCCCATCCACCCGCGCGGCCGAACGAACCGCTGCGGCCGCTGCTGACGGCAGTGATCGACCCGGTCGATTTGGAGGCGCGCACCGACACGCGTCCGAAGCCGGAAGGTTTCTGTTTGCCGACGCCGGCTCCTCCACCCAGGGTGCGCGAGGAGAAGATGGTCGGCCTCGGCGCGGGTCGATACTCGGCGCCGCGCGAGACCTGGGGCAGCGGTGTCGGGGTGCGCTGGACGAGCGCGGGTTGGCGCGGTGCCGGAGAGTGCCACCCGTACGTGCTCCAGAAGAGGAAGTGTGTCTGCGAATGCCCGCCGTAGTAGTAGGAAGTGGACCGCTGTGCCTGTGGTTCCCCAGGGCGCATCAGATCGCTGAGCGGCAACACCTTGACGTCGATGGAGGCGTCGCGGAAACCGACGAAGTCGGCGTTGAGGTCGTCGAGCTCGCGCATGTCGGATTTGTCGGGCGTGACGTAGAGCAGGCGTCTGATGCCCAACGCCTGGAAGTTGGTTGCCGTCGGCAGCCGCGCGACGTAACGGTTGTCGAACTGATTGTTCTCGTCTGTGTACCGGGCAAGCCGGTTGCGATCGAGGACGAATACCGGCGGCGCGCGGCCGGTCCGGTCCGCCCGCAGGCGCATGAAAAGCGGCCGGTAGTAGAGGATGGCGCCGACAGTCAGGTGCGAAGGGACGACTCCGAGCGGGTGCGGCCAGTTGTCGAGGACGAACACCGGATCGAAGCCGGGCGCCATGCCCGCCGCCACGCCCACGGAGCTGGGCCCATCGACGTCAAGGATGACGGCGATGTCTTGCGGCACTTGCACGCCTTCGAAGAGCGAGCGAATGGCCGCCCCGCGTAGCACGTCCCGGTTCTCCGGCGCGGGCGAGATGGGCGTCAGCGCGGCGCGCAGGCTTGCGCTTCCGGGATCCGCCGATGCCTGCAGCAGCGTCGGGACGTAGAACGGCGCGAGCGAGGCTTGCGCCGGAGCGAGATCCGCGGCCAGCGTGGTCAGCGCGTCGCGCCAGCCACTGCTGCCATCGATGTCCGCCGTCGTCGGGTTGGTGAACCGCAGCGTTGCACCGGCATGGCCGACATTCCAGCCCTGGCGCCGCTGCAGCTCGAGCGCGTCCATCGTGATGTCCACCTCGTCGCTCTCGCTCAAGAGCCACGCCAGGAGCCCTCCCCCAGCCGCCGGGCCGAGCACCAGCGCGAGGGCGAGAAGCGCGTTGCGGCGGCTGATCCGATCTGGCGCGGAGCGGCGCAGCGATTCCTGCCACCAGCGCGCAGCGACGAGATCGTCGCTGTCCTTGTACATCTGCCGCGCGAACGGCTTTGGGGGCAGGAGGTCGGTCATGGCGCGATGAAGACCGGGGCGGAGATCGCGCTGCGGTCCGTTCCGCGCGCCGCCAGCCGCGCGAAAAGGCCGGCAGCCCGGCCGCCGATCAGGAATACGCCGTGGTTTACGGCCGTGGTGCCATCGGGCTGCAGCCGCGCGCGGAAGTGCCGCTGCGCGACCCAGCGCCCTGGCACGGCCATGTCGAGCGAGGCCTGCCAGAGGTCCGCCGGGATCTCGGCGCCGATGACGACTTCGTCGCCCTCGCAGCCATAGTCTGACTTGAGGACCCACTGCTGCTGCTCGGCGATGAGCTGAGTGCGGGGCATCGTTTCGAGCCGCACGGTCTCCGGCAGATAACGGCGGATCGCGTCGCGGCTCGACTCGGAGAAGAGGTCGATCCTCTCCCACATCAGCGCCATCGCGCGTTTGTTCTGGGCAACGACCGCGCCAAATGGATTGATCACCGCGCACGTGCCGGAAATCGCCGCGCCGAGGATGATCGCGAGCTGCTCGCTGAGCGGTTCCGGATCGGGGACCGGCGGCTCGTCCGCCCAGGCGGGGACCCGCTCGGTCCACCAGTCGGTCTTGTAGTGCCGGATGAAAACGTCGCAGGGCGTATCGAACAACCCCGCGCGCCCGCCGTCGAACCGCCGCAGATTGAACGGCGAGCCCAGCGTGACATGCCATCCGCGCTCCTCGAACCAGCGGCGATAGAGAAGCACCATCGATAGGTCTTCGGGCATCTCGGTGGGATAGACGATTCCGACAGATAGACGCCGCCCCGCGCCGGCGATGGCGGCGACCATGGCGCAGAAACGCTCGCCAAGGGCCCGATTGGGATCGTGAAGCTGTGCGTGCATCCCGGCGATCGTGCCGTTGAGGAGAACTGCCTCCGCTTCGCCGGTCGGCGTGTCGCAATTCAGCTCGCAGATCATCGGGCCGGTGTCGGTCAGGAAGACGTCGGCGCGAGCGATGCCGTGCCAGTGCGGCGCCGACGCCCGCCAGAGCGCCTGCTGCACGGCGGTCATGCCGAGAAAGCCGGAGACGAGGCCCGGGTCAGCGGCGCAGAAAAGACAGAGCTCGTTCCAGGCGGCGGCCATCTCCTCGGCCGCGCGATAGAGCGCAGCTTGTTCCGCGGCACGCAACACGAGGGGGAACTGCTGGAAGCGCGGTTGGCCCTCGAACCACGGGTCGGAGATGACCCCGCTCGCAGTCAGACGCGCAGCGAAGGCGGCATAATCAGTCATGTGATCCCTGCGAGCACAAAGGCCGCTGCCAGATACGAGACCGCCTCTACCGCGCTCACGCCAACGTCATGCTCGTGGGCAATCAGCCGATCGAGTCCGCCACCGCGCAGGGCGAACCGCTGCCGCAGAAACAGTGTCTGCACCACGAATTGACGCACCGGGTAGAGCACCAGCGCAGAGAGCAACGCAAGGGCGTAAGCGCGCAGCGACGGGCCCCAACCGGCGAAATCGCCTTCGGCGGCGTGACCGACGATCACGGCGATGGCGACCGTGGCGCCCGCGTAGCTGAGGGCCGCGGCGACGTTCTCGCCCATCACTTCCTGGTCGTCGGCGTAGACGGTCAACGATCGGAACAAGATGACGAACAGATGCAGTGTCGCCTGCGCGATGACGAAGAACACCACCGAGACGCCCAGCGTTCCCAGGTCATCGCCGTAGAGGCACCCGGCGATGATCAGACCGGTGGCGGCGTAATGGCCGCCGGCTGCGATTCCGGCGGCCACGTTGCCACGCGCGACCTCCCGCGGCAGCCGCGAACGCAGCAGTACCCGGATACCCAGCGAACCTACGACGGCCAGCAGCAGCACGGCGCAGCCGCCGAAGACCGTGGTCCAGAGCAGGTCGGCGCGCCAGTCCTGGCCGTGAACGCACCCCTGGATCGCGGAGCTGGTGATGAATGCCACTCCACAGAGGAAACCGGCGCGGACGATGCCCCGCGCGGCATTGCGGTCGGACACGGATCCGCACGCTAAGTGAGAAAGAAGTCGGCGGCAAATGCGGCGACCGCCATCGGCGCCTGGAGATTCGGTGACACCACCGGGCCATTACTTGCCGCTGAAGAACGCAATCGCGTTCATTGCCTGGGTGACGAAGCGGTTGGTGTAGAGGTCGGCGGCTCGGACGCGCGAAGCGTCGCCGCTCCCGCGCCAGCGCCCCTCATCGCTCTCGTCGAAAACCGCTGACAGATTGACGTCCATCACGAGCCGCGCCTCCTCGGGTAAGATCGAATAGTCGCCACGAGCGTACGTCGGCAGCGACGCGCGGATCAGCTCCACCTCTGCTCGCCGATCCTTCCCGGCAAAATAGTCCGCAGGAAGCCTGGCAGCGATCTCCTCCGCCGAGTGCGAATTGACGAAGCGCATCGCCCGCACGAGCGCGTTCACCAGGCTCTGCGCTACCTCCGGGTGCTTCGCGATGGCCTCCGGGGACATCAAGAGCGCCTGCGCCGGAAACGGCGCGCCGAGGGCCCTCGCGGTCGACTCGCCGCTGTTCAGATCGTACAGCGTCGTCGCGAGCCCGGTGGCGAGCAGCGCCGAGGTGATCGGCTCCTGGAAGGTCATCACGTCCACGGCGCCCTCCTTCAGTCCTTTGACGACCGCTTCCTGCCGGCCCGCCTTCTCCATCATCACCGTCGTGTACGCGCCCGCGCCGGCCTTCCTCGCCAGGTAGCGGGTGAGCACGCTCTTCATCCCGTAGCCCGCGCCTGCCGCGACTTTCCCCCCCGTGAAATCGGCGGCGCTCGCGATCCGTCCCTTCATGCGATCCGCGACCAGCACCTTCATCCCCGGCGCGTCGTTGAAGAGCATCACCGCCTGCACCGGAAATCCATGCCGCGCGCCGTAGATGGCGTGGTTGAACCAGCAGTAGGCCGCATCGATCTGGCCCTTCGCCAGCGGCTCCTGCATCAAGTAGTCTTCGCCGGTGATCTTCTCGACGTCCACGCGCTCGAGCTCGATCCCTTCCTGCTCGAAGTACCCGAGGCTCTCGGCCAACCGCACGACGATGGGGTCCTCGTCGATGCTCATCCGGACTTTGATCGCGGACGCCTTGTGGATCACGCGCAGCTCGGGCGGCGTCACGCCCGAGTCGAGTTTCTTCATCTGCTCCGCTGCGGCCGCAGCGGTCAGCGGCAGGTAGCTGCCCTCGCGCACCACCTCCGCCTGGCCCTGCTTGCTGAGCACGTAGCGGAGGAACTCGCGCAGCTTCGGATCGACGCCGGCGAGCTCGCTCTTCTCGTTGTCGATGGTGAAGACGGCGTACACCGGCCGCGACAACGGATAGCTGCGGTCGGCGACAGTCTCGCGCGTGAGCCTGACGTACGGTCCCGCGGCCGTCTCCGCCAGCGGGAGCGCTTTGACGCCCGCTGCCGCGGAATCGAGCGACGAGTAGGCGATACCGTAGGGATCATTGCTGAGATCGGCGATCATCCGCGCCGGGTCGGCATACTCGCGCAGATCCTCGTTCCACAGGTCTGCGCCGTGCATGACGCGCGACTGGAAGTAGGTCATCGCGCCCGCCCCCTCGAGTGGCGGCCCGAAGACGTGGATGGTCTTGTCGGCCCAGGCGCCGGTCGCGCCGAGTTGTCCCCAGGTGCGGATGTCCTGCTCCGGCCCCCGCGCCGCGCTCTGATCCCAGCTCAGGCCGTTCCAGCCGCCGCCTCGCTGCGCACCGAAGATTCCGTCGAGCTGCTGCAAGGTCAGCCTCCCGACCGGATTGTCGCGATGGACGAAGACTGCGTACGCCGGCGACTTGTTTGGCGTGGCGAAGCTGCCAGTCGCGACCTCGACCTGTACCGGAAAGACCCACGAGCGCTCGTAGGTCCCGTAGTATTCGAATGGGTTCATCGCGCGGCCCATCAGCGCGAGATCGGCAGTGCGCATCTCCAGGCCGTAGATCCCCGACGCCGTGCCCTTGAGCCAGCTTTCGAAGCCGACCTCCGGATGGAAGCGGCGGAAACCCTTTTCCCAGCGCTGGAGCAGGAGGGCCATCTGGTCGTTGCCGCTCGAGCGGATGGTGCCGGAGACCCGCCCCACCGGTTGGTAGTCGGGCAGCGCCGCGGCGACGAGCAAGGCTGCGATGAAGGCGCTCATTCGAGTTTCCTCAGCTCCGTTTCGACCTGCTCGGCACTGAGCGGGATGAAGATGCGGCTCTCGGCGACGATCTGCTGCCCTTCGCGGCTCAGCACGAACCGGACGAACTCCTTGTCGCGCGCCGACAGGGGATGGCCCGGCACTCGATTCAGATAGAGATAAGCGCCGTTGCGCATCGGGTAGCTCCCGTCGAAGAAGCTCTGTGCACTCGGGACGACGAACGGTCCCCTCGGCTTCGCCGCGATCGGCAGCACCTTTACGTCCGACCCGAGGGCGTTGATGACGCGCTTGAAGGTGAAGCCCATCGCGAGCGGATCGTTCTGCACGCCCTCGACGATCTCCTGGTCGTGCGTCTTCCCGCGCGCCTTCAGCGCGATGTCCGCGCGCGGGCCCTCGACCAGCGCCGGGTTCCATTTCTGCCCGCCATGGAAGGCCTCCCGCTCGATGAGGTCCGCCCAGTTGCTCAGCGTGATGTCGGAGCCGTGCAGGTGGATGGGCTTGTCGGCCCACTCGCCGGTGAGGCCCAGCTGTCCCCAGGTGCGGATGTTCTTCTCCGACCCGCGCGCCGCCGCAGTGGACCATCTGGTGCCCACCCACGCGCCGGTGCGCTGGGCGCCGAAGATGCCGTCGATCTGATCGAGCGTCAGTCCCGCGAGCGGATTGCTCTTGTGGACCACGAACATCAGCCCCGGAGTCGAGCCCTCCGGATCGTCGTACGATCCGTTGGCGAACTTGATCTCCAGCGGCGCGTACCCGAACGCGCCCTCGAACGCCTCCAGCGTCGAATGCCAGGTGCGGTGCCCCATGAGGCCCACGTCGGCCTTTCCGGTGACGAGTCCGGCGAAGGCCTGTGAGGTGTTGATCAGGTAGGCTTGCAGGCGGACGTGGCCCTGCCGATCGCGGAACCTGGTCGCCCATCTTCCCACCAGCGACTCGAGCGGCGTGCCGTAGATGCGCACCACGCCGATCGCCTGCTGCTGCGGCCGATACGGTGGAAGCGCGCTCAAGTCGTAGTGCGCCGGCTGGGACGGCGCCGGCGCGGCGAGGAGCAGCCCGAGGAGGACGAGGGCAGACATGCTTCAATCCAACTTCCGGCGCTGGTCCTGCAGCGCGCTCGCGGTCAGCGGCAAATACTTCCCGTCGCGCGCCACCGCCTGCTGACCCTGGCGGCTCAGGATGTAGCGGATGAACTCGCGCACCTTCGGGTCCACCGGCGTGCCGGGCTTGCGATTGACGTAGAAGAAGGTCTCCCCGATCAGCGGATAGCTGCGGTCGTGCACCGTCTCCAGCGTCAGCGGCACGTACGGCCCGCCGTCCTTCTCGGCGATGGCCAGCGCCTTCGTCCTGGGCGTCAAGTTCATCACGCCGCCGTAGCCGATGCCGTAGCGGTCCTCGTCGAGGTGCTCCATGACCTGCTGCGCGGCCGTGATCAGCTTGCCGTTCGCGTCGGTGAAGTTGGCGAAAAGCTTGATGCGCTCGTTCCACTTGTCGCTGCCCATCAGGATCGGGTTGCCGATGCGCAGGCTCTGCTCGTAGCGGAGGTTCAGGCCGTAGGGGTTGATCGGCTTGTCCTTCCACTCGCCGGTCAGGCCGAGTTGGCCCCAGGTGCGGATGTTCTTCTCCGGACCGCGGGCGACGTCGCGGTGCCACTCGAAGTCGGGGCCCCAGCCGCCTTCGCGGGCGGCGCCAAAGATGCCGTCGAGCTGGGCGAAGGTGAGCTTGGAGATCGGGTTGTCCTTGTGGACGAAGATGCCGAGCGCGTTGCTCCAGCCGGCCACGTTGTACGAGCCGGTGCTGGAGACGATCTCGGTGACGTCGTAATCGTACTCGCGCTGGAACGCGAGCCGCTCCGACCAGAGGATGCCGCGGCCGGTGATGCCGATATCGGCTGCGCCGGCCCACAAGGCCCCCAGGGCGGTGGCGGCGCTCTTCAGGTTCCATTCGATCTGCATGCCCGGCTGGACTTTCCGAAACTCCTCCTCCCAGACCTGGGCGAGGCCGCTGTCGGCAAGGTAGTTGTTCCCCCAGATGCGCAGTTTCCCCGAGACTTGCTCTTCCGGCTGGTAGGCGGGCAGACCGGACAGATCGAAGCGGTCGGCAGGGTAGAACGTCTTCGCCCCGCGCTCGCGGACGAACCGCTCCCGGGTCTTCTGCAGCTCGAGAGCATCCTGGCTGCCGCTCGGCGCGCTTGCAGCGAAGAGAATGGCGGGGAGCAGGAGCAGGCCGGCGGCGATCTTCAGTGCGGACATGGTGGGCCTCCTGAAAGCTGCGGAATGGAATACGCCATTCCCCTGAACCGAGCCTGAACAGACGATGAATTCCCCTTCAGCGGCGCGTTCAGGTTGGCGCAAGGTTCTTCGTAGAGGCTTGTCCCATGCAGACTCGCATCGGGTTGCTGCTGTCGCTGCTCGCTGTTCCCTCGCTCGCGCAGGTCGCCGGCGAAGAGGACGTCCGCAAGTCGCTCGCGGCGCAGAAGGAGCGCGCCGGCGTGGTGGCCGAGCGCGGCGAGAAGCCGCACTACACCCGCAAGTTCGACTTGAGCGGCCTGCACCACTACGTCCCGCAGAATCAGCTCAGCGGCTAGATCCGGCTGCACGGCAGCAACTACCTGGTCGACGGCAAGCTCGGCGAATACTGGCGTGACGGATTCGCGAAGGTGCAGACAAGGGCGAGTGGGCCGACAAGCCCATTCACGTCTACGGATTCAACCTCCGCTACAACACCGCGACCGACTTCGCCGACAAGGTGCTCAAAGCGAGCGACAAGTGGAACGAGAACATCCACGCCTACGCCCACATCGTGCAGCCGGACGGCAAGCGATACATCCAGGCCGACCAGATCACCGACGCGCTAGCCCCGCGACAAGTACGGTATCGCCTACAACCGCTACCGCGGAGAGCGGCCGAACATCACGAGGCGCCCCGCGTTGACGTCGAAGATCCAGGCCAGGGTGACCACGACGGGAAAGCCGATGGCGAGCGCGACCACCACGTAGGAGAGGGTCACCTCGGGCCAGCGCAGCCCGTGCATGACTGGCTCGACGATCTGCAGGATTGCGAAGGCGGCGATGCCGTACCCGACCAGCGCACGAAAGACGCGCCTTCGCTTCAACTCGGCGAATAGATGCAGGTACACCGGCGCTCCGCGTTGCCAGCGAAGGATACTACGTATCCGCGCGGCGGGATTCGGGGACACCATACGCAACTCAGCGTGCCAGAAGCCCGGGCGCGCTATCCTATGGCGTGCGCTCTTCCCGTCCCCCTCGTGCGCTTGCCAGGGCCGGCATCTCGGTGGCATTTGCCATCGCGATCGCGCTGCTGGCCGGTCCACGGCTCTCCTGGAGGATGGCTGCGCTCGGGGCGTGGGTGGCTGGCGGAACCTGCCTGCTGGCGTTGGCGTGGTGGACGATCGTCCGCTGCGGCGCCGCCGTGACCCGCCAGCGCGCCGCAGGAGAAGATCCCGGGCGCACGACGGTGAACGTTCTCGTGCTGCTCACCTCGGGATCGAGCCTCCTGGCGACCGCCGCGCTGGTCCACCGCGCGAAGATGATCGCGGGCGTCGAGGGAACTGCGCTGGTCGCGCTCAGCCTGGTGAACGTCGCCCTCTGCTGGGCCCTCACGCACACGGCGTTCACACTCCGGTATGCGCACCTGTACTACCGGGAGGACGCCGAAGGCGTTGGCGGCGTCAACTTTCCCGGCCGCTCGGCCCCGAGCTATCTCGATTTCGCTTACCTGGCATTCACGGTCGGGATGTGCTTCCAGGTCTCCGACGTCACGGTCTCGAGTCCCCAGATTCGTCACGCCGTTCTCCTGCACGCGGTGCTGTCGTTCGTCTACAACACGGCGATCCTGGCGTTCGTGCTCAACCTCGTGTTCGGGTTCGCCGGCTGAGGCAGTCAGGAGCGGCGCCAACCGTTCATCGGCACCGCCCCCGTGCGGGTCAGGGACGGGGAAGGCCCCAGACCCCACAGCATGAGAGATCTGATCAGTGGCCGCGCGAGCGCTGTTCGGCGCACGCCAGCGTCATTCCGTCCGCTGCAGGCTGACAAGTGCCCGGATCGCCGCCGTCATACACGTCCGCGCAGGCGTCGCCGGTCGTTTTGCCGCTGCAGGCTGCGATATCTTCGGCCGACGGCGTTTCGCACCCGGCGCCCGAGTCCGATTCAGCGCAATAGATGGTCGTCCCGTCGGCGGCAAGCTGGCAGATGCCGGGATCGCCACCGTCGTACGCGGCGGCGCACGCATCGCCGACCGCTTTGCCGCTGCAGGCGGCAACGTCTTCCGCTGAAGGCGATCCGCGGGTCCCCGCGTCGCTCCCCGAGGATGCGGCGGCGCTCGTGAGCGCGCTCGAGATGGAGTCAGGGCCGGAACTGCATCCGCACACGGCGACTGCGACAACGAGGCTGGATACCGATCGGTGCATCGTGCTCCTCCTGGATGCCGCATCTTGCGGCGTCTGGGCCGGAGGACACGCAGCGTCGCAAGGAAGGCGTTGCGCGCTCGTTTTGCCACTGTTTGCGTTTGTGAAGAGTGCATGCGCCCCCGCAGCTACGCCGGTGCCACCCTGGCCTGGCAAATTTCGCTTGGGTCTGCATCAACCACCCGTTACGCCTGGAGCATGGACATCGTCTCCGCCGACCTGGTGGTCGGTTGATCCCGTATTTCGTCATCCCGCCCCTGCAGATCGGGCCGGTTGCCGTCCAGCCCTTCGGCATTCTCGCGGCGGCAGGCGTCTCGCTCGCGTCGGCGCTGCTCCTCCGAGGCGCACGCCGCCGGGCACTGGACGAGGCGCCGCTACGGGATTTCGCCGTCTGGGCGGTGGTCGCCGGCGTCATCGGCGGCCACCTTGTCCACTTGCTCTTCTACCATCCGGAGGAGCTGCGGCAGGGCGGCGTTCTCCAGCTTCTCAGGGTCTGGGACGGCCTCTCCTCGACGGGCGGGGTCCTCGGCGGCGTCCTCGCGGCCGCGATCTTCTTTCGTGCGCGGCGCATTCCATTTTCGCGCTACGCGGACGTCTTCGCGCTCGCGGTCGCGCCCGGATGGGCGGTGGCCCGGCTGGGATGCTTCTCGGTGCACGATCATCCCGGGCGCCTCACCTCCTTTGCGCTGGCGGTGGCATTTCCTGACGGGGCGCGCCACGATCTCGGCTTCTACGACGCCCTGGTCCTCTTCGCACTGACCGGCTTGCTCTACGCGCTCGAGCGCCGCCGCACGATGCAGGGGAGGCTCCTGCCCGTGCTCGCGGTTGGATATGGCACGGCGCGCTTTTTCCTCGACTTCTTGCGCGCGACGGATCTCCCCTACTCCGACGCCCGGTACCTCGGCCTGACCCCCGCACAGTTCGGGGCCGTCGTCCTCGTCGCGTATGGCGTGGCACGCCTGGCGCGGCAGGCCGCGGTGACGAGCCCGGCGACGGTGGAACGTCCGTCGGAGGCGCGACCATGGTGAGCGATGGCCAAATGCATCGAGATGAATCGAAAACGAGCCCGGGGACTCACAACGGCGTACCTCGTCGCAAGGAGTTGACCATGGTCCGAGTCGGTCTGTTGGTCCGCCTGCGCGCGAAAGCGGGCAAGGAAGCAGAAGTGGCCAGATTCCTCGAGGGTGCCCTGCCGGCGGCACAGGCGGAAACCCAGACCCGGGTCTGGTTCGCGATCCGACTGGGCGAAACCGAGTTCGGAATCTTCGACGCGTTCCCCGACGATGCCGGCCGCCAGGCGCACCTGGGCGGTCCCATCGCCGCTGCTCTGATGAAGCGCGCCAGCGAGTTGCTCGCCGAACCGCCGCGCATCGAACGGGTCGACGTCCTCGCCGCCAAGACGACGGGCTGAGGACGTCAGTGGCCGACGCCGACGAGCACGTCGCTCGCCTCGGCGTCGCGCACGGCCGCCTCGGCGTCCTCGGGAAGGAGGAAACGCTCCTTGACGCTCCTCGAGACGAACCGCTCGACGGCCTCCACGTAGCCCTCGTGGTTCTTGTACAGTTCCTGCAGCGAAGGCCGCGGGTCACGGGCCGCCTTCGCCTCCGCTTTGGTCACGGGCAAGGGCAGGAACATGCCGTTCAGCTCGCAGAGCTCGCCGTCGGCGTAGGGGGCGCGCCGCAGGTTCCATCCGGTCAAAGTCGCGGTGGGAACGCCCACGATTGGCACCTCGACGCCACCGAGATCGATTCCGACCTCGGTCACGCGCGGCACGAGGACGCGGTAGGTGGCGAGGACCGGAGGATGCCCCCAGTTGGTGATGATCCCGCGGTTCTGGGAGACCAGAGGGCCAAAGTCCAGCTCGCCGAGCGCATTGAAGAGCCCGTTGTAGGTCACGCCGGGGATATTCGGAAAGCCCACCTCGCCCCGGTGCTTGGGCGACACCAGTAGCTCCTCGTCCACCGTCGCGCGACGGCTTTCCGGCGCGTCTATTCCTCTCGTCACCCACTCGTCGAGATCGGTGAAGATCGCCCGCAGCGCGGGCCCGACGTACACGGGATTGTTGAGCTGCTGGCACAAACCGCGATCCGGGACCGAACCGAATCCGCTGAAGTGCTGGAGCCCCGCGATTACGTAGTGGCGTGCGTTCCTGGGCAGCTTCACTTCGTGGCCGAAGCCGTCGGTATCGACCAGCGAGGATTGCGCCCACCAGTACTCGTTCGACGTGTCGGTCTGCACGAACAGCGGATCGGTCGCTGGCCGCTTGAGGATCCCGTCGATCAGCGGCCCTTTCTCGATCCCGAGCGCGACCAGCGGATTCACGCGGACGCCGAAGTTGAATGGGAACGTGACCTGCGGAATGAAGCGGTCGCGGTGCTCGGTCGACCAGGGATGGACCTGCCCGAATCGGTAATTCAGTCCCAACTTCACCGCCCCGGAGATGTGCGCGTGGACCGCGTCGAACACGCGTCGCCCGGCCAGGTCCTCGTTGAAGCCTTGGTAGACATAGTCGCGGATGTAGACCCCGGATTGGGAGGCTCCATACAGGATCGAAGTTGCGACCCCTCTGCCCGTGGCGAGTGGATTTGGCGTGCCGGCGTCGTCGGCCGCCCGGTGTCCAAGGAACGAGGCGAACTCGCGCTGCGCCGCGTACCCCAGCCCCATGATGCGGGTGTCCTCGGCGACGTAGTTGAGCTGGTACACCATCCCGGTTTGAAACCCGCCGTCGACGCAAAGTGCATCGCGGTCCAAGAAGGACCACTTGGTGTTCGGCACCAGGGTGCCCGCGGGAATTGGAGGCGCTGAGGGCCGGGGCGAGTCGCTCGGGCGCACGAACAGCTCGTCGTTCGCCTTCTCCGAGAGGACGGCGGGGTAACCCTTGATTCCCCCTGAGCCGCTCAACGGCACGCAGTTGTCGAGACCTCCTTCGCGGAAGCTGAACTCGTCGGCCAGCTCGATGGTGATCCGCTGGGTCACAGGAGTTCCATCGGGATGCTGCGGAGCCGGCACCCGCAGCGTGAGGCCATTGTTGCCCGGCAACACGTCCGCCCCCCAGCCTACCCAAGCCATCGCGAAACCCTGGTTGAGGAAGAAGCCATTGCCGAAGTCGGCCTGGGACGTCGGATCGTTGTTGAAGGGCGCATTCGCGAACGAGAGGAAGAGGAGGAGACTGCCGCGGTTGTTGATCTCCGAGACCAGCTGGTGGTTCCAGTTCGAACGATCTTGCGGGTACAGCAGCATGTAGTCGGCATCGAAGGACACCAGGCCGTCCGCGTTCCGCGGCGCCAGGTCCAGATCAGTGATCACGGCGTTGCGCGGATCGGTCGGATCGATCTGGAACTCGACCGTGCCTCGCACCTTCTCGTAGGCTCCTCCCGATCCGAAGGCGTGGCCGCCAGCGACGATCACGCGGGTCGCCGGATGAAGGAAGATCTTCGTCGGCTTGGCGGCGGCAGCCACGCCCGCGCTCCAGCACACTGCTGCGGCCCAGAGCGCCGGCAACATGCGAGACCCGCTCGACCGGCACGTCGCGACATTCACGTTCATGGTTTTTTCCTCAATGACGCAATGAAATGCGGATTACTGCAAGCCGATGTCCCTCGCCATCTCCTGCGTGAGGATGGTCGCGGCGTCGTCAGACAACAGCAGGCCTTCCTCCACCTGGTCTTCCACCGCCTCCCTCACGTGCGCCATGTATCCCGCCTTCGACCCATAACGCTCCTCGACGGAGCGGCGCGGATCGCCCTTCCGATCGGCTTTGTGCACCGCGAAGGGGATGTACTGTCCCGAGAGGTCGCACAAGTCCGGATTGCCGAAATTGCTCTTGCGCGTGTTCCACCCGGAGTAGGTCCCGAGCGGCACTCGAAGCTGTGTCGAGCGGACCCCATCCACCTCGTTGCCGTCCGCATCGACCTGGGGAAGCAATTCGCGGTACGTGGATCGGACGGCAGGTGGCTCGTCCATCGCACCCGACACGTCCTTTGCGTCGAAGTCGCGCCCACGATCCAGCACTTGCCTGCTGTTGAAGCCCCCCACGAAGGTGACGCCGGGGATGATCGGGAACCGGACGCGGTGGGCGGGCACCAGGGTGCGTTGGCGGAGCGTCGCATACCGGCTTTGCGGCGGCCGCTGGCCGTTCACCACCCAGTCGCGCAAGGCCACGAGCAAGGCGCGGAAGTTGTACGTGTATGAGTTGATGTTGCCGGGTTGCTCGCAGACTGGATTTTGCGACGGAGCGACCGCGGGCTGCGAACCTCCGTGCTGCGCGCTCGAAAAGTGATAGATGCGGACGTTTTCGGGAATCTCCAGGTCCTCGTCGGCGTCCGCATCTGCCGTCGTGAACGACATACCGGCCTGCCAATACTCGGTGCTGCTGACCGTGTTGAAAATCTTCGGACAGGTGTTGCTGCGCCTGCAGCGATCGAGCAGCCCTCCGTCGATGTGCGCGAAGCGGTCGTGCGCGTCTCCCCAGGTCGTCGGCGCTTCCTGTCCGGCGAATTGCTTCTCGGTGTGCTGCGTGCCCGCGAGGCGCGTGGGCTGCGCGAAGCGGATGTTCAGCGAGATCCGGTAGCTGGCGATGTCCGGGTCGAGCCCGTCGAACACCCGCTTGCCGTTCTCATCCTCGTTGAAGCCGAGTTCCATGAACGTGCGCAGGAAGCGCCCGCTCTGGGAGATTCCGAAACCGATGGTGCGGTGGACCGCCCCGGCCAGAGGATTGGACGGCCCTGGGTTTCGGCGCAGGAAGGCGACCAGGTCTCGCGTGGCTGCGAACCCGATCCCCATCACCTTCGGGTCCTTTCCCGTGTAGACCAGCTCGTAGATGTGATTCGTGTCGAATCCTCCTTGCAGGCAGACGCGCGTCGTGCTCGGAGTTCCCGGGAATTGATTCGTCGCACTGCAGTCGGCGAACGCCCACTGGCTGCGCGGAACGAGCTCTTTCGGATCGTTCCAGTGGATGCGCCGGGTCAGCGTGGCCGTCGAGTTGTCCAGCGTTGCCGTCTCGATGGGCGCGGTGAGCGCGTTGCCGGCGAGCGGCTCGGAGGGCACGGCTGCCGCGGGCGTGTATTCCTGGCGGACCTCGCCGGTGATGGAGGAGCCATCCTTTTGCTGCGCAACCGGCACCACCGTCATCACCTGCCGTCCGCCGCCCGGGAGCGCGTCGCCCTGCCACCCGCTCCAGAGCAGGATGAAGCGCTGCTTTTGCAGAAAGCCGTCCCCGGCCGGATTCGCGGTGCTCGTCCCGACATTCAGGAAGGAGGTGATGACCTTGTTCCCGCGGTTCACGACGTCATAGACGAGGGTATGGTTGCTCTTTGCCAGGTCGACAGGCTTGAGGACCGAGAACGTCATCGCGTAATCCACGTTTCCTCGGATGTTCCGCGGCGCGTTCTCGATGTCCTGGATGATCCGGTTGAGGGGATGGTGCGGATTGATCTCGCCGGTGACCACGCCGTCGAGTTGCTCGTAGGCGCCGGCGCTTCCGAAGGTAGTGGCGCCGAAGGGTGAACTGCGGGTGAAAGTGATGCTTGTGACTTCGGCGCGCGCGGCTGTGCCCAGCGCGGAAAGCACAAGTCCGGAAACGATCAGGAGTCGATTCCAGCGAGAAGACCTCATGGCGTTCCCCTAGAAAGGCCACCGTCGCAGTTGCTGGATGTTCGGTGCGGGCCAACGCTCCGAAAGCATTGCGCAGCGGCGGCAGTCAAGACGCGACGCGCCGCGGCCTTCGACCTTCGTCGGTCCCGGCTCGAGTTCCGCGAGGTGCACGAGCAGCTCGATCGTGGCCCAGGAAGTGGTACCGGCTCCGCTGGATGACGCGGCGAGGCTCCAGCCGGGATGCGTGCTACGCTTCCGCCAGGGGGCACGCGTGGCCGTCATCACCGAGGGCAAGCGGCGTCGCATCCTGCGCGCCATCGCCGGATACGGCATCGTGGCTTTCGCGCTCCTGCAGATCGTGGAGCCGATCATGCACGGGCTGCACCTGCCCGACCGCATGCTGACCTTCGTCGTGCTCGCGCTGGCGCTCGCGTTTCCCGCCGTGGTGGCCGTCTCCTGGTCGCTCGACGTGCTCGGGCGAAGGCTGTTGCCGACCGCGCACTCCGGTGCAGGAGCGATCGCGGCGCCGCACCGGGAGCTGCTGGCGAGCCCCACCCGGCTGGCCCTTGCTGCGGTGGCCGGTGCCGCCATCGCGGTGACCGTCTTCTGGGTCGCCGCGCGCGGAAGGATGGCAGCGCTATCCATCCACCCGACGCTCACACAAGTCACCTTCGCGGGCGGAATCGAGGAGTATCCGGCGTGGTCTCCGGACGGCAGATCGATCCTGTACGTGGCCCGCGTGGGTCAGTCGCGCAAGGTCTTCCGCAAGGACCTCGAGAGCGGGAAGGAGGAGCAGCTGACGCAGGGGCCGCACGACGAACTTCAGCCTGCGTGGTTTCCGGACGGCAGAAGAGTCCTCTTCGTGCGCGCGCAGCGGCCCGATCAAAAGCTCCAGCCCGGTGACGTGTTCGGCGAGTTCGACGAAGGAGACGTCTGGCAGCTCGACCTGCGCGCGGGAACCGAGATTGCGTTCGTTCGCAACGCCTTCAACCCTTCCTATTCGCCCGACGGCAGCCGGATCGCGGTGGACGCTTCCTGGGCAGGACCGCGCCGCATCTGGGTCGTCGACGCCGGAGGCCACAACCCGCAGCAGGTCACCACCGACTCGAGCGAGCAGGTGGCGCACGTCGCGCCCAGCTGGTCGCCTGACGGGTCGAAGATCGTCTTCCAGAACATCGAGCGGACCAAGTTCGACGTGCGGGTGGTCAATCTCGAGACCAAGCAGATCAACTCGATCACCAACGACTATCCCGCGGACGTGCGCCCGGCCTGGTCGCCCCTCGGCAAGTACGTCTATTTCAGTTCCGACCGGAGCGGCAGCACGAATCTCTGGCGCGCGGCCATCACGGCCGATGGCGCGCTCGACGGCCCGCTGCAGCAGGTCACGACGGGAGCGGGCCAGGACGTCGAGCCAGCGATCTCGCGCGACGGCAAGCTCATCGCCTTTACGACGCTGCGCCAGAACGCCGACATCTGGCGATTGCCAGTATCGCCGGCGAAGGGCTTGCCCACCGGTGATCCGGAGCCTCTCATCAGCACCACACGAGAGGACAGCCGCGGTGCCTGGTCGCCGGACGGCAGCTCGGTGGCGTTCAACTCCGACCGGGGCGGCGACATGAACATCTGGCTCTACTCGCTGCAGGACGGAAGCACGCGCCGGCTGACGAGCGGCCGCGGCGGCGATTTCCAGCCGAACTGGTCGCCCGACGGCAGGGCGATCGCGTTCTTCTCTTCGCGCTCCGGCTCACCCAGCATCTGGAAGCTCGAGGTCGAGAGCGGCAAGCTCACCAGGCTCACCTCGAACCGAGCGATCAACGCCAATCCCTTTTTCTCTCCCGACGGCGGCCGCATCGCCTTTCAGTCCGACCAGAGCGGCCGCACCGAGGTTTGGACCATGAACGCGGACGGAAGTGGAGCGCGGCAATTGACGAACGTTGGCGTCGGCGGTCACTTCCTGCGCTGGACGGACGCGGGCGACGCCATCGTCTTCCGCTGCGCCTGCGGTGGAAAGGCGGCCACCATGATCGTTCCGGCTGCGGGAGGAGAGCCGCGACAGCTGGTCGATCAAAAGGGCGGCTCGCATATCTCGTTCTCGCCCGATCGCTCGCGGATCATGGACGTGGTCGGACACAAGGTGCTCTGGGTGTCGCCGATCGGCGGGGCGGCGCCGGAGAAGGTCTTCGAATTTGCCGATCCGAGCGTGCGCATTGATTACCCGGTCTGGTCGCCGGACGGAAAGTGGGTGCTCTTCGATCGCCTGCAACCCGGCGAGGGCGATGTCTGGATGATGAGCAACGTCGAATGACGCCGTCGGGCCCCGAACCCTGCCTCGCGGCGGTTCGGGAACACAGGGGGTAGACATGGACAATAGTGTCGCTGACACAATGGCAACGACCAGCGAGGTCGAGAGGCAGGAGCGGAAGCGCGACGGGACAGTGAATGAAACTACCCCATTCGAAACGATCGCGAAGATCGCGGGTGGGGCTTGCCTCCCTCGCTCCCTTCACGCTGTCGCGGATCTCGGTGTGGCCGACGCGCTCGATGACGAGCCGAAGACACCGGCGGACCTGGCGGCTGCGGTGGGAGCACATCCGGACTCGCTGGCGAGAGTCCTGCGCCTCTTGTCTGCTTATGGAATCTTCGGGGTGGACGGCGACAAGGTCCGGCACTCGCCGGCATCGAGACTTCTGCGGTCCGACCACCCTCACTCCATGCGGGCGTTCGCCAGGCTGTTCGGCCTCGATATGAACTGGAACGCGTACACGGAATTCGGGCACAGCATGAGGAGCGGACAGCCGGCCACGAGGAAGACGTTGCCCAGGGGAGTGTGGGCTTACCTCCAGGAGAATCCCGAAGCGGGGCGGATCTTCAACGAAGCGATGGTGTCCAAGGCACAGGCAGAGGTGCCTGCGGTCGTTGCGGCTTACGATTTCTCTCGGTTCGGCACGATCGCGGACATCGGCGGTGGGCGCGGGCACCTCCTGCAGGCGGTGCTCGAGGCCGATCGATCCGCGCGCGGAGTGCTGTTCGACCTCCCGAACGTAATCCAGGACGCTGCCGCAGCCGCGAGCGATCGGCTCAAGCTCCAAGCCGGCGACTTCTTCAAAGACTCGCTCCCTGCCGCGGACGCTTACATGCTCATGGAGGTGATCCACGATTGGGCGGACGAGGAGTCGCTCGCGATCTTCGAGGCGATCCGCCGCGCGGCGAAGGCTGGCGCCACGCTGCTCGTGATCGAGCAACTGATCCCCGATGGCAATGAGCCGCACTGGTCCAAGATGCTCGACATCCACATGCTGACGCTCGTGGGGGGAAAGCAACGGACGGCCAAGGAGTACGGCGAGTTGCTCCGCCGCACTGGGTTCGAGCTCTTGCGCGTGCATCCGACGCGCTCCGATGTTTCCGTCATGGAAGCGAGGGCCACCTGAGCGGCTTTGGCGCACTTGTACGGTCTCCGCCGAAAGACAGACCAAGCGCGCTGCCGACGATGCCACCGAGCAGTGCACCCGCCGCGACGTCCGATGGCCAGTGAGCGCCGGCGCAGACCCGTTCGACGGCGACGGCGACCACGACTGCACCGCCGAGCGTCAGAACTGAGCGCCAGACCAAGTTCGGCGGAGCAGCCCACCACAGGCAGGAGATCAACGCGATCGGCGCTGCAACATGGGTGCTGGGAAACGACTGTCGCCCCTTGCGGCGGAACCGCATCAACGCCGGCCTCGGCCTGTGCACGACATGCTTCAGGGCGTTTCCCACAGCTATTGCAACGGGCGCAGCCAAGGCCACTGCAGCTGCCCGGCGCCCTTTTTTTCGTAGTGCGACTGCGGCAGCGAATCCTTCCGCGACCGAGGCGCACGGGGAACACACGTCGGCCAGGACTTTCGCTCCGGCCCCGGCAGGATGGCGGCGTCCGGCTCGTTCGAGCGCGCGGTCGAGTGCCCCTATTCCCATACGATCAGCTTGGCGATTGGGATGCGACTCGACAACGGGGCGTCAGGTCCGCTTGGGAGCCATGCAGCCTCTTCCCGCGCGGAGCTCGCAAGCGCTAGGCGGGCCGCTGGCGCCTCTTACCCTTGCAGCTGCTCATCGAGCGACTGCGAGCGAAGCGCCCAACTGGGTGAGCGTGAAGGGCTTGAAAAGAATGGACCGGGCTCGCCTGCGCACGGCTTCTGACACTCCCGTTCGAGGAAGTGCGGTGATGGCAATCAACGCGATCTCGCGTGTGCCGTTGATGGCGTCGAGAGCAGCGAGAAAGTCGTCGCCGTTGAGCCGAGGCA
>Ga0209689_1000117_pt1 | contig 44554 bp, 43 predicted proteins | sample GraSoiAngelo_149_FD_187119 | JGI IMG/M metagenome (GOLD analysis project Ga0209689, IMG submission 187119) | Grasslands soil microbial communities from the Angelo Coastal Reserve, California, USA - 14_1009_09_30cm (SPAdes) (version 2) | ecosystem: Environmental > Terrestrial > Soil > Grasslands ... | reverse complement strand
TCACGGCTCCGCCCTCAGGACGTATCCGGCGCCCCGCACCGTGTGCAGGAGCGGGCGCTCGCCCGGCCCGTCGATCTTGCGGCGCAGGTAGCCGACGTAAACGTCGATGACGTTGCTCTCGCGGTCGAAGTCGACGGCCCAGACGTGCTCGGCGATCATCGGGCGGGTCAGCACGCGCCCGGCGTTGCGCATGAAGTATTCGAGCAGGGCGAACTCGCGCGTGGTCAGCCCAATCGACCGGCTGCCGCGGGAGACCCCGCGGGTGGCCGGGTCGAGCGTGAGGTCCTCGAGCCGGAGGGCGGGCGCGGCCTGGCCCGCCTGCCGGCGGAGGAGCGCGCGGACGCGCGCCAGGAACTCGTCGAAGGCAAAGGGCTTCGTCAGGTAGTCGTCGGCGCCGAGGTCGAGACCCGCGACCTTGTCGGCGACGGCGTCGCGAGCGGTGAGGAGCAGCACCGGGGTCGACACCTGTTTGTCGCGGAGCGCCTTGAGGACCGACAAGCCGTCACGGCGGGGCAGCATCACGTCGAGGACGACGAGGTCGTAGGGAAAGCTCGCCAGGAGGCGGTCGAGGGCGTCGGCGCCGTCCTCCGCGACCTCGACCGTGTGGCCTTCTTCCTCGAGGCCCTGGCGGATGAAGTTCGCGACCTTGCGCTCGTCCTCGACGACCAGTACCCGCATGGCAGCCGCCGACTATCTTACGCCCGCCCCCCGCGGGCGTCTGGAGCCGGCGCCCCCGCCGGCCGTCCGACGTTCGTCCGGGAACAGCCCCCTCGAAGACCCGGTCTCGCCTCGTCGTCCCCCGCGAGGGCGCGTTCCTCCCCCTCGCGTCACGCGGGACGAGCGCGGCGAGGCGCGCTCAGCCTACGGGACGATGACGGTCCGGGCCACACTCCCCTTGCCGGCGACCCACTCGGCCTGCTCAAAGGCCTCGTTGATCTGCTCGAGCGGGAAGCGCGCGCCGACCAGCTTCGCGAAGGGATACTTCTCGCGGGTCCGGCTCACCCAGTCGAGCGCGCGGGGAATGACCCAGCGATCGTAGGCCAGCACGCCGCGAATGGTCTTCGGCTGGCGCACGGCGTCGTGCGGAACGATCTCGGCCGCCACGCCGGGCACGATGTTGCCCATCCAGAGGTAGCGGCCGCCGACGCGCGTCATCTCGAGCCCCTCCTGGACGACACCGGCGATGCCGGCCACCTCGACGACCACGTCGGCGCCGAACCCGCCGGTCAGCTCCCGGACCCGCCGGACGCGGTCGGCCTTCTCGGGTATCTGTTTGAAGTCGATCACCTCGTCGGCGCCAAACTGCCGCGCGAGCGCGAGCCGTTCGGGGATCGCGTCGATCACGATCACCCGGCCCGCTCCCATGTCCTTGGCCACGCCACAGGCGTAGATGCCAAGGCCACCGGCGCCCTGGACGACCACCGTGTCACCGAGCCAGACGCCGATCTGCTGGAGCCCGTAGACCACCTGCGACAGCGCGCAGTTGACCGGCGCCACCAGCTCGTCGGGAAGCCCGTCGGGTACCTTGAAGACCCACTGCGTCGCCTTGAGCAGGTAGTACTCGGCGAACGCGCCGAGGAAGTGCGGCGGGTCATCCGCGGTGAGCGTGTTGCGCGTCCGGTAGCGGTTGGGGCAGCCGCTCGTCCCGCCGAGGCACGCCCAGCACTCCCCACACGGAATGAAGTACGCGTAGGCGACCCGGTCGCCGTCTCGGAGCGGCCGTCCCAGGCTGTCAGCCTTCCGGCGGGCGCCGAGCTTGGCGACGCGGCCGCACATCTCGTGGCCCTGGATGCCCGGCGCCTTCTGGAACCACGGCACCTCGCCCCGCCACATGTGCAGGTCGGAGCCGCAGAGGCTCGCCATCGTCACCTGCACCAGCACCTCGTCGGGTCCGGGCTCCGGCACCTCGTACTGGGTGATGGCCATGCCGCGGACCCCCTCCCGCGTGACCGCCGCCTTCCCTTTCATCGCGCCTCGGCCCTCCTGGACGTCGGAATCGCGCCGCCACGTCACCCTAACAACGGCGGCCGCCGCGCACAAGCGCGAACCCTCCGGGTCACCGCCGCGTCCCGGCCCCGGCGCCCGCGCGATCGCGGAGCGCGCCGGCGATCGCTCGCGGCAGCGGGTGCCTCTCGAGCTCCTCGAGCGACACCGGGAGCGCGAGCGACCAGTTCGGCCGCTCCGTCGTCGTGCCCGGGAGGTTCGGCCGCTCGGGCACGGCGAGGGCGTCCTCGAGCGTAGCGGTCACGATGGCCGACGGCGCGCCGGCGAGCAGGCGGTAGGTCCGCTCGATCACCTCGGGCACCGACGCCGAGTCGTCCACGCCCGCGAACTCGCGCAAGCGCGCGCGCATCCACTGAAAGCCTTCCTCGTTCGGGTGCCAGCCGAGCGCCCGCTGGGCCGCCTGGTCGGCGCCGGTCCAGAGACCCGCGATCGTCGGTAGATCATGCGTCGTGACGGCGGCGAGCGCCAGCTCCGGGTAGCGCGCGGGCGCCTCCGACTCGAACCAGAACAGGCGGTAGGAGAGCACCCGCTGCGCGGCGAGGCGCTCGCGGACGCCCCGCTCCACGGTGCCCAGATCCTCGCCGACTATGAACGCCCGCGCCCGGTGGCTCTCGAGGGCGACGATTGCCAGCAGGTCGTCCGCCGGGTAGCGCACGAAGGCGCCCTCGGCGGCCGCCATCCCGCGGGGGATCCAGAACAGCCGGAAGAGACCCATCACGTGATCGATGCGCAGGCCGCCCGCGTGGCGGAGCGCGGCCCGGATGGTCTGAATGAACGGCTCGTAGCGCGCCCCCCGTAGCCGGTGGGGAATGAGCGGCGGCAGGCCCCAGTCCTGTCCGTGCGGGCTGAAGTCGTCCGGCGGGGCCCCCACGCTCACGCCGAGCGCCAGCATGTCCTGCCAGGCCCAAGCATCCGCGCCGTCGGCGTCGACGCCGATCGGAAGATCCTGGATCACCGGCAGGGATTCGGCCGCCCGCCGGAGCTGCTCGTCGGCGAGCCACTGCAGCCACTGATGGAACCGGACCCGGTCCTCGCGCTCGGCGCGGAAGCGCGCCACCGCGGGCGAGGCCGGATGGCGGTAGTCGACGGGCCATCCGTGCCACCCCCGGCCGTGATGCTCGGCGAGGGCGGCAAACGTCGCAAAGTCGACGAGCGCCGCGCCCTCGGCGGCCGAGTAGCGCTCGAAGCCCGGCTCGCCGTCGAACCGCGACCAGAGCACTTCGAGCGCCTCCATCTTGAGCCGGAATACTCGGTCGCGATCGATGCGGCGGTCGGCGTTGAGCGCGCGCGCGAGCCCGGCGAGGCGCTGGAGGTCGGCCCGTCCTGCCGCGGCGCCCGGCACCTCGTCGATGCGCAAGTAGATCGGATTGCGGTAGCGGCGGCTCGACGGAAAGTAGGGGCTCGGCTCCTGCGGCACGACCGGAAGCGGGGCGTTCAGCGGATTGATGAGGACGGCGCCCGCGCCAAGCTCGGTGGCCGACCAGCGCGCGAGCCGGCGCAGGTCCGCGAGATCGCCGATGCCCCAGCTCTCCGCCGAGCGGACGGCGTAGAGCTGGGCGGCCCAACCCCAGGTGCGGAGCCCCTCCGGCAGATGACAGGCCGGCGGGCAGACGATAACCCGGACGGGCTCGCCCCCGCCGCGCGGGTAGAGATCGTGGTAGCCGAGCGGCAGGTCGGACGGAAGTGGCCCCTCGACCCGGAGCCGCGAGCCGTCCTCCAGGCTCAGGTCACCGGGGGCGACGGCGGCCCGGGCGCGCCCGGGGGCGACCACGACGACGGGGGCGTCGGCCGGCGGACCCGGGTCCGCCGGGTCGGCGCCCATGGCGGCCAGGATCGCCTGCCGGGTCGCCGTCGGCGTCGCGCGTCGCTCACCGCGCGCATCGTCGTACGCGTCGGTGATGCCCCATGAGTCGGTCGCCATGCCCCAGTATCGCCCGGAGCCGCCGACTCCGGGACTTCTCGAGGGCGCGGGGCGCGCCCGGGGCGGCTACTGCCTCGAGACCTTCTCCCCGTACTGGGCCTCGTCCTGCTTGACCCGCATCTTCCGGACGAGCTCCTGGAAGGACGAGGTCTGGATGATCGTGTTGAACTGGGTCCGGTAATTGCTGATCAGGCTCACGCTCTCGATGACGACGTCGTAGACGAGCCAGCGGTCACCGCGGCGGATCATCCGGTACTCGATCGGTACCTCCGTGCCCTGCTTGGTAATGAGCCTGGTGTGCACGAGGGCGAGGTCGCCGTCGACCACCTCGCTCGCGTACTGGATCCTCTCGCCGTGGTAATTCTCGATCTTGGAGATGTAGGACCGCTCGAGCAGCCCCCCGAACAGCTTGACGAACTCCTGGCGCTCTGCGCTCGTCAGCGGCTGCCAGTGGCGGGCGAGGGCGCGCTTGGCCGTCTCCGTCCAGTCAAAGGTGACCTCGGCGATCTGCCGTACCAGCGCGCGGCGCTCGGCACCCCGGGCGTCTCCCTGGAGCGCCGGGTCTTCAAGCGTCTTCACCACCCGGTCGATTTCGGCCTTGAGCTGCTCGGTCGGCGAGGGCTCGCCGGCCCACGGGCTCGGGGTACGGGCGACGGCCGCCAGCGCGGCCGCGATGACGAGCACACGTCGGTAGCGCCTCATGAAGCCTCCTCCGGTGTGTCGATGGATTACGGACTGCGTGTCGCTCCTTCAAGAATACCCGTCCGCGGGCCGAGGGGCGCAGTAAATTTGCCCGGGAGGGGCCGGTGGCCGTCACGCGTATCGTCGTTCGCGTCTTCCCGCGGCGGCGCGTCCTGGCCGTCGTCGCTGCCGACGACGCCGTCGGGCGGATCGCGCCGACGGGATCGATCCCAAACCCCCGCACCGTGTCGGCGGCGCCGAGACCCCGGGCGCGATGCACCTGACACTCGCGCTCCTGGCGGGGGCGCTCGCCGCCCTCGGCGGCGTCGGCCAGCTCGACCTCGACTGCGGCCACGCGCGCGACACCCGCCGCGAGGTCGGCCGGACGCGGCTCTCGGAGATCGAGCAGGCCGAGGACGTCGCGCGCGTCGCGCGCGAGCAGGCGCTGGCCCGGTGCCCGGGCGGCGCGCGCGGCGCCGGCTGCCGGACCGCGACCCGCGAGCGCTTCGAGGCGGCGTGGACGCGGCAGAAGGCGGCCATCGAGGCCAGGTACCAGGCGCTGCTTCGCGACTTCGAGGCGCGCTGCGCGGGCGTCCTCGCCCGCGCCGCCCCGCCGGCCCGCCTCGGAGTACAATCGCTCCTCGTTTCCGATCGCGCGGGCGCGCGGTCGAGGGAGGCACCATGCGCGGAGTCGTCTTTCTCGGAGAGCGGAAGCTCGAGCTGCGAGAGTTCGCCGATCCCCTCCCCGGCCCGGGCGAGGTCGTGATCGCGATCAAGGCGTCGGGCATGTGCGGGAGCGACCTGCACGCCTACCGGGCCCGCGGGAACGCGGCCGCGGCGCTCGGCTTCGCCGGCGGCGGCCCGGTCATCGCCGGCCACGAGCCGTGCGGAGTGGTGGCGGCCGTCGGCGCCGGCGTCACCGACGTCGCGGTCGGCCAGCGCGTCATGAACCACCACTACGCGGGCTGCGGGCGCTGCGCGCACTGTCGACAGGGCTGGTCGCAGCTCTGCCCGAACGGCTTCATCGTCTACGGCGTGACCGGGCACGGCGGGCATGCGCCGTTCATGAAGGTGCCCGCGCGCACGCTCGTCTCCCTGCCCGACGAGCTCTCCTTCGAGGAGGGCGCGGCCATCTCGTGCGGGACGGGCACCGCCTACGGCGCGCTCAAGCGCCTCGACGTGTCCGGCCGCGACACGCTCGCGGTCTTCGGCCAGGGTCCGGTCGGGCTCTCCGCCACGCTGCTCGGCAAAGCCATGGGCGCGCGCATCGTCGCTCTCGACCTCTCCGCCGAGCGGAGGCGGCTCGCCAAGGAGTTCGGCGCCGACACCGTGGTCGACCCGCAGGCGGCGGATCCGGTCGCAGCGCTCAGGGACCTCACCCGCGGCGCCGGCGTCACCGCCGCCCTCGACTGCACGGGGAGCCCCGAGGCGCGGGCGGCGGCGGTGCGCGGCACCGGCACCTGGGGGCGGGTCTGCTTCGTCGGCGAGGGCGGCACGGTCACGCTCGACGTGAGCCCCGACCTGCTCCGCCGGCAGCTCACGCTCCTCGCCTCGTGGACCTTCAGCGCCGTGGGTCAGGAGGAGTGCGCCCGTTTCATCGCGGAGCGCCAGATCCCGCTCGGGCGACTCCTCACCCACCGTTTCGCGCTCGACCAGGCGGCGGAGGCCTACCGGCTGTTCGACACGCAGACGACCGGCAAGGGTGTGTTCGTGTTCTGAGAAACCGGGGCCCGGTCATGGACACCGTGTTCGACGCGTTCGTGGCGACGGCCGACGCCGCGCCCGACCACGCGTTTCTGTGCGCGCCGCCCGCGCCCGGCCGCGCCTACCATCCGGGCGGCGTCGAGTTCACGTACGGGGAGGCGCTGGCCGAGGTGCGGAGCCTCCGCGCGCGTTACGGCGCTGCCGGCTACGGCCACGGCCACCGCGTCGCGCTGCTGCTGGAGAACCGGCCGGAGTTCTTCTTCCACTATCTCGCGCTGAACGGGCTCGGCTGCGGCATCGTGCCGATCAACCCGGACTACCGGCACGACGAGATGCTCTACCAGATGGCGCATGCGGAGGCCGACCTCGCCGTGGTGGTCGGCAGCCGCCGCGCCGACCTGGAGACCGTCGCGCGCGCGCGGCTGAAGCCGCTGTCGGTGGTCGAGGCCGAGGCGCTCCCGGCCCGCCTCCCTCGTCCGGGCCCGCCGCCGCGCGCGGGCCGGGCGGGACTCGATACGGAGTGCAGTCTCCTCTACACCTCGGGCACCACGGGGCGGCCGAAGGGCTGCATCCTGACCAACTTCTACTACCTGACCGCGGGCGCCTGGTACCGGGACCTCGGCGGCCTCGTGACGATCGAGCGGGGGCGGGAGCGCATCCTCAACCCGCTGCCGCTCTTCCACATGAACAACCAAGCGGTCACGGCGACCTGCGCGATTCTGACCGCCAACTGCCTGATCCTGCCCGAGCGCTTCAGCCCGGGTCGCTGGTGGGCCGACGTCGTCGCCGCGCGGGCGACCATCGTCCACTACCTCGGCGTGGTCCCGCCGCTGCTCCTGAACCAAGCGCCGGTGCCGGAGGAGCGGCGGCACACGGTGAAGTTCGGCCTCGGCGCCGGCATCGAACCGGACCTGCACCCGCTGTTCGAGAAGCGCTTCGGCTTTCCGCTGGTCGAGGTGTGGGGGATGACGGAGACCGGCCGCATCCTCGCCGACAACGTCGAGCCCAGGCAGATCACGACCCGCGCCTTCGGCCGGCCGCAGGGCGACCTCGAGGCGCGGGTGGTGGACGCCGAGGATCGCGAGGTGCCGCGCGGCGTCGAGGGCGAGCTCGTCGTCCGCTGCGCGGGGCCGGACCCGCGCCGGGGCTTCTTCGCCGGCTACCTGAAAGACCCCGCCGCGACCGAGGAGGCCTGGCAGAGCGGCTGGTTCCACACGGGCGACGTGGTGCGGCAGACGCCGGACGGGATGCTGGTCTTCGTCGACCGGAAGAAGAACATCATCCGCCGCGCCGGCGAGAACATCGCCGCCGCCGAGGTCGAGGCGGCGCTGCAGGCGCACGAGGCGGTGGCGCAGGTGGCGGTGCTCGCGGTGCCGGACGAGGTCAGAGAAGAGGAGATCCTGGCCTGCGTCGTGCCGATGCCGGGAGTGACGGCCGACGCGGCCCTCGCCGAACGGCTCGTGGACTGGTGCCTGGCCCGGCTCGCCTACTACAAGGCACCGGGCTGGCTCGTGTTCCTCGACGGGCTCCCCACGACCGGCACCCAGAAGGTCCAGAAGACCCAGATCTTCCCGCGGGGAGAGGACCCGCGCCGCCTCGCCGGCGCGCTCGACCTCCGGGCCCGGAAGCGGCGACGCTGAGCGACGGCCCTGGCCGGCCGCCTAGCGGCCGCCGGCCACCGGCACGTACTCGTAGCCTCGGCGCTGGGCGTCCTCCAGGCAGCGGAGTTCCGCGAAGACCTTGGCCTCCGCGTATCGGAAGGTATAGAAGAACGGCAGCGGGACCGTCCCGCACGATAGGGTCTTCCCGGTCTCGGCGTTCTGCAGCGTGGCGGCCGCGCACCCGGCGAGCATGAGCGGCAGCGCCGCCAGAACCGCGAATCGGCGTCGCATCGGCGTCTCCTCCCGCGGCGCGCGGTCGCGCGGCGCCCTACGCGCGCGGCGCGAACAGGTCGCGCGCGGCCAGCTTGTCGGCCTTCCCCCCGAAGGCCAGGGTGTAGTGGTGCCGGTAGCCGGACGACTCCAGGCGCGCGAAGAGCGCCGCAAAGTCGATGGTCCCCTCGCCCGGCCGGAGGTGGACCTCGTACTCGCCGGTGTTGTCGGCGAGCCGCACCTCGCCAATCCGCTCGACGCCGAAGGCATCGAGAAACCCGTCGACGCCCTCGGGGACGAGGTGGGCATGGTTGACGGTGAACGCCCAGCCAAAGTGGTCGGACTGGATCTGTTCGAAGTACGGCCGGCACTCCTCCACCGTGTGGGCCAGGTAGTGCACCTCCGCGCGCGCCGGCTCGGCGTTGAGATTCTCGAGGAGGAGCCGCGGGCCGGTCGTCTCGGCGTACGCGGTCAGCCGGGTGAGCCGCTCGAGGGACGCGGCCTTCCGCGCCTCGACCGCGCTGCTGAAGTGGTAGCCGGCGTGGACCACGACCCACTCGCAGCCGAGCCGCGCGGCGAGGTCGACGTTGGCGCGCAGGTAGGCATCGACGCCCGCGGAGACGCAGGCGGAGAACTCCGCGACGTTGACGCCCGACAGCGTGTGCAGGCCGAGGTGAATGCCGTGCCGCGCGCACGTCTCCCGCAGGGCGCGCACGCGCTCGGCCTCCCACGGATCAAGCCGGTGGAGCCGATCGGCGTTGAAGTCGACATGGCGGAACCCGTGGTGCACCGCCCACTCGAGGGCGTCCTCGAGCCGGGTCGCCCCGGCGTCGAACCCGATCCGGTCGCGCAGGCTCGTGCGATCAGGCCCCGGCACCATGCCTCGTCACGCCTGACGATGATACACTCGAACCGACCAGAACCCGCTCCCTGTCCGAACGAGACGCCACGGGAGGACCACGGGATGAATATCGCGAGCATTCTCGCCAGCAAGGGCCGCGAGGTGGTGACGATCGGGCCACGACAGACCGTGCGGCAAGCGCTTCGGGTCCTCGTCGCCCACAACATCGGCGCGCTCGTCGTGGTCGGCGAGGCCGACCGACCGGTGGGCATCGTCTCCGAGCGCGACATCGTGCGCGAGGCGGCGCGGAACGAGCGGGTGTTTACCCGGACCGTCGCCGCCATCATGACGAAGGACGTCATTCTCGGCCAGCCTCAGGACGACCTGAGCTCCGTCGGCCACACCATGACCGAGCGGCGGATCCGCCACCTGCCCGTCATGGACGGGGGCCGGCTCGTCGGGATCGTCTCCATCGGCGACGTGGTCAAAGCCCAGCGCGACCGATACCAGGGGGAAGTGGAGACGCTGCAGACCCAGCTCTTGGACGATCGGGCCTGATCTCAGGCCCCGCCACGGTGACCGCTCGAGCTGGGACCGCCGAGGAGCCCCTGCGGGTCGCCGTCGTGGGGGCCGGCCCGGCCGGATACTACGCGGCGGACCATCTCTTCCGGCAGCAGACTGCCGTCGTCGCCGTCGACCTCTTCGATCGGCTCCCGACGCCCTTCGGGCTCGTGCGCGCGGGCGTCGCCCCCGACCATCAGAAGATCAAGTCGGTCACCGCGGCCTTTGACAAGGTCGCCGCCCACCCCCGCTTTCGGTTCTACGGCGGCGTGGAATTCGGTAGAGACGTCCCGGTCGAGGACCTCCGCCGGCACTACCACCAGATCCTCTACTCGACGGGCGCCCAGACCGACCGGCGCATGGGCATTCCCGGCGAGGACCTCCGGGGCAGCCACGCCGCGACCGAGTTCGTCGCCTGGTACAACGGCCATCCCGACTACCGCGACCGCCAGTTCGATCTGTCCCAGGAGCGCGCGGCGGTGGTCGGCGTCGGCAACGTCGCGATCGACGTCGCCCGCATTCTCTGCCGGTCACCGGAGGAGCTCGCGACGACCGACATCGCCGACTACGCGCTCGACGCGCTCCGGAAGAGCCGGGTCAAGGAGGTCTATCTCCTCGGACGGCGCGGGCCCGCCCAGGCCGCCTTCACCAATCCCGAGATCAAGGAGCTCGGCGAGTTGGCCGACGCCGACGTCAGCGCGCTCCCCGCGGAAGTCGAGCTGGACGAGCTGAGCCGGGCCGCGCTCGAGCGGAGCCCCGATCGGGCGACCCAGAAGAAGGTCGAGATCCTCCGCGAGTACGCGCGCCGGGCGCCGACCGGGCGGTCGAAGCGGCTGATCCTCCGCTTCCTCGTCTCGCCGGTCGAGCTCCGCGGCGGCGACGCCGGCGAGGTCGTGGCGATGCGGCTCGTGCAGAACACGCTCCAGGCCACGGCCACCGGCGCCCTCCAGGCCAGACCCACCGAGCGGTTCGAGGAGCTGCCCGTCGGCCTCGTCTTCCGCTCGGTCGGCTATCGGGGCGTGCCGCTCCCGGGCGTCCCCTTCAACGACAGCTGGGGTGTCATCCTGAACGAGCGGGGGCGGGTGCTCGATCCCGAGACGAGGCAGCCCCGCGTGGGCGAGTACACCGCGGGCTGGATCAAGCGCGGGCCCACGGGCGTGATCGGGACCAACAAGCCCGACGCGGCCGAGACCGTGGCGTGCATGCTGGAGGATCTCGGACAGGGCCGCCTCCTGCATCCCGACGAGCCCGATCCCGCGGCCGCGGAGCGGCTCGTCCGCGCGCGCCAGCCGGGGTACTTCTCCTATGCGGACTGGCTCCGCCTGGACGCGCTGGAGGTGGCACGGGGGCGCCTGGCCGGCCGGCCGCGCGTCAAGTTCGCGAGCGTGGAGGAGATGCGGGCCGCCCTCGAACGGTAGGCCAGGAGGTCCGGGTCAGCGGGCGCAGTCCTGGGTCAGCGCGGCGAAGACGAGGTCGGTCATGTCCTTGCCCGACTGGCCCGGGTTGTCGGCGACGTACTTCGCCACGACGGCGCCGATCTGGGCCTCGGACACGAGGCGGTCCCGCAGGCACGACACGAGCTCCGCGAAGACGGTGATCCCGGCGTCCTTGCTGCCGACCGACTCCTGGACGGCCACGAGCCCCTGCCAGGCGTCGACCACGCCCGTCACGTAGGCGGCCCGGGCGGCGGGCGCGAGTCGGCGCCACTCGGTGCCGGTCAGGGCGGGGGCCGCCGACGGACCGAGCAGGACGACGACGCCGCACGCCGCCGCGAGCCGGACCGAGCCGGGCCGCATTCCTCTGCTCATCGAGTGTCGACCTTCCCTCCCGCCCCCCCAGGGGCCGATCGCTGCTACACTACGGCGCGGAATGAAGATCCTCTACACGCCCACCCTGAGCGTTCCCGCGCTTGGCGCCGAGCAACGTGCGGGGATCCTGGAGGCGGCCGGCCCGGCCGCCGTCCTCGTCGAGGCGCGCGACCTGGCCCACCAACGCGCCGAGGTCGCCGACGCCGACGTGCTGTTCGGCCGCGTGCCGCCCGACGTCTTCGCGTGCCAGCGCCGGCTCCGCTACTACCACGCCCTCGGCGCCGGCGTCGACAGCATCCTCACGCCGGAGCTCGTCGGGAGCGACGTGATCCTGGCGAGCGAGAAGGGCCAGGTCGGCGTCCACCTGGCCGAGCACGCGTTCGCCCTCCTCCTCGGCCTCACGCGCGGGCTCCACACGGCGCTGCGCGATCCCGACTACCGGCACCGGGAGCCGATCCGACGCGAGCAGCGCGAGCTCTACGAGCAGACGATGGGCATCGTGGGCTTCGGCGGCACCGGACGCGAGGTGGCGCGCCGCGCGCTCGGCTTCGGGATGCAGGTGCTGGCGGTCGACGTCGAGGCGGTGGCGCCCGAGGCTGGCGTCCCTGCGGTCTGGAAGCCCGACCGCCTGCCCGAGCTGCTGGGCGCGTCCGACGTCGTCGTCGTCGCGCTGCCGCTCACGAAGGCGACGCGCCACCTGTTCACGCGCGACCTCTTCCGGCAGATGCGGCCGGGCGCCGTCCTGATCAACGTGACGCGCGGCGAGATCGTCTACGGCCCCGACCTGCTCGCGGCGCTCGACGAGGGCCTCATCTGGGGAGCCGGGCTCGACGTCACCGACCCCGAACCGCTCCCGCCCGGTCACCGGCTCTGGACCCACCCGCGGGTGATCGTGACGCCCCACACGGCGGGCGGCTCCCCGCGCCGCGCCGAGCGCGCGGTCGCCGTCTTCTCCGAGAACCTCCGCCGCCTGCGCACGGGCCGGCCGCTGCTCGCCCTGATCGACAAACGCCAGGGGTACTGAGCCCGGGCTTAGGGTCTCTGGCAGATCACGTTCAAGAGCGCCTGGCGCTTCTCGTCCTGCACCGCCCGGAGGGCCCGCCCGAGGGCCTCGGGAAGCTCCGCGGGGTCCTCGACGCGCTCGCCGTAGCCGCCGGCCGCGCGGCAGATCAGCTCGTAGTCGAGCGCGGGCTCGAGCGCGGTGAGCGGCATCGATTCGGTCCGGACTGCCCAGCCGTCCGGCGCGTGGTGCCGGACCGACTGCTTCACCGCGTTCCAGGCCCCGTTGTTGAAGACCACGAAGAGGACCGGGAGGCCCTGGGCGCGGGCGACCCAGTGGGTCGACGCCGGCGCGCCGAAGTAGTACGCGCCGTCGCCGACGCAGCAGATGACGGTCTTCTCGGGCGCGGCGAGCTTGGCGCCGACCGCGGCCCCGAGTCCCCAGCCGAGCCCCGACGCCGGCGACGAGCCGAAGTAGCTGCCGGGCGCCCGCCGACAGATCTGCGTCGGATCGAGGTCGTATTCGTTGACCACGAGCGTCCGCTCGTCCGCGAGGTTGCCGATACAGCGTGAGAGCCACGCCATGTCGATCGGCCGCGCCGGCCGGACCGCCCGGGCGTGCGCCGCCCACGCCTCGCGCAGCCGCTGGTGCTCGGCCTCCCAGCGCTGGCGGCGGGCGGCCACGGATCGCGCGTCGGCCTCCGCCCGCACCGCCTCGGCGAGCGCCTGGAGCGTGAGGCGTGGTAGCCCCGGGAGCGCCACGTCCACCGCGAAGCCGCGAATCGGGTAGCGGGAGAAGAGCGGGTCGTGGCCGATTTGGACGACCGCCGCCTCGGGCCGCGGCGCCCCCACGGCCGGGAACCAGGGCACGTCGGACTCGAGGACGACGACGACGTCCGCCTCGCCGAGGTATGGCGCGGGATCGAAGCCCGCATGCAGCGGGTGGTCGTGCGGGAAGTTCACGTAGGTGTGCCACTGGTCGAAGACCGGCATGCCGAGCGCCTCGGCCAGCGCCACGAGCGGCCGTACGGCCTCCGGATCGCGGCCGGCAGCCTTGGTGATGAGAATCGGGCTCCGGGCCGCGGCGAGGATCCGCGCCGCCTGCGCCACGGCCGCCGGCGCGGCGACGGCGGCCCCGCCGTCGACTAGACGCGGCGGGGCCGAGTACTCGAACTCGTCGAGTCGCTCGGCCAGCACCTCGCGCGGCAGCGTCAGGTAGACGGGGCCCGCGGGCTCGCTCCGCGCGATCGCGAGCGCCCGGTCGACCACGGTCTCGAGCTGGGCGCCGAGCCGGAGCTCGTAGTCCCACTTGACGAACTCGCGCACGATCGCACCCTGGTCAAACGCCTCCTGGGCCCAGTGGATGTGCAGGTTGCGCGAGCCCGGCATCCCTGCCTCGGTGATCGGCGTCCGGCCCGCCGTGACGAGCATCGGCACGTTGGCGCGAGCGGCGTTCATGATCCCCCCGAGCGCGTTGGCCGTCCCGACGATCACGTGGACCATGACGACCTGTGGGCGTCCGGTGACCATCGCATAGCCGTGGGCGAGGGCGACGGCCGTCGTCTCGTGCGGCACGGTGATCGGCCGCGGCAGCGCCTGGCCCTGGGCCGCGCGCCGGGCGTAGGCCTCGACGATCGGCGCGAAGTCCGTCCCCGCGTTGGCGAAGAAGTACTCCACGCCCCGCGCCGCCAGGAGCTCGAGGTACGCCTCGGCCACGCTCCCGACCGACGCCCGCTTCAGCATCCGCTCCCTCTCCGGCCCCTCATCGCCCCAGGCGAGTCTGCCCCGCGCTCAAAACCAGTTCCGCTTGTCGACCACGTTCCGGAGCGGCTGCCCGGCCACGAACCGGCGGCAGTTGTCGAGCAGGATCTCGAACCGGCGGGCGTCGAGATAGGGGCCGTAGCCCGCCGTGTGCGGCGTCAGCAGCACGCCCGGCAGCGTCCACAGGGGGTGGTCCGGCGGCAGCGGCTCGACCTCGAAGACGTCGAGCCCGGCGCCCGCGATCACGCCGGTGGCGAGCGCGTCCACGAGGTCGGCCAGCCGCACCGTCATCCCGCGGCCGATGTTGATGAGGAAGGCGGTCTTTTTCATGAGCCGAAGGCGCGCCCGGTTCAGCAGCCCTTCGGTGGCGGGCGTATGCGGGATCGTCATGATCACGAAGTCGGCCAGCGGCAGGAGCCGATCGAGCTCCTCCGGCCGGTGGAGTTCGGCCACGCCCGGCGGCGCCTCTGCGCGCCGGGCGTCGACCCCGATGACGCGCATGCCGCAGGCCGCGCAGAGCCGCGCCGCCTCGCTGCCGATGCCGCCGACCCCCAGGATCAGCGCCGTGGCCTCCGGCAGGTGCACGACCCCCTCGTCGAGCGGAAGCGGCCGCCACTCCCGCCGAAGCTGGAGCGGGACGTAGTGGTGGAGACCCCGCGCAAAGGCCAGCACGAAGGCGAGGATGTGCGCGCCGATGTGGTCGTTGTAGATCTCGCGGAAGTTCGTGACGACGACCGGGTGCGCGACGAGCTCCGGGTAGTAGTAGCCCGCCGGGGGCGCCGCCGCCGGCGCCTGGAGCCACCGGAGCTTCCCCGCGCGCCGAAGCAGGTCGGGCGGGATCGTGCCGAAGGCCGCGTCCGCGTCGACCACCTCCCGCGCGGCCTCGGCCGCGGTCTCCGGCGCCACCACCTGGAGCCCGGTGACGCCGCGCGCGAGCCCGGCCGCCCACTCGCGGGTGAGGTCGCGCTGGGGCGGCAGCAGCACGAGCTTCACGCCCATCCCCCCGGTCAGCCGAGCCGAAGGATGACGTTGGGTCGGCTCTGCTCGCTCATCGTATCCTCCTCGGGGAATCCTCGGCCGGTCCTCCGACAGGCTCCCGGTCAACGCCGGCGGCGGCGCCCGCGCGGAGCGCCCCGGCGGCGGTCACAGTGTAACCGGCCCGCGGCTCGGCCGTCGCCTCCCTTCGCGCCGCGGCCTCGACAGGTGGGGGTGGCTCCACTAGAGTGAACGGACCCCACATCTCCCCCAGGAGGCGTCCATGGCGTACCGGATCAATCACATCCACCTGAAGGCCCCGGATCCCCGGAAGACGGCCGAGTGGTACGTCGAGGCCTTCGCCTTCAAGATCCTCGGCGACGAGGTCCGGGTCTTCGGCGACCGCTTCATCCGGTGCCAGAGCGCGGACGGCGGCATGATCGTGAACATCTCGGGAGCGCGGACGGGCGAACGCCTCGGCCCGGGCGAGGCGGGCGCCCATCACGGCCTCGAGCACTTCGGCTTCGACTCGGAGCGTCTCGAGACCGACATCGAGCGGCTCGAGCGGCTCGGCGCGACGCTCCTCGAGGGACCGATCGACGTCCCCGGCGGCCCGCGGATCGCGTTCCTCCGCGCCCCCGACGAGGTCCGCATCGAGCTGGTCCAGCCCCGCCGACCGGCGGGCGCGTGCTGAGCCGAGCGGGGCGACCGTCCCCGGGCGCGATTTCCGTCGCGGCCCCCTCCGGGGCTATGCTCACACGGATACGCTCTGCGACACGGCCACGGAGGACCACGGGAAAGGTGGGTCATGGGCCAGCCGATCTTCCGCACGTACGACCGCGAGGCGCTCGACCGAGAGTACGACAACCGCGCCAAGGTCGCGGACTCGCCGCGCTACCTCGCCTGGTACGCGAGCGAGAGCGCGGCGGCGCGCGCGGCGCTTCCGGGCCGCCTCGACGTGCCGTATGGCCCGAGCCCACCCGAGACGCTCGATGTGTTCCCGGCCGCGGGAGCGGAGCCGGCGCCCGTCCAGGTCTTCATCCACGGCGGGTACTGGCGGGCGCTCGACAAGTCGGATTTCAGCTTCGTGGCGCGGGCCTTCCATCTGGACGCCGTGGTCGTCGTGATCAACTACGGCCTGATCCCCGCGGTCGACATGGACGAGCTGGTCCGCCAGTGCCGCCAGGCGCTCGCCTGGGTCTATCGGAACGCCCGGATGTTCGGCGGTGACCCCGCACGGATCTTCGTATCGGGCCACTCCGCCGGCGGCCACCTCGTGGCCATGTCGATGGCGACCGACTGGCGCGCCTTCGCCGGTTTGCCCGCGGACCTCGTCAAGGGCGGCGCCGCCGTGAGCGGCCTCTACGATCTCGAGCCGATCCGCCTCTGCTACCTGAACGAGACGCTCACGCTCGGGCCCGCCGAGGCGCGGCGCAACAGCCCCGTCGAGCTCGCGCCCGTCCGCGTCGGTCCCCTCCTCCTCACGGTCGGCGGCCTCGAGGGTCCGGAGTATCACCGGCAGACCGACGAGCTCGCCCGAGCGTGGCGGGCGCGGGGCGTGGCCTGCACGGTCATGGAGATGCCCGGCCTCGACCACTTTTCGATCGTCGCCCAGCTCAACGAGCGGGCGAGCAAGCTGAGCCGCACAATCCGCGCCCAGATGGGTCTCGTGTGAACCCCGGCGGCGCCGCACCCGAGACGGAGGATCGCATGGACGAGCCCACCCTCGAGAGTCTGGCCCGGCGCCTCGCGCGCCTGGAGCGGGAGAACCGCTGGCTGAAGCGCATCGGAGCGGTGCTCGTGGTCGTCGCCGCCGCCGGCGGGCTGATGGGGCAGGTGCAGCCCACGGCGGGGACGGTCGAGTCGCAGCGCTTCGTCGTGAAGGACGCGGCCGGCCAGCCGCGCGCCATCCTCGGCGCCACCGCCGACGGCTCGATCTTCGAGCTCTACGACAAGGACGGCGACCGCCGCGTGGCGATGGGGATCGCCACCGACGGGTCGGCGACGCTCTCGCTCGCGACCAAGGGCGACAAGGGGGGCGTGTGGATCTCCGCCCGCCCCTACGGCTGGTCGAACCTGCAGGTCTTCGACCGGGCCGGCACGTCTCGCCTCGCGACGGGTGTCGCGGCCGACGGCGCCGCCGTGCTAGTCATCAACGACAGCAGCGGGACGACACGCGCCGGTCTCGGGATCGCGGCCGACGACCACCCCTTCCGCTTCCCCTAGACGGAGCGCCCGCCGACGCGCGGCGGGCCGCGTCAGTCGTCAGTCGTCCAGGAGCGCCGTGACCTCGGCGACGATCCCGGCGCGCGCGGCGCGCGCGTGCGCCGGCCCGTAGTGCTCGAGCAGCCCCTGGCAGAGGAGCGGCAGCGCGATCGTGAAGTCGGCGAACACCATGACGTTCCACCCCGTCGGCGATTCCTTCCCCCACGAGATGCACTCGGTGCCGACCCCGGCGCCGCTCAGCCCGCCGAAGACCGTGTTGTCGGTCGTAATCTGGATGGCCGCGAGATGCGGGCTGGCGTCGGCCGCCCCCCGGAGCGCCGACACGCTCGTCGCCGTGATCTGGATGAAGTCCTTCGGCACGCCGCCGCCGACGAAGACCGCCGAGGTTCCCCGCCCGGGGGCCATGTAGCGGCTCATGAGTCGGAGCACGATCTCGTAGTCGCGAAAGAAGTCGACGACGGGCCCCTTGCGCCGCGCCGTCCGGTAGCCCTCGGAGAGCGGACCGTCGGGGGCGGCGGGGACGAAGAGGGGCACGCGATGCCGGTAGCAGGCGGCGGCGATCGAGCCCCCGAGGCCCCGCGCGTCGAGCCAGCGGCCGAACTCGCGCATGAACCGGACGCCGGCGATGGTCGACCCCGGCCAGCTCCGGGCGAGGTCGTCGAAGAACTCGCCCGTCAGGTCCTCCATCCGGTCGTACTCGGCGGCGCTCACCACATGGTCGTAGAAGCGGTAGAACCCCTTGGCGAGCAGCGCCTCGTCGTCCACGTGGTCGGGGTCGACCTGGTAGAAGCTCACGCCGCGCTGCTCCAGCAGGTCCTCGGTCACGTTCGCCGACGTGGAGGCGATGAGGTCGACGTAGCCGCGCTCGACGAGCCAGGTGACGAGGGGCCACATCCCGGCGCTGCTCATCGACCCGGCGAGCCCGAGGCAGATCAGGCTCCCGCCATCGATCATCCGCTTCCAGACGTCGAACGCCTCGCCGAGCTTCCGGCCTTGGAAGGCCGACTGCCTGAGCTGCGCCAGGAGCCCGCTGGTGCCGGAGCCCGCAGGGCCGCCGGTCCTGAGCCGGAACGGCATCCGGACGGGTCCCGGGGAGTCTTCGGCATTCGGCCCGACGGGTCCTCCGGCCATTCGCGCCTCCTTCGTCAGGGAATCCTCGCTGATGCCCGGCGCCCGCGTAGACTGGGGGAGCCGAGGGTCGAGAAAGGATCGCACCATGGGCTCCGCGGTCGCACGTCTTTTCGACGCCATGGCGGACTCGTACGACGTGCTCGAGCCCTGGTACGTGCACCTCTACGCGGCACTGGCCGCGATCCTCCGGCGCGAGCTCGAGCCGCCGCCCGACGGGCGGCGGCGGCGGGCGCTCGACGCCGGCTGCGGGACGGGCTTGCAGACGGCCCTCCTCGACGCGCTCGGCTACGCGAGCCACGGCCTCGACGTCTCCGCGGGTCTCCTCGCCGTGGCGCGCCGCCGGCTTCCGTCCGCGACCTTCGTGCTCGGGAGCGTCGAAGCGCTCCCGTACCCAGACCGGTACTTCGACGCCGCCGCCTGCTGCGGCAGCACGCTCTCCTTCGTCGACGCGCCCGCCCGTGCGCTCCGCGAGCTCGGCCGGGTGCTGCGTCCGGGCGGGCGCCTGCTCGTCGAGTGTGAGCACCGATGGAGCCTCGACCTCGCGTGGGCCCTCCTCTCGAGTCTCACGTTCGACTCGCTCGGCTACGGCGTGCCGCCGGCCGCCGCGTGGCGGCAAGCGACACACTCGCCGCGCGCGGGCGTCCTGAGCCACTACCCGGGGTACGGGCGGCTCCGCCTGTTCACGCTTCCGGAGCTCGAGGCCATGCTCCGTGCGGCGGGGCTCGCGCCCCTGCGGCGCTGGGGTCTTCATTCGGTGACGAACGTGATCCCGTCGACGATCCTCCATCGCGACCGGCTCGGACGCACCCTCGCCCGGCTCTACCGGCGACTCACCCTGCTCGACGCCGCGCTCGCACGCTGGCGGCCCCTCCACTGGATGAGCAACAGCGTCGTGATCCTCGCTCAGAGGGCGGACCGGGAAGGGCCGGGCTGCGACCGGAATCGGCAGCGCGATGCCGCATTGGCGCCCGCCGATCGCGGCCCGTTCGCGTGCGATCTAGGCTGACTCACCGGATCACCGTCATTCCCGCACCTTGAAGGGGCACGCCGTTGGGCCCCGTCAAGCCGGCACGCTCCTTGCTGCGGTCGATGAGAGAGACGGTCTGCACCCGCGATCGGGCGCAGAAGTAAGGAGCCCACAATGGCAAGACGGATCCTGACCGGCCTCGTGGTCGCTGCGAGCCTCCTCGGGCTCGCCGCTTTGGCGCGGGCGGACGAGCTGCCGCCGTTCAAAACCTTGGCCGACGCGGCGCCGTTCGCCGTTGAGCACGGCGTGTTCGCCTGCCCCGGCACGCCCGGCGAGCCGATGGACCGCTACGTGCTCCTGTTCGCGGGCCGCTACTATGTCCTCATGGCGAAGCCCGGCCGCTGGGTGCTCGTCCGCATCAGCGAAGAGGGCGCCCGGGAGCGCACGACCGACCCCGACTACGTGTGGTTCGGTGCCACGACGGAGGCCGACGAGGGGCAGCCCGCCGCCACCTTCCGCGTCGTGCGGTCGATGACCGGGCGCGAAGCCATGACGTACTCGAGCGGCCCCTGCACCTGGCTCGACATCGGCCACACGACCTGAGGCCGCGTCCGCGCGCGGGCGCCGCCATCCCCTGAGCGGATCGGCGGACGCGCGAAGGCCCGCCGGGCAGCCCGGCGGGCTCGGTCTGCTATACTTCCCCCGCCCCCGCCGGCCGCGATACTGACCCGGACGACGCCGGGCACGGAGCGCGACTCGTGATCGTCGGCATCGTGAAGGAGGCGTTCCCCGGAGAGCGGCGCGTCGCCCTCGTGCCCGCGGTCATCCCGTCGCTCGCCAAGGCGGGTTGCCAGGTGGTGGTCGAGGCCGGCGCCGGGCTCGAGGCCGGCTACCTCGACGCCGCGTACGTCGAGAAGGGCGCGCGGCTCGTCCCCACCCGGGCCGAGGTCTTCGCGGCCGCGGACGCGATCTTCCAGGTTCTCTGCCACGGAGCCAACGACAAGACGGGCCGCGCCGACCTCGCCCTGCTGCGTCGCGAGACCGTCCTGATCGGCTTCGTCCGGCCGCTCGGGGCCCCGGAAGCAGTCCGGGAGATCGCCGCCACCGGCGCCATCACCTTCGCCGTCGAGCTGATGCCGCGCATCACGCGGGCGCAGAGCATGGATGCGCTGTCCGCCATGTCGACGGTCGCCGGCTACAAGGCGGCCTTGCTCGCGGCCGCCACGCTGCCGCGGATGTTCCCGATGCTCATGACCGCCGCCGGGACCGTCACCCCCGCCCGGGTGCTGATCGTGGGCGCCGGCGTGGCGGGGCTCCAGGCGATCGCGACGGCGCGGAAGCTCGGCGGCGTGGTCTCGGGGTACGACGTCCGGCCGGCCGCCCGGGAGCAGGTGCAGAGTCTCGGGGCCCGGTTCGTCGAGCTGCCGCTCGAAGCCGCCGACGCCGAAGACAGGCGCGGCTACGCCCGCGCCCAGGACGAAGGCTTCTACCGGCGCCAGCGGGAGCTGATGGCCCGCGTCGTCGCCGAGAGCGACGTCGTGATCGCCACCGCCGTGGTGCCGGGCCGGACGGCGCCGGTGCTCATCACGCGCGACATGGCCGCCGCCATGGCGCCGGGCTCGGTGATCATCGACCTGGCCGCCGAGCGTGGCGGCAACTGCGAGCTCACGCGCGCGAACGAAACCATCGTCGCCCACGGCGTGACGGTCATCGGAGCCGTGAACCTGGCGGGCACCGTCCCCTATCACGCAAGTCAGATGTACGCGAAGACCGTCTCCGCGTTCTTCCTGCACCTCACGCGGGGCGGCAAGCTCCAGCTCGACCTAGACGACGAGATCACGCGGGAAACCCTGGTCACGCGCGGGGGCGAGGTCGTGCACCCGAGGGTCCGCGAGGCCCTCCTCGCCGCCGAGCCGCCCCCGCGTGACGCGGCGGCGGGGTCGCGCTGACCGCGGACACCGAGGGGGAAGACCATGACGCCGGACCTCATCACCGACCTCTACGTCTTTGTGCTGGCCGGCTTCGTCGGCTTCGAGGTGGTGAAGCGCGTGTCGCCGCTTCTGCACACGCCGCTCATGTCGCTCACAAACGCGATCTCGGCCATCGCGGTCGTCGGCTCCATCGCGATCACGGGCGAGCAGCGCTCGACCCTCTCGACCGTGCTCGGGACCATCGCCGTCACCGCCTCCGTCATCAACGTGGTCGGCGGGTTCCTCATCACCGACCGGATGCTCAAGATGTTCAAGACGCGGCCGCCGAAGGCGCGATGACCGAGCCGGTGCTCGCCGACGCGATCGCCGTCGCCTACATCGCGGCCGCCGTCCTGTTCATCCTGGCGCTCAAGTGGTTGAGCGCGCCGGCCACGGCCCGTCGGGGGGTGCGGGCGGGCGAGATCGGCATGGTCCTGGCCGTCGTCGGCGCCCTGCTCCGCCACGAGATCGTCAGCTACCAATGGATCCTGGTGGCGTTCTTCCTCGGCTCGGCCGTCGGCATTCCGATGGCGGTCTTCATGCCGATGACGGCGGTCCCGCAGCGGACCGCGCTCTCGCACGCGTTCGGCGCCCTCGCCGCCGCTCTGGTCGGTACCGCCGAGTACTACCTCCGGACCCCCACCCTGGACGCGTTCACGATGAGCGCGCTCGACCTCGAGATGCTGCTCGGCTTCCTCACGTTCACGGGGAGTCTGATGGCCTTCGGCAAGCTCCAGGAGCTCCTGCCGACGCGGCCCATTACCTACCGCGGCCAGAACGTCGTGAACCTCGCGCTCCTCGGCCTGGCCGTCGCGATCGCGATCTATCTCGTCTGGGACCCCGGCGCCACGTCGCTGTTTCCGGTCTTCGCGGGGCTCGCGCTCGTCTTCGGCGTCCTCCTCATCATTCCGATCGGGGGTGCCGACATGCCGACCGTCATCTCGCTCCTCAACTCCTACGCGGGCCTCTCCGCCTCGGCCATGGGCTTCGTCCTCGATAACAAGCTCCTCATCATCGCGGGTGCCCTCGACGGCGCCTCCGGGTTCATCCTCTCCGTCATCATGTGCAGGGCGATGAACCGGTCGTTCACGAACGTGCTCTTCGGCGCGTTCGGCTCGGTCCAGGCCGGGGCGGCGGCGCCGGCCGGTGAGCGCACGGTCCGGAGCGCGACCCCGGAGGAAGCCGCGTCGATCCTCGCGGTGGCGACCTCGGTCATCATCGTGCCCGGCTACGGGATGGCGGTGGCGCAGGCCCAGCATAAGGTCCGCGAGCTGTACGAGGCGCTCACCAAGCGGGGCATCGAGGTGCGCTTTGCCATCCATCCCGTGGCGGGCCGGATGCCCGGCCACATGAACGTGCTCCTCGCCGAGGCCGAGATTCCCTACGACCGGCTCGTCGAGATGGAGGAGATCAACCCTGAGTTCCCCCAGACTGACGTGGCCCTCGTGATCGGCGCCAACGACGTGACCAACCCGGCGGCGCGCCACGACACCTCGAGCCCCATCTACGGCATGCCGATCCTCGACGTCGACCGCGCGAAGACCGTGATGGTGATCAAGCGGAGCATGAGCCCCGGCTTCGCCGGGGTCGAGAACGAGCTCTACTACATGGACAAGACGCTCATGCTCTTCGGCGACGCCAAGGCGGTCGTCGGGGAGATGGTCAAGGCCCTCTCCGGCGCGGCCCACGCCTGACCGTCCGGCGGCGCCGGCTCCTCCGCGCGTCGCGAGCCTCCTCCCGGCGGCGCCGGCCGGAGCCCCGGGATCCTGATCAGTCGAAGTATGTCTCGCGCAGCGTGACGGGGCGCCGGATCCAGTCCCGGACTCGGTCGAGGAGTCGCCTCATGGCCTCGCCCGGACGGTCACCGAAGGGCCAGCGCACGGGGGACGTGGTCCCGGTGCGGGCGCAGGTGGTCCGCGAGCGCCACCACCTCGCCCACGACGACCACGACCGGGGGCTCGAGCGCCGCCGCGCGCGCCTTGTCGACGATGTCGGCGAGGCTTCCGGTGATGGTCAGCGGGCCCTCGGTCGTCCCGCGGCGGAGGAGCGCGACCGGCGTCGCCGACGGTCGGCCGTGGGCGAGCAGCTCGGCCACGATCCGCGGCAGCGCGCGCGCGCCCATGAGGACGACCAGCGTGTCGACCGCGGTCCCGAGCCGTCCCCAGTCGACCGCGGGCCTCCCCGTGCACGCGTCCTCATGGCCGGTCACGACGGCGAACGACGACGCCAGGCCCCGGTGCGTCAGCGGGATGCCCGCGCAGGCGGGGACGGCGATCGCCGAGCTGACGCCAGGCACGATCTCGACGGGAATCCCCGCCTCCGCCAGCGCGAGGGCCTCCTCGCCGCCGCGGCCGAGCACGAAGGGATCGCCGCCCTTGAGCCTGACCACGCGCGCGCCCCGGCGGGCGTGCGCGACGAGCAGGGCGTTGATCTCACCCTGGGGCAGGCCGTGCGAGCCGCAGCGCTTCCCGGCGAACACGCGGAGCGCCTCGCGGGGCGCCTCCGCGAGCAGGTCTGGATGGACCAGGCGATCGTAGATCACCACGTCCGCCCCCCGGAGCAGCGCGAGGCCGCGAACCGTCAGCAGGCCGGGGTCTCCCGGGCCCGCACCGACCAGGTAGACGGTGCCTACGCGCATCGAGCGGCCTCGAGCCGTTCGAGGAGGAGGCGACGCGCGTCGGCGTGCCGCCCGGCGACGATCAGCGGGCGCAGATCGGCGAGGGCGCGCCGCCACTCCGCGCCGGACGCGGCGCCGCCGCGCGCGCGCAGCTCCGCCCGCACCTCGGCGGCGATCCGCGCGAGCACCGCGTAGTCGTCGGTGAAGTACGACTCGAGCTCTTCCCGGATCGCCCGCGCGAGCGCCGGGCTCGCGCCGCCCGTCGCGACCGCCACGACGAGAGGCCCGCGACGGAGCGCCGAGGGCAGGATGAAGTCCGAGTGGTCCGGGTCGTCCGCGGCGTTGACCAGTGCGGGCCGGTCCGTGCCGTCTCGGGACAGCTCGGTCGTCACCTCGGCGCCGTCGGTGGCGACGAAGACGAAGGCCTGCCCCGCGAGGTCCGGGGGCCGGTACGTCCGCGGCACGTGGCGGATCGCGCCGGCGCGCGCCCACGCCTCGAGCCGCGCGGTGAGCGTCGGGCTCACGACCGTCACCCGTGCCCCCGCCTCGAGGAGCCCCTCGACCTTACGCTCGGCGACGGCACCGCCGCCCACCACGAGGCAGGGGCGGGCCGTCATGTCGACGAAGATCGGGTAGTAGCGCCGCTCAGCCACGCGGCGCCCACTCGGCCAGGATGGCGGCGACCTCGGGCCGCGTGAACTCGGGGGGCAGCCCGTCGCCGCCGCGGAGCGACTCGCGCACCTTCGTGCCCGACAGCGCCACCTGCTCCGCGGCGCCGTGCGGGCACGTCCGGGTCGAGGCGACGGCGCCGCAGCGCCGGCAGAAGAACGTCTCGGTGAAGAGGAGCGGCGCGATCCCGAGCTCTCCGGGGCGAAACGACCGTAGGAGGTCGTGGGCGGCGTACGGCGCGTAATACGCGCCGACGCCGGCCGCGTCCCGCCCGACGATGAAGTGGGTGCAGCCGTAGTTCTTCCGGACGAGCGCGTGGAAGACCGCCTCGCGCGGTCCGGCGTAGCGCATGGCGCCCGGGAACGCGGCGAGGAGGACGCGGTCCGGCGGGAAGTAGTTCTCGACGAGCGCCTGGTAGCAGCGGAAGCGCACGTCGGCCGGCACGTCGTCGAGCCTCGTCTTGCCGACGAGCGGGTGGATGAGGAGGCCCTCGATCAGCTCGAGCGCGCATTTCTGGATGTACTCGTGCGAGCGGTGGATGGGGTTCCGCGTCTGGAAGCCGACCACCGTGCGCCAGCCGCGCTCGGCGAGGGCGGCGCGCGTCTGGGCGGGGTCGAGGCGAAACTTCTCGAGGCCGGGGAGCGGCGGCCGCGTGATCAGGTCCACCCGCCCGGCGAGCAGCACCTCGCCGCGCCCCGCCAGGTCGGCGACGCCGGGATGGCCCGGGTCTTCGGTGCCGTAGACCAGCCGCGCCTCCTCGCCGCGATCCCATGGGAACCTCTCCACGAACTCGAGGAGGCCGAGCGTCTCCCCCCACGGCGCCGTGAGCGCGACCGGGCGGCCCTCCCGCAGGCGGCGGGCCTCCGCGCGGCTGACCGCAAGGGTGATGGGGAGCGTCCACAGGAGCCCGGTGGCAAGGCGCATATCCTCGAGCACCCCCCGGTAGTCCGCCGAGCCCATGAAGCCGTCGAGCGGGCTCAGGGCGCCGACCGCCAAGAGCTCGAGGTCGGACATGGCGCGCGCGTCGAGGACGACCTGCGGCAGCTCGGCCGCGTGGCCGAGCGTCTCCGCCCGCGCCTCCTCGGCGAGCACACGGTCGACCAGGGTTCCGCCATGGGGCGGGATCGGTCGGATGTCCTCTCGCACGATCGTCATCGTCCCTACCGGATCAGCCGGAGCCCCGTGGTCATCAGTGCGGCGGCGAGCACCGGACGCAGAAGCCACTCGGGGCTCCACATCGAGAGCCGCGTGCCGAGCAGGATACCGGGGACCGAGCCGGCGAGAAGCGTCAGCGTCAGGCGCGGATCCAGATGGCCGAGCCAGGCGTGCAGGGCGCCCGCGGGCGCCGTCAGCAGCGCGCCGTGGAGGACATCGGTGCCGACGATGCGCGCGCCGGGCAGCGACGTCGCCACGGTGAGGAAGGCGACGAGCAGGCTTCCGCTGCCCACCGAAGAGATCCCGACGAGCAAGCCGACGACGAAGCCGGCCGCCACCACCCACTGCCGCCCCAGGTCCACCGCGGCGGCACGAGGCGCCCCCCGCACCCAGACGCGGAGCAGGATCGCGAGCGAGGCGGCGACGAGCGCCACGCCGAGGACCTTTGTGACGATCGCGTTCGGATTGGCGCCCCGCGCCCGCGCCGCCGCCAGCAGCGCAATGCCGCAGAGCGACCCGGGGAGGCTTCCGAGGAGCAGGAGCCCGACGAGCCGGAAGTCGACGGTGCGCCGCCGCAGATGAATGGCCCCGCCGACGAGCTTGATCACGGCGGAGTGTACGAGGTCCACGCCGACGGCGACCACGGGAGGCACGCCGAGGCCGAGGATCAGCGCGGGCCCGAGCAGCGCGCCCCCGCCCATCCCCGTCAGGCCGACGAGGATGCCAGTCAGGAAACCAAGCGCCATCGCCATCGTCGTCGGTTCCACCGCCGTCACCGCACGGGATGGAGACCGCATTCCTTCGCGGCCGCGTCCTGCTCCCACCACCACCGGCCGGCGCGCAGGTCCTCGCCCGGTCTCACCGCGCGCGTGCACGGCGCGCAGCCGATGCTGGGGAAGCCCGCGTCGTGGAGGGCGTTGTACGGCACGGCGTGGTCCCGGATGTAGCCCCAGACCCGGTCCCAGCTCCAGTCGGCGAGCGGGTTCAGCTTGAGGATGCCGCCGTGATCGGCGTCGATCTCGACCTTCCGGACCCGGCCACGTGTCACGGCTTGCTCGCGCCGGAGCCCCGTGATCCACGCGTCGAGGCCCTCGAGGGCGCGGTCGAGGGGCTCCACCTTTCGGACGCCGCAGCAGAGCTTCCGGTTCTCGACGCTCGCGTAGAAGAGGTTGACGCCGTGCGCGCGTACCATGGCCTCCAGCGCCTCGGTCCGCGGGAAGTAGACGTCGATCGCGAGGCCGTAGCGGTCGCGGAGCGCCTGCGCGAGCGCATACGTCTCGGAATGTAGGCGACCCGTGTCGAGGGTAAACACCCGCGCCCGCGGGTCCAACTCCATCAACAGGTCGATCAGCACGACGTCCTCGGCGCCGAAGCTCGAGGCGAGGGCGATCCGCGGCCGGAACCGCTCGAGTGCCCAGCCGAGCAGCTCGACGGCGTCCATGGCCTCGAGCGTCTCGTCGCGAAGACCGGGGGAGTCGGAGAGGTGAAGGTCGGACATGCGTTGTTCTCCCGTCTGTGGCCCCCGGGCTCAGCCGTCGACGCCGCGCGGCGGCCGGCCTGGGGAGGGGTCGCGCTCGACCGCCGCCACCGCCGGCTCGCCGGCCAGGAACGACCGCAGCTCGCCGTCGGTATGGCGGGCGCAGAAGCGGCGGAAGGGCTCCCCGTCGCGCCGCTCGGCGAGGTAGGCGGAGACGAGTCGCTCGATGGCATCCGGGACCAGGTCGGCGGCCACCCGGTAGCCGATCGGCCGCGCCGTGGCCTGGTGCCGGCCGACCCCCCCGCCGACGCAGAAGTAGTAGGCGTCGACCAGCCGGCCGTCGAGCTTGAGCTTCTTACCCTCGATCCCGATGTCCGCGATCCAGTGCTGGCCGCAGCTGTTGGGGCAGCCCGTGATGTGGATCTTGACGTGCTGGTCGAAGCCGGGGAGCCGACGTTCGAGCTCCTCGACGAGCCGGCGCGCGAAGCCCTTGGTCTCGGTGAGCGCGAGCTTGCAGAACTCGGTCCCGGTACACGCGATCGTGCCGCGCCAGAACGGCGACGCCTCGATCCGCAGCCCGGCGGCTTCGAGCTCGCGGGCGAGGTCGGTGGTCCGCTCGGCGCGCACGTTCGGGATCAGGAGGTTCTGCATCGCGGTGATCCGGAGCTCGCCCGTGCCGTAGAGGTCGGCGAGCCGTGCGGCCGCCTGCATCTCGGCAGGTGTCATCCTGCCGCGCAGCACCGCGATCCCCACCGAGCTGTACCCCGGCTGCTTCTGCGGGTGGACGCCCACGTGATCGCGGTAGGCATCCTCGGGCGGATCCTCGGTCACGGCCCTTGCCAGGCGGAAGCCGAGCCGACCCTCGAGCTCGGTCTGGAAGCGTTCGACCGTCCAGCCGTGGCGCAGGAACAGGAACTTCAGGCGCGCCTTCTCGCGGTTCTCGCGGAGCGCGCTGCTGTCGCGGAAGACCTCGGAGATCCCGCGGATCACCGGCAGCACCTCGTGCCAGCGGACGAACGCGTCGAGCCGGAGGGCGAAGTGGGGGTCCGTCGACAGCCCGCCGCCCACGCGGACCGAGAACCCGACCTCGCCCGTCTGCGGGTGGCGCAGGGCGGTGAGTCCGACGTCGTTGATCTCGGGATACGAGCACCAGGCCCGGCAGCCCGTGATCGAGATCTTGTACTTGCGCGGCAGGTTGTAGAACTCGGGGTTGCCGTTGAGCACCCGCGTCGCCGCCTGGACGAGCGGCGAGGCGTCGACGATCTCGTCGGCGTCGACTCCTGCGAGCGGGCAGCCGGTGATGTTGCGCGTGTCGTCGCCGCACGCTCCCATCGTCGTGAGGCCGACCCGCCACAGGGTCTCGAGGATCTCCGGCAGGTCCTCGATCCTCACCCAGTGGAGCTGGACGTTCTGCCGCACCGTGAGGTCGGCGATGCCGCGCGCGTGCCGCTCCGCCAAGTCCGCGACCGCCCGGACCTGGTGGGAGACGAGCCCGCCGTTCGGGATCCGGATCCGCACCATGAAGTACGGGAGGGCCCTGCCCTCTCCGCCTGTGCCGCCGACGGCGCCGACCCCGTCGCCCTGCGTGTAGATCCCCCACCACCGGAAGTACGTGCCGAGCCACTCCGGCGGAATCGACGGGAGACCCTCGCGGGCGAAGCGCCGGATCTCGCCGAACGCTTCCCACGGGTTCAGCTCCCGCTTGAGCCGCTCGACCCGCTGCGCCTTGGTCTCCTTGACTGGGTCGCTCATCTCCGGCCCCGAACCGAAAAAGCCGAGGGCGGGAGCCGCTCGGGATCCGGCCGCTCGGCTTTCCTCTTCGCTTCCACCTTTGGCGTCTCCTGCCCTCTGAGTTCCACGGAATATACCTATCCCGATCGGCAATGTCAAGAATGGTCCCGTCATAGCAGAGCAAGCGTGTTTTCTGGCTGTTACCACCGGGAACGAATGGCTCAGCCGGAGCGCGGCCCCAAATGCCTGGCTGTGGCCTCGCGGGAAATGCGGTACGCTCGGGGGACGTGACCGCCCTGGCTCTCGCCGTCGTCCTCGCCGCCGCTCCCCTCGCCGCGGCGGCCGAGGTCACCCCCGCGTTGCCGGACAACGTGTACGCGGCGACCGTGGGCCCAGAGCTGAGCCCGGCGGTCGCGGGAATGCCCGTTCTCGTCTACGTGCCGAACGCCGTGTCGAACACGGTCGACGTCATCGATCCGCGGACCTACCAGATCGTCGACCACTACCCCGTGGGGCGCGAGCCCCACCACGTCACCCCGTCGTGGGACCTCTCGCGGCTCTACGTCCTCAACACCAAGTCCGATTCGCTGACGGTCATCGACCCGCACACGGGGAAGGTCACGGGCACCATTGCCGTGACCGACCCCTACAACCTCTACTTCACGCCCGACGGCTCGACCGCCATCGTCGTCGCGGAGCGCTACAATCGCCTCGACTTCCGCGACCCGACGACGTGGGCGTTGCGCGGAAGCGTCGCGATCCCGCACAGCGGCGCGGATCACCTCGACTTCTCGGCCGACGGCCGGTACCTGCTCGTGAGCTGCGAGTACGCGGGCTGGATCGTCAAGGTCGACGTCCCGACCCGGCGGGTGACCGGCGAGGTCCACGTCGGCGGCCTGCCGGTCGACGTCAAGCTCTCGCCCGACGGCAAGCTCTTCTACGTCGCCAACCAGGGCCGCCACGGCGTCTCGATCATCGACCCGCTCGCGATGAAGGAGACCGGCTTCCTCCCAACCGGTCGGGGCGCGCACGGGCTCTACGTCAGCCGCGATACGCGCCTTCTCTACGCGACGAATCGCCTCGGCGGCTCGATCTCGGTGATCGACCTCGCGACGCGGGAGGTCGTCCGCACCTGGAAGATCGGCGGGAGCCCAGACATGGGTGGCATCAGCCCCGACGGCGCTCAGTTCTGGGTCAGCGGGCGCTATAACCACGAGGTGTACGTCGTGGACACGCGCAGCGGGCGCTTGCTCCACACGATCCACGTCGGCGCCCAGCCCCACGGGCTCGCGCTCTTCCCCCAGCCGGGTCGGTACAGCCTCGGCCACACCGGCGTCTACCGCTGACCGCCCGCGCACACGGCTCGCCGCGCGCGGCCGGGAGCAGGGCGCCGAGCCGAGCGGCTAGGGTCGGTAGGTGATGCGGTAGATCGCCCCCGCGTGATCGTCGGACAGCAGCAGCGCCCCGTCCGGCATCACGAGCAGGTCGACGGGCCGCCCCCACGCGCGTCCGTCTCGGAGCCAGCCCTCGGCAAAGACCTCGTAGGAGGCCGCCCGGCCCTCGGCGAGCCTGACGAGTGTCACGCGGTAGCCGACCGGGCGGCTCCGGTTCCACGAGCCATGCTCGGCGATGAAGATCTGACCCCGGTACTCGGAGGGGAACATCGAGCCCGTGTAGAAGCGCATGCCGAGCGCCGCCACGTGGGGCCCGAGCTCGATCGCGGGCGGCGTGAATTCCGCGCACGTATGCCGCGCCCCGAACTCGGGGTCGGGGATGCTGCGGCCGTGGCAGTACGGAAAGCCGAAGTGGAGCCCGGGCCGGGGCGCGTAGTTCAGCTCGTCCGGCGGGCGGTCGTCGCCGAGCCAGTCGCGGCCGTTGTCGGTGAACCAAAGCTCACGGGTCCGCGGATCCCAGTCAAACCCCACGCTGTTCCGGACACCGCGCGCGAACACCTCGAGCCCGCTCCCGTCCGGGCGCATCCGAGTGATCGTCTCGTGCCGCGGCCCCGGCGGCTCGCAGACGTTGCAGGGCGCGCCCACCGGGACGTAGAGCATGCCGTCGGGGCCGAAGGCGATGAACTTCCAGCCGTGGTGCCGGTCCTTGGGGAAGGCGTCGCTCACCACGACGGGCGGGGACGGGCCATCCAGACGAGCCTCGACGTCGTCGTAGCGGAGCACCCGGCTCAGCTCGGCCACGTAGAGCGCCCCGTCGCGGAAGGCGACGCCGTTCGGCAGGGTCAAGCCCCGCGCGATGACCCGGACCAGCCCTGCCCGGACGGCCCGCGTGGCGTCGGCCACCGCGTAGACCACGCCCTCACCCATGGTGCCGACGAAGAGGGTGCCGCCCGGCGAGAGCGCCATGGAGCGAGCGCCAGGCACGTTATCGGCGTAGACGGCGATGCTGAAGCCGCGAGGCAGCGTGACCGCGTCGAGTCTGAGCTCTCGCTCGGCCGAGCTCCCGGGGAAGAAGCAGCCGGCCGCCGCCGCGAGCGCGCACGCGGTCGTGATCATCCACCTCCGCCCGGCGCGCACGCGTGCCCGGTCCTGCGCCCGCACCGGTCCATTCTACCCGGCACGCCGGCGGGAGGCCGCGGGCCCCTCGCTCGACATGGAGCCGGGGCGAGGAGGATACTTCCCTCGGGACGAGGGGAGCCTTCCGTCTCCGGGAAGGGCCCTTTTTTCCCCCCCCCGCGGCGGGGGTGGAGAGGTGACGGCGTAAACATCGCCCGGACTGAAGTCCGGGGCTTTCAGAGAAAGGAGCCCGTGCTTGAATCCGAGAGCCTGGCCTTGCGGTTCCAGGTTGACGGTTCGTCGGCCCGCCCGGCTGCGCGGTAGCCTCCCCGTCCAGCCCCACCGTCGTTTCGACGGCTGTCTGACCGGGCCCACGGCTTGGTTCTCGCCAGGGCCGCTCGCGGAGCGCGTGCTCAGCTCCACCCGGGGGGAGTCCACCATGGAGATCGGCGCGCCTCCCCGCCCTGAAGGGCGAGGGTTCCGCGCCGGGAGCGTTTTATGACGACCGCGGTCCTGGAAAAGGCTCGCAGCCTTCAGAGATACGTCTGGAGCTCCCCCGCGCTCGCGGCGCTGCTCTATCCCCTGGCCCTGGCCGCCCTGTTTCGCAGCGCGACCTTGGTGCACGAGCGCGCCGTCGGGGCGGGAGGGCTGGCCTTTCTCGTCTCGCTCTCGCTCTGCCTGGCCGTCCCCGCGGTGGCCGTGCGCGTCGCCTACCTGCTCGGCCACGCGGAGGCTGCCTCCGCCGGCGAGATCCGCGCCCGCCGCCTCGCCCACCTGGCCGTCGCGAGCCCGCCGCTCTTCACCCTGATCGGGGTCGCGCTCTACCTGCTCCACGCGCCGGCGAACAGCGACTACCTGCTCTGGGCGCTGATCTGGCTCGGGGTCCTGGTCGCGATCGCGCTCGGCCGTGCCGATGTCCCGGCGGCGCGCCCGACGCGCGCGGCGATCGCACCCTGGCTCGTGGAGCTCCACGGGCTCACCGCTCTGGCGCTTCTCCTCTTCCTCCTGCCGCACGTGGCAAACCATGTCGCGGGCATCTGGAGCGCGGCGACCCACGTCCACGTCATGAAGGCGCTGCGGCGGATCTACCGCAACCCGGTGGTCGAGCCCGTACTCGTGGCCGTCGTCCTCTTCCAGATCGGCAGCGGCGTCGTCCTCCTCTGGCGCCGGACTGCGCGCCCGAGCGACCTCTTCGGAACGCTCCAGACCGCCGCCGCGGGCTACCTCGCGGTGTTCTTGAGTTCCCATCTGACCGCGGTGTTCGTCCTGGGGCGGGCGGTCATGAAGGTCGACACGGACTTCTCCTTTGCCTCCGGCGCCCCGGCCGGTCTCCTTCTCGACTCCTGGAACGTCCGGCTCGTCCTCCACTATTTCCTGGCGGTCTGCTGCCTCTTCGTCCATGTGGGCTCCGGCGTCCGGGCCGTGATGCTTTCCCGCTACCCCGTCCGGACCGCGAACCGGACCGCGTGGTCGGTCATCGGCGTGGGCGCGCTCGCCGCGGCCGTCGCGATCGTCGGCCTCGCCGGGTTCCACCTGGCTCCCGCCGCCTGACGAGGGGCGACCCGCCGAGACGGGAGCCGGACAACCTCATGGGACTCGAGCAACAGCTCGACCAGACGCTCACGCGGGCGATCAAAGACAAAGACACCCGCACCGCCGAGGTCGTGCGCATGATCAAGACGCGGCTCGCGGAGCGGCGGACCGCGAAGGGTTTCGCGGGCAAGGTCGACGACGCGCTCGTCCTCGACGTGATCGGCGCCTACCGCAAGCAGCTCCAGAAGGCCCTTCCCGAATTCGAGAAGGCGGGCGACCGCGCGGCGTCCCAAGTCGCCCAGATCCGCTTCGAGGTCGGGTTCTGCGAGCGCTACCTGCCGAAGGGGCTTGACGAGGTCGCCGTGCAGGCACTCGTCCGGGAGCGTCTGGGCGCGCTCGGCATCACCGATGTGAAGCAGGTCGGGCGCCTCGTGGGCGACATCATGAAGACGCACAAGGGGCAGGTCGACGCCGCCGACGTCAAGCGAATCGCGGAGGAGCAGCTCAAGGGCTGAGCGGAGCACGACCGCTCGACGGGCCGCGTCGGCCAGACAGTCGCCAGACAGTCGGGGACCGTCTCAGGCCGTTTTGGCACCCGCGACCCGGCTGGCATGCCAGACAGGCTACCCCGCATTGAAAGAACTCGCTCCGGGGACAAGCCATTGCGGTATTTAGGCACGGCGGCATCCGTCTTGCTCCTCGTTCGGGCACGCCCGCAGGTGCGACGAGGGCGTAGACTGATGAGGGAGATCGCGTGTCGGTGAGCCAGCCGCCGCCACTTCTTGACGACCGCGTGGATCGTGAACCCGCGCGCCCTGCGCGGGCGCGTTGGCGCCACGCCGACGCGCGGCCTCGCCGGGGCGAGTTTGTGCGGCGGCTCCACATCGTGCGGCTCCGCTTCCACCTCGTGCTGTTGACCCTGATCGGTTTCGTCCCGACAGCCGGGCTCCTGCTCTACACGGCCAAGGAGCAGCACGGCCAGGATGCCTCGGGCGCCCAGCAGGAGGCGTTGCGCCTGGCACGGCTGATCGCCGGCGAACACGAAGGGGCGATCGAGGCGGCGCGCCAGCTCGTGGCGATGTTGGCTCAGCTCCCCGACGTTCGCCAGCAGCAGCCCGACCGTTGCAATGCCCTCGTCGCCGACCTCCGGCGCCGATACCCGCGCTACGCGAACCTTGGCGGCCTGACGCTCAACGGGAGCGTCTTCTGCAGTGCCGTGCCAGTGGCGGGCCCCCCTGACCCCTCGGGCAGAGCGCTCTTTTGGCGTGCGCTGGAGAAGACTGAGTTCCAGAGTGACGACTATCAGGTCGACCGCGCCACGGGCCGGGCCACGGTCAACGTCAGCCATCCCCTCCTTGACGATACGGGAACGGTCCAGGGAGCCGTCTTCGCCGCGATCGACCTGACGTGGCTCAGGCAGCTTCCGGCCGTTGCGCGGCTGCCCCAAGGCTCGACCCTTACGATCAGTGACCGGCACTGCCGGATCCGGGTCCGTTATCCCGATCCCGCCAAGTGGGTCGGGAGCTTTGCCTGCGAGCGCCCGTTCGCCGACGGAGGGCTCGTCGAGGGTGAGGGCTCCACCGAGACGGACGGGCCGGATGGGGTCCCGCGGTTCGTCGGATTCGCGCCGCTTCGCAGCGGCGACGGCGGGGAGACCGTCTCCGTGACCGTCGGCATTCCGCAACACGCCGCATTGGCGGCGACCGACTCGGTGTTCGCCCGAAACCTGGCGGTGCTCGGGCTCATCGCGGCGCTGGCGCTCGTGGCGGCGCGAATTGTCGGGGGCCGATTCGTCCCGCGTCACGCGAGGGCCCTCGCGCAAGCGACGACGCCGCCGACGGCCGGTGGCCGTGACGCGCGGGCGGCACGGTCTCACAACCCGAGCCAACTCGGCTCGCCGCTCGAGGCAACAGGCGAGGCAGTCGAGACGCGTCGTCCGCGTTGGCCCCGGCGCCGTTGGCGCCGGGCGGACGTGGCGCCACACTCCGAACGTCGTCGGTATCGCCGCGGCGGGATCTCGCCCGTTAGTCAGCGGCTCCGCGACGGCTTGGCGGCCGTCGCCCGCATCGTCCGCGCCTGCTTCAGCGGGGTTCGCGCCACGATCGCCGGTGCCGTGCGCGCCGGTCTCCAGAAGCTCCGAGATTGCTCGTCGGATGTCCGCCGGTGGTCCCAACGCCGCCCGCAGATGCCCGATGCAAGCGCCGGTGGGGAGCCTCGCGGTTCCGGCGCCTGTGCCTGCTCGGCGTGTCGCGCGCGGCTCCGCGGGCGGCGCGCGGAGTGACGACCGGCGTGGCGTCCCACCGAGCCTGATCCTCTGGCCGCCGGCCGAGCCCAGAGCGACCGTCTGCCGACGTCCGGGGTCGACCGACCGCGGAGTCCCCTCGCCGAACCGAAGGAAGCGGTGTACTGTACTTGCTGGCCGCGCCTTTCGGGGAGGGCCCGATGAAGAGACTGCTCGCGATCGGCGAGCTGGGACAGGTCCTGACGAGGTCCGCCGGTGCCGCCTCCGACCGGCGCGGCGACGGCGGGCGCGCCTCCTCTCGGCGCCTCCGCGGTAGACGGGTCGGGCTCGAGTCGTCGTGATCCAATCCTCCACCTACGACACGCCGCACTCGGCGGTATCGCCTGCCGCGCCGGCCGCCTACCGCCGTTCCCCCCACGCGAGCCGCGCTCATCCAGGGGGAGGTTCCGTCCCGATTGGCAACACGCGCTGAAGGGCGACGGCGGCGCGGCGGCGCACAAGCCGGTGTGCGTCTCGAGCCCGTGCCCTCCGCTCCCTCCGCCCGCGACCCGCGGACGGCCATTCCCGGGCCATCCCGCCGCTGATGTCTCCCGGCGCGCCCGGCTCGCCGATCGACGAGATGACGAAGAAATGCCCGATGTGCGCCGAGCGCATAAAACTCGAAGCGCTCGTCTGCCGCTACTGCGGCCACCTGTTCGATCAGGAGGCAGTCAGCCGGGAGGTCCAAACGGTCGAGGCGGAGCTGGCGAAGCTGCCCGGCGCCGCGCCCCGGTGGCGCCTCGTCGTCGATCAGGTGCCCCCCGAGCGCCGAGCGGCGTTGCTGGCCATCCTGCAAGAGGTGGAACCGTCGGGGACCGGGCAGGACACCGGCCCGACCCTCGACGGCCGAGGCGTCACGATCGCGCGTGGCCTGGCTCTGGCGCAAGCGAACTCGCTGATGGCGCGGCTCCTCGCCGCCGGCGTCCCCGCGCAAAAGATGCCCGAGAACAGCGCGCCGCGGACGCTGCCGCCGGCCGCGCGCCCGACCCGGCCTGAGGCGTCACGCCGCCGCCCGCGGCGGGGCAAGACGCCGGCCGGCGACGCCATCGTGGCGGCAGTCATGGGGACCCTGGTCCTCGTCCTGCTCGTTCTTGGCTACCTCGACCTGGCGCGATTCCGCTCCCCCAGGGGGGTCCCGATTCGCACGCCGGCGGGCGGCACCGGCGGTCCCGCTGACGGCGGCACCCGGGCGGAACGGTCCGCCGGCCCGGCGTCGACCGCCGTGTCTCCGCCGGCGCCGTCCGACGCTCGCGGCGATACCGACAGGCCGGATCACGTGTTCTTCTTCAGCCGGGGCGACCAGCTCGTGACCATGTCGGGGGAGTCACTTGGAACGGTGGAGAGGCTCGAGCGGACCCACACTTTCCCCGACGGCACGGTCGGCGCCGCGTACGTCGTGCGGACCCCGGCGGAGACGGTCGCGGTGTTCCACGCATCTCAACTAGAGCGAGCGGCGCGTCTGCAGTAACCGAAGTGCCCTCAGCCAGGAACGGGGGCACGCCGGGAGCGAACACGCCGCTACTGCCAGCGGATGAGCACCTTCAGCTTTGGGTACTCCGGCGCCTTGCCCTCGACATCGATGATGCGCATGGTCTGGTCCGGGCCCTCGAGGAGGAGATTGTTGTTGCTGAAGCTGACGAACTTCCCCCAGGCCTTCGGCACGCTCACCTCGTATTTGGCAGGGCTCTGAGCGTCGGCCGGAGCGGGCCGAACGGCCCCGAGCCATCCCGGGTCGGGAAGCCATGAGTGAGCGGCGATCACGGTGAGGGCCACGGCGATGACGGTCAGCACGGCCTTGGTGTAGCGGTCGACGATCATGCCCGTCCTCCAGGTGAGGAGTGCACTGCTCGAAACCCTCCATCCATACCATGGAGGTCGGGGGCGCGGGAAGGCCGGGGTGGCCCGCCCCGCCCCTCCGACCACGACCTGCCGCGGCCAGCGCCTGAAGGGAGCCGTCGATGATCATGCAGAGCACCTCGGCTGTTGTATTGTGGAGGATGCACACCGCTCGACTTGGGCGAGACAGGAGTGGAACCACACGTGGACGAGCTGCTGAGCGAGCCCGACCCTCCGGCTGACGCGCCGATCGCGACCCGCGCCCATCGGCGCGGCGGGGGGCACGGTCGGCGTGGTGGATCCGCCATGGGCCCACTCCCCGGCTCCGATTTCCGGGCGTGGCTTCGCGCGAAGGACGTCCGCAACGGTCTGCCCGCGACGGCGCTGGCCACGGCTGACCTCATGCTCGCGACGCGCAGGGCCGATGCTGTTCGTCAACCCCCTGCGCGTCAGACCTGATGACGCTCGGCGGCGCCGAGAATCTCGAGTCGGGTCGGCGCGCACGGACCGCCCGATCCGAAATGGCCCGTCAGTTCGTCGGGCCGGACGGGTGCCGGGTGTCCTATCTGACCGTCCGGCATCGGGCGACCGGGCCGACGATCCTTCTGATCCACGGTTCGGGGGTGAGTGCGGGCTACTGGGTCGACCAGCTCCTCGGCTTGGGGCGCGCGCTGCGCGTCGTGGCCATCGACCTTCCCGGACACGGGGCGTCCGATCCGATTGAGGGGGCGAGCGTCGAGACGTACGCCGAGGCTACCGCACACTTTCTCGAACTGCTGGGCGCGGGCCCGGTCATCGTCGCGGGACACTCACTGGGCGGCGCCGTCGCCATCGCGCTCGCCGCCCGGCACCCCGACGCGGTGACAGGCCTCGTCCTCCTCTCGAGCTGCGCGAAGCTGCCGCCGGTCGACAATTCCTGGGAGCGGTGGCTGGCGTACCTTCCCGGAGCCCTCCGGAAGGTCCTCTTCTTTTCGATGGCGAAGAAGATCCTGTTCGCACCGGGCGCGTCCAGCCGCGCGGTGAGCCTCGGGATGCAAGAGCTCCGTTCCTGCCGCCCGGAGACGATCCTGAAGGACGTCCTGGCCGCCCGGACCATGGACCTGACCGACCAGGCACCGCGGCTCGGGGTGCCCACCCTGCTCCTGTGCGGGAGCCGCGACCGACTCACTCCACCGGCACTCTCTGAGCAGCTCAGCGTGCTGATCCCGCGGGCGCGACTGAGAACCATCGAGGGCGCCGGCCATATGCTGCTCCTTGAAGTGCCCGAGCGTGTGAACCAGGAGATCCTGACCTTCGCCAGATCGATCCTGTCGCCGATCGAGGTGCCGTCGGTCGACGCCGTGGAGGGTCGACGCGGGCGCTCGCTCGCTCGGCGTCTCCTCGACTGGGCCCGCGGTGTCCGGTCAGGGATGGCTGTCAGGGACACGGGCTCGCCGCCCGGCGGGTGAAGGGCCCCGGAACGAACCAGCGCGGCCGGAGGCCTGGGGAGGAACCGACTTCCGCCGTTGGGCGTCAGGCTCGTCGAGGAGGCCGCGAGGACTCGGCTCCCCGCGGTGAGGGACCAGTGTCAATGATCCCGATGACCCCGGTCGGAACCGGCGGCCGGGTCGCTACGGGACCTCGAGCGGGCGGGCGACCATGATTCCGGTGTGCGTCGACACCCGCAAGAGGTACGTCGCGAGATCGTCGTCGACGACGACCGCGTGCCGGGTGGTCGAGGCATGGAGGAACCTCGGCACGCTTCCCGCGTCCCGGTAGCAGAGTCCCGCGTGGGCGCAATCGAGACCGCCGATCGCCGTGGTGATGCCGACGATGTCCCCGGTCATCAGGAGCGGCTGAACGTCCGCCACCTTCGCCTTCGGCACATACTCCAGCTCGCGTGCGCTGATCTGCGCCTCGACGGCGCTGATTTTCCTGACCAGGTCGGCGTTCGCCTTGAGCTGCCGGTAGGCCTCGGGATGTGTGCTCATGAAGCTGACCCGCTTGCTGAAGCGCGTCGCCCCCGGAAGCTCGCGAGTGATCAAACGGACCACGCCCTTGCGGTCGTTGTCGACGAACCAGTCGCTGAGGTAGTGCAGCCGCGACGCATAGTCGGTGAGCTGGCCGCCCCGATAGCGGGTGAAGCTGACCTCGGCCAGGAGCGCCTCCGGTGTACGCCCGCCGCGCCTGAGCATTCGCGCGAAGGCGAGCGCGCCTTCGAAGAAGGTCACGCAGTCCAGGCTCTGGAGGTTGATCGAGCAGACCTCGCGATCGTCGTAGAGCTCGAGCGTCGCGGCGACGTACGGCGTCCGGCGGAGCGCCATCCCGACGGCGCCAATCCGCTCACCGATCGGCAGTTCGCTCCAGGCGCGCTCGCGCGCCAGCGCCAGCAACCGCTCGAACGTCTCCTCTCCCTTGAAGGCGATCGGATCGGGCTCGCGCCCCCGCACGGCTTCCGGGCGCGCGAGCGCGAGGGCTCCCGCTCCCACCAGGGTCCTCGCCGCCAGCGTGACGAACGCTCGCCGTCCAAGTCCCGCCCCACCCATCGCCCGTAGCATCGCACGGCGGGGCCGCCCGGCTCAAACCGGCGCCGGCGGCACGACCGCAGGTGCGCCGTCGCCGGCCCGCAAGGCCCCCGATCCGCCGCCGGTTTCTGACGCGCCCTCGCGGAGCGGCCGCATCCCTCAGCCCCGCTCGGCCGCGCGCCGAGCGACTTCCTCGCCGAGGGCGCGGTGCTCGGCGCAGCCGATGACCGAGACGTCGGGCCGCGGTCCGGCGGCGCCGACGAGCCGGCGTCCGGCCTGCCGCCGGCGAACGGCCGGAGCGAGGTCGAGGGTCCCGCGGTTGATCTCGTCGCCGATCACCGTTACCACCTCGTCTCGAGCGCTGGCGCTCCGGCAGATGAGGGCGAGATCGCCGCCGGCGGCCAGGAAGTGTCGAGCCGCGCCCGCGACGCCCCAGGCGCTGGCGACAGCGGCCATCTCCAGGTCGTCGCTCAGGACGAGGCCGGAGAAGCCGAGACGCCGCCGGAGCAGGCCGCCGATGACAGCGGCGGAGAGGGACGCCGGCAACACCGGGTCGAGGGCTCGGTATCGGACGTGCGCGACCATCACCGCCGGGCAGCCGGCTCCGAGAGCGGCGCGGAACGGAACGAGATCCGCGCCCTCCAGCTCGTCCTGGGTGGCGTCGACGTCCGGCAAGGCGAGATGCGAGTCGACGGACGCGCGTCCGTGGCCCGGGAAGTGTTTGCCGACCGGAACGACTCCCTCGGCGAGCATGGCCTCGACGAACGCGACGCCGCACGCGGCGACCGCGTCCGGAGCTGTTCCGAACGCGCGGTCACCGATCACCGTACACGCGGGGTTGAGCAGGCAGTCGAGCACCGGCGTGAGCCCCGAGTCGAAACCGGCGGCGCGCAGCTCGCGAGCCATTGCCCGGGCGACCGCCGCCGCCAGGCGAGGGTCGCCGCAACGCCCGACCGCTGCCGGTGGGGGGAACCGCGTAAACGGAGGGGGCAGGCGATGAACCGGTCCGCCTTCGTGGTCGACCATGACGAGGAGATCGGGGCTGAGCTGCCGCGCGGCCGCCGTGAGCGCCAGCACGGTCTCGAGGCGCGGGCAGTTGCGTGCGAACAGAATGACACCGCCCAAGCCCGCTTGCTCCGCCAGCGCCGCGAGGTCGTCGGGAATCCGCGTGCCCTCGAAGCCGACGGCGAGGGCGTGTCCGGGCCCCGCCTGCACCCGCCGTTGCCTCGACTGGTCCTCGTCGGCCGTCATGAGCGTGAACCGAGTCAGCGGGGGCCGGAAACGATCTCAGGCCCGCGTGCGGAAAGGCCCTCGACCGGAATTCGTGACCCCACCGTTTCGATCGAGTTGATCCCGAGGACGACGTCACCCATGGCGAGCTTCCTGTCTTCCTCCGCGCTTGGCTCCGTCGTCTCCGCGTCGTGTGATCGTCCCGTTCGATCACCGCCGGCTCACACGGGCCCGACCTGGACGGCCCTCCGGGCGCGATGTCTCCGTCTGCACCTCGAGTGGTTTCCAAGATTATGTACCCCCCGCGCAGAGCCCCCGACGAGTTCGTCTGGGCCCGTCTCGCCGCGCGGCGCGCCAAAGGCCATGGTGTCATCGGAGCGTCCCGTTGGCATGCCATCCTGAGCCGACCGTGCCAGAAGGGCGCTCGCGACCTCGACAGGGCGCGCCTAAGTGCCTTCGTTCCCAGGCGTCCCCGTGGTGGCACTCCGGTTGCTTTTCCGACACGGGCGCCCGGGGGGAAACGCCAGAAGCGGGACGACGGCGCTTGGGTGCGACGAGTTCAGGAGGGGGAGCTGCTAGTGGGCAAGATTCTTGTCGTCGATGACGAGGAGCAGGTCCGGAGCTTGCTGGTCGAACACTTTCAACGCGAGGGATTCGTCGTCCTCGAGGCGGCCGACGGCGAGGAGGCCCTCCAGGCTGTTCGCCGCACTCGCCCGGACCTCGTCGTGCTCGATGTCGGTCTCCCAGGCATGGACGGTCTCCAGGTGTTGCGGCGCATTCGCCGGGAGGATCCGGGGATTGGCGTGATCGTAGTCAGTGGCAAGAGCGAGTCGGTCGTGGCCAAGACACTGGAGGCCGGAGCCCTCGGGTATTTTCTGAAACCGTTTGACCTGGAGCGCCTGTCACAGGCCGTGCGAACGAGCGTTGAGCTGTTCCAAACATCTAGCGACCGACACTGGGCGGCGATCAACGTCTCTCGGATCGAGGACGCCACGCTTATCGTTGCGCAAGGCAGCCTGGACACGCTTGACGCTGAGCGGATGAAGCGCGTGCTGGACAATCTGCTCGAGGACGGCCGGGCGAAGCTGGTCGTCGACTTGGTGGGCGTGACCTCTATCGACAGCTCGGGGGTCGGTGCTCTCGTCGGAGCCATGAAGCGGGCGCGCGCGGCGGGAGGCACCCTACGGCTCTGCGGCCTCCAGGGCGACGTCCGATCGGTCTTCGAGACGAGTGGCTTGACGGCTCGGCTCGAGGTGCATGCCAGTCGCGAGGAAGCGATCTCCCCCTAGAGGCGTCGCCGGCTCGGGGGGTCCGCACGGTCGCGGACCCGCCACCGCCGGGTCCATGGCGCCGACGCCGTAACGACTGCATGCACGCGGCTCGGCGGCAGGAAGGCCTCGGTCACCTGAGCGCAGGGATCACCTCGTGGGTCAGGAGGCGTAGCGTCCGGAGCATCCGGTCCATCGGGAGTAGACCGCCGGGATTCAGCTCCGCGATCATTCCGTCGAGGCCCAGTTCGTCCCGCAACCCGGCCAGTCGCTCGGTCAAGCGCGCGGTCGTGCCGAACGCCACGCGCTTTTCCAGTATCTCTTCGTACGAGAGTTTTTCGAGCTGGTCGAGGCGGCTCAGGCGCCGGTCGGCGGGTCCGGTATCTCCTCGGCCCAGGCCGAAGCGCGTCAGCTCGGCGTGCCGACGGAAGAAGTACGTGATATTCTCCCGCGGCTCCTCGAGCGCCTCCCTCTCCGTCGGCGCGGCATACACGGGAAGACGGAGACAGACGTCGCCGTCGCCGGGGTGACCCGCTTGGCGCCAGGCTGCGCGATAGGCCACGAGATGCACGCGGAGCTCCGGGATGTCCAGGTCCCGGAGCCCGACGAACAGCGGCAATCCCATGCGGCCGACGAAGGGGAACGTCTCGGGGGAATTGGCGGCCATCCGCACGGGCGGATGGGGGACTTGGTACGGGCGCGGCGCCACCGTCGTGTCCTGGAACCGGTAGAACGTGCCCTGATAGCTGAACGGCTCGCCCTTCCAGGCCTGCCGCATGATGTCCAGTGCCTCTTCGAAGCGCGCCTGGCTCTCGCCGTACGGGATCCCGAGGACGTCGTAGGCGCGCGGCGATCCGCTGCGACCGATGCCGAGATCAAAGCGACCGAGGCTGAGCTGGTCCACGGTCGCGACCTCTTCGGCGATGCGCAGCGGGTGGGCAAGCGGGAGGACGGTCACGGCCAGGCCGAGCCGCACGCGCCGGGTGCGGGCCGCCATGAAGCTCGCGAGCGCGATCGGCGCCGACTGCACGGAGCGAGTCGGATTGAAGTGGATCTCGCCGAGCCACACGCCGTCCAGTCCCCACGCGTCGGCCGCTTCCCCGAGCTCGAGCGCTTCCTGGAAGGCTGTGGTCTCGCTCGTCTCCCGCCGCCGCTCCTCCACAAAGATTCCGAAGTGCATGGCTTCCCTGACGTGCTCATCGACTCGCGGCATCCGGCCGCCGCCTGCGACAATGCCCTAGCCAATCGCCGCTGTCAAAGCGGCCGTGCGTCACCGTCCGCCGTTCGTCGACATCCGCGTGCCGGCGAATCATCTTCGTGATGGACGCGCTGCGTCCTGGAGGATGACCCCCTGCACCGGCCACGTGCGGTCCCGCCGGCGGTCGCGTCCGTGGCCGTTGTGACGGACCGGACGCGATCGCGGCCAATGAAGTCCCCTCGCGCCCGATAGGTCCGGGCGCGGTCGGGGGCGGGCGGACCGGCGGACGACGCCGCAAACCCGGTCTCCGCGCACCGGCCGGTGCGATCGTGACGATCTCCGGCCAGAACCCGCCGGGGGCCAGCGCGGAGGCATCCGGGCTGTCGGACCCCAGGGTGGCCGACAGAAAAAATTCGCTTTCTTTTATATTACGATCGTAATATAAACACGGATGCGTTACACGGCTGACCACAAGGAGCGCACGCACGCCAGGATCGTGGAGGAGGCGAGCCGTCTGTTCAAGCAGGGCGGATTCACGGGAGTCGGAGTCGACTCGGTCATGAAGGCGGCGGGGCTCACACCTGGCGGGTTCTACGCGCACTTCCACTCGAAGGAGGTACTCCTCGCGGAGACCTTACCGCTCGCCCTTCGTCGGATGCGCCAATGGCTTCTCAGAGGGCTCGAGGGGGAGCGGGAGCTCGCGTGGCTCCGGGAGGTCGTACGCCGCTATCTGAGCCGCACGCACCGAGACGCGGTGGCCGAGGGCTGCCCGATGCCCGCCCTCACGCCCGACGTCGGCCGGGCGGGCGCCCTCGCGCAGGAGACCTTCGAGACCCACCTCTGTGACCTCGCGGCCGAGTTCGCGGCGAGGATGCCGAGCGCCTTTGGACCGCCAGGCGAGCGCGCGCTCGCGACGATAGCCCTCTTCGTTGGGGGCGTCATGCTCTCGCGGGCGGTCAAGGACCGGAAGCTCTCAGGGCAGATCCTCCGCGCCTGCCGTCTCCTCGCGATCCCCGAAGAGGCCCCAAATGCCCCGTCCCGGTAACGGAACGCAGCCCGCCGGGGCGTGCCGGAATGGCCACGATACTTCCGTGCCGGCGCGGACCCGGGGCGCTGGGGCGGCCG